>Ga0163153_10002385_pt1 | contig 27570 bp, 19 predicted proteins | sample OliLakLV19MP6IB1_FD_148629 | JGI IMG/M metagenome (GOLD analysis project Ga0163153, IMG submission 148629) | Freshwater microbial mat bacterial communities from Lake Vanda, McMurdo Dry Valleys, Antarctica - Oligotrophic Lake LV.19.MP6.IB-1 | ecosystem: Environmental > Aquatic > Freshwater >...
TCGCTTTTCTTATCGTTGGCAGCAGGCCTGGCTTGTTCGGAGATGTTCTGAACCGGAAGACGACAGGCAGGCAGGGCTTCCTGCCTGTCTTCCAATCAATGGGCAAGAGGCCGGAATGCATCCATGCTCGGATCCAAAGCTTGATTCAAGCGGTAAACATTCCCCCTCATCGGCGGACAGGTCAGCCTTACTTGGTGCGGACCCGTTCTTCGTTCGCGCGCTGGCGCATCGGCATGATGGAGCACGCCTCCTTGCAGCCAAACACGCGGCTGAGCAGATAACGATTCCGGCTGATCCATTGGTAAAACTTCTCGGCGATCCAGATCACGCCGGGGAACCAGAGGATGAGCGCGAGAGGAATTCCCAGCGGCATCCGCATTCCGATGAACCGGATGCAGCGCGCTCCGCGATGGATGCGTCCGTCCTTCGCCACGCAATGAATCGCCTCCAGCAACGCCTCGCGCGTAATGCTCGGGGCGACTTCCGCTGCGCGCGGATTTGAAATGGGCAGCAGGCTGACGGTGTTGAACCAGTCGAGCCACGAGACCACGCGCATCTGGAACGAGCACAGGGAGCACTGGTCGTCGTAGAGAACGATGTTGGTGGCGGGGCTTTGGTTCATGTCGGGCGCGGCCAATATGGCGGGGCTTTGGAGCAAAGGCAACACCGTGCCGCACCATCGGGCGTGATCGGATGTGAGGGCTGGCAATCCTGGCCGATGAGGCGCGCCAGCGTCTTGGGCTGCGCGCGCTGCTGCGCCGCTTTCGGAACCGCCTGCACATCCAGACGCTCCCAAAAAGCGCCGGAGCACCGGCGCAGTCCAAGACGCTTCGCGCCACCTTGCCCACGGACCATCCAATCGAGTGCGGTGCATCACTCCGTCTAAAACAAAACGGCGCGACGAGCGGTCTCGTCGCGCCATTGAGAATAGAATTGGAATGCTTACTTCGGCAGCATGTCGGCCACGAGCGACTTCTCTTCCTTCAGCTCGTTCTCCGTCGCGGTGATCTTCGCGCGGCTGAAGTCATTCACGGGCAGGCCCTGGACGATCTCCCACTTCTTGCCGTCCGTCCGGATCGGGAAGCTGAACATCAGCCCCTTCTCGATGCCGTAGCTGCCGTCCGAGCAGACCGCCACGCTGAACCAGTCGCCCGCAGCCGTGGGAGTGGTGAGGCGGCGGACGGTGTCCACCACGGCATTCGCCGCGCTCGCCGCCGAGCTCAGGCCGCGCGCCTCGATGATGGCCGCGCCGCGCTTCTGCACCGTGGAGATGAAATCTTTCTCCAGCCATTCGCGATGGCCGATGACGTCCGTGGCGGGGCGGTTCTGAATCTTCGTGTTAAAAAAGTCGGGATACATCGTGGAGCTGTGGTTGCCCCAGATGCAGAGGTTGGTGATCGACTCGACGGGCGCGCCGGCCTTCTTGGCGAGCTGCGTGCGGGCGCGGTTTTCGTCCAGCGCCGTCATGGCGAAGAACTGTTCGCACGGCACGCCGGGGGCGCTGTTCATCGCGATGAGAGAATTCGTGTTGCACGGATTGCCGACGACGAGCGTGCGGACATCCTTTGCCGCGTTGCGCGCGATGGCCGCGCCCTGGCCGGTGAATATCTTGCCGTTGGCGGCAAGCAGATCCTTGCGCTCCATGCCGGGACCGCGCGGACGTGCGCCGACGAGCAGCGCCCAGTTCACGCCCTTGAAGCCTTCGTTCAAATCGCTGGTGGGCACGCAGCCCTTGAGCAGCGGGAACGCGCAGTCTTCCAGCTCCATGATGACGCCGCCGAGCGCCTTGAGGGCTTTCTCGTCGGGGATTTCGATCAGATGCAGGAGGACGGGCTGGTTCGGGCCGAACATGGCGCCGGACGCGATGCGGAAGAGGAGGGAGTAACCAATCTGGCCGGCAGCACCGGTGACGGCCACGCGAATGGGTGTCGTATTCATAGTCGTTAAAAAGAGAGGCGACTATACGAGTGCCGTTTTGGGCGAGGCAATGCTGAACTGACGCACGCAGCCGCTTCTCCTGGGGCGCATGACAAAACGCCTTGCCGCTGCTCCGTTCGCTCTTCTAACTTCTCAGCGCCCGCATGACTCTGCCCGCTGATTATCACATGCACACGCCGCTCTGCCGGCACGCCGTTGGAGAACCCACCGAGCTGGCCGCGCACGCCGTTCGGCATGGGTTCACTGAGATTGGTTTCTCCGATCATAACCCGATGCCGCGCGATGATTGGGATGACTGGCGGATGCTCCGCTCTGACCTCGATGATTACGTGGCCAAGGTGGAGCTGGCGCGGCGCGAACATCCCAGCCTCGTCATCAAGCTGGCGCTGGAGATGGACTTCATCCCAGGTCAGGAAGCCTGGGTGCGCGAGCTGGCGGCGCGGCATCCGTGGGATTACATCATCGGCGCGGTGCATTACGTCTCGGAGTCGTGGGATCTCGACAACCCGAAGCGCATCTCCGAATGGAAGACGCGCGATCCGTTCGAGGTCTGGACCGCTTACTTTGAACGCCTGACGATGGCGGCGGAGTCCGGGCTGTTTGAAATCATCGCCCACGCGGACCTTTGCAAAAAGTTCTGCTTTTATCCCAAGGAAGACTGCACGCCGCTCTTCGCGAAGTTCATGGCGGCGGCGAAGAAGAATGACGTCGCGATGGAGCTGAACACCGCCGGACTGCGCAAGGACTGCAAAGAGATTTATCCCAGCCCGCAGATTGTCCGCATGGCGGCGGAGGCGGGCGTGCCGATCACGTTCGCGTCGGACGCACATGCGCCGGGCGAGGTGGGAGCGAACTTCACCGAAGCCATCGCGCTCGCGCGCAGTGTTGGTTACGCGCAGTGGTGCCGGTTCACCGGACGCCGGCGCGAGATGGTGAAGCTGTGATGACCGGAGAGCATTTCAACTGCTCGCAGTCGCGGAGCGACCGAATGACGGCAGCCGTGGACTTGAGTCCGCAGAACGCCGAGGGAGAGATTTCTGTCCGTAGCGGCGCGACGGTTGATGCCTGGCTGCGTCTGCCACTTTCTCAGGCGTCGCTACGCGACGCAGTTCCTCGTTCACTTAAACCGTGGACTCAAGTCCACGGCTGCCGTCATGCCCTCGCTCCGCGAGGGGATGCAACTCTCACGGCTTGGCAGGCAGGCGGGCTGCCTTTTAATGCCCCGCACGCTTTGAAACTATCATGAACATCTCTTCCTTTTCGTTTCCTACGGCGACGCTTTCCGGCACCGGGGCCTTGGCGGAACTGCCGGCGCGGCTGGCGAAGTTGAACATCAAGTGTCCGCTTGTGGTCACGGACCCTGGGCTGCTGACGACGGAGGCTTTTCAAAAGCTGCAGCGGACGCTGGGCGCGGCGGGGCAGGGCAAGTCTTGGTTTCTGCACAGCGGCGTGCATCCCAATCCTGTCGAGGCCGACGTGCATGAAAGTGCGGAGGCGTATCGCAAGGGCGGCTGCGATGCGGTGATCGCGTTCGGTGGCGGCAGCGCGCTGGATGTCGGCAAGGCGGCGCGGCTGCTCATCAAACGTCCAGACTTGAAGCTGGCGGAGTTCCGCTATGAAGACGACTGGAGCGGGCTGCCGCCGTTGATTGCCATTCCCACCACGGCGGGCACGGGCAGCGAAGTCGGGCGCAGCTCCGTCGTGACCATCACCGCGACGCAGCGCAAGGCGGTGTTCTTCCATCCGGAACTGCTGGCGAAGCTCGTGATTCTCGATGGGGAACTCACGCGCGGTCTGCCACCCAAGCTCACGGCGGCGACGGGTCTCGATGCGTTGACGCATTGCATCGAGTCGTTCACCTCGCCGAATTTTCATCCGCTCTGCGACGGCATCGCGCTGGAAGGAATCCATCTCATCGTGGATGCGCTGCCCCGCGCCGTCCGGAACGGCAATGATCTGGATGCGCGCGGAAAGATGCTCGTGGCGGCGGCGATGGGCGCCATCGCGTTTCAGAAAGACCTGGGAGCGACGCATTCCCTGGCGCATCCGCTCTCGACGTTGTGCGGCCTGCATCACGGCACGGCCAACGCGCTCTGCCTGCCGGCGGCGATGAAGTTCAACTCGCAACGAAAGCCGGGCCTGTATCGGCGCGTCGGCGTTGCGTGTGGCTTGGATGTCGTGAAATGCGGCGATGCGGAGGCGGACGCGCGCACGATTGAGTTCATCGAGAAGCTGACGGCGGAGGTCGGCTTGAACCAGAGGCTCCGCGACCATGGCGTGAAGGAATCGCATATCGAGGCGCTGTCGGAGCAGGCGGTTCTGGATGGCTGTCACGCGACGAATCCTGTGCCGGTGACGAAGGAAGACTTGAAGGCGCTGTATCTCGCGGCGCTGTGATGCGGAGATTTTCAACCACGGATGATCACGGATAGACACGGATTTAAGAATGACAGCTCTCGTAGCCGCCGACATGAGGAGGCGGAACGGGTCGTGCGGGTGGAAGAATCCTCCTCCTTACGTCGGCGGCTACCATGCTCACTCGAGTTGTTCGGGCGAGCTCTTGGCCAACCCGTGTTTATCCGTGTCCATCCGTGGTTAACAAAGCTATGAACCTGCAAACGCTGAAGACGAAGATTCGCAAGGGCGAGATTGATACGGTCATCACGGTGTTCCCGGACGTGTTTGGCCGGCTGGCCGGCAAACGTTTCGCCGGGAAGTTCTTCATCGACCAGGTGGCGGCGCATGGCACGCACGGCTGCAATTATCTGCTCACGGTGAACATGGAGATGGACCCGCAGGATGGCTTCCAGCTCGCGAACTGGGAGAAGGGCTTTGGCGATTTCGAGATGCGTCCGGACGCGACGACGATCCGCGCGCTGCCGTGGCAGCCGGCGACGGCGCTGGTCCTCTGCGATTTGCGGCATCACGACGGGAAGCTCGTGGCGGAAGCGCCAAGGTCGGTGTTGCAGCGGCAACTGGACGCGCTGGCCAAGAAGAAGTTCACATGCTTCACGGCGAGCGAGCTGGAGTTCTTCCTCTTCAACCAGACGTATCACGATGCGTTCGCGGCGGATTATCGGAACCTGATTACGTCGAGCGACTATCGGATCGATTATCACACGATGCAGCCGGGACGGGATGAAGCGATCTTCCGCTCGGTGCGCAACTGGATGAGCGAGGCGCGCGTGCCGGTGGAGTCGAGCAAGGGCGAATGGGGCAAGGGCCAGCACGAGGTGAACTTCATCTACGATCAGCCGCTCCCGATGGCGGACATGCACGTCGTCTTCAAGCAGGGGATGAAGGAGATCGCGGCGCAGCACGGGAAGTCCGTGACGTTCATGCCGAAGCCGTGGGCGGCGGAAGTTGGCAGCAGTTGCCATGTCCACATCAGCCTGTGGCGCGAAGGGAAGAACGCGTTTTGGGACGCGAAGACCGGCGAAGGCTCGGCGTTGTTCCGTCAGTTTCTAGGCGGGCTGATGAAGCATTCGCCGGAGCTGTGCTACTTCTACGCGCCGAGCATCAACTCGTACAAGCGCTACCAGTCCGCGAGCTGGGCACCGACGAAGATGGCGTGGTCGCACGACAATCGGACGGTGGGCTTCCGCGTGGTCGGGCACGGGAATTCATTCCGCATCGAGAACCGGATGCCGGGCGCGGATGCGAATCCGTATCTGGCGTTCGCCGCGATGATGGCGGCGGGCATGGCGGGCGTGGAGGAGAAGCTGGACTGCGGAAAGGATTATCACGGCAACGCCTACGTGGACACGAAGCTGAAGTCGCTCCCGAAATCGCTGGCGGAAGCGGCGGAGCTGCTGAACTCCAGCAGGCTCGCGCGCGCTGCGCTGGGGGATGCGGTCGTGGAGTTCTATGTTCACACCGCGCGCCTGGAAGCGCAGGCGTTTGACAACGCGGTGACCGACTGGGAACGCACGCGTTACTTCGAACAGATTTAATCACGAACACCGAAGGAGTGCCCCTAACACGCGAAGGGATGCCAAAAGAAACAGGCTGGAAGAACCCTTCTGGAACAGAATCTTTACGATGAAAGCGCTTCCATTCCCGCCCGGCTTTCGCGTTGTTTTGCGTGTTTAGCGGATCTCTGTTCCGGAGTTTTGGCTTAACCTGCGAAGCTCATTCCGAACGCGGGGGCATGGCGTTCCATTTCGGAACCATGATGAGGCCCGCGAAGATGACGGCTCCCGCGAGGATGGCGAAGATGTTGTCCCAACCCCACGCCAGCGGAACCATTCCTGGAAGGGCTGCGCCAATAATCTGGCCGGCGGAACCGCATCCGTTGATGACGCCCGCTGAAGTGGCTGCTCCGCGCTGGGTGCCGAAGTCCACGGCGGCGGTGGCGTTCACGAGCGAGTCCGCCGCGTAGGTGAAGAAGCCCATGACGGCGAAGTAGCCCCCGATGGTCCAGTAGTCTGCGGGCAGCTTGTGAAAGAAGAAGATCATCACGCCCAGGCTGAGCAGGCTGATGACGGCCACCGGCATGCGGCGTGAGCCGAAACATTTGTCGGAGATCCATCCGCCCATCATGGCTCCGAGCGGGCCGCCGAGTTCAAAGGCTGAACCGACAAGTGCGGACGCGGCCATGCCGGTGCCGAGCTTTTCGTGCATGTAGAGCGGACCCCAGAACATGAAGAGATAACGGGCGGGCTTGAGGCAGAAGTAAACGAGGCAGAGCATCATCACGACGGGATGCGTGATGACATCGCCGATTTCTTTCCAGGATGTCTTGCCCGGTTCGGCTGCGGCGAGGGCTGGTTTCACGTCGGCGGATGGCGCTGGGACATCACCGTGATATTGCTCGATGGGCGGGAGGCCGACGTCTTCGGGACGATTGCGTTGAAAGAGGAGGAAGAGAATCCAGACGATGAGCAGCACGCCGGCCGGAGCCCAGAACGCCCACTGCCAGCCGTACTGTTCGCCCACGCGCCCGGCAAACACGGCCGCGATAAAACCGCCGAGGGAATAGTTCGTGCACCACAGTCCGAGGATCAGGCCGCGCTCACGCTGCGAGAAGAAGCAACTGACGTTCTTCATGAGCGGCCCCCAGCCGGTGGCTTGAACGAGGCCCTGGATGGAGAAGATGATGCCGAACATCAGCGCGGTCTTCGAGAAGCCCATCGCACCGCCCGCGAGAATGGAGATGAACATCCCGATGAGAATGACGCGACGGGTGCCGACGCGATCTCCGCCCACGCCAAAGATGAACTGGCCGATGGTGTAGGCGACGTGGTAGGCGGTGTCGATGGCCGCCATCTGGCCCTTGCTGAGATCGATGGCGGTGCCGGGGCCGAGCGCGACCTTGGCGGCGGAGAAGCCCTTTCGCGTCAGGTAAAATCCAGCGTAGGCGAGCCAGGTGATGGCGAAGGTCTGCCAGCGCCAGCGCTCGTATTTCGGATCGCGCAGCACGGGCTTGGGGTACTCATTCATGCGAGGATTTTCTGGCGGTCCGGATCGTAGGGAGCGCGAAGGTGGGCCTGGGCGGCGAAGCGCTGGCCGTTGACGTTGATCTCGTAGCTGCCGTCCTGGATGAACTGGCTGGTCACTCCGTCCGCGTGGTTCACGTAGCCCATGCCAATGGCGCGGCCGAGCGTGTGCGCGTAGGAACCGGAGGTGGTGTAGCCGGCCAGTTTGCCGTCGCGAAAGATCGGTTCACTGCCCCAGAGCACGGGCTCAGGATCATTCAGGGTGAAGATGACGAGCCGACGTTTCAGTCCCGCCTCGCGCTGGCGGAGCAATGCTTCACGGCCCAGGAACGGCTTGTTGAAATCGAGGGCGAAGGCCAGTCCGGCTTCCAGCGGCGTGTCATCAGGAGAAAGTTCCGCACTCCAGGCGCGGCAACCTTTTTCGAGACGGAGCGAGTTGATGGCGTAATGCCCGGCGTTCGTGAGGTGAAACTGTTTCCCCGCGGCCATCAGGCGGTCATAGACGTGTGCCAGTTGCTCCATCGGAACGTGCAGCTCCCAGCCGAGTTCACCCACGTAGGTGATTCGGATGGCGTGAATCCTGGCGTGGCCGAGATCGATGAATTGCGCGGTGCCGCAGGGAAATTTTTCGTTCGAGAGGTCGGCATCTGTCACCTGGCTGAGCAGTTCGCGCGAGCGCGGCCCCATGACGCCCAGCACGCCGAGGCTGCTGGTCACGGAGGTCAGTTCAGCGCGTTCGTGAGGTTCCGTGTGGCGCTTGATCCAGTTTCGATCCCTCACAGTTTGCGAGGAACCCGTGATGACGTAGAACTCGTCCGGCGCGTTGCGAACGAGCGTCAAGTCGCTCTCGAAGCCGCCGCGTTCATTGAAGAGCCCGGTGTAAACCGTCTTGCCGATGGGAACGTCCACGTTGTTTCCGCAAAGACGCTGAAGGACGGGCAGGGCATCCGCGCCTTTGAGCCGGTACTTGGAGAACGCGCTTTGATCGAAGACGGCGACGTCTTCACGCGCGGCGCGATGTTCGGCGGCGTGAAAGGAAAACCAGTTCTGCCGGCCAAACGAATATCGAACCTCCGGGTTCGCGCCATCGCGGGCAAACCAGTTGGGACGTTCCCAGCCGTTCTTCACCCCGAAGCACGCGCCCTGCGCCGCGAGGCGATCATGAATCGGCGTGGTGCGAAGGCCGCGTCCCGTTTCCATCTCGCGATTCGGCCACGCCATCTGGTAATGCAGGCCGAGCACTTCGGTGACGCGCTCACGGAGGAAGGATCGATTGTTTGCCCACGGTGCGAAGCGACGGATGTCCACCGACCACAGATCAATGCTGGGCTGTCCGTCGATCATCCATTCCGCGAGATATTTTCCGGCACCACCGGCGCTGGCGATGCCGACGGAGTTGAAGCCGGCGGCGACGTAGAGGTTCCGCAGCTCCGGTGCTTCGCCGAGGATGAAGTTGTTGTCGGGCGTGAAGCTCTCCGGGCCGTTGACGAACTTGGCTAAGCCCGATCTTTCCAGCGCAGGGATGCGATGCTTTCCGTTGGCGAGCGGCTCGGCGAACTTGTCCCAGTCCGGTTCGAGGAGCTGGAAGGAAAACTTCTCAGGAACCTGGCTGACCTGCCACGCCTTGGAATGCGCCTGGAACGCGCCAAGCATGACGGCATCGCCTTCGCCCCGGAAATAGATGCAGAGATCGGGATCGCGTCCTACAGGAAGTTCATCGGACGCGCCAGGAATCGGATTGCTGACGGCGTAGTGATGTTCGACCGGATACAGCGGAATCGTGACGCCGCAGCGAAGGCCGAGTTCACGCGTCCACATTCCTCCGGCGAGCACCACGTAATCTGCGTTGATGATCCCGTCGCCCGCCTGAACCCCGGTCGCGCGGCCGTTTCGAGTCAGGACGTTGGAGACGTTGACGCCCTCGAAAATGGTGACGCCCCGTTGTTTTGCGCCCTTGGCCAAGGCCAGGGCAAGTTCCTTGGGGATGAGCTTTCCATCATGCGGCAGCCAGGCCGCGCCGAGCGTGTCATCCACGCGGAGCAGCGGCCATTTCTCCTGCGCGCTTTGCGGGCTGATGATTTGCACCTCGACCCCAAACCACTCTGCCATCGCTGCAGTCCGGTGGAGCTGCTTCATGCGGTCCTCGGACCGCCCAACGATGAGGCTGCCAACTTGTTTCCAACCGACGGAGTGACCGGTTTCCTTCTCCAACGAAGCGTACAGCTCGGCGCTGTACTTGTTTATCTTCGTCATCGAGTTCGTCGTGCGCAGCCGGCCGACGAGACCTGCGGCATGCCAGGTGGTGCCGCCGGCGAGAAGGTTTTGTTCGAGGAGAAAGATGTCGGTCCAGCCCAGTTTGGCGAGGTGATAGGCGATGCTGCACCCCACGACGCCGCCACCCACGATCACGACTTTGCATTCTTTCGGCAATCCGCGCGACATGCGCGGAGACTAGCTGCATCGCAAACGGGATGGCAACAGAAGGATGACCCGCGAAGCCGCCAAGGGTGCATTCTTATGGCCGGAACCGGCGTGGTCGCTTAATCAAGGCGGCTCTGCAACATGCTGATTGGGTTTTGTGAAAAAGCATCCCGTCACGTCTTTGTCACTTTCAGGTCAGGGACGATTGTCTATACTTCATCACGATTTTGAAAACCATTGCTGACGGAGCGGGCGGGTTTCCGCCGGACCATTTTATCAACCGGGAATTGAGCTGGCTGGAGTTTAACCAGCGCGTGCTCAATGAGGCTCTTGATGCGAAGAATCCGCTGATGGAGCGCGTGAAGTTCTTCTGCATCGCCAGCTCAAACCTCGACGAGTTTTTTGAAGTGCGCGTCGCCGGCATCAAGCAGCAGATGGAAAGCGAGGTGGTGGAGCGCAGCATCGACGGGCTGACGGCGACGGAAACCTTTCAGGCGATCAACCGCCGGGTTCGCCGGATGGTGGGCGAACAATACCATTGCTGGAGGGAGGATTTGCGGCCGGCCCTTGTCGCTCATGGCATCCGGTTTATGTCCATGAAGGACGCGGGCAAGGAGGATGCAATCTGGCTGGAGAACTTCTATCGCGCCGAGGTCCGCCCGGTGCTCACGCCGCTGGCGATTGATCCGGCGCATCCCTTTCCGCAACTGCTCAACAAGTCGTTGAACATGATCGTGCAGCTGGAGATGACGACCGCCGGACAGCCGCTCCGCCACATGGCCGTGGTGCAGGTGCCGAGGGTTCTGTCGCGGCTGGTGAAGCTTCCGCGCGAGGGCAATGGACGGGACTACGTTTTCCTGGCGCACTTGATCGGGCACTTCCTTGGCGACTTGTTTCCGGGAACCACGATCCTCGGCTACTGGCAGTTTCGCATCACCCGGAACAGCGAGCTCTACATCGACGAGGAGGAAGTCGGCAACCTGCTCAAGGCGGTGGAGAACGAGCTGCACAACCGCCGCAAGGGCGACGCGGTGCGGCTGGAGGTCGAGGCGGAGATTCCGCAGGCCATTCGCAGCGCGCTGCTCGGAACTTTTCGGCTGGGCGAAGAAGACCTTTATGTCATCGATGGCCCGCTGAATCCGGCGCGCTTGATGGCGATCTGTGAAGGGGATCATTCGCCTGAACTGCGGGACGTGCCTTTCGTCGCGCCGGTCACACCTTTGTTGAAGGATCAGTCCGATCTGTTCGCGGTCATCCGTGAGCGGGACGTGCTGCTGCATCATCCCTATGACAACTTCAGCACGGTGGTTGAGTTCCTGGAAAAGGCCGCCGAAGACCCGCGCGTGCTGGCCATCAAGCAGACGCTTTATCGCACGGGCGGCGATACTCAAATCGTCGGCGCGCTGATGAACGCGGTGAAGAACGGCAAGCAGGTCACGACGGTCGTGGAACTGCGGGCGCGTTTCGATGAGGCCAACAACATCCTGTGGGCGCGGCAACTGGAGGAGGCGGGCGTTCATGTCGTCTATGGCCTGGTCGGCTACAAGATTCACGCGAAGATGTGCCTGGTGGTCCGGCGGGATGACGACGGGATTCGCCGCTATTTGCATTTGGGCACGGGCAATTACAACCCGAACACCGCGCGTCTCTACACGGACATCGGGTTGCTGACGGCCAAGCCGGACTTCGGTGAGGACGCGACCAACCTCTTCAATCTGCTGACAGGGATCTGCCAGTTCCAAGGAATGAGAAAGCTCCTGATCGCGCCGTTTGAACTGCACGCCCGGATGATCGCCCTGATCGATCGTGAAACTCAAAACGCGCGCAACAAACTTCCTTCCCGCATCATCGCCAAGCTGAACTCACTGGTGGATGAGCGAGCCATCGAAGCGCTGTATCGCGCGTCCCAGGCCGGCGTGAAGATCGATTTGATTGTCCGTGGAATTTGCTGCCTGCGCCCAGGCATCCCCGGGTTGAGCGAGAACATCAGCGTGCGCAGCGTCGTGGACCGCTTTCTGGAACACAGCCGCATCTACTACTTTGAGAACGCCTGCCGGCCGGAAGTGTTCGTGGCGAGCGCGGACTGGATGCCGCGAAATTTCTTCCGCCGGATCGAGATCGCGTTTCCCATCGAGGACGGAGTCTGGCGCGAGCGGCTGATTGCGGAAGTGCTCGGCATTTCTTTGAGGGACAACGTCAAGGCGTCCAGCCTGTCTGCGGACGGGACTTATCATCGGGATTCGGCGGCCAAGGGAAAATCAAGCTGCCGGAGCCAGCATGAGTTCATCGCGCTGGCCCTGGCGGAAGGCAAGCTGGCCAACAAGCGTGTCTCGCGGAAGGCGCAGTTTGAACGCGTCAAAGTGGCCTCCCGTCCGGTTGGCATTGAGGAACAGAAGTCAGGCAAGGCGGGCAAGGGTTAAGCCGGATCGGCGTGTTGGTTGGGAACGGGCGTGAAAACATTCCTCGAAACGAGAAACCGGCGGATTGTTTTCACAATCCGCCGGTCAACAACTCAATTCCAGCAGGACACTAAACCGTGGGTTCAGTGCTAATAGGTGGGATGGTGGTGGGACTTTTTGCCTGCCCCATGATGAGGCCAGCGGTATGCAATAATGCACAAATCCAGTTGTGAGGATTTCGCATTAGATTCATACCGCCCTTCCTAGCAAAGCGGATGCCACGCACATTTTCCTCATGTTTCCCGGCAATTATCCGCCTGCTGCCCGCTTTCCGTGCGCAATGCGCGGGTGAGAATTGCCCACACAAGGCAATTTGTGTCACACCTCTGCGCTCCTGAGCAGCAAACCGCGCCGACGGTTCGGCTGCGCTTTTTGCACGGTGGCTTGGAAGTGGAATGCGCTGACCTGCTTCAAGACGAGTTCATTGAAACTCGAACCTTGCTGAGGATGGCACTCGTCGCTAAGCCTCGCTTGTGTTGCACGGCCCGCTCTCCCGTGTTTACTCTCCGTTCAAACGCGTGAGAACTCTCGTCTTCATCCAGGCTCTTCTAGGTTTCATCGGCCTCCAGCAACTGCCCGCGGCCCAGCGCTTCTTGGATGCCCGCGCGGAACGGCCTGCGCTTCACGGACGTCATTGGATGGCGATTACCGGCAAGCCGCTCGGAGCCACCGCTGGCGCGCGCATGTTCGAGCGCGGCGGAAACGCCGTGGATGCCGCGTGCGCCATGCTCGGCGCGGTCTGCACCATGTATGACGATGTGGCGTGGGGCGGTGAAACTCAGGCGCTCATCTACAATCCGGGAACGAAGAAGGTCATTGGCATCAACGCGCTTGGCGTTGCGCCAACCGGAGCGACGCCGGAGTTTTTTAGAGGCAAAGGAATGCGCCATCCGCCCGGTGAAGGTCCTCTGGCGGCCCTGACTCCCGGCACGGCCGGCGGGTTGCTCACGATGCTCGCTGAATACGGCAGGCTCTCGCTCAAGGACGTGCTTTCGCCCGCGATGGAGATGGCGGACGGTTACCCGGTCGAGGAGGAATGCTCTTGGCGAATCCAGAAGGACAAGGAGAAGATCAAAGCCTGGCCCTACTCCAGGAAGATTCTGCTCCCGCATCTCGGTGAAGGTTACGAAGCCCCGCGTCCCGGCGAAATCCTGCGCCAGCCTGAGCTTCTCGCCACGCTGCAAAAGCTCGTGGATGCCGAGACACAGGCGTTGAAGGCGGGCAAGAACCGGAAGCAGGCCATCTATGCGGCGCAGGAGCGTTTCTACAAAGGCGACATCGCCGCCGAGTTCGTGCGCGGTTCGAGAGAGCAGGGAGGGCTGCACACGCTTCAAGATCTGGCGCAGTGGCAGGTGAAGATCGAGGAGCCCATCAAGACGAGCTACAAGGGCATTGAAATTCACAAGCTCAACACCTGGACCCAGGGGGCTGCGCTTCTCCAGATGCTCAACTTCATCGAGCCGCTTGATCTCCAGAGCATGGGCTACAACAGCTCGCGCTACATCCATACCCTTTCGCAGGCGATGCACCTGGCTTTCGCGGATCGCGATTTCTATTTCGGCGACAACGCCATCGCTCCCGAAGAGCCGTTGCGCGGATTGATCTCGAAGGAGTATGCGGTGGACCGCTGGGGGCAGTTCAATCCCGTGCGCAACAATCCCGACACCCGGCCCGGCGATCCTTACGCCTTCATGGGCAAAACGAATCCTTACCAGAAGCTGCTGCGTACCTGGACCAATCTCCGTTTCCGGCCCATCAAATCAGACGACGACGGCGCGTGGCTGGAGTTCAACACGGGTTTCCGCGCTGGCACCACGACCATTCACGCGGCGGACAAAAGCGGCTGGGTGGTGTCCATCGTGCCCAGTGGAGGCTGGATTCCCGTCTGCATCGCCGGCAACACGGGGATCGGAATGAGCCAGCGCATGCAGAGCTTCGTGCTCGATGAATCGGAGAATCCTTTCAACGTGCTCGCGCCCGGAAAACGTCCACGGGTCACGCTCAGTCCCACCATCGCCACCTTGCTGGGCAAGCCGTATCTCGCGTTCGGCGTTCAAGGCGGCGATGCGCAGGAGCAGAATCTTCTGCAACTGTTCCTCAACATCGTGGAGTTCGACATGACCGTTCAGGAAGCCTGCGAAGCGGCGAACTTCAACACGTATCAGGCGCGGGCTTCCTTCGACAAACATGAAGCTCAGCCGGGCAAGCTCCTGATCAATGAAGAGGTTCCTTCCTGGGTTCGGCGCGATCTGCTTCGCATGGGCTACCGTCTTGAACTTCGTCCCAAAACCTCTGGTCCCATCACCGCCATCTATTTTGACTGGGAGCACAACACGCTGTGGGGCGGCGTCGCCAACGACGGCGATGATCACGGCATCGCGTGGTGAGCGGAGTTCGTTGGGTTTCGATTTGCATCCGCTTTTCCCTTCTCTAGCCTCGGCCTCAAGATGACCATCAAAGACTCCGAGTTCGTCGAGCTTCCAACGCCCACCGGGCCAATGCGGACCTTCATCTTCCGTCCGCAAGCTGAAGGCCGCTATCCGGGCATCGTGCTTTACTCGGAAATTTTCCAGGCCACCGCACCCATCCGCCGTACAGCGGCGTTGCTGGCCGGACACGGGTACGTCGTCGTGATTCCAGAAATCTGGCACGAGTTTGAACTCGCCGGCTGCGTGCTGCCCTACGATCAAGGCGGCGCGGATCGTGGCAATGCGCTCAAGCTGGAAAAGGAACTGCGCGGCATGGACGGTGATTCGCGCGCCGCGCTCGACTTTCTCAAGTCACATCCGAACTGCACGGGCAAGCTGGGGACGCTCGGCATTTGCATTGGCGGCCATCTCAGCTTTCGTGCCGCTGCGAAAAACCCGGACGTGCTCGCCGCCGTCTGCTTTTACGCCACGGACCTGCACAAGGAGACGTTCAGCAAAACTGGCAACGACACGCTCGCCTGCGCCAAGCACATCGGGGGCGAACTCCTCATGATCTGGGGCCGGCAAGACCCGCATGTCCCGCTCGACGGCCGGAAGAAAATCTACAACGCGCTCTGCGAACAGAACCTGAACCTCACCTGGCACGAGTTCAACGGCCAGCACGCCTTCCTCCGCGACGAAGGCCATCGCTACGATCCCGCTCTCTCGCTGCAATGCCAGCAGATGGCACTGGAACTTTTCCACCGCAAGCTGGGCGAAGGTGATTGGCAGGCGAAGGCCGCCATTGGTCCCGCCGAGTCCAGGCATTGAGCGGAGCGCCGTTCTCCGGCCCGGCGAATGGAGCGCCGAGCATCGCTCGGCATGAACGGGTAGTCGCGAACCCCATGCCGAGCAATGCTCGGCGCTCCGAAGGCTAAAGCTTCGCAGACAAGACCAGCCGTCGATACTGGTCACGAAATCTCCCACTGCTGAATTGCCAATCCTCCACCACCCGGCACAGCTTCGCCTTCACGGGATTGCCTTCGATGTATCGAATCGCCCACTTCTCCTGCTCCTCACTCCGCATGAACACATTCCAATACTCGCGTTGCCAGAAAGCACCGCCGCGTTTCAGGAGTTTGTTCGCCGCGATGGCGGAAATGGACTTCCAGTTCTGAAGCATCTTTGCGAGCGGCCAATCCCAGACGTGGACGAGCACATGGGCGTGATTTGGCATCACGCACCACGCCAGCAATTCGTAACGCGCGCCGTGGTGGAACCGCACCGCCTCCTCGACGACTCCGGCCACGCGCGGATCGCGCAGCCAGCATTCGCCGACGCCGCGGTCGAGGTAAGATTCCAGTTCCTTCCGCCGCTCGCGGACGTCTTCAATCTTCAGCAAGTGCTCCCACTCGCCGCGACGCGAGGCGGGCAGCGAATCCACGAGCCGGAGCGTGACGAGTTGGACCAGGCCCGGTTTGTCGCAATGCGGGAGATAACCGTGTTCGTGCCAGCCGAGAAAGCCGTGGGCCTTATCCTCGTCGGAGAGCGGCTCGTCCCACTTGTTCTTCTGGTAAACCAGTTCGCGCAGGTATTGGCGCTTGGTCAACGGTGGCCGGTTCGCATTCATCGGAGCGCCGAGCATCGCTCGGCACGGTCGGAGTAAAGCACACGCCCCACCGGCCAAGCAATGCTTGGCGCTCCACCCGCCGGAGCGCCTTCCCGCGCCCGGAGCGCCGAGCATTGCTCGGCAGGAGCGGCGCGGGGTGTTTCGGGCCGAGCGATGCTCGGCGCTCCATTCGATGCTCAACTTGTCTTGGCAGACGCCGGCTTGATGGCGAATGCACTCACAGAGGAAATCTGCAAGAGAATGAGAAACGCAAGCGTGGCTGCTTTGCAATCAAGTGACTTGGCGGCGACAACTCCATGCGAGACCGTGTTCCGCGAAACTCCTTGGGGATTCTTCGGGTCAAACGCAGCAAAATACACCTCGGACAAATAGCGCTTGAATCTATCAGGCAAAAGAAGGCTGACCGGAGTGTTGACCGCGCCACCAGCGGTGGCACTGACTTCGGCTAGGTTGGCTTGTTTGAATGACGGACTTGAATGCACTGCCGACGCGTGTGTCCTCATGATTCCCTCGATTCGTGGATACAGGATGGCTGACGCGCTCAGGTAATCCTCGTTCGAATAGTGCTTTTGCGCCGCGCTGATGAACTCGAGATGGGATGCCATGATTGGATCTTTGTCCCAAGTCGGCAATCTCTCGGCAAGAGATTGCAACAAGTCGTCGCGCATCGTGTTGAGCAGGTCGTCCAAAGGAAGCTCTTCACGGGCACGTCCGAGCATCGACTTTATCCGCTCTTGCTTCAGGTGGACGAAAGGAAACCACCCTTGCCGAAAAATTTCATCCCACACGGAGTCCTCGATGGAGAAGATGTGCTGGAACAAAACTTGGATGTGACACTGAGCAAACATTCTTTCCAAGTCGTAGGAGCGAGGCTGGGCGTCCCCGGCGATGGGACCGAAATCAAAGAAGAGACCTTTGCGCCATCCTTGTGAAAAGACGTAACAGACGCCCGCGTCCGATGGGATGCCTACGGCGTCCAACTTTACGCGCTCAATGTCGAGAATGTTGTCCGCATAGACGTGTTCTCCCGCATTCACCTTGCCCTTGATTCGAGCAAGGACTGTGGGATGGAACTCATTGAAATAGACGGTTGCTGTCTGATCTTTGCGAATAACTACCAACAGATTGTTTGTTGTGGATTCATCAGCCTTTGCTTCAGGTGGCAGTTTCTTAATCACTTCGCGAGGAAACCCCTCCAGCTGATGAATCAAACTTTGCCCGTCTTCCGAAGAGAGGAAATCCCGGAAGCACACGGTAACTTCGCCTCCCTTCGGAGCACCTTTTAGAACGTAACCAGCCGGAAGGTGGTCGAGTTTGATTTCGTATGGCATTTCGTTGTGTCGTTGTGTTTGGAGCGCCGAGCATCGCTCGGCACGGACCAACTCAACCATACCGTCGCCCGGCCAAGCAATGCTTGGCGCTCCAATGGCGCGGAGCGCCGCCCGGTTCGCGGAGCGCCGAGCATTGCTCGGCATGGATCACGTTCTTCGCTTCGGGCCGAGCAATGCTCGGCGCTCCACCAATTACGCCTTCGCGACCAGTTGCCGCAACACATACGGCAGGATGCCGCCGTGCTGGTAGTAGTCGATCTCGATGGGGGTATCGATGCGGCAGGCGACGGCGATGTTCTCCACGCTGCCGTCTTTGCGCGTGATTTTGAGCGTGAGGTCTTGCTGGGGCTTGAGGTTCGCGTCGAGGCCGACCACGTCATACACCTCGGTCCCGTCCAGCTTCAGTGCCAGTGCGGAAGCACCTTCCTTGAATTGCAGCGGGAGCACGCCCATGCCGACGAGGTTGCTGCGATGGATGCGCTCAAAGCTCTGCGCGACGACAACCTTCACTCCGAGCAGATTCGTGCCTTTCGCAGCCCAGTCGCGGCTGGAACCGGTGCCGTATTCCTGTCCGGCCAGAATGATGAGCGGCGTGCCGCTGGCCTGATACTTCATCGCCGCATCGTAGATGGACATCTTCTCTCCTGCGGAATCTCCGAATGAGACAAGCAGGTCGCGATCTCCCACTTCGCCCAAGTCCACCTCGTCGCCGAAATACAGCGTATTGCCGCCTTCCTCGCCGCCGAGCATCAGGTTCTTGATGCGGACATTGGCGAAGGTGCCGCGTGTCATGATGCGGTCGTTGCCGCGACGTGAGCCGTAGCTGTTGAAGTCCACGAACTCGACGCCGTTGTCGCCGAGGAATTTTCCAGCGGGCGAACTTTTCTTGATCGCGCCGGCGGGCGAGATGTGGTCGGTGGTCACGCTGTCGCCGAAGATGCCGAGGGCGCGCGCGCCGGTGATGGATCGGATGCTGCCGGGCCGCATCGTGAAGTCCGTGAAGAACGGCGGCTCCTGGATGTAAGTGCTGTTCGCATCCCACTCGTACACGTTGCCGACGCTGGCCGGGATTTCGTTCCACTTTGGATTCTGCGCGGCGAAGTCCTTGTAGAGCTTGCGGAAGACTTCGGGCTTGAGCGCGCTTTGCATGGCGTCGCGGACTTCCTGCAACGTCGGCCAGAGGTCGGCGAGGTAAACGGGCTCGCCGTCCTTGCCCGTGCCGAGCGGTTCGCAGCTCAGGTCAATATCGACGCGGCCCGCGAGCGCGAAGGCCACGACGAGCGGCGGTGACATGAGGAAGTTCGACTTCACGTTCTGATGCACGCGCGCCTCGAAATTGCGGTTGCCGGAAAGCACGCTGGCGGTGACGAGATCATTTTTCACCACCGCTTCTTCCACGGACGGATGCAATGGGCCGGAGTTGCCGATGCACGTCGTGCAGCCGTAGCCGACGGTGTTGAAGCGCAGCTTGTTGAGGTAAGGCGTAAGTCCCGTCTTCTTGAGATAATCCGTGACGACGCGCGAACCGGGCGCGAGGGAAGTCTTGACCACGGGGCTGACTTTGAGGCCGCGCTCAACGGCTTTCTTCGCGAGCAAACCGGCGGCGAGCATCACGCTCGGGTTGCTCGTGTTCGTGCAACTCGTAATCGCGGCGATGAGCACGGAGCCGTGGCGAATCTTGCCCTTCAAAGGCGGCACCGCCACCGGCTCCGGCTCGGGACTCGGCCGGTTCTGCACCATTTCGCGCTCGGTGACAGGATTGGTTCCGGCGGCGAGCGCTTTTTGTTGGGACACGGGTTCCTGGCTTCCGCCGCTGGGATGCACTGGGCCGGAGGCGGTCAACGTCACGACCTTGCTGAAGTCCGCGCGGCTTTTGCCAAAGCCATTCTCGGCGACCGGGCGCTGGAAGGCGTTGAAGAATTCCCGGCGCAAGTTGCCGAGTTCGATGCGGTCCTGCGGACGCTTCGGGCCGGCGACGCTGGGGCGGACACTGCCGAGATCCAGTTCGACCACTTGGGAATAGTCAATTTCGCCGGGCTGCGGGATGCCCCACAGACCCTGGGCCTTGTAATAATTTTCGTAGAGCTGGCAGTGCGCGTCGCTGCGGCCGGTGGCGCGCAGGTAGTTCACACATTCCACATCAATGGGGAAGAAGCCCATCGTCGCGCCGTATTCGGGGGCCATGTTTGCGATCATCGCGCGGTCCACGACCGGCAACTCCGCCGCGCCCGGCCCGAAGAACTCAACGAACTTGCCGACGACCTTGGTCTTGCGGAGCAGTTGCGTGACGGTGAGCGCGAGGTCGGTGGCGGTGACGCCTTCACGAATTGCGCCGGTCAGGTGAACGCCGACAACATCCGGCGTGAGGAAATAGACCGGCTGCCCCAACATGCCCGCCTCGGCCTCGATGCCACCCACGCCCCAGCCGACGATGCCGAGACCGTTAATCATCGTGGTGTGCGAATCGGTGCCGACCAGCGTGTCGGGGTAGTAGAGTGCCGCCGGCGTCTCGCCGGGGGCACTTTGGAGCACGCCCTTGGCGAGATACTCCAAGTTCACCTGATGCACGATGCCGATGCCGGGCGGGACAACCTTGAAGGTGTCGAAGGCCTGCATGCCCCATTTGAGGAACTGATAACGCTCGCGATTGCGGGAAAATTCCAAATCAAGATTGCGCGCCATGGAGTCCGCCGCGCCGGAGAAATCCACCTGCACGGAGTGGTCCACCACGAGGTCCACGGGAACGAGCGGTTCGATGATTTTCGGATTTTTGCCCAGCTTGGCCACGGCGGTGCGCATCGCCGCGAGATCGACCAGCAGCGGCACGCCGGTGAAGTCCTGCAACACGATGCGCGCGACCACGAAGGGAATCTCCGCCGTGCGCGCCTCGTTGGGCTTCCAGTTGGCCAGTTCCTTGATGTTGGCCTCGCTGACTTTTTTTCCGTCGCAGTTGCGCAGGACGGATTCCAGCACGATGCGGACGCTCACGGGCAGACGCGAAATGGGGCCGACACCAGCGGCTTCCAGCGCGGGAAGAGAATAGAATTTGCCCTGCTTGCCGTTGCCGAGGTCGAAGGATTGAAGAGTGTTGAACAGATTATGACTCATAAAATTCAGCGTCCCGACAACGCATCACGCATCCGTCGGGCGGGCAGAAAATGAGGACAGGCAGGGGCAAAGTCAAGTGAGGCCAGCCCGCGTCGATTGCAATCTTCTGCTGATGTGGAACACGACGACTCATGCCTTCGATTGACCGGCCAGTTTCTGGATGGCCAGCACGTTGAGCGCGGCCTTGGGAACGAAGGAAGTGACGTTGACGTACTCAGGAACCTTCGTTCCATCCGCGCTGCGCTCCGAGCAATGATCGTTGTCGCCCCACGGCCCCAGACCGTCGAGCGTCGGCACGGCGTCCCAGATCAAGTTGCCGTCGCTCAGGCCGCCGCGCTGCTCGATGTTCACCGGCAGGCCGAGCGAACATCCGGCCTCGCACCACAGCTCGGCCAGCCTGTCGGTGCCGGGATTGCGCGGCCACGGACGGCTCTCGGTGAGAATCTCCACCTTGATCTCGCAGGCGAATCTGTCGGCGATGCTCCGCACTTCGCCGGAGCCGGCGAGGGAGAGGAGTGCGGCCTTGCCGTCGGCGCAAGCTTCCGGCGTGAAGGCGCGGAGTTCGCCTTCTGCGACGGCTTCGTGTGGAACGCGGTTCAAGACGGTGCCGCCGGAAACCGTGCCGACGTTGAAGGTGAGGTCGCGCGAATAGTCGGTGAGCGTGGCGACGCGTTGCAGCGTGTGCGCGAGCTGGACGATGGCGTTCGCGCCGTGACGATGCTTCCCGCCCGCGTGCGAGCCGCGGCCGGAAACCGTGATGCGCCAGGTCGCCCGGCCTTTGCGCGCGACGACCATGAGACTCTCCAGGCCGAGCCGGCCCTCGGCTTCATAGACCAGCGCGGCGAGCGTGCCTTCGTCGAAGTGAGCACGACAGACATCGCCGAAATCGTGGGACAACATTTCCTCGGAAGAATTCCAGAGCAGCTTCCAGGTGAGCGCATCAAACAGAACGGGATCCTGTGCCTGGAGGGCATGAAGCACGAGCCACATCATGATGGTGCCGCCCTTGATGTCGTGCGTGCCGGGTCCGTAGATTAGGTCGCCCTCCGGTTGCCAGCGGAAGTTGTTGCGCTGCTCTTCCTCGGGCGGGAAGACGGTGTCGAGATGCGAGACCATGGCGATGGAACGCTCCGACTTGCCGCGTCGCGTCAGGACCAGGTGATCGCCGAAAGCTGGGTTCGTCGAAGGAATGCATTCCGCCGTGAAGCCGAGCGGCGCGAAGCATTCCGCCGTGTAACGTCCGAGCCGGTTCACGCCGTCGCGATTCTTGGTGAAGCTGTTCATGCCGACCATGCGCTCGAAGAGGACGAGCGCGGCGGGCATCTGGCCGGTGAGAAACTGGTGCAGGGACGCTTGCGATGACATGATGCAAATCGTGAAGGAGAGTCCGGTGAGCGGTCAACCATAGGGTGCGATGGATGGTGACCTTGGAGGTATCTGGGGCGGGGTGAGGGCGGACACCTCCTTCAATCACGGCGAGATAATGAGCCTGCTCCCACACATCCTGTCCTTCCCGCCCATCCTATCTGTTATCGCCTATTTAGAACGGCCCGAGCGGTAGAGCGTGTCCACGACGTTGCGGACGTATTGCTCGTCGGTGATGCCTTCCATCGCTTCGGCCGGGAACTGGACCTTCGCCTGAAAATGTTTCGCGATGTCGTCGAACAGCGCGACGCGCGCCTGGGGATCGAGCGCATCACGCCGCACCAACGCCTGCAAGGCCAGCGCCGCCTCCTGCACCGTGACGCGCTGACGAAGACGCGCTTCGAGATGAGGATGGCTGCGCAGTGAGTTGAACTTTCCCGATGCGAGCTGATCGAGGTCCGGCTCCGTGATCCGTGGGATTCGCACCACGACGGTGTTCGCGGCGAGATCGCCTAGTCGTTGGGAACGGCGGCTGACGACGCACGCGATGCCGCCCACCAGATAAAAGACCGGCAGCATGTCCACGAACCGGAGCAGATTGCGGATGACCACCTGGCTGGGCTTCATGCGCAGGCCCTGCACATCCACGACGCGCAGACGCAGGACGCGCTTGCCGATGGTCTGCCCGCGCTTGAACCACTCGAAGTAAATCCCGTAGCCGATCATGAGCGCGAACTGGAGCAGCATTCCAATCGCCTGGGCAAAACCTTGCGCCACCAGATCGAGGACCGTGAGCAGCGTTCCAACCGCGATGACGACGCACATCACGATGCAGAAATCGATGAGCCACGCGAGGAAGCGGGACATCGGTCCGGCCAGCAGTTGCGAGAAGACGATGCCTTCCGGCGTGCGGATGAGAAGCGTGCTGGTCTTGCTCATGTGTCAGCCGGTTGTGGTGTTGAAGTTTTCGAGGAGACGCGTTCCGCCTTCTTCCCGCAGCGAGCGAGGAACAGGCAAAGCAGGACCAGCTCGGTGAGGCCAAAGGCAATCTTCACGACGTAGGGCAGGGTGGGCTCGTGGTATTGCGAGAAGAACGCCTCCACCAATCCCGCCCAGACGAGCATGAGCGCGATGCCGGCGATGAGCGTCGTGAGATCCGGCGCGATGGCGCGGAATCGCACGCGAAGCGTCGAGCGCTGGCCCCAGCCGATCAACGCGCTGGCGAGCATCAGTCCCGCCTGACCGCCCATGATGATCGCCGGCAGCTCGATGGAACCGTGCGGCAGCAGCCAGCCGAGCAGGAAGGCCGTCTGGCCCGCCGCCACGTAGTCCACGCAGACGACGCCGAGGATCACGCCGTTATAGAAGAGCAGGATGATGGTGCCGATGCCCCAGGTCATGCCGAACGCCATCGCTTTGATGGACACGCCAATGTTGTTCACCATGAGCTGGGCGGAGAAGGAGCTCATGTGGCCCGCCGACGGACTGTCCTTGTCCCGCTCCTCGCGCGCCACGCGTTCCGAGGGATCGCCGAGATGACTGGCGAACATCTCCGGCATCACGGCGGACTTCGCCTCGGGATCTAGAGCGACGGCGAATCCGCCGAAGAGCGCGCCAATCATCGTGATGGCGAGGGAGAGCCAGAACGCGCGGACATGGCGGCGAAAGGTCTGCGGCAACGTCTGAAGGAACCAGTGCAGCGGCGAAAAGCGATGCTGTCGGTCGCGCGTCTCGTGAATCTCGCCGTAGGCGCGCGCGACGAGGCTTTCGAGATAACGGCGCGTCTCCGGTTCTGCGGCGAGCGAGCTGACCTTGGCCAGGCCGGCGGCCGTGCGGTCGTAGAGATAGTGAAAGCGGCGCAGCTCATCGAGGGCGAGCGTGCGGCGGTCGTTCGTTTCGATCTGGTTCAGCGTGGACTCCAGCTCCGTCCAGTAAGGCCGCTCGTTTGCGACGAATTTCTTCAGGTCGATGATCATGGCGCGGAGGCGTAACGCGTAAAACGAGAAGCGTAACGGAAGGGCTGGGCGGGCGATGGCGTCATTGCGTTTTGCGTTTCACGTTTTACGCTCACAGCAACTGCCTCCGTTTCACGCCGAGATATTGCGTCACGAGTTCACGCGCCAGACGCTCGTTCTCCAGCAGGGAAAAGTGGACGCCGCGCCGCTGGAGAACTTTCTCCAACTGCCGCAGGTCATGGCGCTGGAGATGTCCGCCAAGGTGACGGTAAAGATCGTCCACCGTGGAAACGTCCGACGACGAGAAGAGCGGATTCGCGCCATCGGGCTTGAGCATGTTCACCAGCACGAGATGCTGGCCGGCGAGCAGGCTCATGTTGCGGACGAAGCTTTCCGCGAGCACCGGATCTTCGAGCGACGTGAGAAAGATCAGCAGCGCGCGGCGGCGCAGGCGAGTGCGGACGAACGCGCTGATCTCGTCGAAGTCCGGTGTGACGTTCTCGGGTTCGAGCGTGTAGATGGCGTCGCGGCAGGCGGCGTAGTGGCCCTTGCCGTTCTTCGCGCGCAGGAAGGTCTTCACCTGATCGGTGAACGTGATCAGCCCGAACAGATCGCCCTGCTGCTCGGCCGCCTGACCGAGAATCAAGGCGGCGGTGATGAAGCGTTCGAGGGCAGTTGTTTCGAGTTGCGGGTTTTGAGTTTCGAGTTGAGCGCGTCCGGCTGGGGCGGCGGAACTTGAAACCTGCAACCCGGAACCCGGAACCATCTGTTTTGCGGACAGGCGCGACGCGTCGAGAATCACATACACTTCCTGCGTGCGTTCGATTTGAAAGACTTTCGTCACGGGATGGCCGCGCCGCGCCGTGGCTTTCCAGTGAATCTCGTCGAAGCCGTCGCCGGGCGCGTAATCGCGGAGCTTCTCGAAGTCACGTCCCTTGCCCACCTGCCGCTGCGCGTGCAGTCCGAACGCGCCGCGATTCAGGAACAGCGCGGCGAGATGCTTGCGCTCGGCGATGAGGTTTGGGTAAACGCGAATCTCGCAGCGAACCGGCGCGGCGCGGCGAATCGCCCAGAGGCCAAGTCGCGACGAGGTTTCGAGGAAAGCCGTCGTGAGCCGGAAATTCCCGCGTTGGTTCGGCGTAAAGGCCCAGTTGATTTGCGATGTCTCGATCTCCGAGGCGAGCAGCATGGTGATGTCCTCATTCGGTGAAGCCAGTTCTCGCGGGAGCGCCAAGCCAAGTCGCAAGCGCAGCGCGGCAGCGGCTGGCTTGGTGATGTTCACGGTCAAGGTGGCGGGACGGTCCTTGGAGACGCGGATGAGGCTCGGCAGTTCCACAACAATGGCGTCGAGCCGGGCAAAGGAGAGGCCGGCGTCCAGCAGGGTGACGACGAGCAAGGCGCTGATCAAAGCCACCGAAACTCCCAGGGCATTGGGATACACCGCACCCAGCACCGAGAACGGGAGCGCAATCATCGCGAACCACAGAAGAAGGCGAAAGCTGGGGACGATCATTTTGAAAGCTCCCCTTGTTGCGCCGCCGCCGTTTCGATGGAGCGAATCGCTTCGGTGATGCGCTGTTGTTCCGGCGTTCCTTCCTGACTGCGGTGAAGCTCCTGCAGCTTCGGAACGCTGCTGACCGCCGCGCCGCCGCACCAACCCAGGCTGCAGGCTGCACTGACACGGACGTTCGTATTCGGGTCGTCAAGAGATGCGGTCAACGCTGCGATGACGGCCGGTGAATGAACACCCAACGCGCCCAGGGATTCAGCGGCCACGCTGCGCATTTCCGATTCCTGACTGGTCAAGGCGAGGAGCAGCGGCGGCACCGCCTGTTCGCGCGGACGTGCGAGACGCAGGTGGCCTGCTGCGGCAAAGCGCGTGGCCGGCCAGGGCGAGTTCAGCGCATTGGTCAGCAGTGGGAATGTCTGCGGGCTGATCTCAGCCAGTGCGGCCACGGCCCAATATCCCAACTGAGGATCGCCAATCAACCGGGCCAGCGAAGGAATGGCGGCGGCGGCTATAGGGCCAAGCTCCTGGCAGGCTGAGGCCGCTTGTATCTGGCGGGTGGCGACGGAGGCAAAGCGAAAGCGGATCAAGCTGGAGGACAGGTAATCCGCCCATTCGTTAAACGAGGTTTTAAGCCGCGATTCGCGGGCGTCCAGCATCCGGATGAGATGCGGGACGGCGTTGGTTCCGAAAGCCCGGATGGACTCGCGGGCATCACGTTCCGTGCGGAGTTCGCCATAATTCTTCTTGCCGAGATAATGGCTGAGCGGGATGCCGTTGAGCTGCGGTTCGGCATCGGGCTTGAGCAGGCTGGCCAAGGCGATGAGCACGCCCGAGGCTGCGGCAAACCCAACGCAATATTTCTGAAGCTTGGTCACTCAGGTTTTGCGTTCATCTCACCTCGGCACCGCGACTTGCTGGAGAATCGTCTGGATCACTTCGCCAATCGACAGCCCTTCGATCTCGAACTCGGGCCGGAGGATGAGGCGATGTTCGAGCACGGGCGCGACCATCGCCTTGATGTCGTCCGGCGTCACGAAGTCGCGCATGGCCAGCGCGGCGTAGGCGCGGGCGGCGAGCAGCAGAGACTGCGTCGCGCGCGGGCCGGCGCCGACGAGAACGCTCTCGTGCGTGCGCGTGGCGCGGATGAGATCCACCGCGTAGCCCGTGAGTTCCTCGCGGACCGTGATGTGGATGAGCTGATCGCGGAGCAAATGGAGATCTTCAGCTTTCATCACCGCCTGAACGCCGCCGCCGTTCAGCGTAGCCTCGGGCGATTCCTTGCCGAGCGTGCGCCGGGCTAGGCTGAACTCTTCGTCGCGGCCGGGCGCGCTCATGGTGATCTTGAGCATGAAGCGATCTTTCTGCGCTTCGGGCAGCGGATAGGTGCCTTCGTATTCGATGGGGTTCTGCGTGGCGAAGACCGCGAAGTTCGGCGGCAGCGCGTGGGTCTCGCGGTCGATGGTCACGACGCGTTCCTGCATTGCCTGCAGCAGCGCGGACTGGGTCTTGGCGGGCGCGCGGTTGATTTCGTCGGCGAGCAGGAAGGACGTGAAGATCGGGCCTTTGACGAGGGTGAACTCGTTCTTCTGCAGATTGAAGATGCTCGTGCCGGTGATGTCGGCGGGCATGAGGTCCGGCGTGAACTGGATGCGCGCGAAGCCGCAGCCGAGCACATGCGCGAGCGTGCGGACGAGCAGCGTCTTCGCGACGCCGGGCACGCCTTCGATGAGCGCGTGCTGGCCGGTGATGATGGCGATGAGGCATTTGTCCACCACGTCGGCCTGGCCGATGATGACTTTCGCGACTTCCGCACGGGCGGCGGCGAGGGTGGATTTTAAGTGGTCGGTGGGGTTCATGGGGTTGGGAGTAAAACGTGAAGGAGGGCGGAAAACGTAAAACGGAAAACGTAAAGGGATGGGAGTGGTGCGCTCGTGTCGTTCTGAGGATTAGGAAGGACGGTCATTACGTTTTACGTTTCACGTTTTGCGATCCACGCCGGCGCTACCC
>Ga0163153_10002386_pt1 | contig 27569 bp, 27 predicted proteins | sample OliLakLV19MP6IB1_FD_148629 | JGI IMG/M metagenome (GOLD analysis project Ga0163153, IMG submission 148629) | Freshwater microbial mat bacterial communities from Lake Vanda, McMurdo Dry Valleys, Antarctica - Oligotrophic Lake LV.19.MP6.IB-1 | ecosystem: Environmental > Aquatic > Freshwater >...
GATCGGGACATGACGAAGCCCTCGGGGGGAGGACCGAGGGCTTCGTTCGGGGAGGAGCAAGACCTCGCGTGGAGGTCGGATGGGACTACTCGGTCGGGGGCAGGATCACCGCGTCGATGACGTGGATGACACCGTTGGAGGCCTCGATGTCGGTCGTGACGACCTTCGCGCTGTCGTTCAGGATCACGGTCCCGTCCACGACGCTGATGGCGATCGGGGAGCCCTGGACCGAGTCGGCCGAGGTCAGGCCGACGACCTGGTCGGCTGTGACCTTGCCGGCGACGACGTGGTACAGGAGGATGTCGGCCAGCGCCTCGGGATCGGCCAGCAGCGCGTCGAGCGTGCCTTCAGGCAGGGCCGCGAAGGCCTCGTCGGTCGGCGCGAAGAGGGTGTACGGGCCCTCGCCCTTGAGGGTCTCGACGAGATCGGCGGCCGTGGCGGCGGCGAGCAGGGTCGTGAACGAGCCCGCCTCGGTGGCGACCTCGACGATGTCGCCCATGGCCTCGGCGGACGGAGCGGCCGTGGCCGGCTCGGGCGTCGGCGAGGCAGCCGGGGAGCAGGCGGCGATGGCGATGGCCAGGGTAGTCAACGAGATCAGGAGCGTGCGCTTCATCGGTGCGTCCTTTCGGGTGGGTGACGCGGCGGTGGACAGCCAGTCGGCCGTCGCGACCGTCGCGATGTGGCAGCCTGCGTTCGCTGCCATCACCTACTCTTCGGCGGGCACGTCGTGGCGGATGGGTCCGCTTCTCGGTGGCCGCGGATCGGGCCTGCCCGCCATGTTGATCGGCGGGTAGCCGATCACCCAGGGCCGGCTGACGGTGGTGGGCGATACTGGGCTACGGACCACAGGAGTGACCCCGAACGCTACGCGTGATCGCTCTGAAGATCTCGAGCGTTGCGTACGACCAGGCGGAACTCCGCCTCCAACCGGCCGATGCCGTGGTGCTCAAGGCGACCTTCAAGCCGGGCCGACATGTATGGCGCCGCGTCCGCTCCGACCCCGACGATCCGTCTGATGAACGGCAACGAACGTAGATCCGCGGTGGTGGCCCACGCACGTCGTCGCGCGGTGAAGCCCTCGTATTCCGCAGGTTCGACGTGTGGGAAGGAAGCGGCGGGCTCGCCAGATGGACTCAGAACGGCGGCCTGCGTACCTAACTCGGTCTCATCTGAAGTGGCCATGAACGCAAGCCCCTCGAATACGGCGGCAGCCATGCCCTGAACCGCGTACGTCGAGAAGCCGCCGCGGAGGCGGCCCATCCCGAGGGCCCCTTCGATGATCGCCAGGTAGACGCGCCGAGTCATCTCGAGGCCAAGGCGCACCCTATCGGCGGCCCGGCGATCCCGGGGCAAGAACGAATCGCGATTGGGCTTGGCATGGAACAGCCGCACACGGACGCCCCTGTAAATCGCGTCATAAAGCGCTGCTGCCTCTTGGCCGGGTGAAACCTGAACGAACTGCGATAGATCGACGCCCGTGGCGTCGAGCGCTCGCTGGAACCACTCGCGCTCGGTCTCCCCTTTCCCCCCGGGCGACTTCCGGCGTTGCGGCGTGCGATCCGCAAGGATCGACTCGAGGGCGAGGTAGGCGTTCCGGTAGGCGTCGAAGAGGTCCGAGGTGGTCTGTGACAACCGGAAGAACCGATAGCTCTCGTGCCATGGCACCTTGGGGGGTTTAGGAGACTTGACGATACGCCCGGCCGCGTCGCGAACCGTGGCCGTGAAGTTGATCACGCCCATCGTCTGGAAGGACGTCGAGACGATCCGCAGGGTCGTCCATACGGGCGCTCAGCTCCGCGCGCCCCAACTCGAGACTCGCGTGTACGACAATGGAGGACCTTCATCGGACCAAGGCTTGCTGCCCCGAGCCGTCGCGTCAAGTAGGACCGATGGTGGCTGCCGACTGAGAACGCGGCTCGGCGCCTCGCTCCTGCCACATGTAGCATCGCGAGCGACCGCACGAGAGACAGAGTGCTCCTGACCATCACGCTCACCAAGCCGCCTGCCACGGACCTCGGGTACCTGCTCCACAAGAACCCGGGTCGAGTGCACACGCGCCCGCTCGCATTTGGGCCCTCGCACGTCTTCTACCCGGAGGCGACGGACGAGCGCTGCACCGCGGCGCTCCTGCTCGACATTGACCCCGTCGGGCTCGTCCGTGGTCGGCGGCCAGGGCCGTCCCTCGAGCCGTATGTCAACGATCGCCCGTACGTCGCGTCTTCCTTCATGTCGGTCGCGCTCGCGGATCAGTTCGGCACAGCCATGAACGGCCGCAGCAAGGAGCGCCAGGAGCTGGCAGACCAGGCGCTGCCGTTCGAAGTCGGCATCCCCATCTTGCCCGCCCGCGGTGGTGACGCGCTCATCCGGAAGCTGTTCGAGCCGCTCGGCTACGCGGTGGAGGCGGCCGGTCAGCCGCTGGAGGCGACGTTCCCGTCGTGGGGCGACGCGCCGTACCAGACAGTCCGACTGTCGGGCGAGGTCCGCCTGCGCGACCTGCTGTCGCATCTGTATGTCCTGATCCCGGTCCTTGACGACCAGAAGCACTACTGGGTCAGCGAGCCCGAGATCGAGAAGCTCCTCCGGCGGGGCGAGGGCTGGCTCCCGGCCCACCCGGAGCGCGACCTGATCGCACGTCGCTACCTGGCCCGCCAGCCGAACCTGACTCGGGAAGCACTGCGCCGGCTCGTCATCGAGGAGCAGCCCGACCCGGACGCGGAGGAAGCGCACGAGGACGCAGAAGAGGCAGGCGTCGAAGAAAAGGTGGGCCTCCACACTCAGCGCATCGGCGCAGTCATGGCCGCGTTGCGGGCGACTGGCGCCAAGCGGGTACTCGATCTCGGTTGCGGCGAAGGCCGCCTCATGAGCGAGCTGGTCAAGGACCACGCCTTCTCCGAGATCGTCGGCGTCGACGTCTCCGCCCGTTCGCTCGAGATCGCCGCCCGCCGTCTCCGCCTCGAGCGGATGAACGAGCGCCAGCGGGAGCGTCTGCGCCTGATGCAGGGCTCCCTGACCTATCGCGACGATCGCCTGGCCGGCTTCGATGCCGCCGTGCTCATGGAGGTCATCGAGCACCTCGAGATCAGCCGGCTGCCGGCGCTCGAGCGCGCCGTGTTCGAGTTCGCCCGCCCGACGCACGTCGTCGTTACGACCCCGAACGCCGAGTACAACGTCCGGTTCGAGGATCTCCCGGCTGGAAAACTTCGCCATCGCGACCATCGGTTCGAGTGGACCCGTGCCGAGTTCGCGGAGTGGACCGCTCGCGTTGCCGAACGCTTCGGGTACACCGTCCGCCACCTCCCGATCGGTCCCGAGGATCCCGACGTGGGCGCCGCGACCCAGATGGCGGTCTTCGACCGATGAAGATCAACCTCCCCGAGCTGTCGCTGGTCGTCCTCGTCGGGACGACCGGGTCGGGCAAGTCGACGTTCGCGCGGACGCACTTCAAGCCGACCGAGATCATGTCCTCGGACTACTTCCGCGGGCTGGTCTCGGACGATGAGAACGACCAGTCCGCGACCGGCGACGCCTTCGACACGCTCCACTTCGTCGCCGGCAAGCGCCTCGCCGCCGGCCGGCTAACGGTCATCGATGCCACGAACGTCCAGCAGGATGCCCGCAGGCCGCTGGTCGCCCTGGCCCGCAAGTACCACGTGCTGCCGGTGGCGATCGTCCTCGACATCCCGGAGCGGATCTGCGAGGACCGCAACCGCGAGCGGCCGGACCGCCAGTTCGGCCCGCACGTCCTGCGCCGCCAGCGCCTGGACCTCAAGCGCTCGCTCAAGGGCCTCGGCCGGGAGGGCTTCCGCAATGTCTGGGTCCTCAAGCCCGAGGACGTCGAGAACGTCGAGATCGAGCGCCAGCCGCTCTGGAACAACAAGAAGGATCTGCACGGCCCGTTCGACATCATCGGCGACGTCCACGGCTGCGCCGACGAGCTGGAAACGCTGCTCACAACCATGGGCTACGCGGTCGGCGAGCGCCGCGAGGGCGTCGGGCTCGACGCCGGGCCGGTCTATCGGCACGCCGACGGCCGGCAGGCGGTGTTCGTCGGCGACCTGGTCGATCGCGGTCCGCGGGTGCTCGACACCCTGCGGATCGTGCGCAACATGGTCGACGTCGACTCCGGGCTGTGCGTCATGGGCAACCACGAGCAGAAGCTCCTGCGCGCGCTCCAGGGTCGCAACGTCCAGATCACCCATGGCCTCGGCGAGAGCCTGGCCGAGATCGAGGCGCTGCCGGCCGGCGACCGGCCCGCCGTCACGGAAGCGCTCAAGACGTGGCTGGACGGCCTGATCAGCCACTACGTCTTCGACGATGGCAAGCTCGTCGTGGCGCATGCCGGGCTCAAGGCGGAGATGCAGGGCCGCGGCTCGGGGGCGGTGCGCGAGTTCGCCCTGTACGGCGATACCACCGGCGAGACAGACGAGTTCGGCCTGCCGGTGCGCCTCAACTGGGCGGCCGACTATCGGGGCCAGGCGATGGTCGTGTACGGCCACACCCCAGTCCCCGAGCCCGAGTGGCTCAACAACACGGCCGACGTCGACACCGGCTGTGTGTTCGGCGGCACGCTGACGGCCTTGCGCTACCCGGAGCGCGAGTTCGTGTCCGTGCCGGCGCTGCGCACCTACTACGAGCCCGCGCGACCGTTCCTGGCGCCCGAGGACCACGCCCCGCGGTTGACCGCGCAGCAGGAGAACGACGACACGCTCGATCTCGCCGATGTCATCGGCAAGCGCCTGGTCGAGACCCGGCTGGCCGGCAAGGTGACGATCCGCGAGGAGAACGCCGCCGCCGCGATCGAGGTGATGAGCCGTTTCGCCGTCGACCCGCGCTGGCTCATCTACCTGCCGCCGACGATGTCGCCGTCCGAGACGAGCCAGGAACCCGGCCTCCTCGAGCACCCGGCCAACGCGTTCGCCTACTTCCGCACGAACGGCGTGCCGCGGGTCGTCATCGAAGAGAAGCACATGGGCTCACGGGCCGTGCTCGTGGTCTGCCGCGACGCAGACGTGGCCCGAGCGCGGTTCGGCATCACCGACGGCAGCGCCGGGACGATCTTCACCCGGACCGGCAGGCGGTTCTTCGACGCCGAGATGGAGACTGCGGTCTTGGCGCGTGTTCGGACGGCGATAGACGGCGCCGGCACTTGGGACGAGCTGTCGACCGGCTGGGTCCTGATCGACGCCGAGCTGATGCCGTGGTCGGCGAAGGCCCAGGAGTTGATTCGGACCCAGTACGCCCCGACCGGCGTCGCGGCACGGACGGCCCTCGCCGCCGTCATCCCGGCGCTTGACGCGGCCGCCGAGCGAGGTGTCGACACGTCCGCGCTCGCCGAGCGGATGCGAACGCGCCAAGGACTGGCCGACCGCTACGTCGAAGCCTACGGTCGATACAGCTGGCCGGTCGATTCGATCGACGACCTGCGTCTCGCCCCGTTCCACCTCCTCGCCTCGGAGGGTGGGACGCACACCGATCGCGACCATGTCTGGCACATGGAGACGCTCGCGGCGATCTGCCGGCAGGACGAGGGACTGCTGCTGGCCACCCCGTATCGCGTGGTCGACGTCACTGATGGCGACGAGGTCGCCGCCGGAGTCGCCTGGTGGGAGGAACTGACGTCGAAGGGCGGCGAGGGGATGGTCGTCAAGCCGCTCGACTTCATCCCAGCTCGAGGCCAGAAGCGCCCAGTCCAGCCGGCAGTCAAGTGCCGGGGACCTGAGTACCTCCGCATCATCTACGGTCCGGAATACTCCTTGCCCGAGCACCTCGACCGGCTGCGTGAGCGGGGCCTCGCCGGCAAGCGCGGCCTCGCCCACCGCGAGTTCGCGCTCGGCATCGAGGGGCTGGAGCGGTTCAGCCGGCACGAGCCGCTGCGGCGCATCCACGAATGCGTCTTCGGCGTCCTCGCACTCGAGAGCGAGCCGGTCGACCCTCGCCTCTGAACCGACCTCCCGTGAAGGGGCGCCCTCCGTTGTCGGGCTGCTGGGCCTACCGACGCCCGGGCGTCGGCGCTAGGGCTCGGGCCCAGCCCTCTGGGACCTCGTTCCCCATTTCGCGTGCTGTTTTCCCGGCCCGGTCGTCGAAGGGGACTTGGCCCTGGCCGGGTCGGGTCGCTAGGGCCGAGGCTCGGCGTCCATCAAGGCCGTTAGGTCGGAGATGCCGGTTGCGCCGGTCGTCGCCGCCCAGTCCAAAGCGCCTAGGATCACGTCATCTACCCGTCCTTCGAAGCGCATCGCGGTGCGTCTCGGGAAGTGGTCCCGGGCGTCGTGCAAGGCGTCGTTCCTGGCGTCAAAGACTTGGCGGATGTGCCAGTAGGCGGTACATGGCCAGTCCCAGTAGTCGGTCGGCCTGACGCCGAACTTGGGCAAGGGCTGTTCCGCCTGATTGGCGGTCCGGGCCGTCAGGTTGGCGCAGGCGCGTTCGGTGGGTGGCAGCCGGAGGCCGTCAACCTCTCACGTGAGGAACGCTGCCCGCTGGGCTACTGGGTGAGCCTGGGGCCGGAAATCGCGGCGATTCGCCGGAGGGTCGTCCCCCAGCAAGGCCTCCAGGGCGACCGCCTGCAGCACGATCCGAATGGGCTGCGACTGGGCGGGGCTGGCCAGGTTCAGGGCGCGCAGGGCTGTGATGCCGCGCTGCTGCCACGACCCAGGTGGCGCGTCGGGCGTCCGCAGGGCGTCGTCCGGGAAGGCGAACCCGGGCCTCGACCGGAAGCCTCGGACTTGGTCCCTCGTGAACCCCCACTGCGCAAACGGCCCCCTGTGTCGGCCGCTCACACCCGCCACACCATCGAAGTCCGATTGCCACACGATGTCCGAAGACGTCCCGACGTCGCCGACCAAGCCGAATGTCTGCACGTCCATCCCCCAGTTCGGAACGCACGCACGCTGGTACAAACGACCGACTGCTACCGCATCCTCCGCGTCCTGGCGTGCGTCGTCGGTTGCGGTTTCCCCACGGCGCCCGATGGTGGTCACCGACACCGACGACCATTTCCAATCGCTCAGGCCTTCCAGGGCGAAGTCGGTGAAGGGCCCGGCCTGCCTCGGCTCCTTGGCGAGGTCAGTGGCGATCCGCGCTTTGAGCCATCCCGGTGGCCGAAAGGTGGCGCGCCCCACGTGCCAGGCCGTGGGCACGGTCAACCCGTCCACGCGGAAGTCCACGCGCACCCGGCGCCTGCGTCCGTGGGCCACGTTGCCAGACGACATGCGACAGATGCTATCGCGGCGCAGACCATGTGACGAAGTCCGCCATCCGTGTCGTCTGAGGTCGTCGCCTAGAGGTGTCACCGCAGTCGCGACGCTCCGCGTTGCCTTGGTCCCGACACGCGATCCCGCCCGTCATTGCGCCGGGGGGCCCATCCAATACCGCCGAACACAGAAACAGGGCCCGTAGAAGGCCCTGATTCTGTTGGGGTCACTTTGGTGGGCGATACTGGGCTCGAACCAGTGACCTCACGGATGTGAACCGTGCGCTCTGACCAACTGAGCTAATCGCCCGAGGGCTGCCGTCGCGGCAGCGAGGGCCGATGATACCGGAACGTCGCTAGAGCTTCAGGCCCGGCCAGATGGTCAGGACCGTCTCGGCATCGATGCCGTCGACGACGATGAGCTTCTGGCGGCTGGTCGCGCCGGCCACGATGCGCACGTCGCGCTTGGCCACCCCCAGGTCGTCGGCGATCATCCGGATGAGCGCCGAGTTGGCCGCGCCCTCGACGGCCGGTGCCCCGACTCGCGCCCGGAGCACGCCATCGAGTACGCCATCGACGCGGTCGCCCTCCGCTCGGGGCGTGAGACGGACGGCGAAGCGGACGTCGGTGGGACTCAAGACCTCACATGCTTCGCCAGGCCACGCCGAGGACGATGAGGACGATGAACCCGGACCAGTCCATCATCCCGGTCTGTGGCAGGAGCCGGCGGACGGGAGCCAGGATCGGCTCGGTCGCCTGGATGAGGATCGTCGAGATCTGGTTGCGGCCCGTCGGATCCACCCAGGACATGATCATCCGCCCGAACACGAGCGCCCACAGGGCCATCAACAGGATCTGGATGAAGTTGGCGATGAGGGTGGTAGCCACGCCCCAAGTCTAGCAGCGGCTCGCCTGACGGCCCGTGCAGCGATCAGCCGTCGACATGGTCCGTGGTTCCATCGCCGTGGCGGTGCGGCCGCTCCCCGAACAGCGCCCGGCCCACACGGACGATGGTCGCCCCCTCCTCCACCGCGATCTCGAAGTCGTCGCTCATGCCCATGGACAGGTCCTGCCCGAGGCCAGGAACCGCGTCGCGCAGCGTCGAGCCAAACTCGCGCAAGGCTCTGAACGTCGCGCGCGACACGTCCGCATCGACCGCGAAGCGGCCGATGGTCATCAGTCCGCGCACCTCCAACCGGGGGAGCGCCACCAGCTTCGCCACGAGCGTGGCCGCGTCGCTCGGCAGCACCCCAGCCTTGGCCGGGTCCTCGTCGATGTTGACCTGGACCAGGATCGGGACGCGCTCGCCGGCCCGGACGTCGGCGGCCAGCCGGTCCAGTCGCTGCCCGAGGTCCACGCTGCTGACCGACTGGATGACATCGAACGTCTCGAGGGCCCGCTTCGCCTTGTTCGACTGGAGCGGCCCGATGAGGTGCCACGTCGCGCCATCGAGGAGCGGGCGCTTGTCCGCGCCCTCCTGGACGCGGTTCTCGCCGAGGATCGTCAGGCCGGCCGCCACGGCGGCCCGCAGCCGCTCGACCTCGACCGTCTTGGACACTGCGACAAGGGCGACGGCCGCGGGATCCCGACCGGCCCGCGCACAGGCGGCCGCGATGCGCACGCGGACCTCGGCATGGGCGTCCCGGAATTCGTCGACGCTCGACGCTGGCTCGGTCAACGGGTGCGCGCCGGCGGCGAGCCGGCGATGGTCATCGGACGCGGCTCACTTGCGGCGCAGGAAGCTCGGGATCTCCAGGTCGTCGGCGTCGTAGGTGGTCGGGCGTGGAGCCGGCGCGGTCGCGCCGACGGAGCGCTCGACGCGCGGGGAGGACACAAGCGCGGCGATCTCGTCGTCGCGGCCGGCGAACGGGCTCTCCACGCTGTCGGCGCGCTGGCGCTGGAGCTCCTCGAGGAAGTCGCGCTCGTGGGACTGGCGACCGGACGCGGCGACGTCCATGACCCCGGTCGCCTCGCGGTTGGCTGGGTGGCGCTTCTTGCCGCCGTCGAAGCCGGTGGCGATGACGGTGACCATGACCTCGTCGCCGAGGCGCTCGTTGAAGCTCGTCCCGAAGATGATGTTGGCCTCCGGGTCGGCGGCCTCCTTGATGGTCTCGGCCGCCTCGTTGACCTCGTACAGGGAAAGGTTGGCCGAGCCCGTGATGTTCCACAGGATGCCCTGGGCGCCGTGGATGTCGAGCTCCAGGAGCGGGCTGGCGATGGCCTGCTGGGCGGCCTCGACGGCGCGGTTCTCACCCGAGGCGCGGCCGATGCCCATGAGCGCCGACCCGGCGTCCTTCATGATCGCGCGCACGTCGGCGAAGTCCTGGTTGATGAGCCCCGGCATGGTGATGATGTCGCTGATGCCCTGCACGCCCTGGCGCAGGACGTCGTCGACGACCTTGAAGGCGTCGAGGATGCTGGTGTTCTTCTGAACGACGTCCTTGAGCCGGTCGTTGGGGATGGTGATGAGCGCGTCGACCTGGGCCTTGAGCTCCTCGGCCGCCTTCTCCGCGACGAGCTTGCGGCGGTTGCCCTCGAAGGCGAACGGCTTGGTCACGACGCCGATGGTCAAGGCGCCCGAGTCCTTGGCGATCTGGGCCACGATCGGGGCGGCGCCGGAGCCCGTCCCGCCACCGAGGCCGGCGGTGATGAAGACCATGTCGGAGTCGGCGAGCGCCGCGGCGATCTTCTCCGAGTCCTCCTCGGCCGAGCGCTGGCCCATGGCCGAGTCGCCGCCCGCGCCCAGGCCCCGGGTGACCTTGTCGCCGATGCGGATCTTGTGCGGTGCGTCCGACTGCAGGAGCGCCTGGGCGTCCGTGTTGCAGGCGATGAACTCCACGCCCATCATCTCGGCCCGGATCATGCGGTTGACGGCGTTGCTGCCGCCGCCGCCGACGCCGATGACGCGGATCAGCGCGAAGTTCTCGGAATCGGAACGCAGCGGCATCGAGCTCTCCTCCGGCGACCCGTCGGTGGGTCGATAGGGTGACGTGACGTCGGTGTCTGGCGGCTGGGGATCCAGCGACGTGATCGGGGCTCCCGCCCGACCCCTGCCGCTGAGGTCGGCCGAGTATAGCGCCGGTATCCGGTCTGCGGTCATGAGAAGTCCCGTTCTCGACGGCGACGGCGCGCGGGGCGCCACGACTGGCGGTGCCCGGGCGCACCGTTCCGCTGTGGCGCCCGGTCCGTCACGTCGTAGACTGCGCGACAGGAGACCCCTGGAACGTTCCCTGGAGGCCGTCGATGGCTCGCCGCTCCGCCTCGCGCCGCCTCCTCGCCGGTCTGGCCATGCTCATGCTGGCCGCCATGCCGGGGACCGCCGCGGCCTTCGACCTGCCCCCGGACGCCGTAGCCGATGGGACGGTGACGGTCGTGGTCAGCGATCCGCTCTCGTCCGGTGCGCCGCTGGGCGCCATGACCGTCACCCTGACCGCCATCCGGACCGACCTGCCCGGCGAGCCGATCATCCAGCAGCTCGTCGCGCCGACCGACGCCAGCGGCACGGTCGTCTTCGTCGCCGTGGCCCGGCCGGCCGGCGGCGCGCCGCCGGTGGACATCGAGGTCGCGGCGGTCGCCGAGCAGCCCAACGACTGCGGGGGTGCCGATCGCTGGACGGGCAACGCCGCGGGCTCCGGCGCCGTGACCGTCGACATCGCGCTGGCCATCTCGTCGGGGACGAGCTCGTGCGAGGGTCGGACCATCGCCGGTCGCGTCGTGGATGCCGCCGGCGAGCCCTTTCCTGTCGCCAGTGCCGAGGCCATCATCGATGTCGAGGGCGTGGGCACGGATGTCCAGCCGGTGGCCGTGGATCCCGATGGCGTGTTCGTGATCCTCCTGGATGGCGACCCCGCTGCGGCCACCAGCGTTTCGCTCCTGGTGCTTGGCCAGGTCACCAAGGCGACGGGTACGGATCCCGACTGCGAGCTGGAGGTGATCGAGGTCGCCGAGGCGACCTGGGACCTGCCGCCCTTCAGTCCCCTCCCGGAGCCACTGACCATCGTCTCGGAGCGGGTCGTGCTGACCGAGGTGTGCGGCAGCCGCGGCACGCCGGGACCGGCCATCACGCTGCCGCCGACCGACGCCGGTATGGCGAGGCCCGGCGCCAGCGGTGGCGCCGCCGGGCCCGACGCCAGCGGGCCCGGCGTCGCGGGTGGGCTCCTGGCCCTGGCCGGGGCATCGATGGTCGCCTTGGCCGCGGTCCTGTGGCGTCGATCCGCGGCGCGACGGTAGGCCCGCCGCGCGACGTCCGCCACGCGTACATCCCAGCCAGGGAAGGCCTGAGCGGAAGCCCACCAGGGCCTCTCGTTGGCTGCTATGCCCGTGCAGCGAGCAGAACGGCGCCGGAAGGGCCCTTGGCGCCCCGGTATCGTTGGCTGCTTGGCCCATGTGTTCGCGTGGCGGACACTGACCGCGCGCGCCGTCAGCACCAGCCGGGGCCCGGCGGCGATACGGGGTCACGCAGCGGCGGGCGCCGCCAGAGCGAACCGTCGGCGACGATGCACGCCCCGCGCGAGCGGGATCAGGCGGGCGGCGGCCACGGACCGGGACGCCAGGTCACGCGGCGCCGCCAGGCGACGCGGCGCCGCCACCGCCGCCGCGCCGCAGGCCCCCTACCCTGCGAGGAACCCCAGCTGCACCGACCGGGTCGCGTTGTCCGCATTCGGATCCAGCAGGCAGATCGACTGCCACGTGCCCAAGGTCGTTCCCCCACCGACGACCGGCACGGTCAACGACGGTGACACCAGCAAGGGCAGCACGTGATCCGCGCCGTGCCCGGGCGACCCGTGGCGGTGCCGGTACCAGCGGTCCTCACGCGGCAGCAATCGATCGAGGGCGTCCATCAGGTCGTCGTCCGAGCCCGCCCCGATCTCCAGGACGACGATGCCCGCCGTCGCGTGCGGCACGAACACCGACAGCAGCCCGTCCTGCGCCCCGATGTCGTCGAGGAACGCGGCGCAGGCCGCGGTCAGGTCGGCGATACCACGGGCAGCACCGGTCCGGACGCTGAGGGTCCGAGTCTCTACGGGAAGATGCTCCGCAGGGCGTCGCGGATGCGCCCCAGGCCACCCATCGCCGGCGCCGACTCGTAGCGCAGCGGCTCGCCGCCGGCCAGCGACGTCGCGCCCCACTGGAGCAGCCCGACGGCCGTGCTGTACGACGGGTTGAGGAGCGTGTCGACGAGTCCGCCGATGCCCGCCGGCGAGGCCACCCGGACCGGCATCTGGAGGACATCCCGGCCGAGCTCGGCCACGCCCGAGAGCTGCGCCGCGCCGCCAGTCAGGATGATCCCGGCCGGCAGCATGTTGACCCCGCCGGCGTGGATCTCGTTGCGCAGCAGCTCGAACGTCTCGCGCATGCGCGCCTCGATGATCTGACAGACCTCCAGTCGGCTGACCGTACGGCCGGCCTCCTCGCCCAGGACGCTGACGCTGATCTCCTCGTCCTCACCGACGCTGCGCAGGTCGCACGAGCCGTGCCGGACCTTGAGCTCCTCGGCGACCGGCAGCGAGGTCTTGATGCCGATCGCGATGTCGTTGGTCACGTTGTTGCCACCGACCGGCAGGACGCGCGTGTAGAACGGCGAGCCCTCCTGGAACAGGGCCAGGTCGATGGTCCCGGCACCGATATCGGCGACGGCGACGCCCAGGTCCTTCTCCGTCTCATTGAGGACAGCCTCGGCCGCGGCCAGCGAGTTGACCACCAGCTCGTCGATCTTGACCCCGGCCGCGGCCACGCACTTGGACAGGTTCTGGACCGCGGTCGCGGACGCCGTCACGATGTGGGTCTCCACCTGGAGGCGCAGGGCGCTCATGCCCAGCGGGTCCTTGACGCCCTCCTGGCCGTCCACGCTGAACCCGCGCCGCTCCACGTGCAGGACCTCGCGATTGGACGGGATGGGCACCGCCCGGGCGACCTCGATGGCCCGCGCGATATCCTCTCGGGCGACCTCACGGTGGTGGCCGGTGACAGCCACCTGACCGGGCGAGTTGAGACTCTCGACGTGCTGGCCGCCGACGCCCACGAAGGCCCGGTCGATCTTCCAGCCGGACAGCCGTTCGGCCTTCTCGACCGCGTCCGCGATGGACCGGACGGTCTGGTCGATGTTGATGACCACGCCCTTCTTGAGGCCCGACGCGGGCACGGTCCCGTGACCCATGATGGTCAGCCGCCCATCGCGACTGACCTCGCCGATGAGGGCGCAGACCTTGCTCGTGCCGACGTCGATGCCGACGAGGACCGCTTCTCGTTCCACCCTGTCGTTCGTCTCCGTTATGTGGGCTATCGATCGCCTGGTCGGTCGCCCGGTCTAGAGGAAGTGGCGCCGGATGAGGGCCACGTTGTCGAAGATGCGCAGACCGAACGCGAGGAGGGCCACCAGGTACAGGTCCAGGCCGAGGCGATCGCCGATGAACGTGAGCAACACGGCGATGATCGCGTTGACGATGAACCCGCTGATGAAGATCCGATTGTCGTAGACGCCATCGAGCTCCGCGCGGACGGCTCCGAGCACCGAGTCGAGCGCGGCGAGGATCGCCACGGCCGAGTAGCGGCTGAGCTCGAAACTGACGTTGACGTCCAGAACGAGTCCCGCCAGGACGCCCACGAGGAGTCCGAGCAGCGGTATGAGCACGCGGTCGTGTTCCTCGCTCCGATGGTTTCGGCAAGGCTACCCGACCGCACCCGACCCTGCCACTCGTCCGCGCACGACCCGTCCCGGGCGGACCTGGCCGTGGTCACGGCTCGGGCGTCGGTTCGGGCGTCGGTTCGGGGGTCGGCTCGGGCGTGGGCCGCGGGACGTAGGTGCCGTCGGTCTCGCTGGCCAGGATGACCCGCTCGACGAGTTGCTCGCGACCGATGAGCAGGCTGCGCAGCAGGCGGACCTGGCCCGGGATCAGCTCGGTGGTGCGCAGGCTGGCGGTATAGAAGCCGAATACCGCCCGCCACCCGACGGGCTGCCCGACGACGATGAACCCGCTCTGGTCGTTGACGATGACGTGGAGTCGATCGGCCTCGCTACCGACGTCGGACGGCACGAGCGAGGCCAGGCGCCGGGCCGCGTCCAGGTCGACCGGGTCCAGCGAGCGGCCCACGGCCAGCCCGACCGAACCCGCCCGCCGATCCTGGATGCGCGGCAGCGCGTCGGCTGCCGGTGGCGGGTCCTCGGGGTCGATGCGGGCGAAGAGCGTCCCGTCGACGTCGGCCAGGTAGTGGCGCGCACCGAGCTCCCAGATGAGGATCGGCTCGCGCTCGGTGACCCGGACCGCGATGACGTCGGGCAGGCGCACGGACACCGAGGCGTCAGCGACGGTCGGCAGCTGCAGCAGGCGAGCCTCCAGCGGCGCCGTGGACAGGGCGAAGAGGTTCACGCCCGACGCCTCGGCCATGGCCGCCTCCAGCTCCTCGGTCGGCGTGAACACCGCCCCCTCGACGTCGAGGCGGCCGTCGGAGAACGCGCTCGAGTTCGCGACGCCGTAGATCGCCGCGGCCGCGACGAGGACCGCCAGGGCGGCCCCGGCGCGCACCGGCGAGAGCCCGGCCGACGCCCGGCGGACGGGTCGCGTCCGACGCATCGGCGCGCCCGGCACGGCCCGTCGAGCGGTGCCCCGCGAGGCCGGAGGGCGGCGTGGTCGATCCGCCCCGCTCACCGCGGCAGGTCCGATGGTCGCAGCCGCCGGCGCGGCCGAGCAGCGTGGCGCTCGATGGCCAGCTCGACGATGCGGATGCACACGTCGGTGAAGGTGTAGCCGCCCTCCGCGGGCATCGTCGGGAACAGGCTGATGGGCGTGAAGCCCGGGATGGTGTTGATCTCGGACACGACGACCCGCCCGCCGGCCTCCAGGAAGTCGATGCGCGCGAAGCCCTCCGCGCCGATCGCCCGGTAGACGTCGCGGCTGAGCTTGTGCATGAACGCGCGCTGGGCAGCGCTGACCTCGGCCCGGGTGCTCGTCTCGGACAGGCCCGGCGTGTACTTGGCGGCGTAGTCGTAGAACTCGTTGCCGCTGACGATCTCGCCGGGGCCGTAGGTCTCGATGGTCGCCGGGTCGTTGCCGATGACCGACACCTCCAGATCCCGCGCGCCAGCCAGGTAGCGCTCGACGAGGACGAGGTCGTCGAACCGGAGGGCCGACTCGAGCGCGGCGTCGAGCTCGGACAGGTCGTGGACGAGGGTCATCCCGAGCGAGCTGCCCAGGCGAGCCGGTTTGACCATCAGGCGCTCGTCATGACCGGTCGCCGCGCCGTCCGCGCCGTCCGCGCCGTCCGCGCCGTCCGTGCCGCCCGTGCCGCCCGGTCCGCCCGCGCCGTCCGTGCCGTCCGTGCCGCCTGGTCCGCCCGCGGCGAAGGCCGTGATCTCGGCGCGAACGCCGGCCGGATCGCGCGCCCAGCGGTCGGCCCGGATCTCGCGCCAATCGACGACCGGCAGGCCAAGCCCCCGGCACAGCCGCTTGAACAAGGCCTTGTCCATGCCCAGCGCGGAGGCCGCCACCCCAGACCCGGTGTAGGCGAGGTCGGCGGCGTCCAGGATGGCCTGGATCGTGCCGTCCTCGCCGAATGGGCCGTGCAGGGCGATGACCACGACCGGAGCCGGGTCGGCCACCGCCAGCCGGTCCACCGCGGCGCCGATGGCGAACGGCCCTTCTGCGCCCAGGGTCGACGGATCGTCGTAGACCGCGGCCGGTCGCCCGGCACGCCGGTGATCGGCCGGCAGCCACCACCAGGCGCCGTCGAGGTCGATGCACACCTGGCGGACATCGGCGCCGGCATCGGCGAGGGCGGCCGCGATGGCCGTGCCGGACACGACCGACACGTCGTGCTCGGCCGACGGCCCACCCAGCACGACGACGAGCGGCGGCAGGTCGCGCGCGACACGGGTCGGGCCGGCGGCGCCGGTGGGTACCGTCACGCCGGCCACGGCCAGCCCGCCCAGTCGCCAAGGAAGGTGACCTCGGGGACGAGGGTCACGCCGAAGCGCTCGGCGACGATGTCGCGCACGTCGTCGCCCAGGCGGCGGACATCGCTGGCGGTGCCCTTCTGGTCGTTGATGATGAAGTTGGCGTGCTTTTCCGACACGCTCGCCCCGCCGATCCGGGTGCCCTTCAAGCCTGCCGCGTCGATCAGTCGCCCGGCCGAGTCGCCGTCCGGATTGCGGAAGTAACTACCGGCCGACGGGATGCCCAGGGGCTGGTGCGCCTGGCGCCAGCGACGGATGTCGTCCAGGCGCGACTTGATCGTGTCCGGATCGGCGAGGGTCAGCCGGAAGGTCGCCTCCAGGACGAGCTCGGCGGGGTCGGTCTGGTCCTTGAACCGGCTGTCACGGTAGGACAGCCGCAGCGCCTCCACGGGCAGCACGGCCTCCACCCCGGCCGCGTCCAGGACCCGGGCCGACACGAGCACGCCCGCGATGTCCGACCCGTCGGCCCCGGCATTGGCCCACACGGCCCCGCCCACGGAGCCCGGGATGGCCAGGCCGAACTCCAGGCCGGACAACCCGGCGTGCTGGGTCTCGGTCGCGGCGCGAGCCATCGGCACGCCGGCCTCCGCGGTGTACTGCTCGCCCTCGAAGCGCGAGCCCTCGGCCCGGTCCTGGATGACCAGGCCGCGGATGCCCCGGTCGCTGATGACCAGGTCGCTGCCCCGCCCAAGGACCACGTGGGGCAGGCCGCTCGACCGCGCGTGGCGGACGAGCGCCCGCAGTTCGAAGGCGTTGTGGACCGAGGCGAACAGGTCCGCGGGGCCCCCGACGCGCATCGTCGTGAAGCGCGCCAGGGGCTCGTCGCGCGAGGTCTTGATGCCGTAGCGGCGCTGGATGTAGGTCCCTGCCGCGATCGCGTCGAAAGCGGCCTCGGGGCCGTCGGCCAGGGTCACGACACGACCCCGCGAGCGCGCCGCTCGATGGCATCGGTCGGCGGCCACGGCCGGCGTTCGGCGGCGGCCAGCACCAGCTCGGCGACCGCCGCGGCCGCACCGGGTCGGCCCAGGTCGCGGGCCGCGGCCGACATCGCCAGGTGACGGGCCGGGTCGTCCAGGAGCGTGGCGGCATCCAGCAGCGCGGCGGCGTCGAAGGCCGCGTCGTCGATGAGCCGGGCGGCGCCGGCCTGCACGAGCGCGCGCGCGTTGGCCCGCTGGTGGCCGGCCGCGTGCGGGTACGGGACGACGACGATGGGCACGCCCAGGGCGCTCACCTCGGCCAGGGTGGACGACCCGGCCCGACCGACGACGAGATCGGCCGAGGCGAGGGCCGCCAGCATGTCATCGCGCAGGAACGGGTGGGGCAGGTAGCGGCCGCGCAGCTCCACGGGCAGGGCCTCGCGCCCGGCCAGCGCCGCCGCGTAGCCGTCGTCGCCCGTGACGTGGATGACGGCCAGCCGCTCCACCAGCCGGGACAGCGCTTCGTGCACGGCCGTGTTGAAGCGGCGGACCGCCTGCGAGCCGCCGAACACGAGGAGCACGCGAACGCCCTCAGGGATACCCATCCGGGCTCGGGCCGCCTCGCGGTCCACGTCCCGGGTGTCGCGGATCGGGGTTCCAGTGACATAGCACGGCCGGCCCCTCGTCGACGCCGCCAACGCCGCACAGGTCGCCTGGAACGAGACCGCGATGGCATCGGCCAGGCGGGCGGTCAGGCGCACAGCCCGACCCGGGATGACGTTGCCGTCCCAGAGCACGACGGGGATGCGCAGTGGCGCCGCGGCCAGCAACACCGGGACGGCCACGTAGCCACCGGTCGTGAAGATCGCCGCCGGTCGTTCCGCGGCGAGGATGGCCGCCGCCTGGGGCACGGACACGGCCAGCCGAAGCGGATCGAGGATGGCGTGCTGGTCCAGCTCCACGGTTCGCAGGGAGCGCAGGGCGAGGCGGCGCAGGGGCAGGCCTGCGGCCGGGACGATCGACGCCTCCAGTCCGCGATGGCCGCCCAGCCAGGCGATGTCAGCCTCGGCCGCGAGCTCGTGCAGCGACCGGGCGACGGCCAGTGCCGGGTAGATGTGGCCGCCCGTCCCGCCGCCGGCGATCAGCAAGCGCATCGTCGTTCCAGGTCCCCTTCTCGATGGTCTCGCGGGAGATGGACAGGAGGATCCCGACCGCCGCGAAGCTGATGATGAGCGATGAGCCGCCGGCGCTCAGGAACGGGAGCGTGATGCCCGTGATGGGCACGAGCGTGACGACGACCGCGATGTTGATGAACGCCTGGATGCACAACCAGCCGGTGATGCCGGCTGCCAGCAGCGCCCCGAACGTGTCCGGCGCCGCCAGGGCGACGCGGACCCCAGCGTACGCCAAGAGGACGAACAGGCCGATGACGATGATCGAGCCGACCAGCCCGAACTCCTGGCCGACCTCCGCGAAGATGAAGTCGTTGAAGGCGTTGGGCACGGCCACCTGGCTCTGCCCCAGGCCGCGACCGAACAGCCCGCCGGAGCCGAGGGCGAGCAGGCCCTGGACCGTATGGAAGCCGTCGCCGAGCTTGTCCCCCCACGGATCCAGCCAGGTCCGGATGCGATCGATCTGGTAGCCACGAAGCCCGACCGCGATGGCCGCCACGAAGGCGGCGCCGCCCAGGATGCCCACGTGCAGCATGTTGGCGCCGGCGATGAAGAACATCGTGAAGGCGGTCAGCACGATGACCGTGGTCGTGCCCAGGTCGGGCTCCTTGAACACGAGCGCGGCGATGGGCGTGACGATGATGAGGAACGGGATGGTGCCGCCCCAGAAGCCGTGGATCCGGGTGCCGCGCTTGGCGAACCAGTGGGCGAGGTAGATGACCATGGCCAGCTTGGCGATCTCCGCGGGGTGGATCGAGGGCAGCGGGCCGATCCGCAGCCAGCGGGCCGAGCCGCCGACGACGATGTTGAACTCGGGCACGAAGACGAGGATCAGCAGGCCCACGCTGACGGCCAGGATCGGGATCGAGACGAGGCGCAGGTAGCGGTAGTCGATGCGGGCCATGACGACCATGGCCACGATGCCCAGGGCCGCCCACTGGATCTGGGGGGCCACGGTCGCGAACGGGTCGTCGGCCGACAGGTAGCCGCGCATCGCCGACGACGAGAAGACCATCAGGATGCCGATCGCCGACAGGGCCACGGTCACGACCAGGATCAGGTAGTCCGGCTCGTGGCGCTCGCGCTGGAGGACCTGCGTCGGCGACTTGGCGGGTGCCCGGTTGGCCAGCCGTCGCTCGGCGCTCGAGCGCTCGCGGGCGGCGTCCTCGGCCTCGATCTCTCGGCCGCGCCCGAAGCGCGGGATCGGCGGTGCCAGGTTCATGCGTCCCTCCCCGTCCGGCGGCCGGCGAGGGTCGCCACGGCGCGCTTGAAGGCCGCGCCACGCGCGACGTAGTCCACGAACATGTCGAAGCTGGCCGCGGCCGGGCTGAGCAGCACGGTCGCCGGACCGGCGCCCGGGCCAGCCGCCCGGAGCGCCTCGCGAGCGAGGGCGTCTGCCTTGGTCACGGCGTCGTCCATATCGGTCGCCCGCTCGGTCACCGCCAGGCCGGCCTCGCGGAAGCGCGCCGCAAGGTCCGGGCCGCTTTCGCCGATGAGCACCGCCGCCGCGGCCCGCTCGGCCACGACCGGGCCCAGCGCGGACAGGTCGACGCCCTTGTCGCGGCCGCCGGCGATGAGCACGATGGGTGCCGGGAAGGCGCGCAGGGCGGCGGCCACGGCGTCGGGCTGCGTGCCCTGGGAGTCGTTGACGAAGCGGACCCCGTCGATGAGCGCCACAGACTCCAGGCGGTGCTCGACGCCGGTAAACGCTGCCGCGGCCTCGCGGATGGCGTCGGGGGCGATGCCGAACAGGAGGCCCACGGCGATGGCCGCCAGGGCGTTGGACACGTTGTGGGCGCCGGGCACGCCGAGCTCACCGATGGGCATGATCCGGCCGCCGGGACCGGTCGCCGCCGCTCCCCCACCGGCCTGCGCCAGGCGCACGACACCGGCCGCGACGATCCAGCCGTCGACGACGCCCAGGCCGCCGGGCATGGGTCGCTCGCGGCGGTACAGGACGGACGGCGTCCGGCCCAGTCCGGCGTAGCCGGTCACGACCGGGTCCTCGGCGTTGAGCACGAGGGCGCCCTCGGGGTCGACGAGCTCAGCGAGGCGGCGCTTGACCCGCCGATATGCCCCCAGCGACCCGTGCCGGTCCAGGTGATCCGAGGTCACGTTGGTGTAGACCGCGACGGTCGTGCCTCGCGACAGCGTCGGGAGCTGCAGCTCGGACAGCTCGTAGACGACCCGATGGCGCTCGGTCAGCTCGGGCAGGCGCTCCACGATCGGGATGCCGATGTTGCCGCCGAGGATGGCCGGATGGCCGGGGTCGGCGGCCAGGATGGCCGTGGTCAGCGCCGAGGTCGTGGTCTTGCCCTTCGTGCCGGTCACGCCGATGGTCGAGGCCACGCACAGGCGCAGGAACAGATCGGGCTCGGACACGAGGGCCGGTGCGCTCGGATCGCCGTCGGTGCGCGCCGCGACCAGGGCCTGGAGCGCCTCTCGCAGCCGGGGCTCGGTCGTCGGGTAGTCCGGGTTGATGGACGGTGACGAGGTCACCAGGGCCGCGCCCGCCCAGGTCGCTGCCGGGTCCACGTCCGGGCCCAGCGCGAGGCGCACCGGCCGGCCCTCCAGCGCGGCGATGGCGTCGTCGAAGGCGTCGCGCGGCCGGCCGTCGTGGATGGTCACGACCGCCCCCGCGTCTGCCAGGAATCGAGCCAGGGCGATCCCCGAGCGGGCGAACCCGAGCACGGTCACCGGACGCCCGGCCAGGGCGCCGGCGCGGACATCGGCCATGGTCAGTGCGTCCGGATCGATCGTCGGGGTGGTCATGACGGCCGTCATCCGAGCCGATCCAGCGAGGCCAGGAACAGGGTCACGCCGAGCAGCGCGGCGAGGATGCCGACGATCCAGAAGCGGACCGTGATCTTCTCCTCGTCCCAACCGCCCAGCTCGAAGTGGTGGTGCAGCGGGGTCATCCGGAACAGGCGCTTGCCACCGGTCGCTTTGAAGTAGGCGACCTGGATGATCACCGACGCCGTCTCGACGACGAAGATGATGCCGATGAGCGGCAGGACCAGGATCTGGCCGGTGATCAGCGCCGTGACCGCCAGCGTGGCGCCCATCGCCAACGACCCCGAGTCGCCCATGAAGATCTGGGCTGGATGGACGTTGAACCACAGGAAGCCCAGCAGCGCGCCGATGATCAGAGCGCACAGCAGGGCCAGGTTGGCCTGGGTCGGGACGTTGAGCAGGGCGATGAGCAGGAACGCCACGAAGGCGATGGCGACGGTCCCGCCGGATAGGCCATCCAGGCCGTCGGTCAGGTTCACCCCGTTGGCGGCGGCGACGATGGCGAAGGCCCCGAACAGGACGTACAGCCAGGGCTCGATGGCGACCGCGCCGACGAACGGGACCGCGATGGCCGTGATGTCGTAGGTCTGCTGGATCTGCCAGGCCGCCACGCAGGCCACGACCGTCAGCCAGATGAGCTTCTGGCGGGCCCGGATGCCCTCGCCGGTCCTGGCGTTCAGGTAGTCGTCGAAGGCGCCCAGCAGCCCGAACCCGGCCAGCGCGGCCAGCGGTGCGAAGGTCGCCGCATCCGGCTCCCGGCGGAAGAAGAAGTAGATACCCAGGACCACGGCCACGATGAGCAGGCCGCCCATCGTCGGCGTGCCTTCCTTGATGTAGTGGCTCTCCGGGCCCTCCACCCGGATGTGCTTGCCGAAGCCGATGGCGTGCAGGAGCCGGATGTAGGCAGGCATGAGGATGACCACCAGGGCGAACGCCAGGAGCAGGCCCTGGATGAGCTCGACCGTCACGAGGCGACCTCCCCGAGCTCCAGGCGCAGGCCGTCGACCACCCGGTCGAGGGCGATGCCGCGGGACGCCTTGACGAGCACTGCATCGCCGTCGCGTAGACGCGGCAACAGGGCATCCAGGGCCGCCTCGGCGTCCGGGACCAACAGGATGCGATCGCCGGCCAGGCCGGCCGCTTCCGCGCCGGCCGCGATGCCCCGCCCGTCGGTCCCGACCACGATGAGCAGCTCGGCGACCTCGGCCGCCGCCTCACCGACCGCGTGGTGTCCACGCTCGTGATCGTCGCCAAGCTCCAGCATCGTGCCCAGCACCGCGACCCGCCGCCCGGGCAACCCGGCCAGGACCTCGAGGGCCGCGCGCATGGAGGCCGGCGAGGCGTTGTACGAGTCGTCGATGACGGTCGCGCCGCGCAGGCGCACGAGGGTCACCCGATGCGCCGCCGACCAGCCGCCGGCCAGGCCCGCGACGATGGTGTCGAGCGCGACGCCGGCCGCGATCCCGACCGCCGCCCCGGCCGCGGCGTTGTGGACCGACAAGCGACCCAGGCCGCCGATCGTGACGTCGCGGCTCCCGGCCGGCGTGCGCAGTCGGAAGCGCATCCCGTCGGCTCCGAGCGAGACGACCTGGTCGGCGACCACGTCCGCCTGGGCCGTGAAGCCATAGCGCAGGGTCCGGGCCGCCGTCCGCCGATCCATCCGATCGACGATCGGGTCGTCGGCATTCAGGATCGCCACGCCGTCCCCGGGCAGCGCCTCCAGCAGCTCGCCCTTGGCCCGCTCGACGGCATCCAGGGAGCCGATGCGCGAGAGGTGCACCGGCTGGACCGCGGTGACGACTCCGATCGACGGTCTGGCCATCGCCGCGAGGTCGGCGATCTCGCCGCCCGTGTACATGCCCATCTCCAGGACCGCCGCGGCGTGCTCCAGGCCGAGGCGCAGGAGGGTCAGGGGCAGGCCGATCTCGTTGTTGCGGTTGCCCTCCGTGCGCAGCGTGATCCGGTCGGCGGCAAGGACGGCCGCGGCGGCCTCCTTGGTCGATGTCTTGGCGATGCTGCCGGTGATGCCCACGACCAGCGGATCGAAGCGCCGGCGCCAGCCGGCGGCGACCGCGCCAAGGGCGGCGATGCCATCGGCCACCCGGACGACGGTCACGTCGCCGAGCGCCGAGGGATCGGCCGGCGGACGGGTCACGAGCAGGGCGGCCGCCCCGCGGGCGACGGCGTCAGCGAGGTGATCGTGACCGTCGGTGCGCTCCCCGGGCAGGGCCACGAACAGGACGCCGCGGGTGACCACGCGGGAGTCCACGGCGCCGCCACGGATCGGGCGCTCGGACCGCGCCAGCAGTCGGCCGCCGGTCAGGCGGACCAGGTCGTCGGCGGTCATGACAGGTGTCATCGTCCCCCCGGTGGCAGCAGGCGACGGGTCCACGCCGGTCACATCGGGGAGTGTGGCATGCCCGCCCATCAGTGGTCGCTGTCCGTGCTCGGGGTAGTGTCGGTAGGCCGGTCACGCAGGAGGTCCGGGGTCTGGATGGCATTGGTCGCGATGCGCTGGAAGAGCTCGAAGGACATGACCGGCATCTCCAGCTGGCCGACCCGGGCGATGGTCGGGGTCCCCTCCTCGATGCGTACGACGATGGTCAGGTCCGGAACGTCCGGATCGCGTCCGACGTAGCCCACGAAGGAGTAGTTGAACAGGTTGTGCTTCCAGCGGCCGGCCTCGCTATCCCAGATCTGGGCGGTGCCCGTCTTGCCGCCGACGTGGTAGCCCGGCACGAGCGTCCGGTCGCGATAGAACGGGACCTCGTCGATGACGTGAGCCATCATCTCCACGAGCGTGCTGGAGGTATCGGGGGCCATCACCTGGCCGCGCACGATGGGTGCCGTCTCGTTGGGCCCGATGGCGCCGACCACGCGCGGGGTGACCATCGTGCCGCCATTCATCATCGCCGCGTACGACGTGGCGAGCTGGATGGGCGTGACGGCCACGCCCTGGCCGAACGCGCCGTTGGCAAGATCGATCTCGCGCCACGAGGTGATGGCCGGGTCGCGCACCAGGCCGACGACCTCGCCGGCGACATCGATGCCGGTGGCGCTGCCGAAGCCGAGGTCGCGCCACGTGTCGTAGAGCATCCCTGATGACGCGTCGAGGTCCGGGCCGAGGCCCAGGGCCACCTTCGCCGCGACCACGTTGCGGGAGTAGGCGATCGCGTCCTCGAAGGTGATGGTGCCCATACCCTTGCGATCGGCGTTGTCGATCTTGGTCCGGCCACCATCGAGCTTGAGCGTGCCGACATCCTTGATCTTCGTCGTCCGGGTGACCGTGCCGGCCTCCAGGACGGCGGTCGCGGTCATCATCTTGAACACGGACCCCGGTTCGTAGACGTTGGACACGATAGGGTCGACGAATCGGCCCGGATCGTCAGCGGCGATGATCGCGTACTGGTTGGCGTCGTACGACGGGTACGTGGCCATGGCGTAGATCTCGCCCGTGTACGGATCCATGATCACCGCCGAGACCGACTTCGCCTCGTCATTGAGGGCCGCCGCCAGGAGCTCTTCTTCCAGCATCAGCTGGAGGCCGGCGTCGATGGTCAGGCGGATGTCGGCGCCGGCGACGCCGGCGGACTCGACGAGGGCCGTGTCCAGCAAGGGTCGGCCGTTGACGTCGCGCTGGGCCACGAGGATGCGCGGCTCGCCAGCGAGCGACGGCTGGTGATAGGCCTCCACGCCGTACTGGCCGAGGCCCTCGCGGTTGACGAAGCCGAGCAGGTGCGCCGCCAGCGTCGAGTCCGGGCTGCCACCCGGCTGCGGATAGACGCGTTCGGGCTCGGCCTCCAGGCTGATCCCGGTGATGCGCTTGTCGCGGCTCAGACCGCGGATCCGGTCAGCGAGCTCCGGTTCGATGCCGCGGGCGAGGATGACGTACGGGCGCCCGCTGGCCAGCCGCTCACGGAGGGCGGCGGCGCCGGCCTCGTCGAGCTCCAGGATCGCCGTCAACTCGGCGGCCGTGGCGCGCCGCTGGTCGGCCGTGAGCTTGTCCGTGGCGGCCACCAGTCGGTCGCGCTCGACGGTCGTCGCCAGCAGGATGGTCCCGGTACGGTCGTAGATCTCGCCGCGCCGGCTGGGCATGTCCAGGCGGACGGTCGTCTGGGCCAGGGCGAGCTCGGTCATCTCGGCGCCGCGCGCCACCTGCCAGTACGCGGCGCGCACGACGAGCGCGCCGGATCCGATGACGAAGATCACGAGCAGGACCAGGATCCTGGTCCGCGAATCGGTACGACCCATCATCGGCACCCGGTCCGTCGATCCAGCCAGCCGGGCGCTAACGGGCCGGCAGGACGACCGCGTCGTCCAGCTGTCCGAGACCGGCGTCCAGGCCGAGCTTGCGGATGGCCGGCTCGCGACCCAGGCGGTGCAGGTCGGACTGCAGCTCGGCGAGGTCCGCGTCGAGGCGATCGCGCTCCAGCTGGAGGCGGCTGATGTCGTAAGTCGTGGCCGACACCCGGACTTCCTGGGCCAGGAAGAAGAACGCGAGCATGAAGGTCACGACGATCGCGCCCAGGACCAGGGCCAACCGGTTCGGGCGGCGGTGCGCCCGGATGGTCGCGCGAGCTCGGCGGCGCGGCAGGGCCGGCGCGTCTGCCGCGATCCCACGCGTGGCACGTGGCGCCCGCTCGCTGCGCGGGATCGCGATCGTTCGAGGGCGGGCGCCCTCGTAGACGGCCATCGTTCAGTCGCCCGACACGAAGCGGAATCGCGGCGCGCGCGGGTCCAGGAAGGCGAACGGATCGGCCGGGGCGCCGGACGCCCACTCGTCGTGCTCGAAGTCCACGGCGTCGACGTGGTGGCTGCGGTCGTTCCGCTCGCGCACCTCGTGCTGACGGCGCCCGTAGGTCTTGCGGCGGCTGGACTGGTGGCGCTTGCTCATGGGGGCTCCTCCTTCCGGTTCCGGGTGTGCCGCGATCAGGCGGCGAGACGTTCGGCAGCACGCAGGCGCGCGCTGCGGGCTCGGGGGTTGGCCTCGACCTCGGCTGCGGTCGGGGTGATCGACGGACGGGTCAGCAGCCGCAGCCGCGGGTTCCGCCCGCATACGCAGATGGGCACTTCCGGCGGACAGACGCAGCCCCGTCGTTCCGCGGCGATGAAACGCTTGACGATGCGGTCCTCCAGCGAGTGGTAGCTGAGGACGACGAGGCGGCCACCCGGGCGGAGCAGGTCCAGGGCGGCGGTCAGGGCCTCCTGGAGCGCGTCGAGCTCCTGGTTGACCGCGATGCGCAGGGCCTGGAAGACACGCGTGGCCGGGTGCGTCCGGCGCGGCTGGCGCGGGTTCGGCGGGGCGACGCGCTCGATCAGCGCGGCGAGCTCCTCGGCGGTCCGTATCGGCGCCGTCCGGCGAGCGTCGACGATGGCTCGTGCGATGCGCGGCGCCTTGGGCTCCTCGCCGTACTGGCGGAACAGGGCGGTCAGCTCGTTGGCGTCAAGCGTGGCCAGCAGATCGGCGGCGGGTACGCCGCGAGCGCTATCGAAGCGCATGTCGAGCGGGCCTCCGGCCCGGAAGCCGAAGCCACGATCCGTGTCGGCCAGCTGGAAGCTGGAGAGGCCGAGGTCGAAGAAGGCCCCGTCCACCTGGCCGAAGCCGGCCGCCGGGGCGACGCTGGCCAGCTCGCGGAAGTTCGCCTGGCGCGTGACCAGGCGATCGCCGAAGCGTGGCCGGAGGCGATCGACCACTCTGGCGATGGCCGCCCCATCGGCGTCGAGACCGAGGAGGCGGCCATCAGGGTCGGTCGCCTCCAGGATCCGCTCGGTGTGCCCACCGCCGCCGAGAGTGGCATCGATCTGGAGGCTCCCGGGAGCAGGCGCGAGCATCGAGATGACCTCCACCGCCAGCACCGGGATGTGCCCTACCTCCATCTCTCCTCCACCTTCGTCAGTCGGATCCCGAGCGGACCCTGGAAGCGCATATGGTTCGCGTCAGATCCCAAGGCCCTGGAAGGCCTCGGCCAACGCGTCGGCGTCCTCGAGCTGTTCGGCGTACGTCGCCCACGTGCTCGGGACCCAGATCTCGGCGTGATCGCGCGACCCCACGACGACGGCGTCGCCGCCGAGCGCGATGTGGTCACGCAGGTAGGCCGGCAGGAGGATCCGCCCCTGCCGGTCGAGCTCGACCTCCGCGGCGCCCGCGAAGATCAGGCGCGCGAAGCGGCGCGCGTTCTGGTCGGTGATGGGCAGGGCCGCGACCTTGGCCGCCAGCTCGTCCCAGCCCTGCTGGGTGTGGATCGCCAGACACGCGTCCAGCCAGCGCGAGACGACCGCTCCGGCGCCCAGCTGGACGCGGAACTTCGCGGGGACGGCCATCCGTCCCTTGTCGTCCACCGTGTGCCGGTACTCGCCGGTGAACACTCGTCAGGGTCCCTCAGGTACAGGGCGATCAGGGGCTCGGGCCATGTCGCAGTCGTCCGATGGGTCGTCAGCCGGGCGGTACGAGCCGGCTGTCGGGCGTTCCCCACTTTCCACCACTTTGGGCCACTTCGCTGCACTATAGCGCACGAACGGCGCGCGTCAATGCGCAAAACGCACGTGGCTGC
>Ga0163153_10002388_pt1 | contig 27552 bp, 29 predicted proteins | sample OliLakLV19MP6IB1_FD_148629 | JGI IMG/M metagenome (GOLD analysis project Ga0163153, IMG submission 148629) | Freshwater microbial mat bacterial communities from Lake Vanda, McMurdo Dry Valleys, Antarctica - Oligotrophic Lake LV.19.MP6.IB-1 | ecosystem: Environmental > Aquatic > Freshwater >...
GCGGGCTCCGTGGACATCGTGGTTTATGACCCCGCGACGCTGCGGCTTGTTTTCCCGAGCCCGTATGCCCTGGTGAGCTCCGGCGTTGTCACGACCTACACGGCTCGCCTGATGGCCGGCGGCGAGGGCGGCGTGGGCGTACCGGGCGTGCCGTTCGCCTGGGAGGTTCGTGCGACGGGTTCCGCGGGGGCATCTCCCACGGGGGCTACGCAGGGCAATACGGGCGCGGGTGGCTATGCGACATTCGAGACGCTGCCCAATTCGCTCACGGGCTCCTATCGCGTTTCTGTCCAGACACCGACTCGCGAGGCGGTGGTCCAGGTGACGCAGGCTTCTTCTCTCGCCAACCGCACGCGCTCGGATCCGATCGCCTCGAGCAACCTCGTGAGCGTGATGGATGGCGGCGTCGAGTGCCGGATCGCTTCGGCTTCCTTTGAGACGAAGCTTCCTGCGCCCCTGCGCGGGTGGACCTTCCCTCGGGGCTTTGTTCGCCTTGCGGCGACGGGGTGCACGGGCGGCACGGTGCACTTTCGCGCATCGGATGCGCAACGTCCGCTGCGCCGCAACGGCGTCTTCATGCGTTATGGCCCGACGGCTTCCGACACCACGCCGCACTGGCATGTGCTGGCCGGTGGCGCGCAGGCGGACATCGCCACCCACAACTTCGCGCTCGTCGACGGCGTGCAGGATGATGACCTGGCTGCCAACGGGTCCATTTCCGCGCTGGTGGCTTTTGCGGTGCCCGCGGCCGACTACCAGGACATGTGGTGGGCGGGTGCGGCGGAAAACGGCTGGGGTGCGAGCCTGGTGCAGCACCGCGACACCATCTTCGCCGTGGTGTACGCCTACGATAACGCCGGCAAGCCGATCTGGTACGTGATGCCGGGTGGGAGCTGGGATGCGGCGCACAAGGCGTACTCCGGCGCGTTGTTTTCGCCGCGCGGATCCCCCTTCTTCGCGTACAACGCCGCTGCGCTGGTGGTGGGCAACGCGGTGGGCAACGCCACGCTGCGCTTCACCGATCCGGATCATGCGGTGCTGGAATTCTCCATCGGCGGCGTGACGGGCACCAAGCTGATCACGCGCCAGTCCTTCGGCGATTCGAAGGCCTATGCGCCGGTTCGCGGCGACATGTGGTGGGGCGGCGATTCGCAGAATGGCTGGGGCATTGCCAGCCTGGCCCAGGGATCGAAACTCTTCTCGGTGTGGTTCACCTACGATGCGGCCGGCGCGCCGACGTGGTTCGTGATGCCCAATGGCGCGTTTTCGCTCGCCGACCGTCGCTTCGAAGGCCGCATCTTCCGCACCACCGGTTCGCAATGGCTGGGGGCGCCGTACAACGCCGCGCAGCTGCAGGTGATCGACACCGGCGCCTTCCGCTTCGACTTCAGTGGCGAGACCGCGCGCTTTGGTTATTCCGCCGATGGGCATGGCGGCACACTGGAGCTGGTGCGGCAGCCGTTTTAAGCCGACAACCGGGGACGACAACCGGGGACGACAACCGGGGACGCACCCTACTTTCGGAAAGTTGGGGACGCACCTCGGCCCTGACTAAACACGAAACGACCGGAACGCGCGGGCCGTGTGGGTTCAGCTGGCGGATCAATAAGTAGGGTGCGTCCCCGGTTTGGGGAAAGTAGGGTGCGTCCCCGGTTTGGGGGTGTAGGTGTGGGCCGATTGTCGGGCCGCGCGCCTCGTGGGACGATGGGTGACCATGATTGCCCGCCTTCTCCTTGCCGCCGTCGGTTTCGGCGCCCTGGCGCCCGCCGGTGCGGCCACCAGCGTGCAGATGTTGACGCCGCCCTACACCAGCGTGCTGGGCAACGAAAAGCGCGTGTATTCGGTGCGGTTCTTCAATGGCCTCAACCAGCCGGCCGTGGGCGAGACGGTGCGTTTCTCCAACGACGCCTGTGGCTTCTTCCAGAACGGGCAGTTCGCGGTGGATGTGGGGACGGATACCACCGGTGTTGCCTCGGCCACGTTCACCGCGCGCCCGCAGGGCATCGGCTGCTGGATCACGGCATCGGCCGGCGCCAGCGCGCGCTTCAACGTGTTCACCTATAACCTGGGCCTCGCGTTCATCGATGGCGCCGCAACGCCCGCGGACGTCCCGCCCGGGCAGCCCTTCACGCTCACCGCGGGTGCGTACCAGGGCGCCTATCCGATTTATGAAGGCGATGTCACCGCGCGGGTGATCCCGGGCAGCATCTCCGCCACCCTTTCACCCGACAGCGGCAACATGGGCCAGTCGTCGCGGGGCGTGGACTTCGAAGTGGTGCCCGAGGACCGCATCGGTGATTTCGAGGTGGAGGTCGCCTTCCACGGCACGGTCACCCGGCGTTTCGCCTTCAAGGCGCCACCATCGCCGCTGCAGGACATGTGGTGGGGCGGCGCCACCGAAAATGGCTGGGGCATGAGCGTGGTGCAGCATCGCGACGTGTTGTTTGCGGTGATCTACGCGTACGACGCGGACGGCGATCCGATCTGGTACGTGATGCCGGGCGGGAGCTGGAACGAGGGCAGGACGGCTTTCACCGGCGCGCTCTACCTTCCCAGCGGATCGCCCTTCAGTGCCTACGACGCATCCAAGCTGCGGGTGCACGATGCCATCGGCAACGCCACGATTGCGTTCGATGGCGCCAGCCGCGGGACGCTCGAATACACCATCGCGGGTGTATCCGGCCGCAGGCCCATCACGCGGCAGCTTTTCGGGCCGGCGCAATCGGGCGCCCCGCTCAAGGGGCTGGGCGACATGTGGTGGGGAGGCGCGGCGCAGAACGGCTGGGGCATCGCGGTGCTTCAGCAATACAAGAGCCTCTTCGCGGTGTGGTTCACCTACGACGCGCAGGGCAAGGCCACCTGGTTCGTGATGCCCGCGGGCCACTGGTCAAGCCTGGATACTTACGAGGGGCGCATCTACCGCGCCGCCGGCCCGGCCTGGCTGGGCGCCACCTACGACGCCAGCAAACTCAAGGCCACCGATGCCGGATCGTTCCGCATGCGGTTTTCGGGGGAGGGCGCGACGTTTGAATATTCAATCGACGGCGTCGCGGGCACGATGCCGCTTTCGAGGCAGCCTTTCTGAAGGTGATGACGATGATGATGCGACGGGTCTTTGCGTTTTTCCTGCTTGCGGTGGGCCTTGGCGCCCAGGCCGGACCCCTCGATCCCGACTTCGATCGACTGGAACGGGTGTTGCGCCTCAAACCCGCGCAGAAGGAGCAGTTCGACGTCGCCGTGCTCTCCACCAAGCGGGCGCTGCTGGCGGTGGCAATGTCGGGGCTGGAGATCAAGGACCGCGTCTCGAAGGAGCTGGCCAGGGATCGCCCCGACCTCAACACGCTCTACGAGATCCACGAGCAGGTGGTGGAACAGAACAAGCCCCTGTTCCGCGAGGCGCGCGCCGAATGGTCGCGCCTCTATGCGTTGCTCGACCCCGATCAGGTAGCCATCGCGAGGCGCTACCTCAAAGACCGGCTCGGGGCCCTGGGGCTCAAATGAAACTGGTGTCAGAGACGACTTTTGAAACCGGTGTCAGAGGCGCCTTTCGGCTGCTGGAATGATCACGCACACTCCGAAAGTCGTCTCTGACACCAGTTTCTACTTCCCCTTCACTTTCGCGGCGGGCTTCACGGGGACGGGTGGGACAAACGGGTCGCCGCTGAACGCCACCTCGTTTTTCAGCTGATCGATCAGCTCCGCGTTCAGGCCGGGCACCCTGGAGAGCTCCTCGAAGGTATCGATGGGGCCGTTTTGCGCGCGGTATTCGATGATCGCCTTGGCCTTGTATTTGTCGAGGCCCTTGGTGCGCTGCAGGTCGCTTTGTTGCGCGGAGTTGACGTTGACGGTTGCTAGCGCCGCAACCGGCACAAGTGCGGCAAGGATGGCCATGTGACGCATAGGAAACCTCCTACAAAGATCCACGATGCAAACGCATCGGGTTCCTTTTGGACTGGCGGGAGGTTGTTGCGTTCAGGCCCTTTTGGGCTTTGCCGGCAGCGCGGCGCGGCGGCGCGCACGCAGAAAATGCACGCCGAAGAGCAACGCGCCGATGACGACAACCGCGATGGCGGCCCACAGCTCGTAGCGCTTGAGGTCCACCAGCACCGCTTCGAGCGCGCTGCCGAAAAGGTAGCCCAGGCCCGCGATCAGCGGCGCCCAGATCGCGGCGCCGATGAAGTTGTAGACCACGAACTTCCACGCCGGCACGCGCCCCATGCCCAGCAGGATCGGCCCCAGGATGCGGAAGCCGTACATGAAGCGGATGCCCACGATCAGCGGCGCGTGCCAGCGCGAAAGCAGCTGGTCGAACCGGTGCGCGCGCGATTCCCAATTGGGGAAACGCGCCAGGATCTCGCTGCCCTTTTGGCGCCCGATGAAGAAGTAGAACTGGTCGCCGAGGAAACCGGCGAACATGGCGATGAACACCACGGCCCAGAAATCGAGGTAGCCGCGATACGCGGCCAGGCCCGCAAGCGCCAGGATGGTTTCGCCTTCCAGGAAGGCGCCGACAAACACGGCCCAGTAGCCGTAGGTGTCGATGAGGCCGGGGATGTCCATGGATTGGCTGTTCGCGCTCAGGGCGCCGCGGCCCCGCTCTGCCAAGAGACGCCGACGGAGACGAATCGTTCCTCCCGGGTGCCGGCTGGACGCGCCACGAAGGCGATATCCAGGTCCAGCCGCTTCGGGATCAGCGCGTGGCGGGCACCCACGCGCACGAAGGGCCTTTCACGATCCAGCCCGAACGTCTCCGCCACGATGGCGCTGCGCTCGGTGGGCGCGTATTCGATGGCGATTGCCCACGGTGTCGCGCCGGAGCGGGTTGCGCGAGAACGGGTCCAGCCGATGTTTGCGTGCAGCGCAAAAGGTGTGTCGCCGAGTGCGCCGGAATAGGCCAGAACCGAAAACGGGTTGCCCCATCCGCGATGGGCTTCGAGTGGCCGCTTGATGGCACCGGCCACCAGGGCGAGGCTCCACGGCGATTGTTCCGTCGAAGTGTGCAGCAGGGTCTTGAGCTGCGCGTAGCCACCCGGTTGTGGAATGCCGGGGCCGGTCGATCCACACCTCGACCTGGCAGGACCTTTCGTCCAGGATGCTGGCGTCTTCGGTATCGAGTGGCCGGCCGGCCCATGCGGGCGGCGCAAGCAGGCCGGTGAAGGCGGCCAGGTGCAGCGCAACTCTGCATCGAGTTGCCTGCATGAAAGTTATTGGGGCGGGGTGGTGGAGCGCGATCGCATCTGCGCGATCCACGAAACCGGCAGCGCGATGTTCAGGCCCGCGCCGAACTTGTGCGCCGTGGTGGCCACCGCGACCAGCTCGCCCTGCTCGTTGAAGATGCCGCCGCCGCTGCCGGTGGGTGCAATCGGCACCGAGATCTCCAACACGTTGCCGATCGGCGTCGTGTGTATCTGCTTCACGGTGCCCGCGGTGGCGGCGAGATCTCCCTTGGCGTTCATCCCGACGGCATAGATCTTTTGGCCCAGCTTCGCGTCTTGCGTGGCGATCGTGAGCGGCGGCGTGCCGAAGGCGGGGACCAGCAGCTTGCACAGGTCGAGCTGCTCGTCGTAGATGATGATTTCGGCCGCGTGCATCTGGCCGCCAACCTTCACCACCAGCTTGGCGCCGGCGGGCAGTCCGTGGCAGGTGGTGACCATGCGGTTCTGTTCCACTTCGAGCGCCATGCCGTGTGGGAGTGCGCTGCCCGACATCGAATAACTCATCAGCTGCCCGCTTTTCAGGCCCGCTTCCAGCAGGATCTCCGCGTCGGTCCTGGGCTTGGGCGGCGCCGGCGGCTGCGGCTTGGGCGCCTCTGCAACGGGCGGCACCGGCGGCGGCACCGGGCCACGCGGGCGGAACACGAAGAAAAGTGTGGCGAACACCAGGGCCAGCCCGCCCACCATGCCCAGCAGGCGCAGCTTGCGGCGGCCATCGTCGTGGCCACCTTCCGGCTCGAGCTCGAAGTCGGTGGCCTGCTGTTGCGCAGCCAGCTTTTCCGCCGCGGTCACCAGCGAGGCATCGTAGGTTTCGCGCCGCTTCGGGTTGGACAGGACTTCGTAGGCTTGCTGGTTGAGCGCCACGCCGTTTGCATCCGGGGGCACGGCGCGCTGGAGTTGCGCGGCGCGCTTCTGGTACGCGAGGCCGATGTCGATGGACGTAGCGTCCGGGGAGACTTCCAGGATTTCGTAGAGCGTCTTCTTGGACTGCGCCATGGGCGAATGATAACCCGGGTGAAATAAACGGTTCTCAGGCGACCTGCGCGCGCCCGCGTTTTTCGTCGACGAAGGCGAGCACGGCCAGGGCGGCGAGGAAAAACACGCCGGTCAGCAGGATGGCGAGGCGATGGTTGCCGCCCGTGCCCCAGGTGACGGCGCCGTAGGTCAATGGGCCGAGGATGGCGGCAAGCCGGGTGGCCACGCCCCAGAGGCCGAAAAATTCCGCGCTGCGCCCGGCCGGCGAAAGGTAGGCCACCAGCGCGCGGCCGGCGGACTGGCTGGATCCCATGCACAGGCCGGCCAGGTTGGCGGCGACCCAGAACGTGGAGGCCTCGCGTGAGAAATACGCCACCACCGTCATCACCACCCACGCCACGATGGTGATCCGCAGCGCCATCACCTTGCCGATGCGGTCCTGCGCATAACCGAACCCGAAGGCGCCGATGGCCGCGGTGACGTTCACCACCAGCACCAGCATGATCGTGTCCTGCGTCTTGAAGCCCATCACCTGCTCGGCGTAGATCGCGGCCAGCGCAATCACCGTCGCAACCCCCGCCTGGTAGCAGGTGCCAGACGCAAACACCAGCAGCAGGTCGCGATATTGGCGCGCGTGGCGGGCGGTTTCCAGAAGGCGCGACCAGGTCTCGCGCGCCCCGCCGGCCCGCGCGGTGGGTGAGGCGCGTTCGCGAAGGAAGAGGAAGGTCGGCAGCGCGGCGAGTGCAAACACCGCGGCCGTGATCAGCATGGTGCCGCCCACCGCCTGCGCGGACGTGGATCCGCGCGACGCCGCCGACATCACCCACGCGAGCGATATGGCCAGCGCCAGGATGCCGCCGAAATATCCCAGGCTCCATCCCCAACCCGACACCTTGCCCAGCGCCTCGGGGCGCGCGAGCTCCGGCAGGAACGCGGCGCCGAGGTTTTCTCCGATCGAATACGCGTAGTTCGACACCACGATGAAAAGCATCGCCCACACCACCGCGCCCGGTCCGCTCCACGCCAGCGCCATGGTGCCGGCGATACACATCGCCGTGGACATCCCCAGCAGCCGCTTCTTGGAGCCGTGTGCATCGGCCCACGCGCCGAGGAAGGGGCCGGTGACCATCACCAGCAGGTAGGAGATCGAAAGTGCGGCGGTCCACGCGAAGGTGGCCCACGGCGCGTTGCCCGCCACCACCGCGACAAAATACGCGTTGAACACCGCGGTGAGCACCACCGTGGTGTAGCCGGAGTTGGCGAAGTCGTACATCGCCCACGCCCACACCTCGCGTTTGGCCACGCCGGGGTTGAGGGCGGACTGGACGGCGGCCATCTATTTCTTGCCAGGATCGGCACGCATGTTGCGAAGGATATCCTCCGCGGCCTCCAGGGGGCGATCCCGGTTCACCACCAGGTCGGCGAGCGAGGCGGAGACGTGGCGGTCGGGGATGACGCCGCGGCCTTCGATGCGCTGGCCGTTGGTGAGCACGAAGCCCACCTCGCTATAGGCAAGCTCACCGCCGCCCGGAACGCGTGAATAGCCGAGGAACCCCAGCAGGCAGCCGCAGGTGGGTTCGCCCACCACCGTTGCGCGCCCGGCCGCCTGCATGCCGCCGGCGAACAGTTCGCTGCCGCTGGCGCTGCCGGCATTCACCAGCACCACCACGGGGCGCGTGTAGGCGTCCTTGCGGCCCTCGACCTCGCTCTTGAGCTTGATGATCTCGACTGCGCCGAAGAGCATCGAGATCGGGCGCCCGGTGCGGGTGGTGGTGTGGCCGAGGTCGGTCTTCTTGTTGAAGAACCGGTCGAGGACATCGTTCACCGCGTACACCGAGCCGCCGGGGTTGCCGCGCAGGTCGATCACCATGCCCGGCGTGTCCTTGAGCGCCTCCAGCCCTTCGAGCGCGCGCGAGGCCATGCCCGAGGTCCAGCGCGTGAAGCGGATGTAGCCGTAGCCCGACGGCAGCACGCGATGGTTGGCGGTCGGGCGCGTGGTGAGCTTGCGTCGCGTGAGCTTCGCATCGAGGAGCGATCCATCGGCGCGCTGGAAGGTGAATTGCAGGGTGCTGTCCGGCGGGCCGTTCATCAGGCGGCGCAGCGCGCGGAAATGACGCGATCGCTCGGTGGAATCGAAACGCGTGTCGGCGACCAGCTTTGCGTAGGCGGCATCGGCCGGCTCGCCCGCGATGGCAACCAGCGTCATTCCGGCGCGCACGCCCGCCCACCACGCGTCGGAATCGGGGTGCACGCCGTTGACCGCAAGGCGTCCTTCGAGCGGGATGAACGAAAAGCCAAGCGTCACCGCTTCATCACGCACCCGCTGTTCCACACGCGCCGGCGATTCCACACGCGTGTGGGCGTCGCGCAATTCTCCCGTCATGCGATCGAGCAGGTCCCAGAAGGTGTCATCGTCCTTCGCGCCGATCGCCGGCGGCTTGTAGCGCGCGCCCACGCTGCCCCAGTCGGCGCCGTTGAACGATGCGTCGTGATAGTGATCGTTGATCGTGCGCCACACGAAATCGAAGGCGATTTCGCGCTGCGCCGCGCTCAGCGTTTTCGGTTCCGTGCCCGGCACCGGCTGCGTGGCCACCGGCGCCGCCTCCCCCATCTGCCGCCCGATCATGTTGTACGGATCCAGCGCCGCGCAGCCGGTGAGCAGCACGGACAGCAGGCACCCGAAAAAACTGGTGTCAGAGACGACTTTCTGTCGTCCGCCGCGCGCCTTGAGCGTTGAATTCGTCATGCCTCGCCTACCACGTCAGTTTGTTCCTGGATTGCCCGCGCATGTCGTGCACCGGGGAAACAACCGCTGCGAAATCTTTCGCGGCGATGCGGATTACCTCTTCTTCCGGCACTGCCTGCTGGAACGGCGGCGCTTCGGCATCGCGCTCCATAGCTATGTGCTGATGTCCAACCATGTTCACCTGCTGGCCACCCCGCTGGAGCCGGATGCGATCTCCAGGTTCGTCCAGTCGATCGCGCGAAGGTACGTCGGGTATTTCAATTCACGATACCAACGTTCCGGGACGCTTTGGGAAGGCCGTTTCCACGCGGCGGTGATCCACAGCGATCACTACCTGCTCGCCTGCCATCGATACATTGACATGAATCCCGTCAGGGCTGGGATGGTCCATCGCCCCGAGGACTACGCGTGGTCGAGCCATCGCCACTACCTGCGCGGTGACACGGATTCCATCGTGGACCCCCACGCGGGCGTGGAGGGCCTTGGGGCCGATCCCCTGGCGCGGCGCCTTGCATACGGGCACCTGTTCGAAGGACCCGAGAATCCATTCGAGCTGATGCGCCTGCGAGAAGACGTGCAGGCTTGCCGGCCCATGTTCGATGCCCCGGTGCGTGGCGCGCGAATGGGCCGGCCCGCGAAAAGTCGTCTCTGACACCAGTTTCGGGGTTATTGCGTGGGGCAGGGGACCGCGCGCAGCTGGGCGCCGGAGAAGTCGCGTTGCAGCAGGGCAAGCTTGGCGAGCAGGTCGGAATCGGGTTCGCGCACCAGCATCACCATCTCGCGCAGGTCCCTGGCGAAGGGGCCCTGCTCCGCACCCTTCACGCCCTTGGCCTCCATCTGGGCCAGGAAGCGGCGCGCGGCCTCCTCGGTGGAAAATACGCCCAGGGAGATCGAGTTGTCGGGGCGGATGGAGATGTCGTTGACGCCCTGGCGGCGGATTTCGGCGATGCGGGTTTCGGAGGTGCGGCGGTCGCGCGCCGGCGCCACGAAGACCCAGTAGCGCGTGATCTCCTCGATGCGCCGTTCGGTCATGCGCGGGCCGAGCTGAAGGGTGCCGAAAGCGTCGCGCGCGCGGGTTGCATCGGCGGCGGTGATCCCGGAAAACTCCACACACGCGGCGCCCGCCAGGCTTTGCAGCGTCTTGCGGCTGTCCTCGGCCCGGCGCGCCGCGAGCGACGGCGGGGTGACCGCCACGATGCGCACCTCGTCGCGGTTGCGCTCGCGCGCCGCGAAATCGGATTTCTCCACCTGGGCGGCCAGGTAGAGGTGGCCACCCATGGCAAGGACGGCGAGCAGCAGCAGGAAAAAAAGAAAACGCGACACGGGCCTATTATCCAGCGCGGGCGATCAACACGAGCCCGTCGAGCACCAGATTTTCGTGGATGTCGTGCGCCAGGGGAAGGTGCCCGGCGATTTCTTGCGCCGCGCCGCCCGAAAGGACCACGCGTTGTGCCGGCGTGCCGCGCGCGGCCATGGCGTCCTGCATCCGCTCCACCGCCCCGGTGCACGCCTGGATCGCGCCGCTGGTGATGGCGTCCGGGGTGCTGCCGGGAAAATCCTGGAACGAACCCTCGGTGAACCGCAGGCCCGCGGTGCCGCGGTCGAGCGCGCGCCGCATCAACGCCGGGCCCGGCACGATCAGCCCGCCGAGGAACAATCCCTCCGCCGTGAGGGCATCGATGGTGAGCGCGGTGCCCGCCGTCACCACCAGCTTGTGCCCGGGTGTGGCCCGGTGCGCAGCGACAAGCGCGGCCCAGCGGTCGCTGCCCAGTTGCGTGGGATCGCGATAGCCGTTCACCACGCCCAGTTGCGCCGGCTGCGACTGGATCAGGCGCAAATCCATGCCGAGCGACTCACAGGCGCCCCCCAGGTTACCGGCCACTTCCGCGCCCGCCACGTTGGAGGCGATCGCCTTCGTTGCGCGCGCCCCCGCCGCCGCCCAAACCGGCCCCAGCGATGCGGACTGCGCCGTGGGCGCGTGCCCGGCGGCGGTCCACACGCGCCCATCATGCACGCCCCACTTGATGCGGGTGTTGCCGGCATCGATCACGAGAAAACTGGTGTCAGACACGACTTTTCGCCTTCACGGGAAAAGTCGTGTCTGACACCAGTTTTCCCCTCAGGGAAATCTCCGCGGACGACAGGGATTGCAGGCGCCCGTCGGGCAGCACCACCACCAGCGCGCCATCGGGGGCGACGTCGGTGACCTCCGCGTCGTAGGGCGCATCGCGGGGCGGGATCACACGCACGAGGCGGCCCTGGTAGGCGTGCAGCGCCCGCCATTCGTCGCGCACGGCGGCGAAGCCGGTGGTTTCGAACGCCGCCAGGGTGGACGCGAGCTCGCGCAGCAGCGCGGCCAGCAGGAGCGAGCGCGAAGGCGGGGGCGACGAACACCGCGCCACGTCGGTGACCGGCTGGTCGATGAGATCCATCGTGTGATCGCCGAGGTGATAGTTGACGCCCACGCCGACCACCGCAACCGAAGGCCCCTGCATCTCGCCACTTGTCTCCACCAGGATGCCCGCGAGCTTGCGGAAATCGGCCACCAGGTCGTTGGGCCATTTCACCTGCACGCGCTGCACGCCACACGCCGCCAGGGCGCGCGCCACGGCCACACCCACCGCCAGCGAAAGGCCCGCGAGGTGGCCCGCGCCGCGATCGAAGCGCCAGAGCAGCGAAAACGTGAGCGAGCCGCCGAGCGAGGAGACCCAGGTACGCCCGCGCCTTCCGCGCCCGGCCGATTGCCATTCCGCGGCGAGGCACGTGCCCGAAGGCGCGCCGGCAGCCGCGCTTTCGATCAGGCGCGTGGAGGTGGAGTCGATCTCGTCGACGACCTCCACGTTCACCCTGGTGCCGACCAACCCGGCGGCGATGGCCGAAACATCGAGGAAATCGATCGGCTGCGAGAGCCGATAACCCTTGCCGCGCACCGAAAATACCTCGATCCCCAGGCCGGCCGCGTGTTTGAGCGCTTCGGAAAGCGTGGCCCGCGAGCGCCCGAGTTCGCGCGCCACGTCTTCGCCCGAATGGAAGCGCCCGTCGGCCAGGCGGCGCAGCGCCAGGATCGTGAGCGCGCTCATCGGCGCTGGCGGTTCTCCCGCCTCACGGCGAAGACCTCGCGCTGCAGGGCGATGCCGGAGACGATTGCGTCGAGCAGCAGCTCCACGCGGCGGGATAGTTTCGATGTGGCGCGATAGTCGGCTTCGGCGATGAAATCCGCGCGCCCGGCGTTGAGCAGCTTCACACACGTGGCGCGCCCGCCCTTGCGCCGCCGGTCGTAGACCGCCACGGTGTGGCCGCCGGATTTCTTGGTGAGCGCCATCGACGGCACGTCGGTCATGCCGTCGCCCACGTAGATCATGTTCTGGAACGGGATCGGGCGGTCTTCTTCGGGCATGTGTTCGTTGATGGATTCGGTCACGCGTTCGAGCCCCTTGTTGATGCGGAACAGGAACTGCGTCTTCATGGTGTCGGTCACCAGCAGCTTGGGGAAGGTGGCCACGCCGTGGTGGTTGAAGTGGTATTCGGATGCGTAGATGCGCTTGAACTCCTTGCGGATCGATGCGCCGTCCAGGATTTCCTTCTGCCCCGCGGAGATGAGGTAGTGGGCGAGCTTTACCGCGCCGCCGGAGCGCGCGCGCACGTACCCGTTCATGCGCCGGAACCAGGTCGCCACGCCGGGGAAATATTTGATGCGGTGCGCCATGGCCGCGAAGTCCTCGCGCTTCACGTCGATGCGCCCGGCCTCGAGCGCCTCGATGATGTGGCGCATGTACACCAGCATCATGTCGGATTCGGTCTCGCGCGCGTCGCGGTTGACGCGCGCCCAGAACTCCTCCGGCTCGACACCGATCTTCGGGAGCACGGTGTATTCCTGCATCGGCTGCGGCGAAAGCGTCCCGTCGAAATCGTAGACGAGCGCGATCGTGTTCTGGAAGAAACGCCCCTGCATGCGGCCATTGTAGCGGGAAACCTCCTGCCGGCAGCGGGGTCCCTATGGGCGATACAATTAGAATGGGTCCGATGCGAAAGGGCCGCCGAAAATGAATCCCTCCTTCCTGCCCTCGCTGCCGTTCCACCTCAGCTACCCGCTGCTTTTCGGCGTGCTGCTCGTCGCGGGCATGCTGGGCGGAGAGCTCGCCCGAGTGCTGCGCCTGCCGCGCATCATCGGATACGTGGTCGTCGGCTTCGCCTTCGGCCCGCTCGCCACCGCCATGGGGCTGGGCTCGCTGCTCGATGAAGCGCGCATCTTCGTCGACCTCGCCCTCGGCCTCGTGCTTTTCGACCTCGGCCGGCGCATGGACGTGAAGTGGATGCGGCGCGACTGGACGCTTGCGGTGTCTGGCATCGCGGAAAGCGGCCTTACATTCCTCGTCGTTTTCTACACGCTGCTGGCCTTCGACTTCCGCGCCCTCCACGCGGGCATCGCCGCGGCCATCGCCATGACCACCTCGCCCGCGGTCATCCTGCTGATCGTCCACGACAACCGCGCCGAGGGCCAGGTCACCGAACGCGCGCTCAACATGGCGGCGCTCAACGGGCTGCTGGCATCGATCATCGTCACCATCCTCCTCGGCTCCTCCCACCTGGATGCACGCATGGACGTGGAGATGGCGATCCTGCATCCCCTTTACCTCCTGATCGGGTCGCTCATCCTGGGAGGCGCGATGGCCTGGTTCGCCCGCGTGGTGGCGCGCGCGGTGGAAAAGGATCGCGAGGTGCACTTCTCGCTCATCGCGGGCCTGGTGGTTGCGGCGGTGGGCATCGCCACGCTGCTCAAGCTGCCGGTGATCCTGGCGCTGCTGGCCTTCGGTTTTTCCTCGCGAAACGACGAGCGAGGCTACGATCTTCTCAACGTCAACCTGGCCCCCGTCGGGCGCCTGCTCTACATCGTGCTGTTTGTGATCACCGGCGCAAGCCTGCCGCTGCCGATGCTGGCCGCCGGCGGCGTGGCTGCCATCGCCTATGTCGCGGGGCGCGCCGCGGGCAAGTTCCTGGGCGTCATGTTGCTGGCGCCGGTGAGCGGGCTGCGGCTGAAGCAATCGGTCGGCCTGGGCCTGTGCCTGATGCCGATGTCCAGCCTGGCGCTGCTGCTGCAGCACGATATCGCCCGCGTCTACCCCGCCTATGCCGCGGCCATGTCGGGCGTGGTGGTGGGCGCGATCATCGTGATGGAGATCGCCGGGCCCATCGCGGTGCACTTCGGTCTCAAGCTTTCGGGCGAGTCGATGCCGGATCCGGAAGAGCGCATGGAAAGCCCCCATGCCGCTTGATTTCGCCAGATCGGAGCTGCTCACCTTCGGCGTGGAGCTCGAGCTGATGGTGCTCAACACGCGCGACTACAACCTGGCCCGCGGCGCGGACGACATCCTGGCGCGGCTGGACAAGATGGACCTGCCGGGCGAGGTCAAGCCCGAGATCACCGAAAGCATGATCGAGGTGAACTCGCGCGTGAACAAGGATTACGACACGCTGCTGCGCGAGCTCACGGCGGTGAGGGACGCCATCGTCACCACGGCGGAAAGGCTCAACCTGGCCGTCGCCGGCGGCGGCTCGCACCCGTTCCACCGCTGGCACGAAAGGCGCATCTTCCCGTCCGAGCGCTTCAAGCGCGTCTCGGCGCTCTACGGCTACCTCGCCAAGCAGTTCACGGTCTTCGGCCAGCACGTGCACATCGGCGTCACCAGCGGCGACGACGCGGTCTACCTCACACATCGCCTGGCGCCGTACATCCCGCACTTCATCGCGCTGTCGGCGTCGTCGCCCTTCTACCAGGGGGAGGACACGTCGTTCGAAACGTCGCGCCTGCACGCGGTTTCCGCGTTTCCCCTTTCCGGCCACATGCCCCCGGTGGCCACGTGGTCCGAGTTCAACACCTTCTTCGACGAGATGCAGGGCTACGGCATCGTCGAGAGCATGAAGGACTTCTACTGGGACATCCGGCCGAAACCCGAATACGGCACGATCGAGGTGCGCATCTTCGATACGCCCCTGACGGTAGAGCGCGCGGCGCAGCTGGCCGCCTACGTGCAGACACTCGCCGCGCACCTGCTGCGCGTGCGGCGTACGGAACCGGTGGAGCCGATGTATCGCGTCTACGGCTACAACCGCTTCCAGGCCTGCCGCTTCGGCTTCGACGGCACGGTGGTGGATCCCTACACCCGCCAGCAGTTGCGCCTGCGCGAGCACCTGATGGCCGCGCTGGTCCAGATCGCGCCGGATGCGGAGGCCATGGGCACGCGCGAGGCGATGGCGGCGCTCGACCGGATCGCGAAGACGGAGGCGAACGACGCCCGGTGGCTGCGGGAGCGGTACGCGGACCGCCGTTCGCTCAACGACGTCGTGCGCCTGCAGAGCGAGCGCTGGTCGCTTTGAGAAAACTGGTGTCAGAGACGACTTTTGCTGTTGGGCTTGCTGGCCCAAACGCAAATGTCGTCTCTGACACCAGTTTTCACCGCGCTACAGCACCTTGCCGGGATTCATGATCCCGTGCGGATCGAGCGTGCGCTTGATCGACCGCATCAGGTCGAGCTCCAGCTCGCTCTTGTAGCGCTTGATCTCCTCGCGCTTGAGCACGCCCAGGCCGTGTTCCGCGCTGATGGATCCGCCCAGCGACTTCACCACCTCGTAGACCACGTGGTTCACCTGTTCCGAAAGCGCGAAGAAGGCCTTTGGATCCTGGCCCGCGGCCGCGGCGCAGTTGTAGTGGATGTTGCCGTCGCCGACGTGGCCGAAAGCCACCACCCGCACGCCGGGGAAGTCGCGGGTGATGCCGGCCGTGGCGCGTTCGATCAGCTCGGGCACGCGGCTCACCGGCACGGCGACGTCGTGTTTGATCGAGGCGCTGTCGACCTTCTGCGCCTCCGAGACGTTTTCGCGCAGCTTCCAGAAGTCGCCGCGCTGCGAGTCGCTGGCGGCGATGGCGGCGTCGTGGATCACGCCGGCTTCGGCCGCCTCGCCCAGCGATTCTTCCAGCAGCGCATCGAGCGCGGGACCTTCGGTGCTGTCGGAAAGCTCCACCAGCACGTACCAGGGGTAGCGCTGCGCCAGGGGATCGCGCGATCCCGGGATGTGCTGCACCACCAGGTCCAGGCAGATGCGCGCCAGCAGCTCGAAGCCGGTGATGCGCTCTCCACAACGCTCGCGCAGCAGTGTAAGCAGCGTCACCGCGGCGGCGGGGTTTTCGATCGCCACCATCGCGGTGGCATACGAACGCGGTAGCGGGAACATCTTGAGCACCGCCGCGGTGATGATGCCCAGGGTGCCCTCGGCGCCCACGAAGAGGTGCTTGAGGTCGTAGCCGGTGTTGTCCTTGCGCAGTCCGCGCAGCCCCTCCCAGACGCGCCCGTCGGGCAGCACCACCTCGAGGCCCAGCACCATCTCGCGCGTGTTGCCGTAACGCAGCACGCCGGTGCCGCCCGCGTTGGTCGAAAGGTTTCCGCCGATCTCGCAGCTGCCCTGCGCGCCGAGGGATAGCGGGAAGAGGCGCCCGTGCTCGCCGGCGAGTTTCTGCAGCGATTCGAGCACGCAGCCGGCCTCCACGGTCATGGTGTTGTTCTGTGCGTCGACCTCGCGCACGCGGTTCATGCGCGAGAGGTTCACGACTACCTGGGTGCCGGAATCGTCGGGCACCGAGGCCCCGCAGAGGCTGGTGTTGCCCCCCTGCGGGACAATCGGGACGCGCAAGCCCGCCAGCAGCGCCACGACCTTCGACACTTCGCCGGTATTCGCGGGCCGCACCACGGCGGCGGAACGCCCGTGATACGCATCGCGCCAATCCACTTCGTAGGGGGCGCGTTCGGCGGCATCGACGAGGCCGCGTTCGCCGACAATGGCCTGCAGGCGCGAGAGCAGGTCGGCGGGGACCGAGAGATCGTTCATTGGCGGATGCGCGAGAGCAGGTGGGTGGTGGAGCGGTCGTGCCGGAACGGGATCGAATGCACCGCGCCGCCCCAGGCGCGCACTTCCACGCTGCCCACGATGGCATCGGGCGCCCAGTCGCCACCCTTCACCAGGTGGTCGGGGCGGCATTGCAGGATGCGGGCGAGCGGCGTGTCTTCCTCGAACCAGGTGACCAGCGCCACGCTCTGCAACGCGGCGACCACGGCCATTCGGTCGGCCAGCGCGTTGATGGGGCGGTCCCCGCCCTTGCCCAGGCGGCGCACCGAAGCGTCGGAGTTGAGCGCCACCACCAGCGATGCGCCGAGGGCCGCGGCTTCGGCCAGGTAGGTGACATGCCCGCGGTGCAGGATGTCGAATACGCCGTTGGTGAACACCAGGGGCCGCGGGAGCCTTTCCACCCACGAGGCGAATGCCGCCGGATCGCAGACCTTGGCTTCGAACGCGGGGGCCTTCGTCATCTCAGGCGGCGGCCGCGCCTCCGGCGGCGGGTTGCGGCATGCGCGCGAGGATTTCCTTGCGGAAGCGCTTGAGGTCGGCGGCATCCGCTATCGCGCGGTCGTACAGCGTGCCGAGCTTGCCGAAGATCGCCTGCACCACCTTGCCCTCGCAGAGGGTGTCGAACTTGATCTGCTGGTCGAGCCAGTGTTCGAGCCAGCCGATGTCCGGCAGCCGGGACTGCACGGTGTCGTTGGGGAAGAGGCCCTTGTTCACGTGCAGGTTGGTGGGATGCAGCGGCTTGCCGGCGCGCGCCGCGCTCGCCATGAGGATGCCGATCTTGGCGAAGGCCACCCGCGCCTCGTCGCCGAGCTTCTCGATCGCGCGGCGCATGTATTTGTAGTAGGCGCCGGCGTGCCGGGCCTCGTCGCCGGCCAGGGTCTGGTAGATGTGGCGGATCACCGGTTCCGTGTGCCAGGTGGCCGCGCGCCGGTACCACTGGGTCAGCCGCACCTCGCCGCAGAAATGCAGCATCAGGGTTTCGAGGGCGGGGGCCGGGTCGAACGGGAAACGCACCGCGTGCAGCTCTGCTTCCGTGGGCAGCAGCTCGGGGCGGAAGCGGCGCAGGTATTCCATCAGCACGAGGGCGTGTTTCTGCTCCTCGTAGAACCAGATCGACATGAAGGCGGAGAAATCGCTGTCGTCCTGGTTGTCTCGCAGGAACATCTCCGTGGCGGGCAGGGCCGACCATTCGGTGATGGCGTTCATCTTGATCGTCCGCGCCTGCTCGTCGGAGAGCAGGGCGGGGTCGAATTGCGCCCACGGGATGTCCCGGGACATGTCCCAGCGGACCTTCTCGAAGCCGGCAAAGAGTTCCTGATAAAGCATGGTTTTCATGGCCTGTACCCAAGAGTAGCAAAAATGCGCCCTTTTACCCCGTCCGGGTGCATCCGGGCGGGACCGCGGGCCGTAGGGTGGGTACCCGCATTACGAAAAAAGAAGACGCAACGGATGTCCAGAATCGCCGTCGTCGGGGCCGGCATCGCCGGCCTCGCCAGCGCGTGGCTGCTTGCCCGCCGCCACCAGGTCACCCTCTACGAAGCCGGCCGCTACCTGGGCGGGCATACCAACACGGTCGACGTGACCCTGGAGGGGCGCACCCACCCGGTGGATACCGGTTTCCTGGTGTTCAACGATCGCACATACCCCAATCTGGTCAGGCTCTTCGAACACCTGGGAGTTGCAAGCGCCGCCTCCGAAATGTCGTTTTCGGTGCAAATCGGCGCCGGCGAGCTCGAATGGGCCGGCACCAACCTGGCCACGGTATTCGCGCAACCTTTCAATCTGGTGAACCCCCGGTTCCTGCGCATGCTGCGCGACCTGGCGCGCTTCAACCGCGAGGCGACCGCCCACGCCAACTCCGGGGCCCCCCTGCGCGGAACCCTGGGCGAATTCCTGGACGCCGGGGGCTATGGCCAGGAGCTGCGCGGGCTATACCTCTTGCCGATGGCGGCGTGTATCTGGTCGACGCCTTCCACCCAGATCAACCGCTTCCCGCTCTCCACCTTCATCAACTTCTGCCACAACCACGGCCTGCTGGCGGTCACCAACCGCCCGCAATGGCGCTCCGTGGCGATGGGTGGGCGCGAATACGTCCGCCGGCTAGCCGAGTCGATCCCGGACATCCGTCTGTCTACGCCGGTGCGCCGCATCCGTCGCGACGAGGCGGGCGTGGTCGTGATGACCGATGCGGGGCCGGAGCGCTTCGACCAGGTCGTGCTCGCCACCCACACGGACCAGTCCCTCGCGATGCTCGAGCATCCGCGCACCGAGGAGCGCGCGCTGCTCAAGGCGATCCCCTACCTGCCCAATCGCGCGGTGCTGCATACCGACGCACGCCTGCTGCCGGTTCGCAAGCGCGCATGGGCGGCGTGGAACTTCCATTCGCCTCGCGCCGACGCCACCGACGACCCGGTCTCGCTCTCGTACCTGATCAACCGCCTGCAGCCGCTGCCCTTCGCCCGGCCGGTGGTGGTGACGATGAACCCGATCGTCGAGCCGCGCGACGAAGACATCCTCGCCACCTTCGACTACCACCATCCCGCCTTCCTCGAAGGCTCCGACGAGGCGCAGCGCCGCCTGGGCGAGCTGCAGGGGCGCAACCATACCTGGTACGCCGGCGCCTGGACGCGCTACGGATTCCACGAAGACGGCCTGGCCTCGGCGCTCGCGGTGGCGCGCGGCCTGGGCGCGGAGGTGCCGTGGCGGGCCTGAACCTCGAACCGCGCATCGTCTTCGGGCGCGTGCAGCACCAGCGGATGCGGCCGGTGCGCCACGGGTTCGGCTACGGCGTCTTCTACGTGCGCGTGCCCCTTTCGCAGTGGGCGAAGGCCGGTCGGCGCTGGCTCTCGCTCGAGCGCTGGAACCTGCTGGGCCTCTATCGGCGCGACTTCGGCCCGCGCGACGGCAGCGACCTCGAGCCCTGGATCCGCGGCCAACTGGCCGCGGGCGGCGTCACCACCGCCGATGGCGAGGTGGTGCTGCAGGCCTTCCCGCGCGTGCTGGGTTACGTCTTCAACCCGATCGCCATCTGGCAGTGTTTCGATCGCGCCGGTGGCCTGCGCGCCGTGTTGTGCGAAGTCTCCAACACCTTCGGCGAGCACCACAACTACCTGCTGGCCCATGCCGACGGGCGCGTGATCGAACGCGGCGAGTGGATGCAGGCGCCCAAGGCGCTGCACGTCTCGCCCTTCTGCGAGGTGCGCGGGCACTACCGCTTCCACTTCCCGGGCGACGAGGCGCACCCGAAGGCGCGCATCGACTACCACGACGAGGAGGGCGCGCTGCTCGTCACCGCGATGCACGGGCGCGCGCAGCCGCTCACCAACCGCAACCTGCTGCGGGCCTTCTTCGGCTACCCGTGGATGACCGTGGCCGTTGTCGCCCGCATCCACTGGCAGGCGCTACGACTTTGGCTGCAACACGTCCCCTGGTTCGCCAAGCCAGGACCCCCCATCAAGGAAACCACCCGATGAACGCCACCGAAGGCTTCGGCTTCGACGCCGCCGCTCCCTGGTCCGCCCGCACGCTTTTCTCCCTGCTCACGCGCCTGGAGCGCGGCCGGCTGGTGCTCACCGGGCCCGACGGCATCCGGCGCACCTTCGAAGGGGCGGCCGAAGGGCCCCAGGCCGAACTCCACCTGCGCGACTGGGCGGCGATCGGCGTGTTGACGCGGCGCGCCGAGATCGGGCTCTTTGAATGCTGGCGCGACGGCATCCTCGCCACACCGGACATGCCCGCGCTGCTGCGCCTGTGCGCCGCCAACCAGCCGGCGCTCGAGCGCGTGTTCTACGGCAATCCGGTGGTGGCGCTGATGCTGCGAATCGCCCACGCGCTGCGCCCCAACACGCGGGCCGGCTCGCGCAGGAACATCCACGCCCACTACGACCTCGGCAACTCCTTCTATGCGTCATGGCTCGACGCGGGCATGACCTATTCGAGCGCCATCTTCGCGCCGGGCCGCACCCTGGCCGCTGCGCAGGAGGCGAAGTACGACCGGCTGCTCGACGTGCTGGAGGTGGAGCCCTCGCACCGCGTGCTGGAGATCGGCTGCGGCTGGGGCGCATTCGCCGAGCGCGCGGCGGCCACGCGCGGCTGCCATGTGACGGGCCTCACCATCTCGCAGGCGCAGCTCGACTACGCGCGCGAGCGCGTCACCCGCGCCGGGCTCGAGGAGCGGGTCGACCTGCGCTTCTGCGACTACCGCGACGCGCAGGGCCAATACGACCGCATCGTCTCCATCGAGATGGTCGAGGCGGTGGGCGAGCGCTTCTGGCCCCGGTACTTCCGCGCGGTGCGCGATCGCCTGAAGCCCGGCGGGCGCGCGGCGGTGCAGTCGATCGTCATCGCCGAAGACGCCTTCGAGCGTTATCGCCGCTCGAGCGACTTCATCCGCGAATACATCTTCCCGGGCGGCATGTTGCCCTCGGTGTCGCGCTTCGTGGAGGAGGCGCGCAAGGCGGGCCTGGAGGCGCGCGAACCCTTCCTCTTCGGGCGCGACTATGCGCAGACCCTGCGGCGCTGGCGCACGGCCTTCGACGCGCAGGAGGAGCGCATCCGCGCCCTCGGGTTCGACGACGCCTTCCTCGCCGCGTGGCGCTTCTACTTCCACTACTGCGAGGCGGGCTTCGATTCGGGCCGCGTGGACGTGATGCAGATCGAGCTGGTCCGCCCTTGAGGCTCCTCGCGGCCGTGGCGTTCGCCTGCCTGGCGGCCGTGGCCCACGCCGCGCCGCCGCCGCTGCCGGCCGTCGTCACCGCCGGGGCGCCCGGGCTCAAGGCGCTGGGCGACGCGCGCTTCCGGGTGCTGCTGTTCCACGTCTACGACGCTTCGCTCTGGACCGCGGGGGAGAAGTACCACGCCGATGCGCCGTGTGTGCTCGACATCCGCTACGCCATGGACGTGGCCGGCGCGGACCTCTCGAAACGCAGCATCGAGGAGATGCGCAGGCAGGGTCACGCCGATGGGCGCAAGCTGGCCCGTTGGGAGGAGGCCATGCGGCGCGTGTTCCCCGATATCCGAAATGGCGACCGCCTGGTGGGTGTGCACCTGCCCGGGCGCGAGGCGCGCTTCTACAACCATGACCGGCTGCTGGGTGTTGTGCCCGACGCCGAATTCGCGCGCGCCTTCTTCGACATCTGGCTCGACGCGCGCACCAGCGAGCCGGCGCTGCGCAAGCGGCTGCTGCAGCTCGAATGACCCGTGTGGCCACCGGCCGCCTGGCGGCCTACGGGTTCCTCGGCATGCCGCTGGCGATGGCCGCGCTGCCGATCTACGTGCACGTGCCGAAGTTTTATGCCGACACGCTGGGCTTGTCGCTTGCCAGCGTGGGTTTCTGGCTGCTGGCGGCGCGCGCGCTCGACGCGGTTCAGGATCCGCTGCTCGGCTGGTGGAGCGACCGGCGCCGCGGGCTTCCCGGCGGGCGCTGGGTCTTCGTGCTGGTGGGCGCACCGCTGCTGGCGCTTGGAATGGTGGGGCTTTTCGATCCTCCGCAGTGGACCCCCGCAAGCCTGCAGTGGTGGCTCATCGGCAACCTGGTGCTGGTCTACACCGCCTACAGCCTGGTGACGGTCAGCTACCAGGCCCACGGCGCGGAGATCACCGCGGATCGCAACGAGCGCACGCGCGTGACGGCATGGCGCGAGGCCTTTGCGCTGGCGGGTGTTTTCCTGGCGGCGATTGTGCCGGAGGTCCTGCGCCGCGTGTCCGGCGACCGCGAGGGGTTCGCGCAATTCGCCTACCTCTTCGTCCCCGTGGTGCTGGTTGCCGCGGTGGTGGCGGCCATGCGCTCGCCGCGCGCGCAGGTCGCACCCCGCGCCCTCGCGCCCTCGTGGGACACGTTGTGGCTCCCCCTGGGCAATCGCGCCTTCCGCCGGCTCGCCTTCGTATTCCTGCTGAACGGGATCGCCGCGGCGATCCCCGCGACGCTGGTGCTGTTTTTCATCGCCGATGTGGTGCGGCGCCCGGACCTGACGGCGCATTTCCTGGTGGCGTATTTCGCCGCGGGTGCAATCGGCATGCCGGCCTGGGTGTGGCTGGCGCGGCGGGTGGGGAAGGTGCGCGCGTGGCTGGCGGGCATGGCGCTGTCGATCGTGGCGTTCGTCTGGGCGTTTTACCTGCGCGATGGCGACGTGGGGCCCTACCTGGCGATCTGCGTGATGTCGGGCCTGGCCCTCGGCGCGGACCTCGCGCTGCCGCCTTCGTTGCTGGCCGACGTGATCGACGACGATGAGCGCCGCGGCCGCGGGCGCCACGAGGGCGCGTATTTCGGCATCTGGAACCTGATCACGAAGCTCAACCTCGCGCTTGCGGCCGGCGTCGCCCTGCCGTTGCTGGCCGCCTCCGGCTACCGCTCCACCACGCTTCCCGCCGGCGCCGCACTCGTGACGCTGTCCGCTGTCTATGCCCTGCTGCCGTGTGGATTGAAGGCTTTCGCCGCGCTCGCGCTGTGGAAATCGAACCTCGAACCCAAGGACCCCCGATGAAAATCCTGATCGCGTCGCTTTCGCTGCTGCTGGCCTCCTGCGCCTCGCCCACGCCCCTGGACTACGCGGCGGAAAAGCCCGTGTTCGATTTCAAGACCTACTTCAACGGCAAGGTCGACGGCTGGGGCATGATCCAGGACCGCTCGGGCAAGGTCACCAAGCGCATGTACGTGGAGATGACCGGGACCTGGGTCGGCGACGTCGGCACGCTCGACGAACGCTTCACCAACTCCGACGGCACGAAGGAGACACGCGTGTGGACGGTGCGCAAGTCCGGCAACCGCTACGTGGGCACCGCGGGCGACGTGGTCGGCGAGGCGCAGGGCGAAGCCGCGGGCAATGCGCTCAACTGGCGCTACGTGCTCGAGGCGAAGCGCGAAGGCGGCGACAAGGTGAAACTCGACATGGACGACTGGATGTGGCTCGTCGATGATCGCACCCTCATCAACCGCACCCGGTACTCGAAGTTCGGCATCGGCTTCGGGGAAGTGACCTTCACCTTCCGCAAGCGCGACTAGCCCATGTCCCTCAACCCCCCGCTGTGCGATTGGCGCCAGTCCCGCTGCTGGATCATCGGGGCCAGCACCGGCATCGGCGCGGCGCTGGCCGAAGCGCTGGCGGCCAGGGGCGCGCGCGTGGCGCTTTCCTCGCGGCGGCGCGAGCCGCTCGAAGCGCTGGCCGCGCGCATGGAGGCCGGTCGCGCGCAGGTGCTGCCCCTCGACATTCGTGATCCCGCCGCGCTCGACCAGGCCGCCGGGGCGATCGTGAACCTGTGGGGTGGCATCGACCTCGTGGTGCTGATGGCCGGCGACTACAAGCCGATGCGTGCCTGGGAAATCGACCTGGATGCCGCGCGCGCCATGATCGAGACCAACCTCACCGGCGCCTTCAACACACTCGCTGCGGTCACGCCGCGTTTGCTGGCGCAGGGCAGCGGGACCATCGCGCTGGTGTCTTCGGTCGCGGGTTTTCGCGGGCTGCCGAAGAGCCTCGTGTACGGGCCCACGAAGGCCGCGCTCATCAACCTCGCCGAGACGCTGTACCTCGACCTGCGGCCCAGGGGGCTCGGGGTGTGCGTGATCAACCCGGGCTTCGTGAAGACGCCGCTGACCGCGCAGAACACCTTCAGGATGCCCGCGCTGATCGAACCGGCGCAGGCCGCGCGCGAGATCGTGGCCGGCCTCGAGCGCGGGGCCTTCGAGATCCATTTCCCGCGCCGCTTCACCGGCTGGCTCAAGTTGCTGCGCCTGCTGCCCTACCGGATGTATTTCCCCGCGATCCGGAAGATGACCGGCCTGTGAGCGATACCGCCCTCGACAACGTGAAGAACTTCTGGGAGACGATCTCTCCCGCCACCGTCGCGACGCTGGAGCGTGTGTACACGGACGACGCGTACTTCCGCGATCCGTTCAACGAGGTGCGCGGTGCGCCGGAGTTGAAGCGCATCTTCAGCCACATGTTCGAGACGCTGCAGGAGCCGCGCTTCACCATCGTGGAAAGCGTGTGCCAGGATTCGTCCGCTTTCCTGGTGTGGAACTTCGACTTCCGCGTGAAGGCGTGGAAGCCCGGCGTTACCCGGCGCATCCACGGCACTTCGCACATCCGCTTCGCCGCCGATGGCCGCGTCTCCTACCATCGCGACTACTGGGACGCGGCCGGCGAGCTGTACGCCACGCTGCCGGTGGTCGGGGCGATGATCCGGTGGCTGGGGGGGAAGTTCAGGTAGGCCAACCCCTGCCCGGCAGCGGGGGGCTCAGGTCACGTATTCGAAGACCTTCACGACGCGCGCGACGCCGCTGGTGGTGCGCGCGATTTCCACCGCGGCATCGGCCTCCGCGGTGGTGACCAGGCCCATCAGGTAGACCGCGCCCTGCTCGGTCAGCACCTTCACGTGCGAGGGCGAGAATTTGCCGTTGTTGACCATGCGCGCCTTCACGTTCGAGGTCACCAGCGCGTCGTTGCCGCGTGATGCCATCGACGAGTTGCCGGCCACCTGCAGCTCGTTGGTCACTTCGCGAACGTTTTCGATGCGGCGGACGGATTCTTCCACCTTCTTCTTCGCCTCTTCGTTCGGCGCTTCTCCGGTGAGCAGCACGCGGCGGTTGAAGCTGGTGGGATTGACGTGCACGCCGGGGAAGTCGCCGCGCATGCGGCTGTAGACCTTCCATTCGATCGCTTCGTCCTCGATGTACATGCCGGTGGTGCGGCGGTCCGAGGCCATCAGCGCCGCGGTGCCCATGCCGGTGACGGCAAGCGGGAAGCAGCCCTGCAGCAGCGGCAGGGCGGCGGCGAATGTTGCGACAACAAGTGCCTTGCGAATCATTTCTTTTCTCCGTGGATCACGATGTCGACCACTTCGCACAAGCAGTGGATCACCAGGAGGTGGATTTCCTGGACGCGCATGGTGCGCGGGTGGGCCACGTTGAGGTGGTGGTCTGCGGGATGCAGCATCTTTCCCATGGCGCCGCCGTCGCGGCCGGTGAGGGCGATGACCGTCATCTGCCTGGCGTGCGCCGCCTGAATTGCCTCGAGGATGTTTTTCGAATTGCCCGAAGTTGATATCGCCAGCAGGACGTCGCCGGGCTGGCCCAGCGCTTCGAGCTGCCGGGAAAAGACCTGGTCCCAGCTGTAGTCGTTGGCGATGGCGGTGATCGCGGAGGTGTCCACCGTGAGCGCGATGGCCGGCATGCCGGGCCTTTCGCGTTCGAAGCGGCCGACGATTTCCGCGGCGAAATGCTGGCTGTCGGCGGCCGAGCCGCCGTTGCCGCAGGCGAGCGCCTTGCGCCCGGACCTGAGCGCTTCGGCCAGCGCGGTGCCGGCGCGCACGATGTCCGCGGGCATTGTCTCAGCCATGCGACGGCGCAGCTCGATGCCTTCTTCGAAGTGCTGCTTGAGTATGGCTGTGAGGTCCATGGCGGATTCTAGCCTCTAGGAGGCATCAAAAGCGCCGCGCATCCATTCGCAATCGCCCGAGTCCACGGCGACCACGTCGAAGCGGCAAGGAGGGACGCGGTCCAGGCGCATGAGGTACTGGCGCGCGGCCATGATGATGCGCCGGCGCTTGCGCGGCGTGATGCTGGCGAGCGCGCCGCCGAAGCTCGAGCCGCTGCGCATTCGCACCTCCACGAAAACCAGCGTGGCGCCATCACGCACGATGAGGTCGATCTCGCCGGCTTTGGTGCGGTAGTTGCGGGTGACGATGGCGAGGCCGCGGGCCTGCAGGAATTCCGCTGCCTTTTCCTCCGCCGCGCCGCCCGCGGCCTGGGCCGGCGTCGGGTGCGCGATGCCGTTCAAGGCGTGGTGCGCAGCGGGATGACCCGCCCCCCGTCCACTTCGGCCGGCGAAAGCGTGCGGACGAAATGGCGGTCTTCCAGCGTGATGCGGCCGGTGACGCCATCCACCGGGGCACTGGGATCGCCGCGGACGAGCTGGAGGGCGAGGCGGAAGGCATCGATGCCGAAGGCGTAGAGCCTTTCGCTTTCCACGTTGAGCGGGCTGGCGGGCGGGGGATAGGCCATGACGGCGAGGTGATCGGGGTGGACGAACCAGGGCATTTCCACATAACGCACACCCTGCAGGTCCACGTTGACAATGGCTTCCGCGCGCGGGTTCACGCTGAACGAAGTGGCGTAGATCTGCAGCATCCCGGAGACGTAGGGACGCACCGCGCGCGCTTCGGCCTGGTCGAGCGCAAGAAACACCATGTCGCCGCGAATCGCCGCGATGCGTTCGCGGATGACGGGCGCCTCGTCCAGGTTGCCGCTGAAGGGCAGGCGGCGCAGCTCGCCGGCGGCGCGCGTCCACTCGCGCTCGAAGGCGTCCTGCACGCGGCGGGAAAGAGCGGTGTTGGTGCCGATCACGATCGCCTGGCGCCAGCCGTCGGCAACCGCCTGCAATGCCGCCTGCCGCGCCTCGTTGTCGAGGGAGAGCGAAAACGAATAGGCACCCGTGCTGGCCGGGCCGCGCAACTCGTTCAGGGCCAGCACCGGCTGGCGCGAACATTCGCTGGTGACGAGGGTCTGGGCGCCGTCGCGCGTGAAACCGCCCACCACCAGCATCGCCCCGGATTCCTGCGATTGTCGGCAGGCGGCGACGAGTGCGGCGGCCTCGTTGTCGACCGCGGTGACGGTGACCGGGATGCTGTCTCGGCCGGCTGCCTGCGAGGCGGCCATGAAACCCGCGCGCACCGCTTCGGCGAGGCTGCCGAGCGCGGGTGACGTGGTGGGCAGTATCAACG
>Ga0163153_10002391_pt1 | contig 27533 bp, 17 predicted proteins | sample OliLakLV19MP6IB1_FD_148629 | JGI IMG/M metagenome (GOLD analysis project Ga0163153, IMG submission 148629) | Freshwater microbial mat bacterial communities from Lake Vanda, McMurdo Dry Valleys, Antarctica - Oligotrophic Lake LV.19.MP6.IB-1 | ecosystem: Environmental > Aquatic > Freshwater >...
TAATAATTAAAAACGTTTTGGACACTACTTATGGTAAATCACAATCGTCCAAAATAAGGAAAAGCTTTGCCGCGAATTTCACCAATGATCACGAATTAAAAATAGTATCACAATTTTTTAAACAAAATTAACATAAATCCCAAATACAACGCCCGTGGTGGTAGAGACAACGCCCGTGGTGGTAGAGACAACGCATGCGTTGTCTCTACCCTAAGAATGCGTTGCCCGTCAAAGCGGGAACGGGGGAAAACGCAAGGTGAGATTCATTATAAATAAAGATAAACAAAAAACCCCGGCAAATTTTTCACCGGGGTTAATATCAAAACGCAGATCAATTAAAAATTACGGTCTGATAATTCCAATAAGACTGACGGTATTATTGTAAGCGACATTCAGATCGTCTACGTCAACAATATCATCTCCGTTTATATCTTCGTTCAGATAACCTGTGGCGATCATTACTGTTTTATTGTAAACCGATATCAAGTCACCTACTTCTACCTGTCCGTCGTTGTTAATATCACCGCTATAGACACAATACTTTGAGCCCTGAAGCTTGAGATTGTCTCCGTAAGCTTTGTTCGCTGCGGTCGTAAAGTCATAGCTGAGCTCATTGTTGGTGAAAACCCATGCGGACTTTGACCATGTTTCTACAGAGCTTCGGTGCTTGAAGACTATATAATAGTTGACAGCATTAAATGCGTTGAAAAAATTAAATGATGAGTTTCCATTGATGTCAAAAAGAGACTTACCTGAATCAACGATACTATATGGAGAAATTAAATTTCTTAAATATACCCTGCCAGTATCTTCAGTCATTGTATTTAAACCGGAATTATAAAGACCTTCGACAAATGTTTTTAGCTGAAGATGTCTTGAAGGAATGAAGTCAGCATTAATGAGGATCTTTGAAGAGTATGCAGGAATATTGATTGAATTTCCGCCGACCGGGTTTCCGTCAATGTCACTGTATGGAATACCGTTAAGTGAAAATGCTGCAGCATAATTATTCTTGTTCACAAAAAGTTTTGACTTAGCAGTTGAATCAATTTTATCAACACTTACATGATATATATTTACATTATCCACATATACAAGTGAGTCCGGTGAGATCAATCCGACTGATACATAGGCAAGAGGATCGGTAGTATCAGCTTTAAAGGTGAAGCTTAATTCCTTTCTGTAATTTTCATAAGCAAGAAATGTTTGTGGGAAAGTTTGTAACGAAGAATTGAATGATGATCGTCCCCACATATTGAATGTGCCGCTATGATCTCCTAAAGCACTTACACTTACAAGATAACTGCTACCTTTAACTATCGGATACCTGTTGCTCAATACAAGACACTGAGTATATCCTCCCTGCGGAGTCCATCTGATTCTCATTGCTCCGGCATCCAGCAGAGGATTATTGATCCAGGCAATTGTAGATCCGGCGGGCCAGTTTACCCAGTTACTGACATTTGTATTAAAATGAAAATTGGTTATCAGATTACCGCTGAGAGTATCGGTAATTCCATACTGATCAAATGAATAAAGAGTTGCTTTAGAATTCAGGTCTTCATTTGATAGGGACTGATAAGCCGATAAGGAGTAAGGAGTAGTTACATACGTGCCGAAGGAATTAGTTCTTCTTACAACAAATTCGCTGTAGGGATTGCAATAGTAGTTGCTGTCAAAGTTACCGTAATCTGAGAAACTCGCTGAAGTTTTTACTCGCTGTTCCATACAGTTCTGTGCTGCCTGAAGACTGTAGAGTATATTTCTTCTAACAACTGTATTGAATGAAGGGACATAATTTACAGCAGAAAAATCCGTAAATAAAATTTGTCCGAAAAAATTGTTATAGCACGTATTATCTGTTATGACATTATTGACCGGTGTATTTTTATGGTCGATTAGTATTCCGTAGTATCTGTTGGTATAGCAGGTATTTCCGCTGATGGTAGAGTTTTTCATTAAAGCTCCGTTGACATAAATGCCACAGCTGTAAGAACCTCCTGCAAGAGCGCTAGTTTCAAAATTTCCAATTGTATTAGAAACTATATTATTCAGGATTCTCAATGTATCGCAATCTGTAATATCAATCCCGGCACCATCATTTAATACAAGACAAGAATAGTCAATGACATTGTTCCTTACAATGGTGCTCTTTGCAACACTGATACCTGTATAACCTGAACTGTCAATGTTATTGAATTCAATTACAGTCCCCGAACATACGTTAACATCCAGTGCAATATACCCCCAGCCTGTATATCCATAACCAGGAACAAGACCGGTCCTGTTAAATATATTATTTTTAATAATCGAGTTTGTATTAACTCCGCCAAAGCTGTTGTTTAAATTGTCTTCGAATGTATTCTGATCGATCGTGTTATTTAATCCGTTAATTCTTATTCCGTTTAGTCCGGTATGATTAATGTAACATCTTTGTATGGTAATATTATTGCTGGTATAAAAATCCATACCCATATCCCTGCCGCCTGTAACCTTCAGATCCTGAATTGTAAAGTTGTGAATACTTAGATTGGAGTGCAGAACATTTTTTTTGACAACCGCTTCAACCGTGAGAGTGTTTGGATTCACTCCGCTTGGAGCATAAAAATAAAGCAGGCTGTTTGAACGGTCATGATACCATTCATTTTGCGCATCTAACAGTACAAGTTTATTATCAAAAAAGTAACCCCAATCTGCACCGGTATTATAAATAGTTGGTGATGTGAAAGTTATGTTACCGCTTCCAAAAGTATTTACGATCCTGCTTTCATAAGTCCAGTTGACAGTTCTGACACGGCAATTTGCGCCGCTCCAGTATCCATTACTTTGATTTAGAGCTGCATCATAAAAACCGACTTTATTATTTCCGACATCGATTTTTAAAAAACCTGTATTAGGAAATCTTGCAATGGTCATTAACTTGAATCCTATATAAAGGTGTGAAATAGTGTCGCTGATGGTTGCTTTGTAAATATTACCTGAATGAAGTGTCCAGGCAGTGACGGCTTTTTTACCGGTGATCTCAGGTAAATTTCCTGATCCGTAGCTGCCGAATACAATTTGATTTCCGGTCGTGCCACCCTTGGTAATGGTAAGTGTTCCTGAAAAGATTTCCCCTCTTTTAAAGAGAATCTGATCTCCCGCGTTGAAGGAGGACATTGAAGAATTTACTTTTGTAATTGTTTTCCATGCTGCTGATGTGGACAAACCGTTGTTATTGTCATTCCCCGTAGATGAGACATAATATACTGCAGAAATAGAATACCCCGTAAAGATGAAGAGAAGGCATAACAAGATTGTGAAGAATTTAAAATTCATAATCTCCTAATGATTAAGTTAAAAAAAATTTGGGGTAATAATTTTGGGGGAAGTTAAAGCTTCGGGGAGAAGCTGTACTTTAACTTAATATTATTGGTAAGTTAAAAATTCCTTATTCAATTAGCAATATGAATGAAAAGTTTAATTGAGTTTAATTCAGTGCTGTCAAAAACATTTCCAATCCCCGATGTGTCTCCCGCAAATGTTTATATTTAAATTTAACGAACTCTTCAACTGCAGGGACATAGCGGGTCTAAAGGCTATCAGCATGAAAGTTTTGAAGATTCATTGGATTGCAAAGAATTAATAAAATGGAAATTTGTCAGATAAAAGCTAAACTACATTCATAAGAATCCGGTATATGGAAAATGGAATTTAGCCGACAATTTTTTGGATATAAATGTTTGAGTGCAAGGTTTTATGATTTGGGTGAGAGTGCAAATTGCAGGTTTTTTCATTTTGCAAAAGTTCTCTGCTGAATCCCCGCAACGGAATACTTCGTAATTTTTAAATTTAAGCAATTGCGGGAGACACAGCGGGGACTGATAAATCCGGATTAACCTTTTCACTAACAACATTTCTTTTGAAAAGTCCAGATTAACTTTTCCACTATCAAAACTTCTCTTGGACAAGGCAGATTAACTTTTACAAATCTGGATGAAGTTAGCTGAAACCGGATCAATAATTGTAACGGGTTTTATTTTTTTTGGCAGTGGGTATTTCTTTACGGCATAGAAAATAGAAATTTGCAATTTGAATGTTTTGCTAACGTGTGGTTAAAAGTTCAATATTGCAAAAAGTCTGCGAAGGGTATTGAACTACGTTAGTTAACTTGACATTTAAAATTAATAGATTTAGTTTTCCATAATAAAACAAAATGGCAGATATAATAAAAAATATATTTAAGAAAAGTTTTTTTGTAAAACTTGCCTGGTGCCTTCAGCATTTTCTTACCATGGAGTTTTACAGAAAGATCTGCCATAATTGCTATTGGTCAAACATTTATAATTCAAAGATCAGTATGCCGAAACGCATGTTGATAGTGCTTGTTTCATTCATATCAGTTCTATTCTTTTCATTCTTTTATTTACCCACCGACCCCGCTAACTCAAATAAATATTCATTCCAGATAAGATGGATCAATTTCATTTCAATTTTACAAATTAATATCCGGAATATCCTTAACATAATTTCCAACAGGATAATCAAGCTTTCTTCTTCACTTATAGATCTGCAGAAGATAGCCTTTGTCCAGATTGAAATAATTACACTGAAATCCTCCTTACAGATCTAGCATATCACGCTTTTTCCGAAGACATAATCTAAAATTTTTTCGTTCGAGATATATTATGCAACCAGACTTTGACTATGCATATCAATATTGTAAAGAAATTTCTGTAAAACATTATGAAAATTTTCCGGTCGGATCTCTGCTTATTCCAAAAAGCAAAAGGAAGTTCGTTTACAGCATTTATGCCTATGCAAGAACGGCAGATGACATCGCCGACTCGAATAAATATTCCGGGGAACAGAAGCTCCGTATGCTTAATGATTTTGATAATGAGCTTACTAAGATTGAAAATGAAACGCTTGATACTCTGAATCCTGAAACGCAAAATATATTCATCGCTCTTTACAATACAATTAATGAATTAAAAATACCCGCGGAAGAATTAAGAAATCTTCTGACGGCTTTCAGGCAGGATGCTATTAAAGATCGATATAACAACTTTAATGAACTCCTGGAATATTCGAAATTTTCGGCTGATCCTATTGGTCATCTTGTTCTTTATGTCTTTGGTTATAATCCGTCGAAGGATAAAGAGTGCTTTCATTATTCAGATAAAGTATGTACGGCATTACAGCTTGCGAATTTCTGGCAGGATGTTTCAGTGGATCTGAAAATTAACAGGATCTACATTCCGCAAAAGGCAATGCATGAAAACAATTACAATGAAAAGATGCTTTTTGATAAAATTGAAAATGACAATTTCAGAAAGATTATGAAAGAGCTTATTAACGATACAAGAACCATTTTTGATGAAGGAAAGAAAATTTTAAGCCTTGTCAGAGGAAGATTAAGGTTTGAATTGAAGGCAACGATAATAGGCGGTTTGGAAATCTTAAATAAAATTGAGCGGATCAATTATAATGTTTTGAGCACGAGAGTTGAAATAAATTATTTTGATAAATTGAAATTAGCCGGAAAACTAATTTGGAAATGAGCAGGGTCATTGACGAGATAGGTAAAAAAGAGAAGGAGATTACTGCAAAAAGTAAATCCAGCTTCCTGTATTCATTTTCGCTATTGCCGAAGGAAAAGAATGACGCTATCAATACTGTATATGCTTTTTGCAGAAAGACAGATGATATTGTCGATGATGAGAATGAAAGTGAAGAGAAGAAATTTTTTCAAATTAAGGAATGGAGAAATGAGTTTGAGAAAGCCCTTAAGTCCGGCGACTCAAAATACTCAATTCTTAACAGTGTGAACAGGATCATCAAGCGGTTTAACATTCCCGTCGAACCATTTTTTGATCTTATTAAAGGTATGGAAATGGATCTCAGAAAAAAAAGATATAACACATTCGGCGAGCTTGTTGATTATTGCTTCAATGTCGCCTCGACTGTCGGTCTGATGTGCATAGAGATATTCGGCTACAATAATCCTAAGACAAAAGACTTTGCGATCAATCTCGGGATCGCGTTACAACTGACAAATATTCTGAGGGACATAAAATCAGATGCGAAACAGGGAAGGATCTATATTCCCGCTGAGGATCTGAAAAAATTCAACTACAGTGAAAGTGATTTAATGAGCTTTACCTATAATGAAAATTTTATTAAGCTGATGAAATATGAATGTGAAAGAGCTGCTTCATATTATGAAAAAGCCAACAGCTATCTTACGAAAGAAGATAAAGGTCTGATGTTTGCAGCAAGAATAATGGAGCATATTTACTTCAGGGTCCTTAAGATCATAGTGAAAAAAAATTATAATATATTTGATAATAGAGTACGCGTGTCGAAGCTGAAGAAGCTGTACATAACCGCGGGAGTTTTTGTGAAGTATAAGCTGCTGTATAGCTTTGATGAACGGTCATTAGGTCTCAACGGAAAATGAGTCCGGAAAAAACTGTAACAATTATAGGAGGAGGTATTGCAGGTTTATCTTCAGCAGTATTTCTAAATGAACTTGGATTTCAGGTTACACTGATAGAAGCTTCTCCGAAATTAGGAGGAAGGGCTTACAGTTTTTTTGATAAAGAAAGAGGAATGTTCTTTGACAATGGTCAGCACATACTTGCAGGCTGGTATAAAAATACGTTTGAGTATCTTAATATAATCGGTTCTTATGATCTTGTGAATTTCCAAAAAGGACTTGAGATAAATTTTATTGATACTGAGAAAAAAGTTTTTAAGCTGAGCTGCCCTGATATTGAGCCTCCTATGAATCTTCTTCAGGGTCTGCTGAAGTTTAAAGCCTTTGGCTTAAAAGATAAGTTCGCTTTGAAGAATATTAAGAAGTTGCTTAATGATGATAATGATCTTGAAGATAAATTTATCAATGTGAAGGAATTATTGACCGGCATAAATCAGACTCAGAAGCTGATCCGGTATTTCTGGGAGCCATTTGTCCTTGCAGTATTTAATACAAGACTTGAAAATATAAGCGTGAAGATATTTCTGAATGTTTTAAAGACAGGTTTTAATTCTAACAGCAACTCTACACTTGTCATTCCGAAAGTCAATCTCAATGAGCTGCTGATCGATAAAGCTGTAGAGTATTTTAAAAAAAATAATACTGAAGTTTTGCTGAATAAAAGAGTTGATAAAATAATTATGAAAGAAGATGCAACCGGAGATAAGATAATCGACTGCGTAACTATGGAAGACGATAGTAAAATTTATTCTGATTATTATATTTCTGCAGTTCCATTTTTTGCATTCAAAAAATTATTTGATGACAGGGTATATTACGATAATGGATTTAAGTCTGAGCTGCTGCTGCCTTCAGGCATAGTTTCAATTCACTTGTTCTTTGATGAAGATATTTCTCCTGACATAATTCCGGAGAATTCATTCGGGATGACCGGTCTTATCGGTACGGTGGTTCAGTGGATATTCAAAAGATCGGAAAGGCATTTGAGTCTCGTCATTAGCGGTGCAGACGATCTTCAGGTCATGAATATGGATGCGGAGGAAATTTATAAATTATGCATTAATGAACTCAGTAGTACGATCACTAATTTTAATAAGTTAAAATTATCCGGCTATAAAGTGATAAAGGAAAAGAGAGCAACGTTTATTCCTGACCATAAAAGTCAGGAGTTCAGGCAGAAGCACCTTACCGGATACAATAATTTTTTTGTTGCCGGTGACTGGACAGATACAGGATTACCTGCTACAATAGAAAGCGCAGTTAAGTCTGCAAGAATATGTACTCAGGAAATATTGAATTACAATTAAATTAAAAATAAAAAATCAAAATATTAAATAATTCATAATTATTAATTCTAAATTAATTAAACTATGGAAACTAAAACAATCAATCCCGAATCAATACCGGTAATTGACAAAGCACAGAAAGACCAGCTTAACCGCGAACAAATGATCCAGCAAATGCTGCTTGAAGAAAAGAAGCGTCTTGAGTCAGAGTATGGAGTTGAAGACAAAAAGATAAATCATTTCAAAAGACCTTTTGAGAAAATTTTTACAAAGGATCAGAGAGCTGAAACAACGATCTTATTCGGTGGTCTTACCTGGAAGCACGAGAAATTAATTCAGGGCGCACTTGAAGGACTTGGATATAAAACAAATTCCATACCTACACCGGATAAAAAAGCCTTTCAGCTTGGCAAGGAATACGGCAATAACGGACAATGCAACCCGACATATTTTACAGTCGGAAATTTGGTTCAGTATCTTCAGCATCTTGAATCAACAGGAATTGACCGTCAGGATATAATTGATAACTATGTTTTCTTTACAGCCGGTGCCTGCGGTCCCTGCAGGTTTGGAATGTATGAAGCTGAATACAGACTGGCTCTTCGTAATTCCGGCTTTGACGGTTTCAGGGTTTTATTATTTCAGCAGACAGCGGGGCTTTCACAGGAAGAAGCTGAAGCAGGACTTGAACTGAACCTTGATTTCTTCCTCGGACTTATTAATGCAATGATGCTGGGTGATATTCTGAATGAAATGGGTTATCATATCAGACCTTATGAAGTGAATGAAGGCGAAACAAATAAAGTGATCGATGAAGTAATGGTATTGTTCTATGAAAAGCTTAGGAGCAAAAGATATTTTGATTTTAATTCAAGAATAGGAAAGCTGATACAGAAAATGCCGGCTTCTGAATATGTTACTAAATTTATAGATCAGATACTTGGCGATTATTATCTTGAAACAGCAATGCTTGCAAGAGAGAAGTTTAATCAGATCAAAGTTGACAGAACGAGAATGAAGCCTATCGTAAAGATCACGGGAGAATTCTGGGCGCAGACAACTGAAGGCGACGGTAATTTTAATATGTTCCCATTCCTTGAGAAAGAAGGAGCTCAGGTTCTTGTCGAACCAGTTGCGACGTGGATAATGTATATGCTTCATCAGGCAAAATCAGTGAATGAAGATCAGAAAGGTATCAATGTTTACAAAGAAAGTGATGCTAAGGCAACATTGAAGGAAAAATTCAAACTTGTGAAGGATTATAATTCTTCAAAAGCAGTGATTACAATTGCAGAAAGAATTTTTGACCGTGAATATAACAGGTATAGAAAAGCTTTCGGTGAACTTCCGCATGAACTTATTGATCAAAAGATTCTTAAAGAACTTGCACATGATTTCTATCACTCAAGAGTTGAAGGTGGAGAAGGACATCTTGAAGTTGGAAAGAGCATTTACTATACGGTAAATAATCTTTGCCACATGATCCTTTCGCTGAAACCCTTCGGATGTATGCCATCAACACAGTCTGACGGAGTACAGTCAGCAGTAACAAGCCGATACAAGGATATGATATTCCTTCCGATCGAAACATCTGGTGAAGGAGATGTCAACGCGCACTCCAGAGTTCAGATGGCGCTTGGTGAAGCGAAAGCAAAAGCAAAGATCGAATATAAGGAGTGTCTCGAAAAGACCGGTTATTCACTTGATGAGATCAAAGCGTATGTTGAAACACATGATGAACTTCAAAGTCCGTTCTTTCATGTTTCGCACAGAAAAGGAATTTCAGGTATAGGTGCAAGCTTTATTTTAGATGTTTCAGAGCTGATGAAGAAAGAAGGAATCAAGAGTGTTAGTCAAAAAGAAGTTGCTTTGGAAGCTGAGTTGGTTAAGTAGGTTGAGTAGTTGAGTAAGTTGAGTAGTTGAGTAAGTTGAGTGAGTTGAGTGAGTTGAGTTTGTTGAGTGAGTTGAGTGAGTTGAGCTTGTTGAGTAGGTGAGTAAGTTAAGTTTATTTACTTCGTGTAGTTTGCAAGTTTGTTTAAAAATTAAATTTGTTTTAATTAATTTTAATTAGTAAATAAAACATCTTCTTGAAAAAAATAGATTATGTCATCTAAAAAGAGGATAAACATTACGTTTCAAAATGTTTGAATGTGGAAGTTTCTTCATTTGGTGAAAGTATAGATGAGGCGAAAACCAATCTTAAAGAAGCTGTCGAGCTTTATCTTGAAGATGAAGAGATGGAGCTTACTGAAATAGATTCTATACTTTTAAGTAAAGAAGAAATAGATGCCTAAGCTATATTTATCAAAAGAAATTTATAAAACTAAAAGTATTTAAAAGTTTATGAAGTTCATTTTTGCAATTGTTTTCAGTGTAGTTTTTGCAGCACAGTTTTATTCGTGTAGCAGGAATGAAGAAAAGCTGACCACTGACAAGCAGTCGCAGAAAAAAGACAGTGCTCTCAGCAAGGATGAATTGAGCCCTGTCCTCAGAAACTCATCTGTCGCCGGACGGTACGAAACTGAAAGCGACAAAACCAGTTTCAGGGAAATGAATGCTGATGGAACTTTCAATGTAAAGGACTTTGGCGTTGAAGATAAAGGAACGTACACTATCGATAACAATGTAATTAATTTTAAGTACGTATCAGGGCTTATCACAAATTCAAAGTTTGATAAGGACAAGATCATTGATATGGATGGTGAAGTCTGGATGAAGAAATAATAAAACGAATCAAGATGTCTTTGGAGTTTGGCAATTAAAATTTTCTTAACTTTCCTTGTGTTCAGGTTCTTTTGATAGAATGATAAAAAAATTAAAAATCTAAAATCATAAAAGTTATGAGTTCAAAAAGAAATCTCAGTATTGGATTTGATGTCGGCTCTACAACTGTAAAAGCTGTAGTGATCGATACCGATAAAGATGAAATTATCTGGTCCGAGTATCATCGTCATGATACAAAGCAGCCGGAAAAATCTTTAGAGCTTCTTAAGAAGATCGAAATTGAATGTGACATCACAGATCCTTCAGAGGTCAGATGCTTCATCACCGGTTCAGGAGGATCAAATATCGGCAAGCATATCGGCGGAAAGTTTGTACAGGAAGTGAATGCAGTTTCACTTGCCGTAGAAAAGCTTTACCCCGCGACACACTCTGTCATTGAGCTCGGCGGTCAGGATGCAAAGATAATTATTTTTAAGCCGGACCCTGAGACAGGAAAGAAAAAGAAAATTCCATCTATGAATGATAAGTGTGCCGGTGGTACAGGTGCCGTTATTGATAAGATAAACGCAAAGCTTAAGATCCCGGCAGATCAGCTTTGTAACATGGGATATTATGATATCAGGTTACATCCTGTCGCGGGTAAGTGCGGCGTGTTCGCTGAAACAGATATTAACGGACTGCAAAAATCCGGAGTGCCTGCTGATCAGCTAATGGCTTCATTATTCGAATCAATTATACAGCAGAATATATCTGTACTTACCAGAGGTCATACATTGATGCCGGAAGTTTTATTGCTGGGCGGACCTAACTGTTATATTAAAGGTATGAAAGATTGCTGGAAGCATAACATTCCAAAAATCTGGGAAGAAAGAAAAGTTAAATTGCCACCGGGTATTGCTCCTGAAGATCTCATTAAGGTACCTGATAATGCTCAGTACTTTGCTGCAATCGGCGCCATTGAATATGGTAAGGAAGAAGAAGCTCATATCGGTGTTTATAAAGGATGGAAAGATCTTGAACATTATATTCTTGTCGGAAGAGATGAGGAAAAGAAAAAGCTTTCCGGCGGTAATACAACCGGACTATCAAAGAATGATGTTGAGCTTAATGAATTCAAGGACAGGTATAAGGTTGAAAAATTCATTCCTGCAACATTCAAGCCGGGAGAAGTAGTGCAGGGATTTATTGGTATTGACGGGGGATCAACTTCTACAAAGGCAGCTTTAGTATCACTCGATAAGCAGGTTCTTGTTAAATCCTATCAGCTCTCAAAAGGAAATCCGATAGAAGATACAATTGAAATTTTAGGAAACATAGAAGCGCAGGTAAAAGCTCAGGGTGCAACGCTTGAGATCTTAGGTGTTGGTACTACAGGTTATGCGAAAGATATTTTAAAAGAAGTTCTTCATGCTGACGTAGCGCTTGTTGAAACAGTTGCTCATACACAGGCGGGTCTACATTTCTATCCGGATACTGATGTAATCTGTGATGTCGGCGGACAGGATATTAAGATCATAATTTTAAATCAGGGACGTGTTGTTGATTTCAAGCTTAATACACAATGTTCCGCGGGTAACGGTTATTTTCTTCAGTCAACTGCACAAGGTTTCGGCTACACAGTGGAAGAGTTTGCTGACAAAGCATTTTCAGCGAAGACATTTCCGGTATTCGGTTACGGGTGTGCAGTGTTTATGCAGTCTGACATAGTTGATTTTCAACGGCAGGGCTGGAAAGCCGAAGAGATCATGGCAGGTCTTGCTAATGTTCTTCCGAAAAATATCTGGCTTTACGTTTCACAAATCCCAAACCTTGCAAAGCTTGGTTCAACATTTGTGCTGCAGGGAGGAACACAGCATAACTTAGCCGCTGTTAAAACACAGGTTGATTTTATTGAAGAAAGATTTAAAGGAAGCGGCATTACGCCGAAGGTATTTGTTCATAAGCACACAGGTGAAGCAGGTGCTATCGGCTGCGGTATTGAAGCAGCAAGACTTTACCACAATGGCAAGAGGACAGAGTTTATAGGTCTTGACAGGGTATCGAAAATTATTTTTAAATCAACACGTGAAGAGACAACAAGATGTTATTTCTGCAAGAACAAATGTCTGAGAACCTTCATTGATGTTAAGACTGATATGATTCCGGAGGATAAGCTTGAAGAAGAAAGACAAAAGTTCATTGATCTGAAGATCATTGAGCCGGAAAATATAATTAATCCGAAATCAAAAGTAGCAATGGTGGAAGGCACTCAGCGCCTTATCATTGCAACATGTGAAAAAGGAACGGTTGAAGACATTGCAGACATGAGAGGAATAAAGCAGGAGCTGGACGACATGAAAAAATTAAATCCTAACCTGATCGAAGAGGCTGCACATAGCGCATGGGTAACTTTCAAAGCGCCGCTGGTGCTTGATGAATTAGTAGAACCAAAAGGTATTTTTGCAGGAAAGAAAGATAAGGAAGCATATTCAAAACAGGTTGAGCTTAGAGAAAAGAGAAAGAAAATGGTATTTGGAATTCCACGCATATTAAATAATTATCAGCATACTCCGTTCTTCACGGCTTATCTTGAAGCCCTCGGTGTGATGCCCGGTAATTTTGTCTATTCTGAATTTACATCAGAAGAGATGTATAAAGCAGGTGCAAAGCGCGGAAGCATTGATCCCTGCTTCCCTTCAAAGGTGGCAATACCTCATATTCACAATCTGCTTTATGTACAGAATAAGAAAAAGAAAATTGATTTCCTCTTCTCCCCGATAGTTGATAATATGCCTTCGGATCTTGAATTCGCTCAGGCGCATAATTCCTGTCCGACCATAACAGCAACCATCGAAGCTGCGAAAGCCGCGTTTACCAAAGAGGGTGATCTGTTCAAAGAATTCGGAGTTGAGTATCTGTGTCCGTTTGTTCAGTTATTGAATGAGCAGCTTACGGTCCACCAAATGTATGATTGTTTCAAGGATATTCTCGGAGTGTCTGAAGATGAAAACAGAAGAGCTGTTAAGGAAGGTTACAAAGCTTACTATCAGTTTGTAAATGATCTCAAGAAAAAATCACGTGAAGTACTTGACATGCTTGAGAAGGAAGATAAGATCGGCATAGTTGTGCTGGCTCGTGTTTATCATAATGATCCGGGAATTAATCATGAGATACTTGAGGAGTTCCAGAAACTTGGTTATCCGGTGTTCTTCCAGGATGCATTACCTACTGATGCGGATGTTCTTGAGGACTTATTTGGTGATGAAGTTCGTGCCGGGATTATCCGTTCACCGCATGACATAAACGATGTATGGAAAAATTCATATTCAGAAAATACTTCAAGAAAGGTATGGGCTGCAAAATATACTGCCCGTCATCCTAATCTTGTAGCCCTGGAGCTTTCATCATTCAAGTGCGGTCACGATGCACCTATATATACCGTAGTTCAGGAGATTGTTGAAGATTCAGGTACACCTTACTTCTCATTTAAGGATATTGATGAGAACAAGCCCACCGGTTCAATAAAGATCCGTGTTGAAACGATCGGATACTTCCTGAAACGTTACAGGGAAGACATGATCGCGAAGAAAAAGAATCAGCTTTCGATCGAAGATAAGATGAAAGAGTTTGAAGAAAAGATCCGTAAGAGCTTTGAGCTGCAGGAAAGACTGAAAGATAACAGTGAGTATAAGGCATTTGAACTTACTTCAAAAGGTCAGTCAAGTATTATTATTCCTGTGGAAGATATTAAGATCATTGCTGCGGAGGAAAGTTTAGTTTAGATTTTTTTTGAAAAAACATATATATTCTAAGGCAATAATTTTTTTGAAACTTAAATTAATTATTGCCTTTGTTATATATCTTTGATAGTTTCACAAGGTTATATTAATTCATGGAGGAAATTTGTATTGGTTTTAAATATTGAGTTTTCGCAAAAGATAATCACGCCTGAGATTCCCGGTTATTATTATTCCCGCGACCGTCTTCTGAAAAAAATACTATTAAATAAATCCAAACGGCTTATTCTCATTACAGCGCCGGCAGGTTACGGAAAAACCTCATTCTCGGTTGAATATTATCATAAGCTGAGCAAGGAATTAAAATTATGGATCAGCTTAAGCCCTTATGATAATTCCATTGAGAATTTTTTTCTTCTATTCGCGCTCGCGTTTGAAAATAATTTTCATCATACACAATTCGGAAGTAAACTGAAAGCAGCACTTGCCAAATCTCAGAATATTTCCGCAAAAGAAAAAATTAACACAGTAATATCCTCATTCTCAAGTGATCTTTATTCTTTTCTGAAAAGTAAGAACAAGCAACTGTCGATATTTCTGGATGATTTTCATAATATCGATGACAGCGACGAGGTTTGCGCGGCTTTGAATTATCTGATGGAATATCTTCCGGCTAATGTTAAGTTTGTTTTAATTTCAAGAAGAGATCCTAAAAAAATTAATTATCCTAAATTTCTTGCTAAAGGATGGCTTGGAAGGATATCCCAAAGCGACCTTTCATTTAACGATTCCGATACTGAAAATTTCATTCAGCATTTTAAAAAGAAGACGGATAATCTTGAGAAAGAGCTGCTTGAAGAATTTCTGAAAACAACTCAAGGATGGGTCACTGCGATACAGCTTCTTCTAATGACCAATGATCTGGAGAAGCTGAAAAGTGATGACATCCTCCGCAGTCATAATGACATCTTTGCATATTTTACAAATGAAATTTACAGGGAATGTACAGATGAAGAAAAAAAGCTTATGCTCATTCTTTCTTATCCGGAATCATTTACCAAAAACATCATAGAAAATGTTTTCAGGATTGAAAACGGGTATCAGACTCTGAGAAAGCTTTATGAAAGCAATGTCTTCATTAATAAGCAGGACGATACTTTCAGATTCCATGAGTTGCTGAGGAAATTTCTTAATAAAATTGCGGAAGAAGAATTTTCTAATGAAGAAATTTGCGATCTATACACAAAACTGGGAAGGCATTATCTTAATAATAAGGAATGGCGTGAAGATTATATTGCGCTCAATTATCTGATTCTCGGCAGGGATCATGAAGCTCTGAAGCAGTGGATAAAGCTCAATGCTTCGGATAAGCTTTTGTTAATACACTCCAGCGGCTTATTCAATAAGATCGAAGACATAGAGGATGAAGGTTTTAAAAACTCACTTGAGTATATTCTGTTAAAGGTAAACACATTTATTTACAAGGATAAGGATGTTGACAAAGCGCTCGAACATCTGCGCATGATGCTCAGGAAAAAGTTTGAGATTGGTGTAAATGATAACATACTTCTTTCTGTGAACAAGATCAAAAAGCAGGATGTCAATTATTATGTAGAACTGCTCATGCTCATCTGTAATTGCAATTTTCTCCGTGAAGGAATTTCAAAGAATAATATTTCGATATCCGAGCATATCCTGAAATTTGATATTAAGACAGAGCAGGAAGTCCAGTTTATTGTATCGCTTGTGAAGTCATATATAACAGCAGGGGAGAACGCAAAGAGCCGCAAATATATCCTGCGGCTGAAGGAGATCTTTAACAAGATCACTTCCGAAACTAAAAAAGGGATCAATAATCTTGATGAGAATAGTCTCGTTGAAAGTCTATTCTCAATGCTTATATTTTTTGATTACGGAGATTACAAGACCGGCAATAATCTTGTAAAATTTATAATGAATAATTTTGACTTCAGAAATTTTGATCTTTCAAATTACAGCCAAGTCTGCTTCGCTTTGTTTACCAGCTACAATACAAAAGAATTTGAAAAGTTCTATGAATTTCTGAATCAGAAGAACAGTGAAAAGAATCAGACGATATTTTCAGCTTACAAAAATCAGTTCGAGTTTCAGACCATCCTTAGAAAATTTCTCAACTTTGAGCTGAAGTCTGTTGTAAAAGATCTTGAAATAATGAGAAAGGAAACGCACTTAAAGAACTACCTTTATTTTATCGATTCACTGATCCTTTATACATATAATATAATGAATCAGCCGGTAACTGTAATCCGTTTGACAAGCGGGAGCGGCTACAATACATCAAAGACACGGCTTCTTATTCTTCTGCTGGAAGCGAATCTCCTTGTGGACAATACAAAAAGCGCCGCTAAAATTATTTCAGAGATCAATGTACTGAGACGTGAGAACTTTACCCTATTCAATCAGGCGGTGATACTTTTTTGCGAATGCTATATGCATGCTTTGAATGACGAGTTAAAGTTTTTCAGGGAGAAGTTCCGAAAATTCCTGAATATGTGCATCGAGTTTGAATATGATAATTATCTCATATTCAGAATAAAGGCGAACAAGCTCAGCTACGTTTTTAATTATGCAGTGAAGAATAAAATTGAAAGCGTATATCTGAAAAATATATTTTCAAGGGAATCAATTCAGCTTACAGAAGTCAAGAGCAGATCAATAAATATCGATGTGCACTTTCTCAATAACAGCAGGATCTACATCAATGGAAAAGAGCTTCCAAACATCATTTGGCAGCGGTCCAAATCGAAAACGATCTTTCTTTATATGGTCTATCAGTCGTTCTTCGGAAATGATGTTACCAAGGAAACTTTGATCGATGATATTCTTTATTCGTCCAAGTCCGTGAATTACGATGCGATCGCTGATGTCGAAATTAATAATGTCCGGAAAGCTTTTAAAGATTTTTTATCACAGATATTTTCTGAGAAGATTGAGAAGGACGTTATTGTACTTAAGGAAAAGAAATACCTTATTGCTTCCAAAAATATTGATCTTCAGATCAGGATCGATGTAGACGAATTCAAAAGATTGTCATCAGGCAATAATGTAAATGAGCTCAGCAAAGCGATAGAGATCTATCAAACAGATTTTGCAAAAGATTCATACAGCACTTGGGCTGAAGATATTCGCGAGAATCTAAAATTCATCTACTCGGATAACATACATAAAGTCATTCCTTATTTTGAAAAGATGAATGAGAACGCAACAGTGATAAGGCTGCTTGAGAAGCTTGCCGATATGGATTACAGTGATGAGGAAATCATGATGAAGCTGCTGAGCATTTATAACAAGGGAAAGGATTACAGAAAGTTTAAATTCGCTTATAAAGTTTATGAGAAGAGGCTTAAGAAGGAATTTAATGTTCAGCCATCTCCTGAAATGAAAAAATTTTTCAGTGAAGTAATTACGAACTCTTAAACATTAAGCTCATCCGGGTTTTCATTGAAGTATTCTTTGCATAGGGACAGGTCCTCTATTAACTCCATAGTATTCGCTATCGACTCATGGTTCATCAGAAAGTATTTATCATTAAAAAATTTCCTCACGTTTTCTTTTGATTGCACTGTCATCTCATCAAGAATGGAAACAACCTTCTGAATGTTCGTATTAAACTCTCCGAAAATTTTTTCCATGTACTGATCCTTGTTGATCGCTCTGTTTCCAAGCACACTCTTGAGCCCATTAACATACTTAGCAGAGAAAATGAGCTGTCTGAAGCGCCCATTCATTTCCTCTGCTTTGGAGATCTCAAGCAATGTTGTTACTTCGAATAAGTTTTTGAGATTTGATTCGGAGTGATCGCTGATCTTTGTCACAAGAACCTTTGCATTCTTTGAAGCATCCATGAAATTATATAACGGCTTCTTTACTTATACGTCCGTGACAGTTCTTGAACTTCTTTCCGCTTCCGCAAAAACAAGGATCATTCCTGCCGATTTTTTCACTGACCTTTATCGGCTGTTGCTTTGCATTTGGATCGTCAACATCGGATGGTTCGCCGCCGCCAATATAACCCATGCCTTCAGACGACTGATGATAGGTTCTCAGTCTTGAAGTATTGGTCTGCATGGGAGTTCTGACATTTTTCGCTTCTTCAGGTGACTGAGTTGTGAACTTGAATATCATATTTATTACAGCCATTGACAGTGTATCAAGCATTTCTACAAAAAGTTTAAAGCCGTCTGTCTTATATTCCAGGAGAGGATCTTTCTGCCCGTATGCCCTGAAGTTTATTCCTTCCTTCAGATCATCCATCTCGCGTAAATGCTCTTTCCATTTCTCATCAATGATGCTGAGCATTGAAAATCTTTCCACCTGCCCCATAAGATCAGAACCGTATCGCTCTTCTTTTCTTTCATAGAAACTTTTGGTCTCTTCCATTATCATATCCTTCATTCCGCCTTCCCCGAGCTTCTGAAACTCTTCCGGTGAAATTTCCACTCTTACGAGAAAAGTCCTTTGTACTTCATCGGTCAGACCCTCTATGTTTCCTTCATCAAAATGTTTCTTCACTATGGCATCAACTGCCTTATCCACCATTTCGAATATTTCATCCTTCAGACTCTCGCCCATCAATGCCTGTCTTCTCTTTGCGTAAATAACTTCACGCTGCTGATTCATTACGTTATCATATTCAAGCAGACGTTTTCTTATAGCATAATTATTCTCTTCGACTTTTTTCTGCGCACGCTCCACAGAGTTTGTGATCATCTTATGCTCAATTGCTTCGCCTTCCTTAATTCCAAGACGCTGCATTACGCTTGCTATTCTTTCACTTCCAAACAATCTCATGAGATCATCTTCAAGCGATAAATAAAATTTGGAAGAACCTGGATCACCCTGTCTTCCTGATCTTCCGCGAAGCTGTCTGTCGATCCTTCTTGATTCGTGTCTCTCTGTACCGATTATATGGAGACCTCCGGCATCAGCTACACCCGGTCCGAGCTTTATGTCAGTTCCTCTTCCTGCCATGTTTGTTGCTATTGTAACGGCTCCCGGCAGTCCTGCATTTTCAACAATATGTGCTTCCCGTGCATGCTGCTTTGCATTCAATACTTCATGCTGAATTCCTTTCCTTTTCAAAAGTCGGGAGATCGTTTCTGATACTTCCACACTCGTTGTTCCCACAAGTACAGCTCTTCTCTGGGTTTTTAATTCTGTAATGTCATCAATTACAGCATTATATTTCTCTCTTTTAGTTTTGTAAATAAAGTCATTTATGTCATCGCGGACACAGTCACGGTTCGTAGGGATTACGGTAACATCAAGCTTATAAATATCAAAAAATTCAGAAGACTCAGTTTCTGCTGTACCGGTCATTCCTGCCAGCTTTTTATACAATCTGAAATAATTCTGAAGTGTGATAGTTGCAAGTGTCTGCGTATCCTTTTCCACATGCACGCCTTCCTTTGCTTCAATTGCCTGATGGAGCCCGTCGGAATATCTTCTTCCCGAAAGAATTCTTCCCGTGAATTCATCAACTATCATAACCTTTCCGTCCTGAATAACATATTCAACATCCTTTTCATATAGAGCGTAAGCCTTGAGCAATTGTTGCACCGTGTGAAGACGGTCGCTTCTTTCACCGTAAATTTTTGTCAGATCATCTTTCTTTAATTCTCTTTCCTCTACCGATAAGCTCTTATCATTTTCAAGTTGTGCAAATTCAGATCCAAGATCTGGCAGCGTAAAGAAATCTCTTTCCACCGAACTCGGAGCAAGAAACTCTCTTCCTTTTTCCGTCAGATCCGTAACATGTGATTTTTCTTCAACTACAAAATAAAGCTCATCATCTACCACGTGCATCTGCTTTGCATTGTCACGCAGATACTCATTTTCTGTGAGCTGCTGCATTCTTTTATAATTTGGATCGCTTAAAAGCTTCTGAAGCTTTTTATGTTTTGGCAAGGCATGATTTGCCCGGAGCAATGCCATCCCTGCCTGCGACTCTTCTTCCTTTGTATATTTTTCCTTTATTAATATTGCCTCTGCATCGCTTGTAAGTTTATTTACAAAATTCCGCTGAGCGTCAACAAGCCGCTTTACTTTTACATTAAGCTCATCAAACTTATGCGTAGGAGCTTCTACAGGTCCGGAAATGATCAAAGGTGTTCTTGCTTCATCGATCAATACCGAATCTACTTCATCAACTATTGCATAAAAATGTTCTCTCTGCACGAGAAAGCTTTTATCCACAACCATATTGTCACGCAGATAATCAAACCCGAATTCATTATTTGTTCCGTACGTAATATCGCAATTGTACATCTCACGTCTCTTATTTGAATCCATGTCATTCAGAATCACACCGACAGTCATTCCGTGAAACTTAAATATCTCTCCCATCCACTCACTGTCTCTTCTTGCGAGGTAGTCATTGACAGTAACCAAATGAACGCCGCGTCCGGCAAGCGCGTTGAGATAAAGCGGAAGCGTTGCAACCAGTGTCTTACCTTCTCCAGTTGCCATTTCCGAGATCTTTCCCTGGTGAAGAACCATTGCGCCGATAAGCTGTACATCATAAGGTACCATGTTCCATCTGATCTTATTACCTGCTGCTTCCCATTCCTTACCAACGAGACGCTTGCAGGTCTGTTTCGCTACCGCAAAAGCTTCCGGTAATATGTCATCAAGAACAGCAGAGGTTATTTCATAATTTTCTTTTTCAAGCTTGTCAAGCTCGTCATAAATATCAATCCTTTCATTATGAGGAAGGTCTGATTTTAATTTCTCATTAAGTTCGGCGATCTTATCCTGTGTTCCTTTAATTTCCGATTGAATTTTTTCTTTGAATTCTGTTGTCTTTGCACGGATCTGATCATCGGAAAGCACTTCGAATTCTTCAAAATACCTGTTGATCTCATCAACGAGCGGAAGTACCGAGTTCACATCTTTTTCGTGTTTGGATGGAAATAATTTTTTTAAAAAGTTAAGCATTTTATTCTTTCGAAATTTTTAATTAATCTTTCTGAATTTACGATTTTAGCAAACGAAAAGAAATCTACATTGAATGGGCTGAACTGTTAATTAATGATTTACCTTCTTATGCCGTCACAATGAATCTTTATCTTGATAGCAAATATTAATAAATGTATTTTTTTAAAAAGAATACTCATTAATCTAACCTTAAAACAACAATCATGGCTCGAGATAAATTCAAAAAACTCAAAGCGGAAAAGAATTCAATGATACCGCTCCATTCTGCAAATGAATTTTCATGGAGAAGGGGAGGCGTCCGTCCTGAAATGAAACCGCAAAAGAACTTTTACACGGAAAAGGAATTAAAGCTTGCGCTTAAGAATGTCGGAGAGTTTAATGCAAAAATGATCACAAACTACTTAACGCTTTCGGCGAGAACACCATACGATAAAAATAAGGGGTATTTAAACGCATTGAATTGCCAGTCAGTCTTTCCGTCAGATCCCAATATCAGCTTTCCCTGGTGGTCTCCGCAGCAACAAAGTCTCCCTACAGCCGGCAAAATTGAAATATGGCTCACGGATCTTCAGGAACATCAAAATCTTACTGTCGAGATGCGCCTCACAGGATTTTCATACAACAGTACTTCCGCATTCGAAGTAAGAAGTTCACTAGGCGGATTGTACGGTTACTTTCCGATCGCGGTCAATTCGAAGATTGATCTTTTCTTTCCCGACATTGAGCTTGACGGCTCAACTCAGGCACTCGTAACCATTGAAGTAAATGATATGGACGGCAGTTGGGTATTCTTCGATGCAAAGATAAATATAGTGCAGTGAGATGATAATTGATAATTGATAATTGATAATTGATAACTGATAATTGATAATTGATAATTGATAATCTCGTAAATACAAATCAAGTTGAATTGAATCCAATCACCAATTTGAGTAATTTACTAGAATACAAATCAAAAGAGGAGTTATAGTAAATGGCAATAATGATAACGACAGAGTGTATAAACTGTGGAGCATGCGAGCCCGAATGTCCTAATACCGCTATCTATGAAGGGGGAGCAAACTGGGTACTTGCAGGGAAATCTTCCGGCGACGGTGAAGCTGCGCCTTCAGGAGCAAATGGATTTTATTCAAGTGAGTTTTTTTACATTGTTCCGGATAAATGCACGGAGTGTGTTGGCTTTCATGAAGAACCTCAGTGTGCTGCTGTTTGTCCTGTTGACTGCTGTGTTCCTGATCCTATGCATGTAGAAGATAAGGAAACACTATTAAAGAGAAAAGAAGCTCTTGATGTAGAAGGAAGGTAGTAAAGGTTTAATTATTTTATTTATATAGAATCGGGTGAACTTTGTTTAGGCTCATCCGGTTTTTTTTGCAGTGAAATATCATCCTGACTTAAAGGTTTATCCTTATCAGGTCCACCTGAAAATTCACTTTCCTCAGTTTCATTCCCGGAATTCTCTTCATAAAATATCACATTATCGTCAGTTGTTGCAAGCACCGTAGTCTCATCAGTCACGGGCTCTTTTTCCTTTTCATTGAATATTTTTCTGTAACCGAGAAGTATAAGAATAAACCCAAATGAGACTGCAATATCAGCTACGTTGAATATCGGCCACGAGTATATTGTTTTTCCGAAAATAGTAAAGTTGGGAAAATCAAAGTGAAAGAAGTCAACTACCTTTCCGTAAAAGTAAGGAGCATAACCATATATCTTTCCGTAAAAAACTCGGTCGATAAGATTTCCAACCGCTCCTCCGAGAATTAATGCCAGCGCAACCCTTAGAAGAAATCCTTCGTGTCTATTCTTATAGAGAAATACGAAAAGTAGAATTGTGGCGAAGATTGTAAACAAAGAAAGAAAAAGCTTTCCGCCTATCTGTAAGCCGAAAGCCATTCCCGGGTTTTCAATGAAAGTGAACTTAAAAAAATTTCCGTATACATTGATCGATGACTGGTAAGGCATTCCCTGTATTTCTATCCCAATCATCGGGATAGAAATACCTTTCACGTATAATTTTGTTACCTGATCTATTATTATTATTACAAAGGTTAAAATCAGAACTCTCAATTAGTTTGATCCTCTTAAGTTTTTACATTCAATACAATGCTGAGTGATCGGTACAAGTTCCAGTCTTTCCCTAACCACAAGCGGGCAGGTTCTGCATAAATTCTTCGGCTCATCTCTGCAGTCAACGCAGATGCCGTATGTTCCCTGATCTATTCTCATCAACGCGTCCTGAAGATATCCGAGATATTTTTCATCGCGCTGGACGAACAGATAGTTCTTTTCTCTTTCCATTTCATCGGTTCCCTGCTCAGCCATGTGTGATGAGTACGACAGGTTGTCTCCTTTATACTCGCCTGAATCCTTGTCTACAAGCGCGTCCATATTTGCCTTTGCACTTTCGTATATTGATTTTCTCTCGGCAAGAATTATGTCACGGAAATTTTTTAATTCCGCTTTTGTGTAACGGGTTTTTTTATTAGGTTTGAATTTTCTTAATTTTTTTTCTTCCGGCTGGCTTATGACCGGTGGCTTTGGTTTTGTAAATGTCCTTGCTATATTTGTTGTTATTGCCTGTTTCTCTTTTGTCCCCGAAGCTTTCTTAACAGGCTTGATCATTGCTGTTGTTTTCTTAAGGGGAGCCGCACTATTTTTTGCAGGTGCTTCTTTCTTCTTTACTGCAACTGTTTTCTTGAGAGGTTTTTTAGTTGTTTTTGCCAATGTTATACTCCTTTGGTTAATTTATTTTTTGTAAATAAAGATCACACTGCTCCCCGTTTATCTCCGATGTAAGGAAATCAAGATCGAGCCCGTTCGCTCCAGTAATACTGTCACTCAATGTTTCTGATTTTATGAAATCGATGTTCCTGTTTATTACTTCGCTGATATTATCAGTGGTCTTATAATGAATTGTTATTATATCCTTGATGTCAAATTCTTTTGTTCTTCTGAAATTCTGTATTCTGTTTATGAACTCACGCACAATGCCTTCATCTATAAGCTCTTTATCAAGCTTGGTATCAAGCGCGATAGTATGATCGCCGAATGTTTCGACTACCCATCCTTCAATGTCATTCGTATATATTTCAATGTCTTCTTTTGTAAGTTCAAAGCCGCCGGCGCTGACATTGCCAGACTTTTCAAGCTGAGATATCTGCGCAGGTGTCAGCTCATTGATAATCTTCTGTACTGCCTTTACATCTTTTCCGAACTTTGGTCCGATAGATTTAAAATTCGGCTTTGACTTCTTTACAATTATATCCGAATCGCCTTCGATTATGTTAAGCTCCTTGACATTGACCTCTTCAAGTATGATCTCTTTCACATTCAAAAGCTTTTCCCTGTCCTCTTCATTCAAAACCGGTATCAGTATCTGCTTCAGCGGCTGACGAACTTTCAGATTGTTCTTTACCCTTATCGAACGCACAAGGTAAACGATATCCTGAGCAATTTTCATTTCTTCTTCGAGTTTGAGGTCGCTCAGCAATTCATTCCCCGGAGTGAACTCCGTGAGATGTATTGACTTATCCCTGCCTGTGAGCGTCAGATACATTTTATCTGAAAGGAACGGAGCGATAGGAGCGATCATTTTTAATAGCTCCATGATGACTTCATACAAGGTCTGATAGCCGGATAATTTATCCTGATTATCAGCAGGGTTTCTGAAACGTTTTCTGTTTCTGCGAACATACCAGTTTGACAATTCATCTATTGTAAAATCGTGAATTATTCTTGTTGCCTTTGTGATGTCATAGCTGTCCATCAGCTCAAAATATTTTATCTTGAGTGAATTAAGCTTTGACAGTATCCATTGATCGATCACCGCTCTTTTGTCAGGATCGATCCTCGCATCATTTTCATAATCAAATCCTGTTATGTTAGAATAAAGTATAAAAAATCTTACAGTGTTTATTAAGGTATCGAAAAATTTATTCTGTACTTCTACAAGATCATCTTCATTGAAAAGCTTCGAATTTCCGACAGGCGATGAATAGATCAGATACCATCTCAGCACATCAGCTCCGTACTTCCGGATCATGTCAAACGAATTAACAACATTACCTAGTGACTTGCTCATTTTCTTACCGTTCTTATCCAGTATCAGTCCGTTGACTATGATATTCCTGTAAGCAACATCATCAAATAGAAATGTACTTATGGCATGAAGCGAATAAAACCATCCTCTTGTCTGATCAAGTCCCTCGGCAATAAAATCAGCAGGGTAATTCTTCTCAAACAAATTTTGATTTTCAAACGGATAATGATGCTGCGCAAATGGCATCGAGCCGCTGTCAAACCAGCAGTCTATTACCTGCGGTACACGATGCATTTCCTTACCGTCATCAGATAGGATTATTATTTTGTCAATGTATGGCTTGTGAACATCAAAAACATCTTCAACAGGATATACTTCCTTATAATTTATCGCGCGCTTTTTCAGCTCATCAACGCTTCCGATTATTTCATAATGCTCTGTTCCGGTTTCATCTTCATAAAACCATATCGGCAGCGGTGTTCCCCAGAATCTGTTCCGTGAAATTGCCCAGTCCTTATTATCTTCAAGCCACTTTCCGAATCTTCCCGTTCCGATGGTGTCAGGGTTCCAGTTGATAGTCTTATTGAGCTCTATCATTCTATCCTTGTAATCGGTTGTCTTTATAAACCATGAATCAGTTGCGTAATACATCAGCGGAACATGATGTCTCCAGCAATGCGGGTACGCGTGAACGAACATTTCCTTCCTGTATAATCTGCCTGCTTTTTTAAGATCATTTATAATTTCAATGTCGGCTTCCTTAAAATTCTTTCCTTTATAAGGAGTCACCGACTCAATGAACAGACCATCCTTTCCTACTGCTTTGAATAAAGGCAGATCATAGTTTAAACCAACCTGATAATCATCTTCACCAAATGCAGGAGCGGTATGAACAATTCCTGTCCCGTCCTCAATAGTAACAAAATCTCCAAGTGTTACATAAAATGACTTCTTATCATCATTTAAAAAATCAAACAGTCTTTCATATTCAGTAAGCTCCAGATCCTTTCCTTTGATCTCTCTTACGATCTCATACTCATCTTTTATGACTTCAAGTCTTGCTTTTGAAAGTACAAGATTCTCATCCTTGCTTGTTTTGATTTGTACATAATCAAATTCAGGATTAACAGTAAGAGCCGCATTTGAAGGAAGCGTCCACGGTGTAGTTGTCCAGACAAGAAACTCCGAATCCTTAAGGTCACCTGATGTGATCTTAAATTTCACATACACGGAAGGATCCTTAAGATCCTGATATCCCTGAGCGACTTCGTGAGATGAAAGAGGTGATTCGCATATCGGGCAGTAAGGCAGTATTTTAAAACCTTTATAAATAAGGTCAGCGTCGAAGAATTTCTTCAATGCCCACCAAACTGACTCTATATAATTATTGTGAAAAGTAACGTAAGCTTCATCAAGATTTATCCAGTAACCCATTCTCTGGGTCAGTTCTTCCCATTCCTTAAGGTAAGTGAAGATGGATTCTTTGCAGGCATTGTTAAATTTGATCGCCCCGAATTCTTCAATTTCGCTTTTAGATTTTATTCCAAGCTTTTTTTCAACCTCAACTTCCACAGGAAGCCCCTGAGTATCCCATCCGGCTTTCCTGTAAACCTGAAATCCCTGCATTGCCTTATATCTGCATACAAGATCCTTTATCGCTCTGGAAATTACATGATGAATTCCGGGCACACCGTTTGCGGTAGGAGGTCCTTCATAAAAAGTAAACGTGTTTTTACCGTTTTTTGAAGTAATACTTTTCTGAAAAGTGTTGTCTTTATTCCAGAATTTCAGCATTTCCTGCTCTAATTCAGGTAGAAATATATTTTCGGGTAAATTTTTATACATCCGCGTAAATAAGTCGATAAGCTAAAAAAATACTCGTTTAATATCAATGAATATCCCTTTGCAAAATGAACTTTGTGTAATTTTTTGTGGAAATATCTTTGTCAATATAGATTTTCATTCATAACTACCTCGCCTTAACATAAGTAAACCCTCATTTTAATATCGCAGGAACTCTATCTTTTGTAGTTAATGTATTTTGAATTTTGCAGATATAAAAAAAGACCGGCGCATTATACCGGTCCTATTTTATAAACCAAAATTTTTCATTAGAAATCCTAAAAAGCTTTTAAGGCAAAACAAACTTCTTGTACCAGGCAGATGAACCCCGTATCTTTTTTGCTTCTGTTTTCTATTTTAGATTATTTAGATTAATAAAACTCATAAGGTTTTTAACCAGTCCCCTGATTGCTATAATAATAAACTACTTATTTTATAAACTTCATTCAAAGGACTGAGAGAGGAGC
>Ga0163153_10002394_pt1 | contig 27522 bp, 33 predicted proteins | sample OliLakLV19MP6IB1_FD_148629 | JGI IMG/M metagenome (GOLD analysis project Ga0163153, IMG submission 148629) | Freshwater microbial mat bacterial communities from Lake Vanda, McMurdo Dry Valleys, Antarctica - Oligotrophic Lake LV.19.MP6.IB-1 | ecosystem: Environmental > Aquatic > Freshwater >...
CGAAACATACGAAAATAATCGTCCTTGATCGTCAAATGTTCCGCGCATGATGGACCCTCCGTTCTTCCTGAAAACAGAGAATCATATTCCGCACCGCTTTGCGAGGGGTTTTTCAGCAGACTGCTAGTGAGACACAGGTCATCTAGCACAACGCCATTGTGCCTATAGTCTCACTACCCGTCTGGTCACTATTGTTCACTTTCGAGGAATTCACGAAGTATTCATGGGCGATCATTTCGCCTCTCACCTCACCAGTCCAAGATTTGTTCTCTCACGCCGAAGAAACTCGATCTGTGCTTGGATGTCTGTCAGAACGCGATCGATCTTCTCAACCGTGATCGTGAGCCCGACCGGTCTCAGATGAACTGTCTGTCAACTTTCATCGCTGTTCATTACGCTCATCGACGTCTGGGATAAACCGGATAGGCCGTTATTTTTTTTGGTTCCATCATTCATTCTTCCTCAAACCTTAATTCGTTTTTGCTTCACGGGCGGTTTGCAAAAAGATGCTCATCAATCCGTAGATCAAAAAATGATTGCCGGAATCCCCTTACACAGCGATGTGCCTCGACATGGATAGCTACTTGTGAGGTAAGCACTCAATGTAGACTCGGCCCATGCCTGAGCTACATGCTGAGACTGCATGAGGGCGCAGGATTAAATCGGTGGAAGAAACACCCTCCGCAAGTCCTTCCTCTCATCAGATGGATGCATACCCTTCAGAGTGAGTTTTTATGAATACGACTTCTCCCTTCCTGACTATCCTGCGAGGTACCATTTGTTTTACCGCAGGAGGGTGGAGACGATTGGCACGAACCACGGAGTCCTCGATATATCCACAATTGGTGCATCGAGTTGTCATACACAGATTGCCTGCTTCCGGACTCAGGCCATCGAAGGTTTCACGGACGAGCAGTCCCCTGCAACGTTGACAGACAATAGGACCTCCTTCTGGTTTTTTTGTCGCTCATTATCTGTGAGGTTCATCTTGGACGGCGGACGCAAGCTGCCCCATCATCGGCACTCCTGGATTCCTCCCCCCTTCCACACTCTACCGTGAGCTTGGCGCAGATCGAGCACAGATGCGGCCCCAGGGCTTTCGAGGTGCAGCATGCCTCCAGATCTGCTGAACCACATTCACAGCAGAAGGCGAGATCTATGCGGAGGAGGTTTTGCGACGACCGAGCCACTCCGCAGGTCACGATGTTGCCTCCTCTTGGTCTTAGTCGGATGGCAAGTACGATGGGCATTATGTCGAGAAGATAGGCTGCAGTCTGTTCACATTTGCTCATGTTGAAAAATTGATTCGTCGCCATCGAATAGCACCTCTGCTGTAACATCAATTCAGATTGACCGTAAGACAGACGCGCTATTTCAAGAAGAAAACCAGCCCACTATCAACAACGACTCCTCTTACCTGGACTCTCTGCCGGACACAGTGAATAGTCACGGCCGTTGGGTCCATGTGAACCTTCCGAAGTGAGCAATTTTGAGCAGATCGAGAATCACGTTCAGTGCATATTCTATGGAGACAGTGCGAGTGTGATGGGTTGGATAAACAAAAAGAATGACCATGCTGAAAGAATTTTTACAGACTTCGCAAAGAGGGGCAGCGCGCCTGACATGGCGATTCTTGGCATTTCTCGGAGTGGATACCCCGACAACGATGCGATCAGAGGCCTTGTAGAAGACGTTCCCTTCCAACAACCATCCGAACGGTCATTCAGAAGGAGTCTCTGAGAAGCTCACGCATCCTGACCAGCACATTTCATAGCAGTGGGTTGTTCTCCTTCTCACTCAGACATCATGAATCTAAAACAAAATGGAGAGGCTAGGAAAAAAAAGATTACATCCATCATGATCGTCACGGCATTCTTAGTGGGATTTGGGCTGGGCGGCCTGTCGCTGCACTATGCCTCTGCCCAAGGGATGTTTGGGCTTTCGACATCCGTGAACCAACTCGGCAGTGCGTTGGTGGATATGCAAAAGAATGTCGACGACCTTCAGAAAAATATGGGAACGGTGAAACAGATCAAGGATCAGCTCACCAGTCTCTCGCCACAAGGTGGAGGAGTTCCCGGTGGAGACAAGCTGAAAAAAGGCAGTGATACATTGAAAGAGATGGCTCCGAAGTTTTGAGTTAAGTACATACCGATGCATCATGGATTTACCACGCCTATGAGTCGGAGATTTGGCAAATCGACTGATGCCGTACAGAGAGGTCATCAACGGCGCAGGCATCGTCAGCAATTGGCAGCGGGCTAGTTCAAAAACATTCGTAAACGGAGGTGACATATGGGCACCATACTTCTCGTCATCCTCATTCTATTCCTTGTTGGCGCGTTGCCCACTTGGCCTTACAGCGCGAGCTGGGGTTACGGCCCCAGCGGCGGGCTAGGCGTGATCCTATTAGTCTTGGTCATTCTGGTGTTGACTGGTCGGATTTAACCAGCGGCGGAAAATATTTATCGGCCAGTAGACCGGTGAAGTTCTGCTGTACCTATAATTTTCTCAACGTGCCAGTCGTCTGCACATAATCAGTACGGCCAACCACCCACGGCATCATTCATGATGTTGAGGGTCTATCCTCGTCGAACTCTTCGGACTCGAAAGCCGCATCCTGACAGTTTTGCGGCTGTGAAAATCGTCTCTCTATACCGAGACGGTATCTCTACTTGTTCCTCGTGTTCAGAAGAGCATTTCTCGAGCTGATTGTGCCCCACCGAATGATGACAAAGCGCTTTCAGCTGGAGCATTTGATCTGTTGCCAGCTCGATTCTGTAAAACTATTCGAAACAGGCCAGCAGACATCGTGGACACTACGTGGTCTCGTACAACGAGAAGGCAGCGCCCCATTGCTACCCAATCAATCATTTCTTGCCACATGATCAATTCTGACCAGACCGCCGCCGGTCTTCTAGACATAATGGCCAGTACGGAGGGAGGGTTGAGTGGGACAGGACAGATCGATGCGGACGCACAGATATCGATATCTACATACAGGAGGAAGCTATCATGAATGCAGAGCAACTCAAGGGGAAATGGATGCAGTTCAAAGGGGAGCTGAAAGAGAAATATGGGAAGTTCACTGATGACGACTTGAAGCAGATCGAAGGCAATTACGACAAGTTTGTCGGCAAAGCTCAAGAACGGTATGGCGATAAAAAAGAAGACCTCATGAAATGGGCGGACGAGTGGCATGGGAAGCCAACGCCGAAGCCCATGGGGAAGGGACAATAGCCTCACTGAATGGATGCCTGGGCCACTAGACAAGTACCTGGTGCGAAGTCTGTCAAGAATGATCTAACAGTGAAAGAGAAGGCCTAGAAACCGAGGGAAGTATCTCATTTGTGTTGGTTCGAGACGACTGAGTCAGGGCGATGGCAAAACACACCTTCATTTACAAGGAGGTTTCGTTATGAAGAAGCTCATCGGTACGTTCATGTTTGCAATGATCCTTGGTGTCGGGATGGCATCCTTCTCATACGCGGCTGGTGACATGGCCGAGCCAAGCTCCCAGACGGTTAAAGGGGACCTACTGAAAATCGATGGGGAGTTTTACGTGGTGAAGGATACAGCCGGCAAGGAAGTCCGTTTGCATGTCGACAAAACCTCTCAGCTGGATGGCACCTTCAAGGCGGGAGACAAAATCGAGGCCCAGGCCACAGACAAAGGCCATGCATCATCTATAAAGCAAGCAAAACCGAAGATGTAATTCTGGGATTTGAACGTAGAGGTTCAGGATCTACGGATTGAGGCTGGCCCTGAGGGCTGGCCCCAATCCGTATCCCGCCGCTACTGAAAGATTAACCTGCTCCCAATCCGTAGGATTCAAACACCAGGAGGATTCTCATGAATATCATGACAGTGAAAGGTCTCATCGGTGCATTGGTACTGGCGAGCGTTGGGTTTGCTGTTTCTGCCTGTAATACCTCCAAAGCCACGGTCGACACGTTCGCCAAATTCACATCGAGCACAAGCCCAGGGGATTGGATCAACGCCGACGGCGTCATACAGGAAAGCCAAAAGGCGCGTCTGTTTGCCGCAGTTGCGTTCGAGAACCTGGAACAGGATATCGCGCGTGGCAATGGAGAATATCTCAGGTCGTTGGCCGTCTTGATGAAAATTCCTGCCGGTGAACAGGACGAGTTTAGGAGTCTCTCACAGAGACAATATTCTCGCCTCTTTGCCTCTGACAGGCGAACGGCGGAAAGCATGTTGGCTACATTGACCAGCAACAGAAAAGATCGATAGTTAGCAATTATTGGTAGGAGTGAGGCACTGGCGGGAGAGCATTCTCAGTACAAAGTTTGGCGATGAGGAGATGTCTATTCCGGATTGAACGATGATTGTCTTGAATAGGAGGTACTATGTTGATGTTCAAATTGTTCGTCGCGTGTGGAGTGATCGCCGTGGGAGCGCTGTCTGTCGAGGCCGCGGACATGGAGCTGCAGCTGGTCGATAAGAATTGTTGGATAGAGATTTTTGAAGACGATAACTATGATGCCAACGACCCTCATGTGAAAATTCAAGGGCCGAAGGAAATTGCGACCATGAAGAATCTTGACGGCAAGGATTGGGCCAATGACATCGAAAGCGTCATCGTTGGCTCCAACGCCTCAGTCCATGCCTATGAAGACAAGGATTTCAAAGGCACAGAGATCACCTTCGCGCCAGGACAGCGTGTACCGAATCTGGGAAAACTCGACATGGCGAACGACATCGAATCGATGAAAATCAGTTGCCAAAAGTAACCGGGATGAGCACGGTCGTGCTTATCCCACTAGCTGGATGGCAACATCAAGTTGAGGTAGCAGTTCAGGCAGAGAGATTGGGCCAATCCTCAAGGATGGCCCAGTCCACGCATTACCCAGGATTCGAAATTTCCTCACGCACTGTGGTTTGCCAATATCGTTTCCAGAAACTGAGCCCCTACCGGTGTTCATAATATCCAATCCCCTCGACCTTCAATGAAGTTCCCCGCAGCAAGCTGCGGGGTAATCTTGCGAAATTCTCTGAAGCCGCTGCCTGACCCACATTCGCCAAGGCCACGGAGGGTTCTCTCGCCTTCATCCCGTAGCAAGCTACAAGGTATTCGGCGAAAGAGAATAAATTCACAGACCATGAGCAATACTGAACAGACCATAGGTTGTCTCATGGGCATACTTTGGCCAACATTTGTGCGTTCGCCTTCTGTATCAATGTATGGGCCTTGTCTTCTACCTCTGGAGTAAATAATGGGCAAGACAGTTGCGGACATGCTGGTCGAACGACTAATCGATTGGGGCGTCGATACTATTTTTAGTCTTCCTGGCGACGGCATTAACGGTATTTATGAAGCCCTGCGTATGCAGCGAGACGCAATTACAGTCATCCAAGTCCGACATGAGGAAACGGCCGCCTTCGCTGCCTGTGGCTATGCAAAGTATGCGCACAAACTTGGGGTGTGTCTCGCGACGTCGGGACCAGGTGGGCTTCATCTGTTAAACGGTCTCTATGACGCCAAATTCGATGGTCAGCCCGTCCTGGCTATCACCGGCCACACATTTCATGACCTTATTGGAACGCATTATCAACAAGACGTGTCCCTCGACAAGGTCTTTATGGATGTCGCGGCGTACAACGAGCGGGTCATGGGACCGGCTCATGTGTACAACGTGGTCGACGAAGCCATGAAAACAGCCATTGCTCACCGTTCGGTGGCCCATATCACCATTCCTAAAGACATCCAAAAATGGACCACTGAGGGACCGCGCTCTTCCACAAACATTCCGAAGCATAGCGGCGATATCTCAAGCGATGCGCGGCCGTTGCCGCCGAGAGCCTTAGTCGAACACGCGGCAGAAATCATTAATGCCGGATCAAAGGTGGCAATTCTAGCAGGACAAGGCTGTCTCACTGCACGCAATGAAATATTGCAATTGGCTGAAGCCGTGGGCGCCCCGATTGTGAAGGCACTGTTGGGAAAAGCAGTAGTGCCTGATGATAGCCCTTATACCACCGGAGGAATCGGTTTGCTTGGAACCGCTCCGTCGCAAGAAGTATTGGAAGACTGTGATACGCTGATTATCGCCGGCAGCAGTTTCCCTTACCTCGAATTCTATCCCAAACCAGGTCAGGCCAAAGCCATTCAGATCGACATCGATCCCTCAAGAATTGGCCTTCGCTATCCCGTCGAGGTCGGCCTTGTCGGTCAATGCAGTGATGTCTTGCGAGCCTTGCTGCCGCTTATCCAGTTAAAGAAGGATCGCAGTTTCTTGGAGCAGGCACAAGCACGGATGACGCAATGGCATGCGTTGATGGACGAGCGAGGGACTCGCATGGATCTACCGTTAAAGCCCCAGGTGGTCGTTCGTCAGGTCAACCAGTTCCTGCATGACGATGCGATCATTTGTTGCGATACCGGCACCGTGACGACGTGGGCTGCCCGGCATATTCACATAAAAGGCGAGATGCAGTTTTCCGCTTCCGGCACGCTGGCCTCAATGGGGAACGGCCTCCCCTATAGTATCGGCGCGGCGGTGGCCCATCCGGGTCGCCAAGTTGTCTGCATAACCGGAGACGGTGGGCTCACTATGCTGATGGGGGAGCTCGCCACACTGGCGAAATACAATCTGCCCGTGAAGGTCATTATCTTGAAAAATAATGTATTGGGCATGATTAAGTGGGAACAGATTGCGTTCGAGGGAAATCCCCAGTTCGGCGTGCAATTACATCCGATCGACTTTGAAGCCGTTGCCAAGGCTTGTGGAGTAGCTGGCTATACCGTGGACGATCCAAAGTTGGTGGAAAGCGTGTTACGTGAAGCTTTCAAACATCCTGGTCCGGCGGTTATTCAAGCTGTCGTTGATCCCAATGAGCCGCCACTTCCCGGAAAGATGACCACTGAACAAGCGTGGCAATTCGCCAAGGCGCTCGCACGAGGGCAAAAAGATGGCTGGGAGATTATCAAAACAGTGGTGGAAAACACGATTCGCGAAGTCGTGTAAGGGAGACCGATTCTAGCAGTCTAGAAGCAGTCTCAAACACAACCCACTCTCTCCGACAGAAGATCTCGACATCGTTGTCCCGTGTAGCCCAGGGCCCAATTCCGGTCAGGCCGGCTGGTGGGAGCGCGACGCTGTTCATGATCGACCCAAGTCGTCTGAGCAATATTGACCAGACGGTATCCTGTCCATAGCTTATCTTGACAGTATGATCCATCGTGTTCCATTTATGATCGCATCCACACAAAGGAGACTAAATGATGAAAAAGATAACGGTGATATTCATCGGAATGGGATTAATAATCCTTCCTTTCGTTACGTATTCTCATGCCGAAATGAAGTCGGACGATTCTCCATCTTCGGGCGAGATCCAGTCGTCGGAGCCTCGGGGAGCGACCAAGGCGGGCGAGACGGATATCACCAATACCAAAGGGCAAGGTAGTCTTCCGAGCAAGTACACCATCATGCCGGTCGCCAGAGGGAAGAAGGTGGAAGTCGATCATGACATGATAGGCGACACGGTCAAGAATTCCAAAGGGGAAGACCTTGGAAAGTTAGAGCAACTTATCATGGATTCTGAAACCAAGAGAATTGAATATGCCATGATCTCTCTCGGCGATACCGGGCAATTGAAAGCCTTTCCCTGGAGCGCATTCAAGGTGAACAAGGAACAAGGAAACATTGTGCTCAACGTAGCTCCGGAACAGATTCCGAAGAAGATGACCGACCTCTCGCCGGACATTCAGGCGCTAGAACAACAATTACAGACGTTGCGGAAAAATGAGTCGCGCAAGGGAGCACGCGAGGGCCAGAATTTTGGGGACCGTGATGCGGCTGGCCCGATGGGCGAGGAAAAGCGCAGCGGGGGAGCGGAAGCGCCACCGGCCAGCGGCAAGTAACTGACCTCAAATGGCCGGCGCCTCTTCTCGGCTGGACCCGAGAAGAGGCGCCGGTTCTCTGACGCTTCAGAAATAAAAAATATTTGATTTCTGCAACTTGGCATGAATGTGCATTTGAGCGCCTTCTCACGCGCTGAATCGATAGCCTGCTCATCTGCATGAAAACAACCGGTAGCCTATGAAATAGGCAGACCGGGAGAAGGGCTCGCGTGGATAAAAATGGCGAACTGAGTCTGGCTGAGCTATACAGTGTAATCCGCGGGTAAATCAGCCTGAGGACGACTTGGTTAGTCAGCGGGTTCTCTGGGCACTCCTTCCGAAAGCCTTTATAGCCAGGTGGAACCCGCCTCCCTCCAATTCAACCATCGGAAAAGCCACTGAAGCTGCAATCAAGAGGGAATTCGGGAAGTCGCACATCCTCGGGCTCCGCAAACGCTGCTGTCAGCCACCGAGTGTTTTATCTTGGGTTTTAAACCAGGCAAGGGCGTGATCAAAATGTTGCGGATCAAAATCCGGCCAATATTCGTCTCTGACATAAAAATCGGCATAAACCGATTGCACCGGGAGGAAACCGCTCAAGCGGCGGCCCCCTCCCCACCGGACAATCAAATCCATGCGTGACACTTGATCTGAGCGGAGCCCACCATTCTTCAGACCGGCTAGGTCCCATTCCCAGCCATAGTTGACGAGTAGATTCAACTTTATTCCGACGCCTTGACGATGCCGGAATTCCTTTAGTTCCTGGGGAAATTGTGTCGAGGTCTCATCACCGACGACCAGCAGTGCTGCTCCACGCCGTGCAGTCTCACGCGCAAACTTCACGCAGGCGTCAGTAAAAGCCTGTTTCTGAATAGAAGGCCGCTTATTGTTATCCTGAGTAAAACAATAGATGGAAACTTCCTGGATCCCGTAGTCTTTACATAGGTCGAATAACAGCAAGCCCGGGTCGATGCCATAAGCATATCCGGCTTCTTTGGGCAGGCCGTGGTCCCCAGCCCACCGGCGGTTGCCATCGGGAATGAACCCCACGTGAATGGGGATATGATTCTTCAAAAGCACCTCAACCAGAAGACCAATGCAGGACACGGCAGCACGTCCATCAGGATGTTTCCAGGCCGCTTTCACTAGCCTCGTTACTCTTTGCACATTTCATGAAACCTATTTACCTCCAGCTCCGGCACCACTGCTGGAACCACTTCCGCTACCACTCATTCCAGATGATCCACTACCGCCCGTAGGTCCGGTGGAGGATCCGGGGCTCCCGGAACTCGTCCCAGTCCTCCCGCTGCTAGATCCTGTGTTCCCCCCCGGTCCAGTATCCATTCCCATCCCCGGTCTTGCTTTTTCCGGAAACGTACCGACGGTTCCCTTGCCGGGGTCGGTGCTTCCACTCGTCATTCCAGCGCCTGTGTTTCCGCTTCCCATTCCGCCTGCAGATCCGCTCCCTGTTCCTCCGGGCGCCGCAGTACCCTGTGCCACGAGCATCGAATCCGAGATCAGATCGCCTGGTGCGGTGTTGGCTGCAGATGCATAGCCAACAAGACAGGTGATCCCCACTGTGGCCACACCGACTGAGCACATGTGCATAAGTTTCATGGTCATCCCCTTAGTTAAGAGTGAGGGCACAGGATTATGAGTACTTCCCACTGGACAGCGCCACGAGCCTGGTGAGGACACCGTGCCGCTGTCTTTATCACGACCGCAGGAAAGAGTCCTCAGAGATCAAAAGTGCCAGGCGAGTCCGCCCACTACATGGCTGGCGATATAATCCCCGCGCAATCCCGCCGTCGAGTCTTGCGCTTGATTAAAATCAAATTGGGCATAATTGAATTTGTATTCGGCGTAGATCGCTAGATGGCGGTTCATGAAATACTTCGTACCCGCCAGCGCATTCAGTCCGACTCGACCATTATCACTGCTTCGGCCGAACTGATTGGACGTCTCCGCGAAGAAAATTCCCGGGCCCACGCCGGCATACAACTGCAGGGGGCATCGTGCATTGTCGTCTAGGGACGACCATTTGGAGCCATGGAGGTCGTCCCGATTGTCTGTATCATGGTCATAATCACTGGTTTTGCAGCCGAGTTTTGTGCGGGCGATCACATTCAACGCCAGCGTCGTGACGCGCAAGTGCGACCCGGGCAACCCTGACCCCTCTCTGATGTGAGGAGTCGAATTGAACCCTTCAATTTCCAGGCCAAGCCAGTTCAACCGTCCGGGATGAAAATACCCGATCTTGGCTCCATAGACGACGGAGTTGGCTAAGCCCAAACTCCCAATCGGCGCACCTTTCAGAGAGCCCGTGCCCTCCGCATTATCATAGTCGTGTCCCCACGTAAAACCTCCGAATCCACCCACATAGACCTCTCCTTCACGTCGCCGTTCAACCACACGTTCCTTGACGATCGTCCGATCGCCCATCCGCTCCCGCTGCATCGTTCGGTCCTGAATGACCCGATCCTGAGTCGCCGGTCCCACCTCTTGCGGCCTTTCTTGAGTAATAATCGGAGCATCCGATTGGGCATAGCACGTGGCTCCCCCAGCGAATACCAACCCCAGCGTCAGAACATATTGCGCGGTCCTACGTGTAAAACTCATTCGGCGAACCTCGTTGTTGGTCAGTTGTATATCTGTCGTCGTCGCGTGATGCTATTAACGACGAAAGAGTCCTCACTGTGTCATGTACGAAATGACTTCCATACTGGTGTTATCCCTAGTCGCTCGTCGACGAGGGCTTGTACATTATTTTCTCTTATAGAAAGGATTTACTATGGGGACTGTTCGGCTCTATCATGGAAAAACTAGGACTTGATACCACTTCTGCACCACCACCTTCCCCCTTCCTCTGCCCCACAGACTAGTCCGGCTCCGCAGGCGGCATCGGGGCCAGCCTCCTCAGCTCCTGTGGGGGCTGGGGGCCGCACATAAAGAGAAGCTTAACTGGATACCTCTATCGTGAACCTGATGAAACTCTTGGGCCTCGATAGCAGTCTAGTCGCCAGAAAAGAACTGGCGACTGAATTGGGATGCCCAGCTCAGATAATGGGCGATTCGGCGCAGATGAATGTGTGGCTGCACAAGACAGTGTTGCAGAAACTCGCCGATAACGGAGGCTACGTTCCTAAAAAAGCTCTTGTAGGCTAGGAGTGTCCGAGTCACAACAAGCTATGTCCGCGAGACATGTTTTCTCGGTTGAGAACGGACGCGAGCCGCATCGATTCATTGGGCAACCTCAATGGCGTAGGGCCAATGTGCGCGCCGACCGGAACCACGCGGCTATTTGATTTGGCAAATACGGGTTCGACCATGGAACAGAGGACGAGAGGAAAAATTTATGGGAGTGGCAAAGACTCAACAACGCACAAAAATGGCGTGCATACAGGGTCGGAAGCACATAGGCCATTTACAAAGTGAGACCCAGACGCTGCCAGCGATACCCTTGAGGGGCGTCTGTGATGAATGAAAGGTGAAGTTCGTTCCTCTGTCACAGAACAACTAACGCTATTGGTGCAATTGATATTAATTCAGATAAGTAGGCCATGCGATAACGAGCAAAGAATCCACCGGGACGCCATTCGTCTTGCCGTGTGGCTGAGGTGGGTCCTTCGGTGGGACTCTTAACCAGCGGGCCGCAGGGCCGACCCCTACACGGCCACTAATTTTTCAACCTCTTACATCACGAGTCGCCAGTGCCGGCCCTTCCGCTCGCGCATGCAAGATAGATCTCGTCAGTGTTCTTAAATAAATCGGTCAGGTGATCAAGCACTCTAGGCATACCGAAGGTCTGGGACGCTACAAAACAGGACGATGCGGGCAAGAGCGAGCAGTCCGTGGGGCCTCAACCAAGGATCGAGAAGTCGATCGGCTTGAAACGCCCGTTGTTGGAACCTTCAGCAGAGCAGGCTGTCAGCCCACACACCATATCCATCTCGGCTCGCAGTTCAATGTAGTCGCCCGACTTTGACATGGGCACGCCGACGGTCACCTTTCCCTGCTGATCGACCTTGACGTTCATGAAGATGTTGAATGTCGTCGAGATCTGGTGTCCTGATATACCGTGCTCTTTCAACGAATTAAGCAGGTTTTCGAAACAGCTCGGATGGAAACCCTTGTGCTTGTAGAGGATTTCAAACATCTCTTGACTGCACGGCGTCAGTAGGAAGTCGTGCCGGCCGACGTTGTCTTGGATGATGGTGAACATCGGCTTGCTGTTGTTAGCGTAGAGGATGTCGTTCGTGGTCAGGTAGATGCGGCTCGCATAGTCCAGCGAACGACCTGACGACAGCCGGCAACCGTGATCGTGCTCGTCGAAGGCGAACAGGTCAGATACCTGCTCGCCTAGGGGATCGACAACGCGCAACACCTGCCCACACTTGATTTTGAATGAGCAGCCACTCTGTGGCGCAATACGGGTCAACTGCTGGGTGGTCATGTCTCATCCTTTTTTTTGTGCGTGGAACGGGCATGGCCAATTGTCTGAAACTGCCCGGCCGGAATATTGACTCGCCTCGGAGCTTTCGCCGAAGTTTTTCAGCATGGGGTTAATCGAGCCCTGGAACGTCATCTCGCGTGCTCGGATGATCTGCTTCATGGCCTCAAATTTTCCGCGAGCGCGCAAGCGCTCAAATTGTTCATGTAAGTTGAACACCATGGTCGGATACCTGGCGGTTCGTGCTTGACGCGATGCCTTGGGGTGCATGCCGATGACGAACATCGCTCGACCGCCGATGCTAAACGAAAAGTTATTGTTCTTTGGGTCGGAGTCGACGCTCTTGTCCCAAGCAAAGAAATCGGAATCAATGGCGTGCATGGCCTGAAGCTGACTCCAAAGCAGATCCTCGAAATGCTGTTCAGATTCGATCCCGGGTCCGCGGAACATCGCGATGAAGGTATTGAGCTGGTCGTCGATGATCGGGAATTCGTGGCAGAACTCGTACAGATCATGGCAGACGGCACGTACGGCATTGTCGCACGCAAGTTCCGGGAATAACCCGAAACGATAGCCCTTTTGGGCGAACACCGAGATAGCGCCAGTGCACGGGTAGTAATCGCCAGCTATCTGTTGACATAGTTGGTCATGCGCATCGATAAGTTCGGCGTCGACGGGAACGTCGGGTACCAGCGGCCTAACGACCGCCGTATCTTTGAAGGCCGCGTAGCTCGAGAACCGCCTTGCCGCCGGATCGACCGACAGGGGGTTCCACAGACACGTATCGTGTCTACCGATGTCGCCGCCGTCAGTACGTGTCGAATGGATGAGGTTTGGTTGCATGTTGAAATCACTCAAATGGATTGAGTTGGTCCTCGAACGGTATGTTCAGGTGCGATATGTCCGCGGATCGATTGACGCATAAGCAGAACAGGGCGCAGGGCGCGTCGATTGAGCCAGATGCTTTGGGAGGCGAGCGTGGCGCAAATCTCTCGCCAATATTGTCCGGCAGGTTCTCTCGCTCCTGAAGAGGGGCGGCCCTTTTGTGTATTGGAGGATCACTCTGGGCAGACAAAAAAGGGTTGAACTGCCGCCGACTCAGCTCGCGCTGTGTATTCGCCTGTCTCAGAACCATTTTCTTCCAGCAGGTATCAGCTGGCTCGCCAACTACTGCCCCATCGCACCCGTCTTGCGCGTCTCAAAAGTACGATCCATCGCCCGATCGGTCTGTTCATTTCGACGATCACTCAGGTCGCCCATATCGGCCAGTCGAATCGATCGCATGTGATTCTGATCGTTCACAGTCGCAACGATACGATGTCCTTGGCTGATGTTTCCGATCTTCCGAGTGGTCGGATCGCTGTGCAAAAGGATTTCCCGCCCGTCCTTCTCCATCACGAAATAGTCCTTGCCTTCAACGCGAAGCACTTCGCCCTCAATTCTGTGGCCGACCTTCAGCTTCTCTCGCGCAGCGTACACACCAACTTGACCGCCCGCCCGCCCCAGTGGAGCTGCCGGCGATGCCGGATGACTCGCCTGCGCCGCATTAACGGCCTGTGCCGTGGGCGGCAGGCCAAGCCAAAGCAGCAATCCACAAAACATGAAAACGCTGATTTTAGAAATGGACACCATGAGAGCTTTCTAAACCGATAATATAGTTACATTACGCGTTGCGGTGGACGTGAGGGCCTAGCACCTTCCCTAGTTCGTGGGCGATGAATCCCAGGGAGAGGCCGAGGTAAAAGGTTGTAGAGATTTGAAGTTACTGTCGAACAGCAGTCTGTCTAAATTGGCTGGGCCGTCACGAGTTGGGTTACGTTTGAGAACGCGGATCAGCCCACAAGCCTTTCTTTTGCCTCTCGTGCTTCGGCTTCTAACCCCGTCCAGCACCGTCTCTCCTGGCACATACTTCCAATACCACCGGCACCAACCTTTGTTGAACTAGGAGGCTTCCAAGCTCCGCTGACGAGCGGCATTGACCAGTGACCATGCATCCTCTTGATTCAGCGCAAGAAATTCAGGCTGGCTTCTTCCGGGACGTGCTCAGTCATCGCCGCACTGTTCTGCTTTGGCAGGCATTCCTTCTTGTCTGACACTTCCCAGTGAGGGCGGTTTGGCAAGGTAGCTCCTGTTAGAGCCTCAAGGATCTAGAATGCTCGCGAGCCCCCACCCGTGAGACCACAATTCAGGGGCTTGGTCCCCTCGTTTCTTGGCCAACGGCATGAATAAAGTTCCGTTAGGCTTGCGCCATCAGTTGTTCCTTGCGCTCCGTGACCTCCGCCTCGAGTGCCTCCCAATCGATCTTCGCCTTCTGAGCCTGGGGAAACATCTCGCCCTCTTCTTCCTTCACGTGATGCTTGACCAACTCGCCCAGCACCGTGAATTTGGCTTTGAAAGTCGCATCGCTCGGCTCAAGTTCTTTCAGTTCGGCAATCAGCACATGCACGAGATGATGCTCTTCTGTGGCTTCATTCATCAGCTTGTCGTCCTTGGTCCCCTTTCGAATCGCCGGGTAGATAAGCTCTTCTTCTAACTCCGCATGGATTTCCAAGTCTTGAATGATAGTCTGAGCAATGTCCTGCTGTTTCCGTGGGGTCGCCTCTTGGTACTCGGCGAAGAGGGCTTTCACCTTCTTGTGGTCGGTTTTCAGCAGGGTGAGCACCGGATTGGATGAGGTTGCCATAAAATCCTCCTGTTGTAAGATAGTTTCGAAAATGAATTCTCACTCTGTCATGACAAGGAGAGTTACATACCTGGTACGTCCCCTAGTTTCCATCCCTGCTGCTGGGATGTGATATGGCGTGACAGCTGATCGCAAACTGAGAGCCTGCACACTCCTCTATGGAATGCGACCGTCAGTGCAATCTCCTGAAACCTGACTTGGCGTCCTAGCCGGCGTTCAGATATTCAGAGACACTCTGGAATACGATGGGGGAATGTGAGGAATCGGTTACGCCTGGAAGATGAGTTCAGGGCATTCTTCTGGCCAGCCATGCGCATTCCTTCATCACTCACAATTGCTGCGCTACCCGACGAACCAACGTGTATCGAATCCGTTGGATTTGCCCTGCCCGGAGCCGGACATCCTTAAGAGGGGCATCATTCGAATATGACCTGAGTTACCCGAGGCGAAGACCCTGAGACCCGCTGTTGTCGCGGGGCTTGGATCTCCCTACTCGGGGATCGAAATCTCCTGCCATCTCATAAGGTCTCACATGGGGGTCACTAGGGGTTCTCCCAGCTGTTTAAAATCACAGGGATAGGCACCTTATGACTTCGTCGCGTTCATCCTAATCTGGAGGACTCCATGCCTATAAGATTCAACCAAGCGGTACCGGCAGCACAAACGCTCCCTCAAGATTGCAGCAGAGAGGGAGGATTGTCTGAAGTCGATTCCCAGGGGAAACAAGAATTTTCGAGCAGGCAAATTCAAGGGCTGGAACTGCGCATGTATACTCATTGCTACGGTGACTGATACTACAGCCGAATCATGCGGAGGATTATCGTGTGCCCGAAGTCATCACAAGAGACCAGGAATCGGAATCGATGAAGGTTGGGGAAGATTTACTTTCGGGATTCTGCAAACAAAGCCATCGTGGTGGCATGATTCAACACTGCCAAGATTTGATCTCATTCTTGTTCCATCATCGACCCCCTTCAATCCTCAGTCTATCCCGCACTCCCTGAGGGTCATTATCCTGCAATCAAGAGTAAATTTGTGAAACCCATACATGCAATGAATACGCAAACGAGATGACGGGAAACACGAGTTTTATTTTTTCTTGGCATACATGAAACAAGGGAATTGCGACTATGGGAGTGGAAGAACTGCAGCGTCGCATCGAGGGAAAAGTGACGACTGCGACCGATGCGGGGTACGAACAACTCCGACGTGAAATGAACTGGAATCAGCTGACGCCGCCGCGCTACCCCCAGCTGATCGTGCAAGTCGCGAATGAGCTTGATGTGGTCGAAGCGGTCCGGTTTGCACGCACTCATGGAATAAAAATAGCGGTGCGAGGCGGAGGGCACAGTTGCATTGGCGCCGCGCTTCGCGACGAGAGCCTCTTAATTGATCTTGGAGCCCTGAAGCAGGTTTCGATTGACCCTGAGGCCCGTGTGGCAGCGGTTCAACCGGCCGTAACCGGTCGGGATCTCAATAATCAGTTGGCTCACTATGGGTTGGCTTTTCCAGTTGGACACTGCCCGTCGGTTCCTCTGAGCGGATTTTTGCTGAACGGCGGTCTAGGCTTTAACTCCAACCGTTGGGGGCCCGCCTGTTTCAGCCTCGAAGCCGCCAAAGTGGTCACCGCCGATGGCCATATGATAGTTGCTAATCATGAGCAACACACTGATCTCTTCTGGGCAATCCGCGGAGCTGGCCCGGGCTTCTTCGCGGTGGCCATACAATACTTCCTCAAGCTTTATAAGGCGCCGCATGCCATCACGACTAGCTCCTACTATTACTCTTTGCAACGGATTGAGGAAGTCGGCGCATGGGCAGGGAATGTCGCCAGACAGATGCCGAGCGAAGTGGAGCTGAACATTTTCATTGTGCCTGCCCCTCCCGCTCTCACTGAGCAGTGTCAGATCAGCAATGGCTTTGTGGGTATCCTGAGCGCGACCGCCTTTGTCGATACCGCGCAAGAGGCCCTCGCTACACTGAGCCTCCTGGAGACCTGCCCTGTTGCCCCCGAGTGTCTACGTATAGAGGTGAACCAACCCACACTGTTAGCTGCCTTACTGGATAAGAGTGGTAGGTTATGGCCCGAGCGCCACCGCTACCTGGCCGATACCCTCTGGTCGAATTCCCCGCCTGCGCAGGTGCTGGGGACTGTACGCGATTATTTTTTTCACGCGCCGTCACCGAAGTCAGTGGCCGTATACTCGTTTTCCACCGGAGCCGCGGGAAATTCTGCGAGCTTACCCGAGGCGGCATTCTCGATGACCGCCGGAACATTACTTCTTTGCTATGCGATCTGGGAGCGTCCGGAGGAAGACGCCGTGAACGCCGCATGGCATCGCGAGACGATAGCGGCACTGGACTCGTTTGCGGTGGGCCATTACGTGGGCGAGTCCGACATCATGGCGGAGCCGGCGCGCGCCGAACGGTCATTTGCGCGAACGAACTGGAAACGTCTCCAGGCGATTCGCCGGACATATGACCCAGATGCTCTTTTTATGAGCATTCCGGCGCATACGATTTGAAGGAACAGTCCTGGATCCCAATTCCAACGCATCTGATGATCTGTGTGGCTAACGTCTTGTGTTCGCATCTACCGTTCACTCTTCCCCTGAGCGAGCGATGAGTGGAAGGAGGTCGCGTTCTTCGGTCATGAAGAGGATACGGGTTGATTGCATCATGTCCTCAAAGAATTCATCCTGTGCCTGATCGTCGTCTCCTTCGGAGTGTTGTAATTCAAGGATCATAGCCTAGATTACTTCGTTTTCCAGATTTGCCTCTACCCACAATCATCCGGCCCTGCGGCCCCAACCTTCGAATCTACTGGAATAGGAGTTCCTTCTCCCTGTCCAAATGCGATGCGAGTTGGCGAAGAATTTGTCCCTTGGATAGCCTGTCGGAATCATGAGGGGAACCGAGATAAACCTGGAACAATGCCATAATTTGCATGTGATTATGCTTAACCATTCGGCTGATATCGCCATCTGGGAATGAAGTATCTATGGGTCCAGTCTGTGGCATGTCTCCCCCTCGACTCGATGAGTTAAATGTCTGGTTTCACTCATTGTAGCGATGTGAGGCTACGAATATACTGGGCAAAACCCTAATGGCAGACGTAGGTAGCATGAAGGCGAGAGAAGAGAAGCTTTAGCGGGTCCGGGGCTTACTCAAATCGCCCCGCAGAAATAACGCTCCACAAAAATGAAAGGCGGCCCCTCCACACCCCTCTTCATGTCACTGACAAGCCAGGGCCGACAGATTTCGGACCTACTGTTTTCTTAATCGATCAGCTATACGATGCCCTTAGCAATTACTGTACTTCTTGTTCGACCGTGTACCACAGTCACCGGCAATTTTTTCTGAATTGAGTTAGATCAGCGCATGCTCTCATAGGGATTTTCCGGGGATGCACCGCTCCCAATTCAAGTTAGTATAGGAAGAGCCATCTCAACATAGTGTCTGAGCGGGTAAAACAGGACTCAATCATCGGTAGGTGCAGGGTGTTCGTGGGACGGCCAGACGAAAATGAATCAGGTTTCGATGAACGATCGAGTGAAAGCGTACATATGAGACCATGGTTATGCCACCACCATTTAACTCGTCCTTCAATAAGTAAAAAGACGCGCATGAGCGGTAGTTCATGATCAACCATTAGGAGGATTATTATGAATGGGACAGCGCTGAGCGTTATCCTCGGAGTGAGCCTGATGACCCTGACTGCCTGCGAGACCATGAGTGGAAAAACCACAGCCCAAACCACCGATGACGCCACGCTGACTGCCTCGGTACAAGGAAAATTGTCGGATGAAAAGTTGCCGAATTTTTCTCGTATAAATGTAGATACACAGCGGAGAATTGTCACACTGAATGGTGTGGTCGGTTCGGTGGGAGAGAAATCGCGAGCTGAAGACCTCGCGCGCCGGGTGTCAGGGGTGAGAAGAGTCAATAACAACCTGCAAATTCAATCCCTGGCAGATAACGTGGATACACCCATAGACACACAAGAAGCCGATAAAGAGACGACAACGGAGGAGGATGGCGGACAATCACCACACGTCCTCGCGATCAAAGGCGAAGTGTTGCGGATCGAGGGCGACATCTACGTCGTCAAGGGAGAAGAAGGAAAAGAAGTGCGTTTACATACCGACCAGACAACCCAAAAGACCGGTGACATCAACCAAGGAGACCGTATCGAGGGGCAGATAAACGAGAAAAATCATGCCTTGTCAATTCGCTCCGCTCCCACGACTGACCGCCGTAATGAGCATACCGTAGATCAATTATGTTCAGAGAAGACGCAACCTAAACATCAGCCGGGCGATCGCGCGGACGAATGCAAGTAAAAAGGGTGGGTCAGCTTGTGCCCGAAGGGGTTGTCGTCTAAATGAAACGTGCAACGCGTACAAAGCGCGTAACTCTTTGATGAACCCGCGCAGATTGGAAGACGTGGGAGTTGAAAATTCAACGATTGCTTAGTATGGTGAATGCATGGGAAGAAAACCTTGGCAGGTGAAGAAACCTGCTGTAACAATCCTTTTGCTATGTGTTTTGGGCCTCTTGTCGTTCTCCCCTGTGGAAGCGGCACGTGATAGTCCTGGTGCCCCCAGCTCTTTTACAACCGGCACTCTCGGACAGGTGGATTACTCCGCCCTGAAATACGATTTGAGGAGCCAAGCCCCATCAGTATCTCCAGGATCTTCGACGCCATCGAACGTCTTTCGAGACATTCCTTCAATCAGTGGAGACTACTTGGGCGGAGGGACCAAGCTCACGCCGTATATCGGTGCAGGATTTGGGAGCGGCTATGCGTCAGACTTAGACCGTTCTATAAGCGGCGGCTCTTCCACTCTGACGAATTCCGGCTCCCGAAGCCATTTCGGGCAAAGCCTCACCCCAAGCGAATTTCAGATGGGAATTCGTATTCCGCTTTAAACCGCGTGCCGCACGCCGCGTCTCTTTTTCACGCTGACATGTTGATGTATACCCTAGAGGAGAGAAAGAGTCTTCCACTCGTCGTTGCGCTCGGGCTCGTGTTGACCCGACGATGGCCGAGGCACGTTTGGATGAGCGTGCCAAAGCAATTTACCACTGGTTACAATTTCCTGAACAACCCGCCCTCCCGCAATACCTTGAAAATGCCCTGGCACACTGACGAACATCATAATGGCCACTTTAAGAGTTGCCTTATAGGCTGTGACCACAACTAGGGGATTCTCTCATGCGCACGCTATCGGGAATGTCTTAGAATGAAGATGCTTTTTCAACTCAACCGCCTCTTGAAAACGACATAGGTTAAATTGGCTTTTTCGAAGAGTTACACCATGATTGTCATGTGCCTACGGCTCACCGTGATAGGGTTGGTCTTGGGCGCCACGAATGTCACGGTTTCGTGGGCGGGGGACAGTGATCGAGACCGCCCGTCTTCGGCGCGCCCCTTTCATATCGGAGAACAGTTCACGTATGAGATCAGTTGGATGAACATCAAGGCCGGCACGGCGGTCATGAGTGTGACGGCTGTTACAGAGGTAAATCCCCCGCTCGTCAAATTGGTGACTACTGCACAGTCGAGGCCGGCCATCACAAAGTTTTTCCCCGTGGATAACCGGGTAGAGTCGATCCTGAATCCCGAGACGTGGCTTCCGGAGCACTTGACCTTTAGACGGCGAGAAGGAAAAAAGAAAGAAGACATGGAGTACACCTTTTACCAGAAAGAGGGAACCGTCATAGAGGTCAAAGGAGGATCCACGCAAACGTTACCAATCCTGCCGCACACCCAAGACGCCATTTCGTGTCTCTATTATGTGCGCAGCGAATTAACGCCAAAGCCAGGGTGGTCCCTGACGATGAATGTGCATCATGATACGAAAAACTATAAGCTGGATGTCCTCGTTGAAAAGGTTGAGACCATCAGGGGTGCATGGGGTGAGCTGGAAACTGTCCGCGTGTTAGTCATCATGCCGTTCCAAGGTATCTTTCTGAACCAGGGGAACATCCGCGTGTGGTTCACCAACGACGCAAGGCGAATTCCGCTTCGCATGAAGGCCAAAGTCGTGATTGGATCACTTGTGGCGGATCTCGTCACGGGACTGCCTGCCCCTTCGCGAGACCGGTGAGTCAAGTGAGACAACATGCACATCGAGATCTAGGATCGTTCGCTTCAGGTTCTCCCACGTCATTTTCATCGTGACTCCTTTGGCTCTATCGGGCGGCCCGTTGCGCTTTTTCTCCGCTCGATCTGCCTGTCGAATGGCGCGGACAAAGGCGCGGAGCGCCACCTGGGCGGCGTCCGTCGCAAAGAGGTGGGCATACGGCAATCGAATGCCTAGCTGCGAGACCAGCGTATTTCCATCTCCGGACGCCCATTCAAGGCGCTACGAAGTAGGGAGACTAAGGCCGTATTAACGCCGCCTTTCTCCAATAGATCGAGTGTAGCCTCTGTGAAGTAGTAGGCCTGATCATCCCCTGACTCTTCCTCAAGCTGCTCGACAAGGAACCGCAAATTGTCCTCGGTAATGGTGCCTATCCGCGCACCCGTGTCTTTGTCATGTAGTTGAATCATTCAATCTCCCCAATATTCGAGTTCTGCCGCGTCATTGTTGCGTTGGCTTCCACTACTTGTCAACGTGTCCCAGCGTGCAAGATGAGCGACGGCTCGATGCAGCGATTGATTCATTCGATATCCTTGGCTCGTGGACGGAATACTAATACCTCTGCGACAAATTACGGTCATGAATTCGGGGTCGGCTCTCCACATGGGGCGGTCTACTGTTCCCGATAACGCAACATCCAAGCTTTACCCAAGGGAGTAGACGACATTTACAGTAACATACTCCTGGGCTTCCCAAGACTCCACTTTTATCCTTTTTGTTGGGAGAGCAATGGTCTCGGTTTCTGAGATTCACGGCGTGATGAGTACGGCAGACCCAGATTGAATTGCGCCTCCCCACAGATACGCCTCCTCGTCCAGCATTTCTGAGCTGAGGTAATAACGTGTTTGCAAAAGAGGTCGCACGGATTCGAGTATTGTGGGCGGCTCAATGTGATGACCGAGGCTCCTCTCCGGCTAGGGATCATCCCAGATGGACCTCCTTCCAAACCGCAGTACTATTCGAATATAGGTTCAACCTCAGGGGGAGCCCCATGCCACATAGAATCTCGCAAACCATACACCGCCGATCGGGGGAGAAATGGAAAGAGGGAATATATTGAAGAGGCTCGCACGTCACCCGTGGGAATTCGTGGGTTGGACACTGCTCCTCGGCTATGCCTTCAGCACCGTTCGTCCTGGGTATCCGCCCCTTGGAGCGGTGGACCTCGGGCGACAAGAACAAGGCCAGGCTAATCCCCCGGCTCGAGCCCTTCAGGACGAACTCGGCATGGCAAGGGCGAGCGTCCTCCCCATCGGACACGGCCTCCCGAAAGCCTGGAAGCTCCTCAAGAGAACGTACGCCAAATGGAACGAGGACCACGCGCCGGGACTGGGCGCCGCCCTGGCTTACTACACCGTCTTTTCCCTCGCCCCCCTGTTGATGATTGTGATTGCCGTTGCCGGGCTCGTGTTCGGACAGGAGGCGGCACAAGGCCAGATCATGGGGCAAATTCAGGGCTTGGTTGGGGAAGAGAGCGCGAAGGCCATTCAAACCATGATCGAAGAAGCGAGAAAGCCGGCCACCGGCATCCTCGCCACGGTGATCGCGACGGTCATGCTGCTCTTTGGCGCCACGGGTGTCTTTGCTCAACTTCAGGAATCATTGAATATCATTTGGAAGGTAGAGGAAACGCCGGGCGAGGGCATGTGGAAAATGCTCAAAGACCGCTTCATTTCCCTCATGGCGGTGCTGGGGACCGGATTCCTGCTGTTGATCTCCTTGGTGATCAGCGCGGGGCTCTCGGCGGTTGGCGCAACGTTGGAACATGTTCTGCCCGGACCCGAATTTGTGCTGCACATCATCAATTTCCTCGTATCATTTGCTGTCGTCACACTCCTCTTCGCGATGATCTACAAACTGCTCCCTAATAAGTCCGTTCGATGGAACGATGTGTGGATCGGCGCGAGCATCACGTCGCTTTTTTTCACGATCGGAAAGTTCTTCATCGGCCTATACCTTGGCAAGAGTGATGTCGGCGTCGCGTATGGGGCAGCCGGATCCCTCGTGGTCATTTTGATCTGGGTCTACTATGCGTCGCAGATCTTTCTGTTCGGCGCTGAGTTCACCGCTGTGTATGCAGAGTCTCGTGCAACCCAGCTCGTCCCGACGCCCCACGCTCAAGAGCCAGTGGGCGCCATGGCAGGAAATACGCTCTAAGGTTGCGACCATGAGTTCCTGGCACGACCAGGATATACGTGTTACACGCGGATCTTGAGTACAGCATGACACGGTTCTTCAAATGGCTGGCGCTGACCGCTCTCGTGATTTTATTACTGGCGATGGGCGGCCTGATTGTGGTGAATCGACAATTGCCCGCGCTAATCGAACGTCAACTCAACGAGCAGGTGGAAGGGTACCGATTTACGGTAGGTCAGGCGACCTTCTCTCCCTCACTGTCCCTCGAAATCCAACAGTTAACCATGATCCAGACGGACCATCCCGATCCGCCAGTCGCAGTGATTCCCCGCTGGGTCCTCAGCATTCAGTGGAGTGAAATCTTCTCCGGGGTGCTGGTCAGTGATTATCTGGTCAGCCGTCCGATCCTCCACATCACCCTGCTGCAGGCCAAGCAGGAGCTTCAAGAGGAGGTGCCCATCCAGGAAAAAGGATGGCGCGAGGCCATCTATTCGTTTTATCCCGTCACGATCAATAAATTTCAAATCGAAGATGCCGAGGTGACCTATGTGGATCAGGATCCGTCTAAACCGCTGCACTTCACACACCTCAACCTTCTTGCCGGGAACATTCGGAATATCCGCTCCCCTAATGACGCGTATCCGTCCGATCTCACCCTTGACGGCCACATCTTTGGTTCTGGACGTATTGGGATGCAGGGTCATGCCAATTTCCTTGCAGAGCCACACGCGGGGATCAAGGCGGATCTGGCCTTGGAGCACGTGGCCCTCGAGCCTCTACTTCCCGTCACGACGCGCTACAATGTGCACATACGCGGAGGGGTACTCTCGGCCGAGGGACACCTTGAATACTCCGCCGATGGTGAGACCCAAGCCAAGTTGAAGATGCTGACCATCGAGAATGCCCGCGTGGATTATGTCCACACCGCCCAGACGACGGCCAAAGAAATCCAGGTGGGCCACACGGCAGTGAAGACCGCCAAGAAGCTTCAGAATAAGCCGGAGACACTCATTCGGATCGATCATGGAGAACTCAAAAACAGCGAGTTCGGCTTTATCAACGAAGCGGCCAAGCCGCCCTACCGCGTGTTTTTAAGCAACGGCGCACTTCATCTAGAGAATATCAGCAATCACCTCAGCGAAGGCAGCGCCCTCGTCAGGCTCACAGGCGCATTCATGGGGACCGGAGAGACCGTGATCAGTGGGACCTTTCGGCCCGAAGCGAAATCTCCAGATTTCGATCTCGCCATCAAGATCGAACGCACGAAGATGCGTGCGATGAACGACCTCTTGCGGGCTTATGGCAACTTTGACGTGACCGCCGGCCTGTTTTCATTGTACTCCGAACTGAAAGTCAAACAGGGTCATGTGGAGGGCTACATTAAACCTCTCTTCAAAGACATGAAGGTGTACGATGCCCGGCAGGACCAGGAGAAAACACTGTTTCACAGGCTCTATGAAGGATTAGTAGGAGGCGTGGCCAAACTGCTCGAAAACACCACCCGAGATGAAGTCGCCACCCTGACAGATGTATCAGGCCCCTTAGAGACCCCCCGCACCAGCACCTGGCAGACCGTGGTCAATTTGATCACCAACGCCTTCTTCAAAGCGTTCCTGCCCGGCTTTGAAAAAGAGGTCAGACCATGAGGGTTGCCCACGAATTTTCTGGTGGGATGAGAATGCGCGCGGGATTCAGGTATCTCGCATCGGCCTTATTGAATTGATGGCCGGGTATCCGCTGAGTGATCCGTAGCAGACGAGCAGGAAGACTCTAATGCAATTACAATAGGCATCTTTCACAAACATCAATCCTTCACATCGCCATTTAGTGTTTCAAAGCTCTGCTTGCCGCCCAGAATGTAGCCCTGTCAAATACAATCCATCCTGCGGTGAGAAAGCTAAGTGAACTTTGATTTCGGCCTCCTTTGAACCGCTCGATAAACCAAGCCTGCGCGGAAAACCTTGACCGCCGCATCCGCTGCAATCGATGCCTTTTCATGCGGTCTAGAGCCGTATCATCGACTCCATCAGCGGCGCGACGATGAAACCAACTATTCGAGATTGAAGATGGCTATTGGCCGCAACCAGGACGAAGTTTCAGGATCGCCAGATTTGCACGTCCGTCTCTGCGTATTGCGCTCGAGCAATTCGCAGCAGAGGCATGATGATGATAGGGCGGGAGCGATGAGCAGCCAACAACGCGAGTTTAGAGGGCAGTTTCAGAGGAGGGCTTATAGTGTTCGAGCCGGTAGAGAAGGACCTCTATCTCGATTTTACGGGATACGGTGCTAATTACCTCATATTCCGCGTCGCTGAAACCATGCCTTTCATGAAGAGAGTCGAGCAGTATTCCGGCGGCGCATATGAGGTCTCTTACTTCTCTAGAAACTTCCATGATCGGAGTTCCTGGTCCTTACCGCTATCAGGTTAGTGGGTCGTTTCAGAGCAGGGCGCACAGTAATGGAGCTGGTAGACAATGGTTTCCCTTTCAATTCTTTGAGTCAAGTCACTAATCGTCTCGTATTCATGGTCACTGAAGCTCTGCTGTTCTAGATTCGCAAGAAGTGCTTCGCAAGCGCATATGACGTCTCTGACTTCTTTGGAAACTCCTATTGGGGGGATATTACAGGCCCATACCTAAGACCCGAACTGGGAAAAGCCCTAGCGGTGCTCATCATCTATGATGGTAGCGTATGTCGACCAACAGGAACATCGAATGGACTGATCGCACGAGGACTCGAGCGAGCATTAACTTTCATACAACACAAGGAGGGCGAGAGGAAAATGCCGAGCGGTTGTTAAGATGAAAGGAGGATGTCATGAGCCAACCGGACAAGAGGAGGACAGGATGGTGACTATCCCAATCTGCCTGGGGGCTCTGGGCGTGCTAGTCTGGGTAGTGATGAAGGGGTTTGAATGACATGTATACCTTTCATCCAGCTATCCGTGGAGTCCGGGACGGCTACCTGGGCATGAGGAAATACCAAAGACGAATTGACAATTGCGCTTCCCCCTTTCAGGTGCGGAAGCGCGACCTGGATTATATGAAAAACAAGAAAAACTGCGGCTAAAGTCCGCCATAACCCGTCATCCAAACTAGCGATATCAACCTATGGCCCTGCTAGGCCTCACTATTCCATGCATCTCACCTTACTCACTGGACCGAGCCTCGCCAGGCACCAGTTTCTCCGCCACGCGATTCGATAAATGTCTTAAATCGCTCCAAATCACTCTTTACACGGGAAGACACTACCAGTCCCAATTCATCTCCCACTGTTTCAATCACACCCTCAGTCTCATAGACGACGTTCAAATAAACAGTTGACTTCATTTCCGAAACAGACACAAACGTCACGACCCCTTCGTTCATAGGGCCGCTTGTGCTCTTCCAAGCGATACGCTCGTCCGGCATCTGCTCGGTAATTTCCGTCTCCCACTCTTTTACTCGTCCCCCAATCTCAGCTTTCCAATGTAGATGGCGATCATCCAGCTGCTGAACTTCTTTTACCCCTTCCATGAACTGGGGAAATTCCTCAAACTGCGTCCATTGGTTGTAGGCTGTCCGTACCGGCACGTTGACTTCAATGGATGTGGCAATGGTCGACATAGTGACTCCTTTTCGTTAGGTAGAGTAATTCACTGAATTGTTATGCGGCTTTCAGTTATCCCCCTTCCTCTGCTCACCTGTCGCTCCTTGATCTTTGTCATTCCTGTGATCAGTAGATTGTTTGGCACTGCTGTTGTCCTTCTTCATCTTGGGCTCCTTGTTCTTCCGGCCACTGTGGGAACCTTTTTCCGCAGCCGGACCGGACTCTCCTTTAATCATCTCCTGATTGCCTTGAGAGCCTCTATCGTTCGACATGTCTTTTTCGGCCTGAGGATGCGCGGCATCGGCATAAGACAGACCAAGACATAGGACAAACCCACAGGACATCACCGCGACAATTTTCGAAATGGGTACCATGATTAACCTCCTCTGTTAGACACACATAAATGCGGCCATTTCTCTTATCCTACCCCTCACCGAGGGTGTTCAGACCTATGAAGGTGCCTAGTTTTTGAGTGGGCGGTTTCAAGTTCCAAGTGCAACGGGTGAATAATGGCGCAGGTGCGCATAGACTTCCAGGGGCGTGGCAAAGTCGAGACATTTCCTCGGGCGCGTGTTCAACCGATGGGCGATGGCATTCAATTCACGCTGGGTGTAGCGAGACAGGTCCGTGCCCTTGGGCAGGTATTGGCGC
>Ga0163153_10002397_pt1 | contig 27504 bp, 17 predicted proteins | sample OliLakLV19MP6IB1_FD_148629 | JGI IMG/M metagenome (GOLD analysis project Ga0163153, IMG submission 148629) | Freshwater microbial mat bacterial communities from Lake Vanda, McMurdo Dry Valleys, Antarctica - Oligotrophic Lake LV.19.MP6.IB-1 | ecosystem: Environmental > Aquatic > Freshwater >...
GTGAACGAACCTGGCACAAAGAACTGGTCGGTCAGCCATCAGGGGCCGTTCGCACATGCTATTAAAGGTCCATCGGGAACAATATTTCATTATTCTGGGAATCGCAATTTTTACGGCGAAGATTACCGGGCCGTATACAGATCACGATACGGTCCGTCGACCGCATACTTTCATACACCCAATTCTCTATGGACGTCGGGCGATGTTGTTACGCGTTGGACTGCGAACGGCGAATTCATCGATACCACACTAGCTCGTCGAGCCCGAGTTATTAAACGTGTATCCGATAACATTGTAGTAGCCAGTATGGACTCGGTGTGGATATCGGGCAATAATGGACGGGAGTGGGTATATATAAGTGAGCACTGGCCAAAGGCAATATTCGGTAAAGACACGGTGAAGTCTGCACTCGGCGACATGGTTGAATCGAAGAACGGCGACCTTATTGCCGGCCTACGTGGCATTCGCCTCTACGACAGTCTTGGAGTTGTAATAGACAGTATACCTGGCGGTATTCTACGATCAGTTGATAGTGGGCTAACATGGTCGCCTGGCCCGACGGGCATTCCTAACAATGTTTACGTTAGCTCACTACTGAAACTTCCATCGGGTACTCTCCTTTGTCTTGCGTCAGACGTCGTTCTTGACCCTAGAAAAGTAGACCCGTATCAGGGTCCGTACCGTTTGGCTCTCAACAATTGTGGTGAATCTGAATACAAAATGGGTCAGGCGTACATCTATCGGTCTGTGGACGACGGCTGGACGTGGACACAGACATTCATCTTCCCTTCTCGCGAATTCCTGCCAGCAACAGACCCTCGTCTCGTAATGATGCCTGACGGACGTGTCATGGCTATCCAACCTGACGCTGGCATTGCAATAAGCGCCACCGACGGGGCATCGTTCGGCATTGGCGACCCGTTGTACATCGGCAATCCTGTTATACACGACGCGGCGTTCACCGATGACGGCTGGGCCCACTTCGCAACCGACTCAGGCTACGTGCGTGTGCGCATTTCGAACATCCTTGATGTGAAAGAAGAGACTCGCAACATCGGTACGCTCAAAGCACACGTAAATGCAGCCGACGTGCTGAGCATTACATGCGACATCATGCCAACTTCAATACGACTCATTGCGCTCGATGGTACGACGGTGCGTAGCACCGTCGAGCCCCTTACCCATTCCCTTACACTCGACGTGTCTGCACTTGCAGCGGGAACGTATGTGGTGGTTGCTGCGAACACGAACGAAGTGCGATCGGCGTTGATACAGTTGCCGTAGACCCACGAAGGAGTGAGTATTGTTACCTCATTACGTTTAGCATTCGGAATGCTGACGTGCCTCCTTGAGTACCACGTACGATGTAGGCGCCGGGTGGCAGATCGCGTGTATCGATTCTTGATGTAGACGATGTTGACGTTGTAATGACAATACGACCTATGGCGTCGATGAGACTTATCTCCCAAATGGGGTTGTCGACAACATCAATCTCTACATATTCCGATGCGGGATTGGGCCGTAAAGAGAAGCCACTACCTACTGGTTCCGGAAGAACACCTGATGTTGTGCTTGAATCGATTGAGCTTTCAGGAGGATGAGTCTGTGAACAGTATAATGTAATAATGGATGCCGATTGTAACACAGAGTAATCGAGAGAGCCGAGAGGGTTTGTAATGCCATCGACAGTAACATTATCTACAAACGGCCCCGTACCCTTCCGTACTATTCGCACAGAGTGAGGTTTTCTATCTACATCGTAGGTGCTAATCGTAATCGAGTCGAAGAATGGTCGGCCGATGCGGTACTTGGATTCGCCGTCCAGTATTGGATAGAGTCCGATCATCGACCACACGGCCCACGACGATGTCGATCCAAGATCATCATTGCCAGGAATTCCGTTTCGATGGTTTTTAAAGTTGCTATTCATAATCTCTACGACTCGTTGATGGGATTTCCATTCCGCTCCGCGAATAGACGTGTACAACCATGCATGAGTAAATATCGGTTGATTCCCCAAGTGAAAAGGCTTGCTGTCAAAAAAATCGTCGAGAAGTTTTACGTAGCGCTTCTGCCCTCCCATTAGGTTGGCCATACCTAGTACGTCATGATACGGACAGAAGCGGAATTCAAATGCAGATATCTCGGTAAATCCTGGACCTCCACTCCATTGCCACCATTCATTTCCTTCGGTTGCGAACGGATCGAACGGTGAATCCCACGTCCCGTCAATCAATCGAGGACGTAAATACCCTGACTCTTTGTCGTATAGTTCACGATGTCTAAGTGTGTTTGCTTTGAACATTACAGCGTCGTCGATTGCGCCTACAGCTGATGCTATTCTAGCCATCACATTGTCGGCCATAGCATACTCAAGCGTATATGAGACATTGCTTCCAACACGTTGACCGTTTTCGTCCTTTGCTGGTATATACCCATACTTCGAATACAACGACTGCCTCTTTCTAGCTTTTCCTTCGGTAGTCGAGGTAACTCTTAGGATGTCATAATATTCGCTCAAGTTGCCTTGAATAATCCCTCGTGTCCAGAAGTCATGTACCATGTGTGACTGAGGATCCCCGCCCATCATGAATACGTCATGACCTAGATATTCCCAATTTGTAAGGTAACCCGTTTCGCGGCCGTGTCCGAGCATGGTGTTTATCACATCGTGTGCATGCTCAGGAGCGATTAGCGTCTGCAACGGATATGTCGTCCATACACACCCCCACAAATCATAGAATGTCCTTCTTCGATAGCCACTATCGATCTTAACATTGCCATTCATGTCACGATACTCGCCATTCACATCTGAAAACACAGAGGGGTACTGAAGTGAACGGTACAGGGCACTGTAGAAGACAATACTGTCCTCTTTGGTGCCGCCACGTACATCTATTCGACTTAATAGATTCTGCCAGGCAGCACGAGAAGTCTCACGAACTTCATTAAACGTTTTCTTACCGACCTGTCTTTCAAGATTTAAACGTGCATTCGCTGCGGACACAAAGGACACTCCTATGGATACCTCAAACGTGTCGCTAGGTGCGAACGACGTAGTCGTTAGAACAAGCCCCTTACCAATGCCAGCTTCCCAGGTCCATGCGGTGTCGAACTGAGACCGAACATCAATACATGCATACATGATTGAGGGAATAATACTGCTACAGAATGTGTTTGTGTCGACAGTTATCATCCACTCGCGAGCGCCTGTTTGAATTAGTGTCGTCGATTTTATTGCATCGTGCGTAGTGCCTGCATCGACAACGATGTATAGTGAGTCTACCTCGGCAGTCGTATAAATTCTATGCACGACAACCTTTTCAGTTGTAGTAACCTCGTGATGTACTGGTGCGCCTTCAATCTTGTATTCGTATGAGTATGGATGGGCGTTTTCGCCGTTGTAATCCATACGGGTCCATTCATTCCACGGCGTTATCGGTTTTGCCATCTGCGGTCTGAGAGCGAGCGTACCAAGTCCTCCCTTAGAGCAGCCAGTGCCACTGAGTTCCATGGTGCCAAGTCCGCTTAACTCCTCGAAGTACTTAGGGTTGCGAATTGGCGATGCATTTACTAGTCCAAACGGAGACGACGCTCCTTCAACAGTCGCAGCTCCGTTACCCGTTCCAATGCGAGGATTTACAATGTCGACGGAAGAACGCTGCGCCTGGACGCTCATTACCGTGCACAACATTATTGTCACTACAAGTTTGATCATTTTCATTCCCAGATCTTACACTATGTGAACTAACCTCAACGAACGATAACAAGTCTAGCGACGGTATGGACTCTCGACGAACAACTTACGTAGTACGATCCGACGGACAATGAAGACACGTCGAGTTCTATTGCACCATTATTGATAGCGCTGTTGTAGTCTGCACCGTTCCGGTGCTCCATGACAAGTGTTCCTGTGAAGTCGTACACGCGTAGGGTGCCCCCTTCGAGCCCCTTACCAACACTGATGTAGACTTTATCGGTGGCAGGTTGTGGCGATACTACAAGTGAATATGCTGAATGCGATGATGCGGCTGCATTATCTTCATCGACAGAAACTGGCGGCGGTGGAACGACGCGCGTGAAGCGTGTATCGACATTCTGCTCGATGCTGTCAGCATCGTACCATTTAAATCCTAGTATTTCGACAGGCCAATCTGCTGACTTTCCTGCGACTACAAGAAATTCGATCTTGGCCACGGCCGTGCCAACTTGCCGCGTCACCACAGGAAATTTGAACCTCGAGGTTCGAAGCCCGTCCGCGTACGTGTCTGTAGCGTCCATACGAGCAGTGAGTGGCACAAGCACCGAATCTTTGCAGCGGGTTGTTACCATGCAGCTTAGAAAGTGATCGGGTATTGCAGTTGTTGCAACAAATGTGTTGGTGCACAATTGTGCTAACGCGCCATCGATGACTGTTAGGTCGAGGTCGACACGATACGCCTGACGTGTGATAGAGTCGATGGTAACTGTGTGTTCTAGCGTCGTACCAGTTGTCGTAAGAAAACGCACGGTAATCATTCCAATGCTGTCGCTACGTACACTCGATACGTAAACATATATACTATCGAGTCCGACGTCAGAGCTATCAACAACTACGTTCGTTTTCGAAATGATTTCGAATCCAAGAAACTTCGAGCACGATGTAGCCGATGTCAATAATGCCGTAACAGTCGCTCGCCTAGTACTAGTGTCGCTGGAAGCTGTAATGGTGTCCGCGCAAGGCTCCGAGGCAACGCCCAATCCAATGGGATGTCCGTACGAGCGACCCTGAGCAAGTCCATAGAGACTTCCGTAGCTCCATGTCATAAACGAAACACCGTTCACGGCGGTGCTAATTGTGTGCATCGTTTCTGCAACGGGAAGGACAACAGTAGTGTAGGGTGCTCCAGCAAGTACAGTGCTTGTAACGAGCGCATGCGACATCAACGTTTTGCCATCGAGCATGATGTCCTGCAGGTCTGCAGTCTTAGCAACAACCGAACAGTACGTATCCATGCCAGCATGAGCGACAAACGTGCCGCGATTAATCCAAAGAGATGTGCCTGGGATAACAATCATCGTTGGTATCCATGATTCGACGGTTGGATGCCCTTGTGGTGTCTCTGGATTGTTACCTTTTACAATATCTATTGCAACAGGCAATCCTTTTCCAAACGATTTCCCGTATTGCATAACGTGAGCAGGTTTGCTGGTTAGCCACAGACATGCACGTTTTACAGCACTGTCTGAGTAGTAGTTACCCGCAGCTAACGTAGCCACGACGTCATATCCGGTGCCATCGGCGCGCATTCGGCGGACAGCAGTGTTGTCTTCTATTGCCAGAATGCGAATAACATCACCACCCCAATTCACCGTGTCTTCGTCGGCAGTAGTTCGCATTCTATCTACAGCATATTTCAGAGGTACGGTTACGAACAACGTATCTGCCAGATTGTCCGGTAGCAGCACCTGATTAAAACAGTTGCGCACGAAGTGGGCTGCCGCCTTAAACAAACCCGTTGGTGGCAGTACAGGATGCTTCATGCCGACTGCACCCTTGGTGTGACCAGATATTACTGCAATCGGTTTTGTCGATGTAATGAGAGTTCCCGTCAGATCGGTCTCAGCCTTGTGCGATTTGCCAGTTTGAATCTGCGCAAGGAGCGTTACCGTTTCGTGGGCATTTAGTGTAATAGTATACGATGTGTTTGCAACCATGACACTTGGCAGGCCAGGTGCGGTCGCGATAGGTGTAGGAGCTTTGAACGTTATGCGTGTATCGTCTTGGGATGCGACAAAGACTATTTGACCTGGCCGCACCGATAAACTTGCACCAACACCGTATTCATCCTGCGGATAACTGAAGGCTCTATATGATACTCCCCAAGTCGAAACTGGGTAATGCAATGTTGCGTTGCCGTTTCCTTGCCATGCTACGTTTGTCGCAACCGTTATAGGACCAGTAGACTTTACAGTAATACCCTTCCTCTCGATCCCAGCCGTTGGAACAGGCAACGACATAGCAGTTGTAAGCACCACAATGCGGGTTATCCCCGCCTGCAAGTCATACGTTCGCGATGCCCTTGCACCTAACGAATCGTGTTCGACAGTAGCAACTGCAGAAGTTCTCGCTGTAAGCAACAGCGTTACAGGAATCTGCATTGGTTTTTCTGTGGGCGATGCCCAAACATGCGCAAACGCGACCTCGAAATGTGTGCCTTCGCTAATGTCAACACGTCCGTACTGCGCGGCAGCAGAGGCATGCAACACAATCATTGCAACGGCAAAACCTAGGAGTTGGGTGAGTTTCATAGCCTAACGCAAATAGATGTAGTAATTCTCTGCCCACAATTTAGGCAAGGGGCCGCGAAGGGGCTACCGTCTATCGTCCTCTGCTGAGACGTCTCCAATAGGCACGGCGAAATAGACTCCAGTAGGTAACTGCAATGAGGTGCCGTTGTCGACACTCCATGTGCCCAAGCCTTGGCCAATTGCAGAGTATATGTGGTATTGCGACGCATCAAATGCAACCGTTCCGGAGCTAGTTATGCGCGAGCCATCCCAGAAAAACAATATCGGTTGTGACGTCGAAGCGTTACGTTCTGTAGGCACAGATGTAACTCCGCCTAGGCCTAATGTTTGCACGATAACGTGTGGACCTAGCCTGGAATACATATACACCCGATTTGAATCCGAGGCTAAGCCAGAAATACGTTCAGCGGCGTGTAGAAGGACTCTGCCCTCTGTCGTAACGATTTGGCGGCTGTCTTGAACATACAGCAACGAATCACCAACGGCTACTACAGTCGTTACGTTAGGTACAGGAATTTCCTGCGTTTGCGCACCGTCACATCCGATATCAAACGTCGACAACACATTAGACCACGTGCCGTAAAATTTGCCGCGTTTCTCAGCAACGGGTGTCAGCTGATTACCGTGCATGTTGGAACCATGACACCTAGTCATCTTTCCGTCGACGCTAATCTGAATGATATCAGACCAACTGTCGTTTACAATAACTGCTGTGTCTCCAACAGAACGCTTCCGGTAAAAGTAGATAGCAATAGAGTCGAGTATTTCTCCGCCGGGTCTCGCTGTGTAGTGGTTTACTAATTCATCGGTAACGCGTTTCAAAAGAAGGATCTGACGATTGTGGAAATAGCGCACACTCGAGTACAGTTCTGGCAACGTAGTTCGCGTCACCTCGTCAGTAGCCGTGTTGTACGTTGTGATTTCTGTTGGCAGAGATGAGTTATTTCTACTCACAGAAACGTACTCACCGCTACAATCGAGTTCAATATTCTTATTGAACAATTGATGTAACAATCCTTGTGGCACAATCCATTTGTTGATGTTTGGGTCGAACCTCGCTACAATGGCACTTTCGTAGGATGCCATGTACGTAGTCGACTTGCCTTTATACAATCCCGTACTGAACAGGGGTTGTCCGGGTCTCGACACAAGCTGAAAGCGGTGTTCGGGTGCACTTGCAGGATGGACCGTCAATAAGTCTCCATTCCACGTTAACAGGTACATCAGCCCTTTGCCATTTGGTGTAATCGCATGTATTCCAGTCGCCGCGTACATCGTATCGAGAAAGATGATGCCGTCACTGCTCAACAAGGCGTAATGTCGGCTGGACATGATCGCTATTTCGTCGCCCGAGATTCGATATAGGTCGATGCGCGTGTCTGGCAGCTCGTCTTCACCTAGGACGTCCCATTGCATGTTGAATCTGGTAAATGTTTTGCCGTTGATGCCGAGGACCCCTCCGCTATTCGTTACGTGAAGAATACTGTGATAACGGTCAATAGAATCGAGTACGCGACCGGACATCGACATCGTTCGCGTAAAAGAGAACGTTGAAAATGCAATGACGCTGTCTCCAAGCGAACCACATGAAATCTCACCATCGGGCGACTGAAAACTGAACAGCGTTGTGACCGCACTGTCCATATCAATCTTCTGCAGTTCTAGAAACCACATCGCATCAGTTTTCCTGCTGCGCAAAACCGTTACGAATTTGCCTTTGGGGTCGATTTGCGCATCGAGGATGACATCAAACACAGATCCCGCAATTCTTCGCATTGCTGATGTATCGCCGAAGGTGAGCGACGACTTGTAATTATCTAGATCAACTTCGCTTAGGCAGATTTTGTCGCCATCGATGTCGCTCTCCATACTTTGAACGTTTATGGTCCTATACTGGAGAGGTGTTGTCTGTGCCATTGTAAGCGCAGGTGCATCGTCGTTCGGACTTGCTTCGTCGACTAGGTACAATTTGTCGTATCGCTGGACAATCAGCCGTCCATCCGACAGCCGACCCAAGCAGTCTTTCGTATACCGCATGATTGTATACGTCTCTTGCGCAAGCAGTGAAATGCTGGATAGAGTGGACAACACTACAAGACAGATGCAAACGGCGAGCGAACGATTCTTCATATTTATGTTTCGATGTGGTTGTAAGAATAAATAGGCATTGCATCATCACGCGGCCATTGCGCTGGTTCTAATCGAATCGAGAACTTCAAACATAGCTGATACTTCAATATCGACTTTTGCCGCATGTCGCTCTTCTATCGTTTGATGACTCGCAAACTCCTTGCCGTTACCCGAGCTACTCAGGTTTGCACCGTTCGCGACGTCGCTTGAATCGTGTAGCTTTGTGTCAGGTATGCATGCTGATTCCTGCTTGCAATCGACTACTCCATGGTTGGCTATAATAAAGGGTCTGTTCAACGGCAAGTAACCCTTTCCTTTTGACATACCAATGTTGCACTACGAACTTGAATTCAGCATATGACAAAAGTCTTAATTACTGGGGCGACAGGAAATGTTGGTATTGCAGTATTAACTGCCTTGAGTACACTTAACCATCGTTTAGAGATAGTTGCAGGTGTTCGAGACTCGGACTTTGGTACTGAGCAAGTAGACGGATTCACCATCACGAATATCAAATTCGACTTTACCAATAGTGCCACGTTTGCATCAGCCCTACAAAACATCGATCTACTTTTTTTGCTTCGACCACCGCAACTATCGGACGTTAAAAAATATTTCGCACCGCTAATTGAGGTGGCAAAACAGTCTTCGGTAAAACACATTGTGTTTTTATCTGTGCAAGGCGTGGAGAAAAGCAAAATTATACCCCATCACAAAATTGAAAAACTAATCGTGGACAGTGATATTCCATATACCTTCTTACGACCTGCCTACTTTATGCAGAATTTCACGACAACGTTACGCGATGACTTAGTCAATCATCACAGAATCTATTTACCTGCTGGACGAGCCAAATTCACGGTAATAGACGTAGATGATATTGGTGCTGTTGCGGCAAAGGTGTTGACCGTACCACAAAACCATATCAATAGAAGCTATGATCTAACCAACAATGAGACCTTGACATTTACTGAAATGGCTGCTAAAATCAGTAGTGGAATTGGAAAAACGATCAACTATATTTCACCTAACGTTTTGCAGTTCTTTTTTGCTAAACGAAGAGACAAAGTGCCCACCATGCTCATCTTAGTGATGATTATGTTGCATTACTTGCCAAGGTTTCAGAAAACGCCAAAGACAACGCAGTGTGTCAGAGATGTTACAGGACACGAGCCTACATCTTTTGACAGCTTTGTTTTCAACAATAGAAAAGAACTACAGTAGCAAGAAGCGCTTAGACGCCGAGCGTTATTCCACAACAATGTGTTCAACAACGGTGTGCCTTCCATCCGTCAGCCTCATCACATACGTGCCGCGTGCAAATGCACTAGTGTTCAGCACAACCGTGCCTTCATCACCCAGAAGTTTGTCAGACAGATCGAGCACCTGTGCGCCCGTGATGTCGTACAAGCGTAGCGTTGCTGACGTGAGGCCCATGCGGTAACGAACAGAGGTGGCACTCGATGAGGGTTGTGGTGCGAGGGAGAGAGAGAGCGGACCCGATGTTGCGTTCACGTCATCGTCGACACTCGAAACAACGCCAGAGTAATTACCGGCGACGGGATGACTGTATGCACCGCCTTGTGAAAGACCGTCAAGTGAGCCGTAACTCCATGCCATGAATACAACGTCGTTCTTGAGCGTTAGTAATTCCATTGTGCCTGTACCTATAGCAGTCCTGACGTAGCTGAAGCCTGTTTGTCCAATGGGACGAACCGATCCTATTTGTAGACCGTGAATGCCCTGCCCCAACTTCGTAAAATGCTCGGCAAGGCTGACGATCGTCATGAAGTTGTCCATACCCTCCGGAGCGTGCAACACGCCGCGACGTATCCATTGCGAGATGCCAGGGACTGTCATCATGGTGGGCATGCCGGCTTCGACGGTAGGATGTCCCTGCTTTTCGTCTGAATGTTTCGATGAGGTAGGTGCAGTAACTGAGAACACTGTTTTCGCGTAGGACTTTCCGTACTGCATCACCAGTGAGGGTTTGCTGCTGGTCCAGAGCGCGGCATCGATTACTTTGTAGTCGGTGTAGTACTGACCCTTGTTTATCGTTGCCACAAGAACGTAGTTGGTGCCATCGTTACGAGCACGTCTGATAATCGTGCCATCTTCGGTAGCAAGAATTCGTACAACATCGCCCCAACTTGAAACGCTGTCTCGATCTATCTGACCGTTCGTTCGCGTTGCAGTGTAAAACATTGGAACGGTAGCAAACAGTGTGTCTGCACGTGAGATCGGCAAGAGCGATTGATAAAAATTGTTACGAATAAAGTGTGCGCTGGCGCTAAACAATCCTGTTTCGGGAAGCATACCTGCGTAGTTTCCGACGGCACCTTTTGTGTGACCCGAAAGGACAGCAATAGGCTTTGTTGAAATAATCGAGGTTGCCGTCATGTCCGTCGAGGCCATGTGTGATTCGCCCGGCTTTATCACGCCAAGTAAAGCGATGCTCTCATGCGCACGAAGTGTAATCTCGTGTGGAGTGTCCGCCGCGAACTCTGTCGCTGGCGATGTTCCGATTTGAATGGATAAGGGGCTGGTAAAGGTGATGCGTGTATCGTCTTCCGAGGCGACGACAACGATTTGTCCGGGACGATATTCGGGCGCACTATCGGGTCCGAACTGATCTTGCGGATAGTTGAACGTCAGGTACGACGTGCCCCACCTTGCAACTGGATAATGCACGGTCATAGACATGTTTCCACGCCACCGTGCAATCGAAGCAACAGTAATAGGAACCGTAGACCTTACAGAGATGCCTTTCGAGTCGGGAATACCACGCAGTGTAGGAATAACTGCGGCATACGGTAGAGAAATTGTGTACTGTTTTCGAGCGGGCACGTCATACGTAGCCATCGTGCGCGCACCGGCGGGTCCGTACTCGACCGTCACCGACGCATTTGTTAGCGCGTAGACAAACAGTTGCGTTGGTTGTGGAAGCGGTGCCTCTAATTTCTCAGGCCAGAGATAGCCAAACGCCACCTCGAAGTGAAGACCTTGCTCGGCATCGGGTTTGGTGGAATCAACCTGACCGAACATCGTATGTTGCACGAAGAGCATCGAAAGCACTGTAACAAGGCGTATAAAGGATTTCATAGTGTATTACAAATAGATGAGCGTAGGAAGTAAGTAAGGTCAGAACCGAGCGACTTCTAGTGGCTCTGCCGAATGTCGCCCTAACAACAATCGCACGAGCGATAAGTAACAAAGGCAGACCCTTTCGCCCCTTACCGACCCAATAGAGGGCCCTATTTCTGGCAAGTCTGCGAAATGGAGCGTTTCTGGGCGTAACGGTGGAACGTTTGACCTCGTTGAGGCATACCGCGCGCACACAAAGGATTACACGTATGAGCATACACGATCATCATGCACACGTCGAGATAGACGGACATCATTCGAGGACTGGAAAAGGTGGAGACATTGTCATTACGCGAGAGTTTGATGCACCCCTGCAGCTGGTGTGGGACTCCTGGACGAAGTCTGAGAATCTGATGAAATGGTGGGGTCCGAAGAACCACGCGTCTCCTTCGGCCCACATCGACTTTTACGTTGGCGGCAAATACGTGTTCTGCATGCGCGACAAAAACGGCAACGACGTTTACAGCACGGGTGCCTACGAGCAAATCGTCCCGCACTCGCGCATTGTCTTCACCGATTCGTTCTCCGATGAAAACGGCAACATTGTCTCTGCAAGCGAATACGGCTTCGAAGACGTCACATTCCCTCTTATGCTTCGTGTAACCGTTACGTTCGAAGAAATCGATGGAAAAACCAACATGACGCTACGTCACGAAGGCATGCCAGCAGGCGAAATGTCAGGCATGACCACAAAAGGCTGGAACCAGTCGTTCGACAAACTTGCAGCAACACTTGATAACTAAACTTCAGGACAACGAATGAACACGACAGATGTAGCCGACACAGCACCTGCGACGCCAAAAGCTACGGGTGAAAAAGAGATGGTCGTTTCACGCATCATCAATGCGCCGCGCGAAAAAGTTTTCGAGGCATTCACCGATCCTGAGCACATCAGCGAATGGTGGGGTCCGAATGGCTTCACAACCACCTCACACTCCCAACAAAGACGCGTCGGAGGCAGCTGGCTCTATACCATGCACGGTCCGGACGGCACAGACTACCCCAACCGTCAGGTCTTCACCGAAATCGTGCACCCCAAGCGCTTGTGTTACAACCACGACAACGGCACAAACGCCGACCCAAGCAGCTTCAAAGTCACCGTCTCGTTTGAAGCGCTCGGCGACAAAACAAACGTCGAACTACGCTCGCTCTTCCCTTCTAAAGAAGCAGTCGATGACGCCAAAAAATTTGGGGCCGAGGAAGGGGGCACGCAGACCCTTTCGCGCCTTGACAAATTTCTTGCTTCGAAAGATCACAAATGAGTGTCACAGGCCGATCATGAATGGTGGCCAACCGGCGGTGCTATATTGCTTCATCTTCTTGTACTTAACTGCCGCAGGAGCGGGTCCGTGGAGCATCGACGCAATGCGTCAGCGCAAACATGTTTCACATTGACCCGACACTTTGCGTCAATGTGTATACTCTAACCTTTTCTATTATCTACACCTCAGGCACATTCGATGTTCAAAAGTAAGGGTCCTTTCAGCGGTTTTGCTGTAAAAGACATAAGCAAGGCCAAAGACTTCTATCTCAACACACTCGGACTCGACGTCACATCGGAAGCCATGGGCATCCTGAGAATCCATCTCGCGAACGGTGCCGACATCGTTGTATACCCAAAGGCCGACCACGAGCCTGCAACGTATACCATGCTGAACTTCCCCGTCACTGATATCAACAGTGCCATGAACGCCCTAGAGTCGAAGGGTGTGACGTTCGAACATTATGACTTGCCAGGCTTAAAGACAGACGAAAACGGCATCTCACGTAGTAAAGGAATGTCCGTTGCGTGGTTTAAAGATCCGTCGGGTAATATTCTGTCGGTGATCGAAGAGCAGTAGACGCGCTCAATACTGAAGCCGGTAGAATTTGTGCTGTTCGTCTAAGACCAGTGGGTTTATAGCAGTCCACACTGCAAACTCTTGATTTTTTCTAGGGTTTGCGGCCTTCCATGTCTCGTATTCTTCTTGATTGCCACTCTTGAGTAACTCGTAATTGTATGCTTCAAAATGGCCTGCATCGAGGACGCGTTTTTGGTAATCAAACAGAATATTGGGGTGGCTTTTGTCAAATCCACTACCAAAGTATCGCTCTATGAACGACTTCCTCATTCTATTCACTGAGCTCAAGTTGATCTCTGACTCATTTGCCAGACATTGTAGGTGAATCGACTTGTAGACAGTCTCGAATGAGATTTTGTTTTTTGGTGCGTTAGACAATTCGTTTGCAGTCATCGTCGGTTTCTTACTAAAAGAAACCGATATCGAATCTTTTGTCGTGACTATTAAATCGGCTTTGTACGTATCGTATAGTTGTTTACTTATTTGAATTGTTCGTGGAGTCTTTGGTTCAAGATTAAGGAACAACTCACCATAGATCATCGCCCAGACCGATTCGGGAGTATGGTAATAATATTCTGCAGCGTGCAAATAATTGGATACATACGCAGGCTCTACCTGAATGCCGCGTTCGAAGTACTGGATGGCCTTATCGTATTCTTCGCGGTTTCTTTCCACTGTCCCACGCGCAAGATGTAGACACCCCGACTTCAGAAACTTTATACGTCCAGCGTCAAACACTTCGATTGCCTTCTCGAGCTTTCCTTCTTCGTAGTAACTATTACCCAGCAGTTGATGAATTTGGTCGAAATCATCCTTATGCGACGTCAGCTTCGACAGTAATTTAATTGCCTGCTTATAATCTTTCTTTAGGTAGTACGCATACGCAATCTCATACGTAATGCTTATATCCTGTGGGTCGAGAGCTTGCGCTTTTCTGAGCATGACTATCGCTTTGTCAGGATTCCCATTGTCCATCTCCACGATCGCAGACTGTATAAGCTCATACGCCCTCTCGCCCTTCGTCTGCGCTGCTGTTGTCTGCGCGACAAACAAACACAGTAGGTATATAACAACGCTCAAGGTGATATTCACAACCGGCCTATCAACTCCCAATGGTCTCATTTACGTGCTTTTATTAGTGTATATGCCCAGCCAATGTGTACCAAGTGTATGTCACGAACCCACGTTCTGCACAAACTTAGCATAATCGCACCACGAATAGTTGAGCCGGAAACCTTTGTCTTCGGTGCAAATCGTTAGTCGTACAGAAATCGAACGGCGTGATGTGAAGATGTGGTTACGAGGAGCAACGTGTATGCGCCGCACGAACGACCGTGCATGGACATCGTGAACACGCCAGCACCTGCTTGCAGCTCACTTGATAAATCGGGTGCTCGAGGCAACGTCAATCGTATCCAAACAGGCACGCACTGTTGCGACTCCAAGCGGTTCTCCGTATGCCCTACCCTGTGCCAGTCCGTCCAGCGATCCATACGACCACGCCATCACGAGCGACGAGGCACCTGAATCAGATACACGATGATCGCCTGCACCAATTTCCGAGCTGGCATAGACCAGGTCGGTGCCGGCAATCTCTAAAAGTTTATTACCTGGAATGAGGGCACCATCCAAACGAACGTACCCGACGTCTGCACTTTTCATGACAACCGACACAAAGTTGTCCATGCCTTCAGGTGCATAAAACGCACCACCGTGTATCCAGCGCGATACACCTGGCACAACCATCATCGTCGGCATACCTGCTACCACAGTGGGATGCCCCTGCGCCAACTCTGAACCTTTTAGGAGTGTTCCGCTAGGGGGCACTCCGCCAGGGGGCACTCCGCTAGGGGGCACTCCGCTAGGGGGCACTCCGCTAGGGGGCACTCCGTCAGGGGGCACTCCGCTAGGGGGCACTCCGTCAGGGGGCAACAGAAACGCAAACGACTTCCCATACTGCATTACATGTGCTGGTTTCGATGTCCTCCATCGTGTCGCTCTAGTCAATGAAGTATCGGTATAATACTTCCCAGCGTTGATAACTGCAACTTGCACATAGGCGGTTCCTGCTACATTCATCCGACTTACAACGGTACCGTCTTCAAGAGCCAAAATTCGCACCCAGTTCTCGACCTGACTCCTACGATCCGCTGTGTACAGCATGGGAATGGTAACGAATGTTGTGTCTGCAAACTCATCCGGCATTAATACTTGGTAAAAATTGTTACGAATGAAATGCGCAGACGAAGCGAAAAAACCAGTAGGGGGTAGTATGGGGTATGTAAGTCGGAGCGATGCGTGTGCCAATGGCAGCATTTGCTGCAATGGCAACCGGTGATTTGATTGTAACGACAGTGCTGTTCTCGGACGCGACGACGACAATCTGTCCAGCTCTTCGCTGGAGATTGGGAGACACATTGTACTCATCTTGCGGAGCGCTGAACACGCGATATGCTTTACCCCATGTCTCAACCGGAAAATACCGCGTGCGGTTGCCATTGCCCTGATACGCCTCGTACGTCGACACTGTAATGGGGACTGTCGACTTGACGGTAACCCCAAGCGGACCTACGCCTCCGTTGCTCGACGGCAGATGTGAGGTCTGTACAGGCCACGAGTATCAGATACGCGCGTAGAGCCCAGTTCATATGTACCCCTAACAAAGAATGCAATTCTATATAGCTCTTTCAGCAAAGTCATGCCCCCTGCCGCAGCCCCATACTATATGGCAGGAACGAAGCAAGTGGTATGCCATTGATAGGATGGAGATCTGGCCCGTAACGATTACCCCACTTAGTTGTTATTACACGACAAACGCACACTGTCGAACAAACCGTTATGTTGGGGTTAATGGCTCGCTTTCAAGGAGGAGTATCTATGCGCGTATTGATCGTTTTGTTGATGCTTACTGCGCATTGTGCTGTGAGCGCCCAGAGCCTGTCGCTGTTCGATATCGACGGATCTCTGTTTTCACGCATTTCTGCTCAATTTTATGCCTTCGATGCGCAATGGCAACAAGCACGTCCGTCCCTGAATGAAATTACTGTGCGCGAGGATGGATTCTCGCGAACGGTACTGTCGGTCACGTGTCCATCGGGTACTCCCCCGAGTGCTGTGTCTTCTGTGCTTGTAATGGACGTTAGCGGCTCGATGTCCAACGGTAAGGGCACGCAACCGAATATCGAGCTTGCGATAACAGCGGCGAAAGTTTGGATAGCAGGACTGCCTCTAGGAACAAGCGAATGCGCAATCGTGAGTTTCGATGATGCCAACTACCTGAATCAGGATTTTACAACAAGCAGAGCAAAGCTCGTAACAGCAGCAGATAGTCTGAAGGCAAACGGTGGAACGGATTACGACGTCGGACTGCTCACACCAAGTGCCGGAGGATTGGTTATTGCTGCAAGAGGTAAGTACAAGAAGGTGGTTGTATTTCTTACTGATGGTGAGTCTTCGAAGCAACCCAATGTTGGTGCCATTGTTGCCGAAGCACAGCGACTGAATTGCGCTGTCTATTGTGTTACACTTGGAATGCAATGCCCTCAAAGCCTTCGCGATATCTCCACCCAGACCGGCGGAATGTGGTTTGAGAATCTAACAACAAATGAAAATGTTAATACTGTTTACGAAACCATCCTTATGGACGCGCAGGATGGTACCCCGTGCACTGTCGAATGGTTGAGCGCATTCGCCTGCGCTGAGCCGGGTCGGTCTGTTGTCTTAGGCTGGAATGGTGTTACTTCAGAACGGACCTACACATCGTCACCTGGTGCCATTACCGATATCGTCGTAACTCCGCAGCCCCTTTACATCCGTTCCAAAAGAGTGGCCGTGCGATTCGACACGACGATTACCATAACAAACGGGCAAGCAGCAACAACGGTGTCGACAATATCGAGTTCACATGCAGCATTTGACGTCAACCCGAAAACATTTGCTCTGTCGCCGGGACAAAGCATGCAACTCACGGTAAGTTATACTCCGGTGGACAGCGGGTATACCTATGCATCGTTTACAATAGAGAGTGATATCTGTCGCACCACATTCTATGCGAGTGGATCGTTTCCTGGCAAGCGACCCACACAAAAAACCTTTAAGGTTGTAGCTCCGAACGGCGGTGAACTGTTTGCTGCGGGGTCGGATACAATAATCACGTGGACAGGAATTCCGTTAACAGACCATGTGCGACTTGAATACAGCAACGATGCCGGCATGACCTGGACCGTTGTTGCGAATGATGTGACGGGAGGCAGCTATAGGTGGCGAGTACCTGGAGTTGCGAGCGATAAGTATCTTATCCGAGCTACTCAACTGCCCCTAGACTCAATCCCTCTTACCGAAGCCAGCGTTGTACTTGTGGGACATTCCGGTCTTGTCATCGATGTATCGTGGGACGTGCAAGGTGATAGAGTACTTACGGCAAGCAGCGACTTTACAGCCAAAATCTGGGATGCTAAAACAGGTTACGATATCCACACGCTGAGAGAACACACGTCCGGACTTTCGAAGGCGCGGTTCAACCCGGAAGGGACAAAGGTGGCAACATCTGGAAATGACACACGACTACTTATCTGGGACGCGTTTTCCGGCAGCATGCTTAGATCGCTGATAGGACACGAATCCAGCGTCAGGACAATCGGGTGGAGTCCGGACGGTACACAACTGGTATCAGGAAGCTGGGACGGAGATTGCAGAGTATGGGATCCTGTAACTGGTGCCTATACCTGGCCCTTTGGAGGCAAAGCAGGTGTATGGACGGCTATGCATTGGCATCCGGATGGGAATGCATTTGCAATTTCTGGACTTGATGCCTTTGGAAGTGATGCCATCAAAATTCGCAATACGAAGCCAGGGGGCATTCGCTCCGATCGTTCCGGGTGCGGAGGAACTATTAACAAAATTGAATGGGGTGATAGCGGAACTGCACTGCTTGTTGCTAGCAATAACGGCGTAGCGTGTATATGGAGAAAGTGGGGGTTTGGAGACCAGCCTGTTTCACTTATCGGACATACGGGTAATGTAATGGACGCGACATGGAGTCCGGATGGTAATAAGGTTGCCACCGCAAGCGCAGACGGCACCGTCAAGATATGGGATGGCAAATTCGGCCAGCTTTTACAGAGCTGGGACCACGCCTCGCCCGTACAAAATATTGGCTGGAGTTCGAGAGGTGTTTGGATAGCAACCTCGAGTAACGATACTGCAATGGTCTGGAATGCACTCACTGGTAAGCTGATTGAAAAACTTGTCGGGCATCGTGGCTTGATCAGAGAGCTTGAGTGGAGTGCCGATGGGCTTCGCCTTGCAACTTCAAGTAACGATTTAACTGCACGCATCTGGGAAGTCGATGCTGGTCTTCAGCGCGACGTATCGGATGCGACGTTCTCTGTTGTTGCGCCGCAGCCCCTTGCCCAGGACATAGATATGGGAAAGGTCCTTTTAGGGCGTGCAAAGGATTCTGTAGTAATAGCTGTTGTGCGTAACACAGGTGTGTTGTCGTTTCGCGTCGACGATATTCAGGTTGGGGGTGTCGATGCGTCTGATTTCAGCATTGTGTCGGGTGCGCCACCGTTTACTGTAGACCCTGGCAGTGCGAGAGCAGTGGAGTTCAGATTCAGACCGACATCCGTAGGTCAGAAGGCCGCAACGCTCAGCATCAGAACGCAATCCGAAACATTAGAGCGAATCATCATCGGCGAAGGTGTGCTGCCCGTGCTGGAGTTTGTTTCTACCATCATCGACTTTGGATTGGTCGATGTCGGGCGTCGTAAGGACACCTTACGAGCCACTACGATAAAAAACATTAGTAACGACGCTCTTGTTGTGCATGCTTCGCGACACGCGGGTCCCAACGCCATAGATTTCTCGACGTTAGCAGGAGCAGGGTCGCTCACTCTGCAGCCGGGCGAGACGTCCGTTGTCGATCTGCGCTTCGCGCCGACCAGCGTCGGACGAACAAGCGGAAGGCTGCTGCTCGACTACGAGGGCGTTGGTTCACCAGCTATGGTGACGCTGTTTGGTGAGGGTCGTCTTTCTGGACCAATGATTTCCGCAACAGCCCTTGCAATTGCCCCAATCGTGTGTCCTAGCGAAGCACAGGATACTATCGTTGTTTATAATCTGGGCATCGGCAACCTGGTGATTTCTGACGTTGCAATTGGTGGTCCAGATGCTGGTGACTTCGCATTGGATAATGTTGTAGTGCCAATTACGATTCCTCAGGACAGTTCAACCAGAATTAACATACGGTTCAGACCAGGCCAAGTCGGTATGAAGAGGGCGGACGTTGTGTTTTCAAGCAACTCGTTTGTCGACAGCGTGTTTGCAATCCCTCTATCCGCACAGAAGGACGAAGTTTCCTTCGCTACTAGCGCCGAGACTATCGACCTTGGTCTGTTATGTCCGGAGCAGCTTGTCACAACATCGGTGTCGATTTCAAATACAGGCACTGTTCCAACACACATCCATGCCGATGCGACGGCCGTTCAACTCACTTCGGCTTCACTACCTCTTGCGTTAAGTGAGACAGTAAAGCTCGGCATATCTGTTACTGTAGGTACAGAAGGCATGATCGATGAGATCGTTGTATTGACAGACAGTGTTTGCGGCGTTCGTAAGGAGGTTCGCATCATCGGTGCCATAGAACGTCCCGTGATAACCTTACGTAACCTCGACATCGTCGGCGTTGTAGGTGGTGTGACAATTACCAGACAACTGGTAATATCGAACCCCAGTCGCCATACGATTACGATTCCAACAGCGCCCCCTTTTGACCCATTCATTGTTGCTACAGGTGCTTTTCCGATTACAATTCCTGCGCAAGACAGCGTAACAATTGACATCAGTTACCTCGCAACCGATACTATATCGCGAAGCGTTAGTCTGATACTCGACTTTGTGGCGGCTACTCCAGGTAATGCAGGCACGTGCGCTGGTGCAGCCACTGCAGCGATTTCTGGACGTGGCGTAACGTCCTATGCGAGGATTGCAATCGGTCGTATCGAAGGTTATCCGGGCGACATCATACACGTCCCCATCGTGATTGATGAAGCAGTCAACCTAAACACTGCAGGCGCTACAGCAATCGGTGTACAGCTAAGGATGAATGCGACATTGCTCGATCCGATAGACGCAACGCCGCGTGGTGTCATCGAGGGCAGCGAACGCGTTATCGACATCGAACTACCTGCGACCGGAATTGCTGGTGCCATACTTGCGACATTGCCTTTTAAAGTCATGCTCGGAAACGACACCGTCACACCAATTGCGCAACTCAATGCACAAGCAATAGGCGCAAACGTATTCATCGAGTCTGTCGACGGCGAGTTCCACCTTCTCGGCACCTGTTTGGTAGGGGGCGCGCGGCTGCTCAATCCAATCGGAACTGCACGTATCGTCGGACTCACTCCGAACCCTGCTGACAACTCCGTTGAGATTGTAATCGAAACAATCGAAAACGGTAGAACGAGCATCGTTGTCGTCGACGAAGTGGGCCGCGATGTCGCACTTGTGTTCGATGGTGAACTCACACGAGGTTCGCGCATGTTTAAAGTCGATACCAGTAGGCTAGGCTCGGGGAATTACTTCGTGAACATGCGAACGCCAACTATTGGCCAAACCGCGATACTTCGCATCCTGAAATAGAAGTGGACTTGTTGAAATACTTCGCGTTAGTCGTGGCATTTGGCGTGTCTTTGCTTGCATCTGCACAGGATCGCAAGGCTTTTGGAATGTATGGCCAATACGCTCTGAACATGCATGCGGCAGACTTTCAGCAGCTACCGGGAGTACCGAATTGCTGTCCACGTTTTGAACGCGGCATCGGTCCCGGATTCGCACTTGGCGTACTATACGACATACCGTTTAACGATCTGTTTAGGCTTCAGCTACGTGCAGGTTATCGATCTCTTGGTGGAGAGCTCTCAACGATTGAGCCTACGACCATTTTAGAAAACGGAAGTGCTACACCAGGCGAATTCACGCATACACTAGCGGCATCGTTGTCGAACGTCGGCATCGAGCCTATGATTCGCATACGTGCGTTTGAGAATTTTAGTATCAACGTTGGTCTAAGTGCGGGCGTGGTATTCGCACAAACCTATGATCAGCGCGAACAGATAACGCAGCCAGAAAACAGCGGTACGTTTCTCGATTCGTTGGGCAACGATACACACATGCGCGTTCGAAATCAGTCATCGGGTGATATACCAAACGCTTCGCCATTCCACGTGGCGTTGCTTGGCGGCGTCTCATACTCCTTGCCACTCAACAACAAGCGTACGCTTTTTCTCGCACCCGAAGCCACGTACACATTTGGCATTACACCGTTAGCAAGTGGACTTAGCTGGAACGTGCATGCAATTCGACTAGGCGTATCTGTTCTGTACTCGCCTGCCGATGAAATCGATTCGAGTCCGCTCGTTCCTGTTATAGTTGATAAAGTTATTACTATTCCCGAGCCAACTCCAAAACCAAGTCCCGCACCAAAGCCCCCAATCCTTGTTTCCGTTTCAATTGTCGGTATTGAATCAGACAATCACGAGGTTCCTCTGGTGCGGCTACGTCTCGAAGAGTTTGAGTCTACACTCATGATGTCCTTTCTGAATTACATCTTCTTCGAAGAGAACAATGCATCGCTACCAGTCCGTTACCACACACTCACGGTAGCCGAAACCGACACCTTCAATGTCGATCATCTCAGTTCGACAGAAAAGATGAGAAACTACTATCAGGTATTGAACATCATCGGACGCAGACTAGTAGATAATCCGAATGCGACAGTTAGACTAACGGGTTGCAATCAGGACATTCGTGATGAGAAGGACAATCTCATGCTTTCGCGCAACCGTGCATTGGTGGTGAAGAAGTATCTGTCCGAAGTCTGGCAGATTAGTGATGCTCGCATAAAGATCGAGGAAAGGAATCTTCCGGTTAAAGCAGCCAACACTACGATGCAAGATGGTGCAGAGGAGAATCGACGCGTTGAAATCACTTCCGACAATGCAAAAATTCTCGCGCCAATCATCAAGCACGACACCGTTCGCTCGGCGTCTATTCAAACAATTCGCATCAAGCCTGTGGTGACACCAGACGCGCCTGTTGCGCGCTGGCGTCTGACAATAAAGCAAGCGGGTAGATCGCTGCATGTTCTTGATGGCAAGGGGCTGCCTCCTGTATCGATCGACAGTGATATCAGCAACAGTCTGCCCATACTTCTCAAGAGTGGAGGCGATATCACTTGCTCTCTCGCGCTCTTCGATTCTGCTGCATCGGAATATGCAACCGAGGCTCCACTACCGAACGTTGTAGCCGGGGCTTCCATACCCATCGACCGCTATACCATTAAGCGCAAACAGACAGAACGACTTGGTAATAAAGGAATCGATCGGTTTAGCCTGCTACTCTTCGACGTTCGTTCAGCAGAAGTTTCTGCACCCGATATCGCAATCATCGATCTTATCAAGGCGCGCATTCATCCCGAATCTATCGTCCGCGTAATCGGATACTCAGACAGACTGGGCGATACAAAGTACAATCAGCAACTCGCCGAAAGCAGGGCCCGCTCTGTTGCATCCAGGCTTGGTGCAACTGTAGTTACGACAGAAGGCATAGGTCAGGCAAACCTCTTCGAAAGCTCACTGCCCGAAGGCAGGCTCTACACGCGAACGGTAGACGTCGTGGTCGAAACACCCGTAAGGTAGCTCATACGGGATGTAACGAATACCTTCGTACAGCGGCTGATATTTCTTACTTGTCCGCTTCGCCCATCACGGGGTCGATGGATCCGATGATGGCTACTACGTCGGAGATCATAGAGCCTTCGGCCATGTGTTTGAGGGCCTGGAGGTTGCTGGACGACGGACTGCGGATCTTGAGCTTCCAGGGGTTACCTGTGCCGTCGCTGACGATGAAGAAGCCAAGCTCGCCCTTGGGAGACTCGATGCAGGTGTAGGTTTCGCCGATCGGTGGAAGGACGCCGAAGTTGATGATCATAAAGTCGTTTATTAAGTCTTCCATCTTGGTGTAGATGGCGGCTTTTTTGCTGACGACGTTGCGTGGGTCTGGGGCAAGGATGTCAGAACGTGGGAGTGTCTCAAGTATGTCGAGCACCTGGTGGATGATCTTTACGGTTTCCCATACTTCGCCAACACGACACATGTAGCGGCCATAGCAGTCGCCATCGTTGCGCGTAATAACGTCGAAGTCCATCTTGCTATAGTACATGTACGGCTCGTCTCGACGGATGTCGTGCGCAACACCAGAGCCCCTTAGCGTCGGACCCGTAAGCCCAAGCGCCACTGCTTTTTCGGCCGTGATGTGTCCGACACCAGCCATGCGGTCGACAAAAATGCGATTGCGATTCACAAGCGCTTCGAACGATTTCATTTCATCGGGGAACGCATTCAGCCACTTGCGGATGTCGCGCAGTACGTCGTCTGGTATGTCGTTTGCGACGCCACCGATGCGAGCATAACTCGTGGTAAATCGTGCACCGCAAATGCGTTCGAATAAGTCGTAGAGTTTTTCGCGTTCGGTAAACGTCCACAAGAACAGCGTCATCGCGCCCACGTCCATCGCTGTTGCACCCATGGCAATCATGTGCGACGAAATGCGCGCCATCTCACACACGAGCATGCGCACCCACACTGCACGTTCGGGCACTGCAACGTTCGCGGCCTTTTCGACGGCCATACACACCGCGACGTTATTTGACATCGGCGACAGGTAATCGAGGCGATCGGTGTGCGGGATAAACTCGTTATACGTCATGTTCTCCGCAAGCTTCTCGTACCCGCGATGCAAGTACCCCAGCTCTGGAATACACTTCAGCACCGTTTCTCCATCGAGCCTTAGCAGCACACGCAACACACCGTGGGTTGCGGGGTGCTGCGGACCCATATTGAGAATCATGTCGTTCTCAATCGGGTCTTCGAACATCGCAACCGTGTCTTTGTCCATTACCTCGCGCAGAATCTTGCTCTGACGAAGCTTCTCAACACGTTCAATCGTGGCCGAATTCGAAATGGGTAGCGACATAGGGTAGGGGGCTTTTGTGGAGCACAAATTTACAACCTCACCTCCAAACCCCACACGGTTGTTACATCTCATTCCGGGAGATAATGATTCCCGGAATAAACGGGTCGGCGGAATAAACCGCTCGACGGACCGTGATTTAGAACGAATGGCCAAAATCCATCACTACACTTGGTAAAATCGCCCTGTCCGATATGACATACGCGCACCCGACGCCGATTCTGAACACAAAACCACCGGACTCTTTCTCGTAACGGTATCCAAGCATTCCGCCCGGATTAAACAGCGAGGACGTAAGCCAATTGGTCATATCGTCCGGATCGTCTGGTTCCCAGGCCACTTGAGTCAGGAGTCCGGCGACGACATCGATATGATCACTTCCATGAAAAAGGATATACCGTAGTTCGATAGGTACAAACGTGGCATTCAAGTATGGAGGACCGTAACTGGCTGCAATCCGCAGCGACTGACTCACACTTTGCGAATCGAACTTTACAATGGTGGCCTCGACACCGATATGGCACCATGACCATCCAAGGTTAAATGTCCCACCCTGTATGCTGAAATCGGGTTGCGCTCGTGAAGTGTGTACGCAGAGGACAAGCGCGACGAGGAGAGTGGAGTATCTCACACAAGAAATGTATCTCATTATGAAGAGCATCTCAGCATCGTGAACATCTTACTGTTTCGCTTGAATCCAGCGCCGTACTTGGTCGGTAACGTCCGGCGTGGGCCAGTGCGCACCTGTAAACGGGATGAATGTGTGTTCGACTTCAGCGCGACTTAGTGCGTCGATGCATTGCGTAGCAACACTAAAAGGTACGGTTGTGTCCTGTTTGCCGTGGCAGATAAGTATGGGCATCCCGCGAAGTCTATCGTATCGTTCAAGAACGCCGGCCACGGGATAGATGCTGCCGCTAATCGAAACAACACCTGCGAAATCGTCGGGGTGACGCGTTGCGAGCACTTGCGCAAAAAAGCCCCCTTGCGAGAACCCTATCACAAATGGCTTCCCAAGTTTTACATCGCCAATAATTGCGTCGTTCGACGATGCAGGTGCTTGCAATGCATTTATTGCGTCGCGCATTACATCGTAGTACCATTGTCCCGTCGTAGCAATACTCTCCGCTTCGATTAAATCTGGAATGGTCGAGTCGTTCAGAACGCCAGTGAATTTGCCGATCAAGTCTGCTTTCGACTCGCTCCATTTCAGGTAAGGGGCTTCTGGACAAATAAAGATGGTGTTCGTGAGGTTGAGTTCGCGGGCCCACTGAATCATGACTTCCGGACCGTGTCCGTTACCGTGAAGCACCAGCGCAACGCGATAGATCGTGTCGCGATGCATGGGCTTCGGTGTTAGCAGGTGATAACGTCCAAGCCTCGTCTGCGTGATGTGCTTTGTGCGAAGCTCGAGGCCCAACTGATTCTGTGCGATTGCGTTACTCGTAATCGTTATTATAAATAAAAAGACTGTTAATCCAGACGCAATCAACTTCATTTCTCACCCTCTAACATGTCGAGTCCCTTCTTGAACTCCTCAAGCTTCGCCTTCGACAATCGTGGATACGTCGGATGACGTCCACGTAGGCTAGCCAACACGATCTCCATCATGGCGTATCGAGCATACCATTTTGTGTCGGCGGGCAGAATGTACCAGGGGGCCTCGTCGATCGATGTGCTCTCAATGGCATGTTCGTACGCCTTGCGGTACTCCGACCAATGCTCACGCACTTTTAGATCTTCGACCTTGAACTTCCAGTTCTTCTCTGGCTCCTGCAGTCTATCATATAAACGCTTGCGTTGTGCCTCTTTCGACACGTTCATAAAGAATTTTAATATGATGGTTCCACTGCTCACAAGGTTTTCTTCGAAGTCGCGAATAATAGCAAGGCGTTCTTTCCAGAAGCGCGCATCGACATCTGCAACCGTTTTGATGTCGGGGATATGTTCGAGCAGCACGAATTCGGGGAATACGCGCGGACCCAATGCGTACTCGTAATGCGAGCGGTTGTGCAGTACAATCTCTCCCCTGCCAGGCGTGGCCTTGTAATGGCGCCACAAAAAATCATGTGCAAGCTCTTCTTCGCTCGGACGCTTGAACGATGTTGTCTGCACACCGTGCGGGTTCATGCCCGCTTCAATAAACTTTATTGCTCCGTCCTTCCCAGACGCATCCAGTCCTTGCACCACAACCATCAACCCATACCGCTTGTGCGCATACAGCCTGTCGTGTAAATCTTCGAGCTCATCGCGCTGGTCTTTATACGCCTGCTTTGCTTCATCCTCTGTAATTACATCGCCCTCGTACTCCGTCGGCCAATCCTTCAGACGAAACTTGTCGCCCTCATTCACACGCAGATCGTCAATCTCCGCTGTTATCGGGTTGTTCTTGCGTGAGGCTTTAGGGGGCTTGGACATAAGGTCGTTCCTGATACAAGTACTGTTGGAAGCCCGTGAAGGCCTTGGAAAGTTCGTCTGGAGATCCTAATGCATCGACTGCATCCTTGATAGAGTCGCTGTACTTCAGTCTCAGCAATGCTGCCAGCTGGTCTTTGTCGAGTTGATACACACCCTCGCGAACATATTGTCCGAGCACAAAATCGAGAAACGTCTGCAGCTGGCTCTCCACATGCTCATAAATCATCTCACTCGCTTGTGCTGCTCTTTCGACGCGTGTTATGGGCGTGACCTTAAACGCAACGTATGCCAGCACATCGAACAGATCACTGTCTTCAGCATCGATGACTTTCTGCATCTCAACTAACTGACCTCCGGTTATGCCCTTCGCCTCGAGTCCGTTCAATAGCTCTTTCCGCGTATTAGGCTTGCTCCAGAGAGCCCGTAGGTGTCGCTCATCATTAAAAAGTTCCGGCAGCTTCCCATAGAGGTGCTCCAAAAACTGTTGCGCGGACATCGGCGTACCGTTTTCGTGCCAGAACGACGTCGACTCCATGTGCTGTATCGAGCGCACACTTCCATCCGAAAGCCTGATCTTGATTTTCTCACGAGGCGGTGGTGGGGGCAGCGGCCAGGGTCCGTCAGGGGGCTCTTCAGGGGGCTCTTC
>Ga0163153_10002403_pt1 | contig 27465 bp, 22 predicted proteins | sample OliLakLV19MP6IB1_FD_148629 | JGI IMG/M metagenome (GOLD analysis project Ga0163153, IMG submission 148629) | Freshwater microbial mat bacterial communities from Lake Vanda, McMurdo Dry Valleys, Antarctica - Oligotrophic Lake LV.19.MP6.IB-1 | ecosystem: Environmental > Aquatic > Freshwater >...
ACGAAGAGATCCTCACGGGCTTCGCCGGGGCCGCTCTTCTCGCTACCGGCCATGGGATGGCTGCCGACGAAGCGTCCGCCAGTCGGGAGTTTCTTCTCTACCTCAGCGACAATTTGCTGCTTGGTGCTGCCCGCGTCGGTAATCAAGGCCCCGGCCGGTGCATGATTCATTGCAACCAAGGCTTGTGCGGCGATCTGCTCGACGGGCGTGCAGATCACGACCAGATTCGCTCGCGAGACGCCGCGCGCCAGGTCCATGGTCGTGGCGGTGACGGCGCCGACTTTCTTGGCGGCCCGCAGGCTGGTGGTTCGGCGGCCGACGCCCACCACATGGTTTGCGAGTCCGCGTTCCAGCAGGGCTCGGCCGACCGAGCCGCCGATCAAGCCGACGCCGACGATCGCGACGGTGTCCCAGGCGGGTGGCGCCGTCGGCAGCGGGACTGCGCTGGCCAAGTGGGGGTGCTCCAAATGCGGGAAACACGCATTTTAGCAATCTTGCTAGCGGTGGGGAGCCAGTGTTTTCCATCGCGCGCCTGGAACCGTCCGCCACGCGTTGACGAATGCCGCCGAGGCTTTTACCATGCGTTCTGTAGGGAGCATCCGCTCGTCTCTGTGCTTCGTCCCGTGAGCACTCAGGCAGCTTGCCCGAGGATGACTAGTCTGAAAACCAATTTGGGGGGGACCGTAGCGATGCCGCTCTTCGAGGTTGAAACCGAGTCGCACATTATCATTACCTGGGCCCAGGATCAGGACGCCGCCGCCGCCGTCGTGACCGACGCCTACCCCACCGAAAAGGTGCTCCGGCTGATTCGCAGGCCGCGCGACACCTGGGTCATTTCCAAGAGCGCCCTGGGCATCAGCGGCCCGGTGGACGTCTGTCACACGGCCCGCGATTGCCTGTCGAAGGCGCACGGCGACAAGGTCCACGCCATCCGCCTCTACATGCACGAAACCGGCACCGACCTGGAACGCGCCCGCAAGGTGATCGAGTCCAACATGGTGATGGGCTGGTAACTCGCGTTGCCGTCGCGACGTTGGTCTCGCGTGCGGACGTCACGCGGCCAGCTGTGGTCGCGAATGACGAATCTCGAAATCCGAATGTCGAATCAATGGCGAATGCTGGAATGACTGAATGATCTCGGGCGCAGTTTGACTTCTGTGCCGCGGCAGTTCATTTAGACATTCGCCATTCGAGCTTGATTCGTCATTCGGATTTCGTCATTCGACATTCCCCCGTCCGCCTACTGATGCAGTCCAGTAGCGGGATTCCCGCATTGCGCAAAAAAAATCGGCGTCGCCCGAACCTTGCGGTCTGGGCGACGCCGTTGAGGAGTAACGTCTTTGTTGCTGGTTATCGTTCAGCTTAGTACTGGACGATCACGTCGCTCGTCCAGATGAACTGGCTTCCATCCGAAAGATCGTCGTACGGTTGCAGCGTTGTGGGCGAACCGGTTCCGGCCGAGGGCGGCAGGCGGCCGTCCGACCAGTCCCAGCGAGCTTCCGTGCGGAACGTGACGTTCTTGTTGGGGAAGTAGTTCAGGCCGGCCGCGACTTCGTACCAGTTGGCTTCGTTGTCAGCCAGGTTGTCGAAGAAGCGAACGCGAGCCCCGTCGTCATCCCGGAACCATTCGCCACGGAAGCCGACTTTCCAGCAGTCGTTCACCGTGTAGAACAGGTACTGGTTGACGCCATACCACTCAGCGTCCTCAACCGGACCGCCGAACGGATTCTGCGCGGCGTCGTCTTGCCAGCCGATGTCGTTCTGGAAGACGTATTGCCACTTGTCGGTCAGGTTGCGGGTGACCACCAAGGAAGACAAGGAGCGATTGCCGGTGATGCCGGTGATCGCGTTCTCATCGCCCGACGTGCCAGCCCACGCGATGGCGGTCTTGCCGTTCTCGCTCGTCCAGAAGAACCCTGCCAGTCCGCTCAAGTTGTCGTTGTCGTCTTCCCACTTGTCCCAGCCACGATCAATACCGCCGATCACGCTCACCCGGTCGTTGAGCTTGTAGGTCGCCAACGCGCCGGTCTGAGTGAACGGTTCGCCGTATTGGAAGGTGTAAGGCTGAGTGATGAAGAAGTTGCCCGGGGCGGTTACCACTTGGTAGCCGATCGGAGCGTAGTAGTGACCGACTTTGACGCTCAAGTCGTAGTAGCCGAACTCAGCGTACACCTGGGGCATCGCCAGGCCGTACTGTGCGGCCCGACGAATCGGGTCATTCGGTTTGTCTTCGTTCCACTTTTGCGTACCGTCGTTCTCGGTTTCAAGGCCGAGAGCCGTGGTGTAGAAGTAGTCGGTGCCGTACAGCAGGTCCACGCGACCGCCGACGTCGAAGCCGCACTCAGTGTCCAGTGATTTCTGGGCGTACCAGTAAGCCTGGTTGAGTTGGCCTTCGTTGGCGCGATCCTGGAACGTCACCGGGCCGTTGTACCCGTTGCCGGGATTGTCCGGGTTCCAGGTGTAACCGCCGTTGATCCAGCCGGCAATGGTGATGTTGTGCTCGTCGAGCCAACAGCCGGAGAAGACCCGGTAGGGACCTTCTTCCTCGGCTTCAGCGCACTCATCGCATTCCTCGGCTTCTTCCGCGGCGGCGGCTGACTCGTCCTCCGCGTCCATGTCGGCTTCGTCGGCCGGTTCCGGAGCGGCGGGTTCTTCGTCGCTGGGCGAAGCGGCTTCCTCGTCTTGAGCGTACGCGTCATACGTGTATGACGTATACGAGGCCGGCTGCTGCAGCGACTGTGCATTCGATTGCTGCGCGAAGGCCGTCAGGCCTGCTACGCCGAGCGCTACCAAAGCGCCCCCAATCCTCCTGATCCTCATGGCGTCACTCCTTCGTGCAGGTCTTGCAACAAAGATACTGGGTGATGTCGACCCGGACAGTCGTGCCAGGACCGCGTCGGGTTGTCCGTGACTGCTTTGAACCGTCGGGGCCACGGGGAGAATCGTCGCCTCAACGGATTGCTTCTCCCCTTTTCTCGGTGTGCCGGGTTTACTTAGTTCAAGCGGACGTCCCCGCATGGCACTGCCTACGCCACAAGCAGAGCTTCGCTGTGCGGCAGAGTTTACCCAGACAGAGGGGTCTAACTCGCGATTGCGAGAGAATGCGCAAAGTTTACGGCTGCGCGTTAGCGAAATGCCACTTGAGTCGTGAGATTTCAGGGACAACGAGCCCGAATGGACGCCGACTCGACCACGAATTCGTTGGTGTATTCGAAGACTGACACGAATCAGCGCTCCGTCGCCCTAGTGGGCGACGATCGCCGAATAAAGCTGCCAGCCCAGAAAGGCGAGCATTCCGGCCACCAGAAACAGGCCCTCGTTCCGGCTCACTACCATGCCGCGTAACATAATTGGAACCAAGGCGACGGCGAAGGCGATCATCACCGGCAGGTCGATGTAGAGCGAGCGAGCTTCGACAGGCACCGGATGAATTACGGCCACAAGAGCCAAGATCAACAAAAGATTAAAGATATTCGACCCGATGACGTTCCCGACAACGATGTCCGCGTCCCCACGCCGGGCGGCGACTACGGAGGTGGCAAGTTCCGGCAACGAGGTGCCCAGAGCCACGATCGTGAGCCCGATGATCAACTCGCTAACGCCGATCAGCCTGGCCATTTCCACCGCGGCGTAAACCATGAGTTGCGCCCCGGCGACGAGTCCCGCCAGGCCTAGGACGATCAGCAGCAGGCTCTTCCTGTTCCCGGTTGTAACCTCGGCCGCCCCCTCAATTTCGCGCCGGACGCTCCTCGATTCCTGCCGCGCTGCTCGATACGAGTATCCGGTGAACAACACGAACCCGGCTAGCATGAACAGCCCGTCTTGTCGGCTGATGACGCCATCCCAGGCCAGGGCGAGCACGAGAATCGAAACCGCGATGACGATGGGCAATTCCGCCCGCAACAATCGCATTTGAACATGCAATGGGCAAAGGACTGCCGCCAGTCCGAGAATCAGCCCGATATTCGCAATATTGCTCCCCACCAGGTCGCCAAACGCCAATTCGGTCTGACCTTTGAGCGCCGCGGATACATCCAGCGACAACTCCGGACAGGAAGTGCCGAAAGCGACAAGCGTCAAACCAATGACCAATTGGCTGATTCCCATCCGCGTGGCGATGCTCACTGCGCCGAGCAGCGTTGCCTCGGCGCCGTAGTAAAGCACGACAGCCCCCGCGACGAAGACGCCGATCAAGAACGAGACTGTCAGCATAGAACGCCTCCGTCGCAGGCAGTTTTCCGGTGTTACTACGCGATTCAGTCAATCGGCGCGAAGAGCGCGTCGACAAAGGCGCCGGGATCGAACAGGGCCAAATCGGCTGCTTTTTCGCCCACGCCGATGTATTTCACCGGAATGCCCATCTGCTGGCGAATGGCGACAACAACGCCACCCTTGGCGGTCCCGTCGAGTTTGGCGAGCACGATGCCCGAGCACTTCACGGCCTCGGCAAAGTGCTTGGCCTGGCTGATCCCGTTCTGGCCCGTGGTTGCGTCCAGGACGAGCAGGACCTCGTGCGGGGCATCGGGAATCTGCTTGCTGATCGAGGTTTGAATCTTGGTCAGCTCGCGCATCAGGTTCTGCTGCGTTTGCAGGCGTCCCGCGGTGTCGACGATGCAGACGTCGATCCCGTCGGCCAGCGCTGTCTCCACCGCCTTGTAGGCGACGCTGGCTGGGTCGCGCCCCTGTTCGCCTTTGACGATCCGTGCGCCGAGGCGATCGGCCCAGATGCCGAGTTGTTCGACAGCCGCGGCGCGGAACGTGTCACCGGCGCCGAGGACCACCGTTTTACCCTGCGACCGAAACATCTGGGTAAGCTTGGCGATCGACGTTGTCTTTCCGGCTCCGTTGACGCCGGCGACCATAATCACGGTCGGGCCGGACGGAGCGAACCGGATTGGCTCCTCGGGCTGAGCCATCAGCGACTTGAGCTTTGCCTTCACTGTTTCCAGGACGTCCGACATCTCGACGACGCGCCCGCGGAAATCCTTGCGGACCTGCTCAACGGTCTCTTGCGCCGCGTTGACCCCCATGTCGGTTTTGATCAGCGCTTCGAGTAATTCATCGAGAAACGCGTCGTCGACGAGCCGCCCTTCGCTCTTGAACAGGTCGCGAACGTCCGTCTTGAGCAGCTGCGCCGTCTTGCGCAGGCCATCCTTGAACTTCGCGAATAGGCCCTTCGGCGCCTCTTCCTTCACCTCAGCGGGCTGCACCGCTGGAGTTTCGATCTTGGCGGCGGCAACCGGCTCCGCTACAGGCTCAGCAGGAGGCGCAACCAGAGGCGGCGCCTTCGCTTCGGCTGGTTCATCCTTGGTCCCACGACGAAAGCGATCGAGTATGCCCATGGATAGTTTGAAGTTTTCAGTGTTCAGTTTTCAGTGGGGCCAGACACGAGGTTTGATGGAAGTCTGGCGTGTTCAAAATGACTGAAAACTGAACACTTCAAACTTCAAACTCCCCTCACTACTTTCCATGCCCAGCAAGGAAGCGATCCAGGATTCCATTCACGAATTGCGCCGAATGCTTGCTGCCGAAGCGCTTGGCCAGTTCCACGGCCTCGTTGATGGCCACGCGGTCGGGCGTGTCGGCGAAGAGGATTTCGTAGGCCCCCAGCCGCAGGACGTTGCGGTCGGTGGCCGCCATGCGGGCCAGGGTCCAGTTCTCGGCGGTCTTGCCCAGCAGTTCGTCCAACTCGCTCCGGTTGCGGCGAACACCCGAGACCAGCGAGCGCGCGAGCTCCACTAACTCCGGCGCTTTGAGTCGCCGAACCAAGAAAGCGTCGGTGTCCGCTGGATTATGGCCCGGGTTCAAGTCGTCCTGAAACAATACCTGCAGGGCGACTTCCCGAGCACGACTGCGACGTGACATGAACGCCGATCAAACGCACGAATGAATTGGCCAACGGGGCCACAGCCCGCCGATCCCCACCGACATTATAGCAGCGACGATTACGATCGCGGGGGGGCGGCGCGATGGGCAAGTTGGTCGAGCAACTGGGCCATGCGGAGCGCCGCTTCGGCGCATTCCACCCCTTTATTGCCGACATTTCCGCCGGCCCGGTGGATCGCCTGCTCCAAATTGTTGCAGGTCAGCACGCCAAAAATGACCGGCACGCCGGTTTCCAGGCTCAACTCGCTGATCGCCAGGCTGACGGCCCGGTTAATATGCTCGTCGTGGGTCGTTTCACCGCGGATCACCGCCCCCAGGCAAAGTGCGGCGCGATATCGCCCACTGCGGACCAGGGCCGCGGCGGCGACGGGAATTTCGAACGCCCCCGGCACCCAGGCGACGTCCACCAGGTCATCCGACACGCCGTGCGTTGCGAGGGTTTCAAGTGCGCCGCTCAGGAGGCGCGAGGTAATCGACTCGTTATAGCGCGCGACGACGATCGCATAGCGACCGGGAACAGCGGCGAGTTGTCCTTCGAAGGTGTGGGGCATGTTCTCAACTCGCCGAACGACTTGCTACCAATGCACGACCGAAAGTCGTGCAATCCACAAATGGTGCCGATCCACCGAAGCCAGTTTCAGACCACGTGCAAAACATGAAGCCGCTATCCAGAGATCATTCTCCGGGATCCGCTTGCCAATGCATTGCAAATCCAACTTCAACTCCGCATAGGCAATTGCCGCCGCGGAATCCAATTCAATGACAACACAATCTGTTACCAAACTATTTAGTCGGGCCAACTCCGCAGCGGGATACGCCGAGTTTATGGCACCGAAGTGAAGTTCGGCAATGCTCACAACAGACAGTTCAAGTCGAGGAAACTGCCGTATCCACGAATGCGCGGCGGCATTGCCTTCCAACAACTCAATTGCCACCGACGAATCGAGCATAATGGCATCAAGCATCATCGTCTTCAATTTGTTCAAAGGCCATTTCAATGTCAGCGCGCATCTTTTCCGCCACTTCCGCTGACATCGGGGGATGTTTCGCCAATGCCGCCAAGACCGCCTGAGGCGAACCACGCTTTGGCGTAGCAACTGGCGTAACGACGACTTCAGTGCCCTCCGGCAAGGCGCACGAATCGCCCGAAAGCACGACGGTGTGCCCATGCACGACACCACGAATCTCCGCGGATGACATAGTGATTCTCCTCCCCTTACGTCTTCATATTCATACTCATCAAAAACTCCGCGTTGCTCTTCGTCTTCGCCAGGCGCGTCGTCAGCAGTTCCATCGCGTCCGCCGGGCTCATGTCGTTCAGCACGCGGCGGAGAATGCAGATGCGGCGATATTCGTCTGGGTCGAGGAGCATTTCCTCGCGCCGGGTGCCGGAGCGGTTGATGTCGATCGCCGGCCAGATGCGTTTGTCGACCAACTTGCGATCCAGCACGATTTCCAGGTTGCCCGTCCCCTTGAACTCCTCGAAGATCACTTCGTCCATCCGGCTGCCGGTATCGACGAGCGCCGTCGCTAGGATCGTCAACGAGCCTCCCTCTTCCACGCGCCGCGCGGCGCCGAAGAAGCGCTTCGGCTTCTGCAACGCGTTGGCGTCGACGCCGCCGGAGAGAATCTTGCCGGAGTTCGGGCATTCCGAGTTAAACGCCCGGGCGAGCCGCGTGATCGAGTCGAGGAAAATCACCACGTCGTGGCCGTATTCGACCATCCGTTTGGCCTTTTCGCTGACCATCTCCGCGACTTGGATGTGCCGCGCCGCAGGCTCGTCGAACGTGGAGCTGATCACTTCGCAATTCGCGCACTTCACATTGCGCTCCATGTCGGTGACCTCTTCCGGGCGTTCGTCGATCAGAAGCATAATCACGTAGCATTCGGGGTGATTACGCAGCACGCTCTTGGCCATTTTCTGCAACAGAATCGTCTTGCCGGCCCGCGGCGGGCTGACGATCAGTCCGCGCTGACCGAAACCGATCGGCACGATCATGTCGACCACTCGCATGCTGACTTCGTCCGCCTCGGCTTCGAGGACAATGCGTTTGTCCGGATGGATCGGCGTCAGGTCATCGAAGAAAATCCGCTCCGAAACGACGTTGGGGTCCTGGTAGTTGATGGCCTCGACGCGTAAGAGCGCAAAGTAGCGTTCGTTTTCCTTAGGCGGACGGATCTGTCCGGACACCGTGGTGCCGGTCCGCAGACCGAAGCGGCGAATCTGGCTTGGCGAGACGTAGATGTCATCCGGGCAGGAAAGATAGTGATAGTCCGGGCTGCGGAGGAAGCCGAAACCGTCCGGCAGGACTTCCAGCGTCCCTTCGCCGAACATCAGCCCGTTGAGCTTCACCCGCTCTTTGAGGATCTTGAAGATCAGATCCTGCTTCTTGATGCCCGTGTAGTCATTGAGATTTTCGGTGCGCGCCAGTTCGATCAACTGCGGCATGCCCATCCGCTGCAGCTCGGCGATGTGAATATCGCCCTGCTTAACCTGCTCGTAGGGGGCGTCGGTTTCCCGATCGTAGCCCTCTTCGGCGAGCTCTTCGGCGAGCGACAGCGGCTCATGCTCGTCGTCATACGGATTGTGCTCGCGGTCTCCTGCCTGCGACGAGGAGGCCGGCGGTGCACCATTCTGACGGCGCCCACGCGTCAACTTGTTGGCGGATTTAGCCTCGGTGCTCTTCATGTCCGACATGACTGCGCAAGCTCCTCTAGGGGCGTTCTGTGCAAGCGCAAGTTAAGCGCTCACGGGCGGGGTGTGCGTGTTAAATAGCTGCGTGGGTTGGGTATGGAAAGGCGACGCCTTGTGGGGGCGCGATGCGCAGTGCTGGCGACGTTTGCCGGAGAGGCGTCGCTGGCTGGGATGAGGCGCAAAACCTATCGTCGCCGTGGCCCAACCGGCGCTGGGGCGCAGGGCCAAGACGACTGTGACATGCGGAAACTACTCGCTGAAAGGCGACTCGGGAGGGATTTCACTGCCAGGCGGAGAACTGACCAAGAATCGCCAGAAACGCTCCACCTGTGATTGAGTATACTCCGCTGTAGCGGAGTTATCTATCACTTGGTCGGCAAATCCGCGCTTGGTCTCCAACGATTCTTGCGCTGCCTCGCGCGCGCGAAACTCGGGCTCCGTCCAGCCCCGTGCCAACGCCCGCGCCAAGCGGACCTCGTCCGGAGCTTCGACAAACAAGACAAAATCGCAAACTCTGTTCCAACCGGCCCGAAGCATCACCGCCGCGTCCAGAACCGCGATGGTCGCGCCGGACTCAGCCCAAGCTTCGGCCTGGGATTCCAACCGATCCGCGATGCGCGGATGCGTCAGACGCTCCAGGAATGCCAGATTCTCTTTGTGTTCGGGTTGTGGGCCAAATACTTGGTCGGCCAGCGCCTGGCGATCGACTTCGTCCGTATCATCCAACACGGCGTCGCCAAACTGGTTTCGTAACGCGTCCTTAATCTCCGGCTCATGCAGCGTCTCATGCCCGGCGCGGTCGGCGTCCAAAACGCCGGCGCCCAAGGCGCGAAACTGCTCGGCGACGAGGCTTTTTCCGCTCGCCACGCCCCCCAACAGCCCAATGATACGCAACGAGCCCAGCAAAGGCTCACTCCTCCGCAGTAAGTTTTTCGCAGAAAATCGTAAACTCTTGCGCGTTCTTCTGTAGCTGAGGAGTGCCAGAACAGTCGCATTGAAGAACGTGGATGCCGTAAACATCCTGGTTCTCACTTCTCTCTCCTCTCGCTTCCCTCCGCGTCTCCGCGGTGAAAAACGGAATCAAATCGCCGCTTCCACCGCCGCCCAGTTGGCGCCAATTTTCACGTCGATCTTCACCGGCACCGACAGCGCAATTCCGGACGCCATCTCCTCGGAGACGAGTTTGGCCAATACGCCAAGCTCTGCTTCAGGAGCCTCGAATACCAGTTCGTCGTGGATTTGTAGCAACATCCGGGCCGCGAGCCGTTCCGATTTCATCCGGCGGTAGATGGCGACCATCGCGCGCTTGATCAAATCGGCGGCGGAGCCCTGGATGACCGTATTGATCGCAGTCCGTTCCGGTAGATTGCGTTGCCGGCCGGCGTCGGAACGTACGCCTTGGATGGCGCGCCGACGTCCCAGGATCGTTTTAACATAGCCTGTCGCCCGGCATTCCGCCAGCGTTTGCGCCATAAACGATTCCACGCCAGGATACCGGGCAAAGTACTCATCAATGAACTTGGCCGCCGCCACCTGGTCGATGCCCAATTGTTTGGCAAGCCCGAAGGGACTTTGCCCATAGACGATGCCGAAATTCACCGCCTTGGCGGCTCGCCGCATTTCTTTGGTCACCTCTCCGAGGGAGACGCCATACACCTGGCTGGCGACCAGCGTGTGAATGTCCTCGTCTTGGGCGAACGCCGCGCAGAGCGTTTCGTCGCGGGAAAAATGGGCCAACACGCGCAGCTCGATTTGCGAATAATCGGCGGCGAGCAATTTCCAACCAGGCTCGCCGGGCAGAAACGCCGCACGGATTTCGCGCCCGGTTTCAGTGCGAATGGGAATGTTTTGCAGGTTGGGGTCGCTGGAACTGAGTCGTCCCGTCGCGGCGACCGCCTGATGAAAGCCAGCGTGGACACGTCCCGTGCGCGGATTGACCAGCGCCGGCAACGCATCAACGTAGGTGCCTTTGAGCTTGGCGAATTGCCGGTATTCCAGGATCTTCGCCGGCAACGGATGTTGTGCCGCTAGTTCTTCCAAAACTTCCGCGTCGGTACTGGGGCCCGTCTTAGTTTTTTTCAAGACCGGCAGCCCTTGCTCTACGAACAGCACTTGCTGCAATTGCTTGGGCGAGGCGATGTTGAACTCATGCCCCGCGAGCTCGTAAACTTCCCGCTCTAACTCCACGATCCGCACGCCATACTTTTCGCTGAGTCCTTGCAGATGGGCGACATCGACCTTGATGCCGTTCGATTCCAGTTCCGCCAACACCTCAATCAATGGCACTTCGAGCGTGTCGAATAGTTCCATCAAGTTCGCATCCAGAAGCTGCTGCTCCAAGATCGGCCACAAGCGCAACGGCACGTCGGCGTCTTCCGCCGCGTATTGCCCGACGGCCGCGACCGGCGCTTCGTCCATCCGTTTTTGATTCTTGCCCGAGCCGATCAACTCCGTGATCTTGATATTCGTGTGATGGAGATAGCGCTCGGCGAGTTCGTCGAGGTTGTGAATGCGTTCGCCGGCGTCGAGTAAGTAACTCGCCACCATCGTATCTGCGGCCACGCCGCGCAGCTCCGCGCCGGCGGTGCGCAGCGCGACGATGTCGTACTTGAGATTCTGCCCCAGCTTCTTGATCGCGTCGTTTTCCAACACCGGTCGCAAGGTTTCGAGCGCGACGCTCGGCTCGATCACGCGGTCACCCGCCGGCCCGCGCACCGGCACGTAGAAGGCCTTGCCTGGCTCCCAGGCGAATGAAAAGCCCACGAGGTCCGCGTGCGCCGGATTGACGTGCGTCGTTTCGGTGTCGAACGACAGCAGCGTCTGCTGCGACATCGCGGCGACGAGTTCCTGCAACGCTGGCAGCGTATCGACGACCTGGTACTGAGTATTCCAGTCAGAACTCTGCGGCACGGCCGGTGCATCCGCCACGTCGAGGGGAACTTCCTGGCCCAACTTGGTGGCCAAGGCTTTCACCTGCTCGCCGAAGCGATGAAAGCCGAACTCGCCGAATAACTTCAACAAGTTTGCCGGCATGAATCCGCCGGCACGTCCGGCGTCCCAGTCGATGTCGAGCGGCATATGTTGATCGAGCCGTGCGAGTTGCTGGCTGAGAAACGCCTGGTCGCGATGGTCGGCTAGTGTTTGCTTGCGTTTCGCCGCGGTGATTTCCTCCAAATGCTCGTAGACGCCTTCCAACGTGTTGTATTTGTTGAGCAGTTCGCACGCCGCCTTGGGGCCGATCTGCGGAACGCCGGGCACGTTGTCGACCGAGTCGCCGACCATGGCCTGAAAGTCGACGACCTGATCCGGCCGCACGCCCCAATCGGCCTGCAACTCCGCCTCGCCGTACACCTGATCCTTGCGCACGTTGAGCACCTTCACGCGCTCGGTGATCAATTGCCGGCAATCCTTGTCGCCGGTCACGAGATAGCCCTCCCAACCGCGCTCATCGGTCAGTCGGGCGAGCGTCGCCAGAATGTCGTCCGCCTCGAAGCCGGGCGATTCCAGAATCGGAATGTGCAGCGCCTCGACGACGCGGCGAATCTTCGGAAACTGCGGCACCAACTCATCCGGCATCTCGCTGCGCTGCCCCTTGTACTGCTCATACATCAAATGCCGAAACGTCGGCCCCGACATATCAAACGCGCAAAACAAATACGTCGGCTGCTTCTTTTCGAGCAAGAACAACAGATCGCGCGTAAACCCATATACGGCATTGACCGGCTCCCCGGCGGGGCTGGTCATCTCCGGAATGGCATGAAACACCTGAAAGATCAGGCTATTGGCGTCAATGACGTAGACGGAGGGAGTGGTCAGGGGGACTTCCGCGATCACGACTGGTGCGGCGACCGTCGTCGTGATCGTGACGCGCTCCGCAGGTGCCGCGTCGTCGGGGGCATCGAACAGGGAACCTTGGCGATTGCTCTTCGACATAGAATCCGATCCGCGGTGCGACAGGCAGTAAGGCAAGGGTGAATGCCCACCATCATTGCCTGCCACCAGCAACCTGCCAATGCACCGCCTTCTGTAGCCGAGGTCTGTGACCTAGGGGGCGCTGGTCGTGGCGATCTGGAACCACGAAAGGCACGAAAAACACGAACAGGAGCTCGGTACAAGAGAAACGCGCGTTGTCAGTCAACCACCGCGCCAGAACCGTTCGTGTCTTTCCGGCTTTTCGTGGTTAAAGAATCTGCATTGGATCGGCGCATTCGAAGGTGCAACGTCCTCTCCGGCCGGCCTCACAGAGACCGGCTTCAGAAGAGGAACTTCGGACGCTTTTTACGTTGGCGAGGCCGCCGGTTTGGGACGGGAGCAGACGTCCGAGCCCGTAATCCCCACGCGCATCATGGCCAGCAGGCCGCGTAGTTCGCCAAGTTGCTCCGCCGACATTTCCGCAGTCGCCCGCGCGCGAATTCTCTGCGCGCAGGCCACCATTTGTTCCCAGACCGGGCGAACTTGTTCCGTGGGGCGGATCAGGTTTTTGCGGCGGTCGGTGTCGCTTTGCACGCGGTGAATCCAGCCGTCGCGTTCCATGCGGTCGAGCACGCCGACCAGCGTCGGGGCCTCGATGCCCATGCGATCGGCCAGTTCCGTTTGGGAGACGTCTCCCTCGTGCGAGAGCCAGACCAGCACTTCCCATTGGCGAAACGTAATCCCGCAGGCGGCGAGCTCGGTGTTCATTGCCCGGGCCATCTCATGCGCCGTGGCGAACACCCAGTACGCAACGCTATTCTCGAAATCGTATTGCAGCACGCCGTTCCACCTCCCCTTGGTAAATGCCCCGCGGCCGTGCGGACGCATTCTAAGGCTGGCGGCGCGCCATCGCAAGAAAATGAGCGGCGCGATTTCGCGCGACAGCGCTAAGCCCAGGGGAGGCTAGCAACGACTTGGAAGGTTGCGTGGACTATGGCGGCCTGCCCTGGGGTTCGGCAGCGCCGTGGCGCGCGACCCAGGGGAGGCCTCCCGAGACGGTTCTGTTTTCGATGTCTTTGAGGGCCTCCCCTGGGCTTATTGCTTCCCGCGCGTGGCAGCTATAATGCGAACGTGCATTAACGGCGAGTACATCCATGGATCATGAATCCGAAGGCGGTCAGTTCACCACGCGCGGGATCTTCGCGTTGGTGACGGGCTGCGCGGTGGTGGCCGCGATCTTGCGGTTTACAACTACGTCAGTCTCGTCGTTCGTCGCCGGCTTCGCCGTGGGGCTAATGTTCGCCGTGATCTTTGTCGTCGCCGGCACGGCCTACGACGCCGTCGAACGCCGCGCCCACGTGCGCTGGGCCCGCGCGCGGGAAAACGAACCGCTCGATGGAAAAGCTCTCGGCGCCGACGCCGCGGCGCACTCGGCATGAGCGGCAATGGAACCTTCCCTCGGTTTCGTCCGCATCCGCTCGCGCCGGGCGGCGATTTGCAAACCATCGCCGCCGTCTATTTGCCGCAAGGCGGGCACGTGTATCGGGCGAAGCAGCATCGCCTGACGCTCGAGGACGGCGATCAACTCGTGTTGCACGATGATTGTCCGCCTCATTGGAGCGCCGGCGATCGCGCTGCGCTGTTGATGCACGGTCTCGCCGGCTGCTATCAAAGCGGTTACATGGTTCGCATCGCGGCGAAGCTCACGGTGCGCGGCGTGCGCGTCTTTCGTTTAGATTTGCGCGGTTGCGGCGCCGGCTTCGGACTCGCCCGTTGGCCGTATCACAGCGGGCGGACTGAAGACGCGGTGGCCGCACTTCAGTTCATTGAGCAATTTTGTCCCGGCTCGCCCGTGTCGATGATCGGCTTTTCGTTGTCCGGCAATATCGCGCTCAAACTCTGCGGCGAACTCGGCGAAGTGTCCTGTGCAGGTTTGAGCGATTGCCTGGCGATTTGCCCGCCGATTGATTTGCGCGCCTGCTCGGCGCGGCTCGGGGCGCGGCGCAATCGGCTGTACGACCGCCATTTCGTGCGCATGTTGCTCCGGCAACTGCACGAAAAGCACCGCCAGATTGCCGACGCGCCCGGCGCGGATTATGCGCATCGCCCACGCACGCTGTTCGAGTTTGACGACACGTTCACCGCGCCAATCTGCGGGTTCGGCGACGCCGAGAACTATTACCACACGGCGAGCTCTGCGCTGGGCTTGAAAAACATCCGACTGCCAACGCGCATCATTGCTGCGGCCGACGACCCGATGATTCCGAGTGAAGTCTTTCGCACCACCGCCGCGTCTTCCAGCGTCGACATCCGCATCGCGGAAGGCGGCGGCCACCTCGGCTTCCTCGCCCGCCGCGGCGACGATCCGGACACGCGATGGATCGACTGGCGCGTCGTCGATTGGATCAACGAAGTGACAACCCTCACACCAACCCGAAGGGCCAGCGATGGGGAGAGGACGCCGTCTACCGTTTGACCGCGCGCTGAAACGAAGCGAGCCGCGGAGAAAACCCCCGCGGCTCGAACTTTGTGTCGCTGCATTGTGGTGGCGGACTACTGCTCTCTCAAAGCCAACAGTTCAGGTCATCAATACGCCTGGGTGGCTGGGGTCGAATGTACTCATTCGCCCCCAGGACTAGCGGGCTGGGGGCGAGCGAGTACGCTCGACCCCAGCCACCCTCGCTTTCAAGCAGCCCGAAAATCAGGCTTTGACATTGCACTACTCTCTTGGCGGTTCCGGCAAGGTTCTCGCGGGCCGTGCGCTGGCTGGATCCACCGGCCGTAGTTTTTCTTCCGCAGACGCGGCAAACGGATCCATCTCGGGATGCTTGACCGAACCGCCTTTCTGAGTGGCTTGAACGGGATGTCCCGGCGCGTATCTTGTCGCCGGTTCTTCCGCGGTCGGCAGCGCCAAGTCATCGAAGCCGGGCTTGGTCGTCGGCCCATAGAACTCGACGTTCATCGTGCGCGTCGACGCCGTGGCGAGCGGATTCGCCTTGCCACGCGTCCGCAGCAGTCCGATGAAATGGCCGACGATTTTTTGCGTCTCTTCGTCCGCGGTGACGATGAGGCGAGATACCGTCTGCGGCCCTTCATTCGGCGAAGGTGACGGCGTTTGCGTCACTTGTACATTGGCTTGCACCACGTCACCTAACGTTCCGTTCAAGAATTGCGAGAACGGTTCGGCGAGCTCGGCCGGCAGGCGATACGTGGCCCGCGTCAAATGCACAACTTCTTCCGCCGCTGTTTCGGCAGCGTCGCTGGCCGTCCAGTAGTAGTTGGCTGTGGCGCTGGGCACACCCGTTGGTACGGGCATCGCCGCGGGCGGCCGGTAACCGGCATGCGGGTCCAGCGGTGGCGCCGGCACCGCAAACGGATCGGTGGGCGCGTTAACCGCCGGTTCAGGCTGTGGCGGCAAAAGAGCTGCAGCGGCGCTCGGCGCACGAGGCGGTTCGCCAGGGATCGACGGCGCCGGCAATGCTGCCGGCGCGCCGGTGGCTGGCAGTCCAGGGACCGCCGGCTCCGCGGTGACGATCGGAGGGTTGGACGGCGCCGGCGGCGAGTTCTGTGCTGGAGTAAATCCCGGCAACACCACCAACGCCAACAGTCCCACGCCGGTTACCGCGCCCAGCGACAATCGCGACGCGATCTTCTCTCGCATGATCATGGTTAGTCTCCGTTCGAAGGCTCTTCTCGTTTGCGAACCGATGCCCAACGCGGGCCCCGGCGTGATTCCCTTGGCTAACAATTCACACACTTCCACCAACGCTTGGGCATACGCCTTGCGCGCGGCCGGCAACAATTGCGTCACCCGCGCATCGCAGGCTTGCTCCGCCGCGTCGTGCAACATGGCGCGGACGTACCAGAACAGCGGATGCCACCACCAGAACACGGTCGCCGCCAGCTCGAACCGCGCGACCCAATGATCGCGCCGCGCCAAGTGCGCGAGCTCATGGGCGATGATCGTGCGGCGCGATTCCGCCGAAAACCCGGCCAACATGGCTTCCGGCCAGAGCAGTTGCACGCGTCCCAGCACCCACACCAGCGGCGTGCAACGCACGCCCAGCACGCAGACGTCCGGCGCGCTGATGCGAAATTCCTGCGCTACCGCGGCGACTTCGTCTACCAGCCAATCCGGCGCAAAGTTCGTCGTGGCGAGCAACGCTTGGAACCGCCGCCAGCGATAAAACTGATAGACCGCCATTCCGGCAATGGCCGCCAGCCAAGTTCGCCACAGGAATCGATTCCAATCGTTCCACGTCAGCAATTCAGTCCACGCAACCGGAGCATAGGCTGCATGATTATGGGCGTGTTCCGGCGGCAGAACCTGCGTGACGCCGTTCAAGACAACGAACGACTCGGGCGCACCTGGCAAGGGCAGTCCTTCGTGGACGGTCGTGTTATCAGGATGCGACGAAGGTCGCCAAGTGATTTCATCCGAAGAAGTTAGGTCGGGTGCCATCGACGACCAGATCGCGTTCCAACCGCTGGGCGAGGCAAAGCTCCACACAGGCAAGGGTGGCGCGACAAGCTTGGCCAGCACGACCAGCCACAAAGCATGTCGCAGCGCCGGCTGCGCCGGACGCCAATGGCAAATCAACAACGCCACGAGGGCCAGGATCGCCGCCGAAACCGTATTGTGCAGGAGCCAGTAAGCCATGTCGCCAGTACCGTCAAAAAGTAGGAACGCGGAACGATGAACGGCAGAGAACTCCCTGCATTCGTCATTCGAGGTTCATCATTTCCCTTTCCCCTTTTCCAACTCGTCAATCAGATCGCGGAATTGCTTCAACTCGGATTTCGAGAATCGCTTGCCTTGCACGAGCGCCAACACGAGCGGCGCCGAGGCGCCTTCGCAGAGCTCGCCCGCCAGATCGTTCAAACGATCGGCCAACAAATCGTCGCGCGAGACCGTCGGCCGATACACATGCGCCACGTCGCGCTTGTCGCTGGTGACGACCCCCTTCGCGCAGAGCCGATTGAGCAGCGTTTGCACGGTGGTGTAGGCCCACTGCCGGCCGCGCGCCCCGAGGCGATCGTTTAACTCGCGGACCGTGCCTGGCCCTTCGTCCCAGAGCGCCTTGAGCACTTCGAGCTCCGTTCCAGAAATGCTCGGCCCCTTGTCGGCCATATTCGTTCCTCCGTGTCGATCCGCGTCGAAGCGATCTCCTACATCGTGTCGGAGGGCGATTCTACTACGCCACGTAGTAGGCAGTCAAGAGTGGATTTTCGCTTCTTCAGAAACGGCCGCTCCGGCAGAAACCGGGGCGGCCCGCGAAACACGCGAAACACACGAAAGTTGTTGCTTAAATGGCGTTTCTGACTGAGCTGACAGGCGAATTCATTCCGTTTCGTTGAGCGAACGCCAGTGCGCAACCTTCCTGAAGTCCTGGCTCAAAAAACGCATCCCTCCTTTTTTCGTGTGTTTCGCGGGCCCCAATCCGGCCACACGCCTAGTCTCTCGGCGGGAATTCCGCGGCTGGCAATTTGGGCTGAGTTTGCCGGTCGTGCTCAATTGTCTTGAATTGCCGGTTCAATCGGTCGAAACGATAGTCATGACCCCGTCGGCACAGCCGGCATTTGCGGAACATTCAGACAACTTCCCGCGATAAGCACAGGTGAACCATGCGATTCCTTCCGACCACAACGCTGGCGGCGTTGGGGCTGGCCTTCACGGTTCCGGCCGTAACTGCTTCCGCTGCAAATCCGGCCGATGACGGCGTCGTCATGGCTAGCGATGCTCCGGACGCCTCCTACGGCCAGGACTACGCCCAGCCGACCGGCTATTCCACGCCGGTCCTGCCGATGGGCGCTGGCCCCGGACCGATCCACCCGTACTCCGCGGATGCGATGGATTGCTACGGCTGTCCGCCCAGTGGCAACGCCTTCGCCGAGGGCTGGCACGCGCCTCCGCAATGCAGTCGGGCGTGGGTCAACTTCGAATATCTCTATTGGCAGCCCAAGGGGATCAACGTCCCCGCGCTGGTCACCACCAGTCCGGTCCGCACGGCGCAAACGGTGGCCGGCGAATTAGGTCAACCGACCACGAGCGTGCTTTACGGCGACGGTGAAATCAACGACGACTACCGCGCTGGCGGACGGTTGCAGGGCGGGTTCTGGCTCGCCCCGGATGAAATGGCCGGCATCGAAGGACATGTCTTCTCGTTCGACGACGAGCAATCCGTGTTCACCGCCAACGGCTCGTTCAGCAATGGCGGCGCCGGGCCGATCCTGGCTCGACCGTTCTTCAACGTGGACAGTGCCCTGCAAGACACCTTGCTGCTGGCCTATCCGGACTTCGTCACGGGCAACCAGACCATCGACCTGGACGGCAGTGTCGACGTACGCAGCGAATCGGAGATTCAATCGGCGGGCGTCTTGTTCCGTCGGATTAGCTGGATGGACGTGCTCGATTCGAGCGGCGTGTCCTTCGTCCGCATCTACGGGTTGATTGGATACCGCTACTTCAATCTCGATGAGCAGCTCTCGATCGACAGCACAATCCGCCCCATCGGCGGCTCGTTCGGCAACAACAGCAGCGTGCGCTCCTCGGACCTGTTCGACACGGAGAATGAATTCCACGGCGGCGAATTGGGCATCGATACCCAAATCAACCGCGGTTCGTTCTTCTTGAAGATCTTAACCAAGGCCGCATTGGGCAACACGCATCAGACCGTGAATATCGCCGGTTCGACCGTCAGCTCTGACGGCGTGAACTCGACGACTTTCGCGGGCGGTTTGCTGGCCCAGCCGACTAACATCGGCGAGATCACCAGCGACCACTTCTCGGTGCTGCCGGAAGGCAACATCACGGTCGGCTGCCAGTTGACCCGCAACGTGGCGGTCACCGGCGGCTACAGCTTTCTGTACTTGAGCAACGTTGTGCGACCGGGAGATCAGATCGACTTCTCGGTCAATCCGACGCAGTTCGACGGCGGCGTGTTGATCGGCGAGGCCCGACCCACGGCCTCGATCAATCACGACGACTTTTGGATGCACGGCTTCAACGCCGGCGTCGAAGTCACCTGGTAGCTCCGCCAGCTCCAGCCTGTGCAGCCAGCCGCGGTCCTTCGCCGGATACCGCGGCTGGCTTCGTTTTGGGGGAGTTTGAAGTTTTCGATGTTCAGTTTTCAGTGAAGACCGTGTTTCAAAATACTGGAAACTGAACACTGAAAACTTCAAACTCCCTAAATTTATCGCAATCGCCCGGAAACATAGACGTCTCCATCCAGCACTTGAATGTGAGCGTCACGGAACGAATGCGCCGCCGACATATTGGGAATTCCGACGCCTGCGATTGCCGACGGCGCCGCTTCACCGCCCACCAGCTTCGGTGCGATGAAGGCGTGCACTTCGTTGATCAGATCGTAGTGAAACGCCTCGCCCAGCAACTTTGCCCCGCCTTCGATCAGCACGTTCGTCCAGCGCCGCCGCCCCATTTCTGCGAGCAACGAATCCAGCCGTTCAAAGTGCGAGTCTCCTTGGCAAAAAAGCACCTCGCAGCCGTGTGAGCGTAGCAGGTCGCGCCGCTCCGACGGCGCCGATTCGCTGACCGCGATCAATACCGGCCAATCGCGTGCGGTATGCACCAGTTGCGACGAGGTCGCGATTTGCGCTAAGGAATCCAGCACGACGCGTGTTGCGCGGCGCGGGCCTTCCGGACGGGCCGTGAGCAGCGGGTCGTCATGTTCCACCGTGCCGCGGCCGACGAGGATCGCGTCCATCCGGCCGCGCAGCTCATGCACGATGGCCCGCGAACATTCGTTCGAAATCCAGCGACTGTCGCCCGCTTCCGTGGCGATCTTCCCGTCCAGCGTCATGGCCCACTTGGCGATCACCCAAGGCCGCGCAGTGCTGAGCAACCACAAATAGGGCTCATTCAACGCTTCGGCCTCGGCTTCCAGCACGCCCGATACGACTTCCACGCCGGCCGCTTGTAGCTGTGCGAATCCACCGCCATCGACCGCGGGGAAAGGATCGCGCATCGCGGCGACGACGCGGCGCACGCCGGATTTTAAGATGGCATCCGTGCAGGGCGGCGTCTTACCTTGATGGCAACACGGCTCGAGCGTGACGTAAAGTGTCGCGCCGCGGGCGCGTTCCCTGGCAAGTGCGAGCGCCTCGATCTCGGCATGTGGTCCGCCGTAGCGACGGTGCCAACCTTCGCCGAGCAATTCCGCGCCGCGCGCCACAATGCAGCCGACCATGGGATTCGGCTCGACGGCGCCTTGGCCTCGCCTGGCAAGTTCCAACGCCCGCGCCATGTGCCAGCGATCGAGGGCGAGCTGATCCATGGTGGGAACGGCCTGAGTTCGATTTCCAAATCGTGCGGCAGCGTTGTCAATTGGATCGCGACCGGACTTAATCCTCCATGAAGCGATCGAGCAGCTGAGTGTAAAGCGGATCTTGCGGCAGTTCCTCGTTGAGCTTGTCCAGGACTCCAGACTGATAGCGCCGAATCATTTGCGCCACTTCGTCGCCGACCGTGCCGTCTTCGGCCATTTTAGGATGGGCCGCGAACGCCGTCTTCCATTGCGCCAACGAGCCGGCGTAGTATTCCTTGGCCTGCTCCAAGTTGCCTTGCTCGACCGCCTGATCGGCGGCGTACGCGAGGCGGCGGGCTTCGATCGTGTCGTCCCGGATTTCCAATCGGCCGCGTTCACGCCAGTAATCGAAATTGATGACGCCGCGGAAATACTCGATCCCCATGATTTCTCGCTGCAATGCCGCGATCTTCTCGCCGACTTTCTTGCCTTCCGCGAGTTTATCCGCCGGCAGCCGTGGCGGGATTTCGTCGTAGTTCACAAAGATTTCGCTGATGGCGCTGGCCGCCAGTTGATACTGCTCCTGCGTCTTTTCTTCGTCGGGCGTTTTCAAGGCCTCTTGGCTTTCCTGCGAGAGCTTCAACAACTTTTCGTCCACAAGCTCCTGCCTGAGCCCCGGCTTCAAGGCGTCGAGCTCCGCCACAAGTTCGTTGAACACGACCATCCGCGGTTCCCAATCGTTGAGTCGAACGTTGAGATCCACTTCCGAGACCAACGGGCGGTTGCCGTACTCGGTCCATTCGCGGCTGCCGTCTTCCCAGGCGCCCTTTGCGGCCGGGCCGAAGGCGCCGTCGACTTCGAGGGCCTCGGCGTAGTTGTGTTGCGCCATGGGGGCGCTGGAGAAGTATTGGAAATCGGCCATGCCGATCAGATCGGCCGTGCCCTGGTCGATCATGTCGGCGCCGGCGACGTACCAGGCCTTGCCCATGAGCCAGTTGTCGCGCCGCCCGCGGTGAACGCCGCGGGCCTTGTCATCCGGGATGTTGGCGTCGAGAAAATCGAACAAATCGTCATTGCGATCGGCAAACAGCTTGCGGAATTCGCGGTGCTCGTCGGCGCGGCCGAGCTTCTGGCCGGTAAACCAACCCATGTCCCAGATCATCCGCGCTTCGCGCCGATTCTTGGTCGTCCCTTCATGCAGGAACTGGATGCCTTCCTTCACGCAGCGATAACGCTGCTTGAAATCGTCCCATTCGGCCGAGATGTTGTACGACAGATTCCAGGCCTGGTGGCGCCAGACGCCCGTGAAGTGCGGTTGCAGCTTGGACAGCTCTTCCAGCGTGACGCGCTGATCGTCCCACTGTTTGCGCTTCTCTTGCTCCTGCTTGCGGTGATAAAGCATGGTGATCGCCGGTGCGCGGAGGCCGAACATCACCAGCTTGACGCTTTCCGCCGTGGGATCGATCTCGCCCAGGCTGGCCTCGCTGATGTCGTTGTCCTTGCGCAACTCCGCCAGCACGCCGCCGCCGCTGCCGTCCGACTTCTTGGCCGGCATCCCGATCAGCGAGAGCGGCACCAACAAGAGCACGATCAGGCCCAGGTAGGTGACTTTGCGAAAAAACGCGGCACGAGGATTCATTTCGCCAACTCACGCAATTTCAGGAAGAAGTAGCCGGCGACGGCAATCGGCACGAAGTACGCCACGGCGGCCGTCAACTGCATCAGCATCGCGTCGCCGCCGATGTCGTAGCCGTTGGCCACCGCGCCGACATTATAGAACTGGGAAAAATCCGGCAGGATGTACGAGACCACGCGCAGAAATCTGTTCGCCACGTGATCGGCGCTCTTCACCACTTCCGTGCTGACCGTGGCGTCCAGTTGCTGCGTCAGGTTTTCCTGCTTGGCGATGCGAATCATCGACTCGAACACGCCGCCGCCAAGGTTCTGCCCCGTGGCGATGTTGACCAGCATGTCCGTGAAGAAGCCCAGCACCAGACACCCGATGGTGGACAACAGCGACACGGCCGTATTAACGATCGTGCTCCACATCACGCCCACGGTGGTGGCGAGCACCATTTGGAACCAGATGCCCAGGCAGCCCTTGGCGTAGTTCCAAAGAAACGGCTGCTCGCCCGCCAGCAGGTACACGTCGTTGCGGCCCACGCCGAAATACTGCGCTGGCTCTTCGCAGGAGAGTTCCACGACAATTTGCCCGTCCCGAACGATGTCGCGGAACAGCTCCATCTCCTTGCCGTCGGCAGTGGTCCACTTGCGCGGAATATACTTGCGATCGGAGACGAATTCCTTCGCCGTGAAGAATTGCTCTTCCGCCTTGGCTTCCAGATTGCCGGGACGGTGGACTTGCAGGCTGCCGAGAATGCCGCGGGTGATATCGCCCTTATAGCTGCGGAACACGCCGAGGTTCAGCTCGATCGGTACTCCCAGCGGATATTGATCTTCCGGGAACAATTCGGGGCGCAGCCCGCTGAAGGTGTAGATCGCCTTGGCCTGCGTGGCGCCTTCGATGAACTTGCGGTATTCCCATTCATCGCCGACGTTGACGCCGCCCCCTTCGCCGCCTTCGCGGGTCGTGAATTTCAAATCACCGATGATCGGCACACGTGCCTGAAACACGCCGAGCGGGCCAGTAACGGCGTAGGTCGCCGGAGCGTCTCCCTCGCCCGGCAGTAACGTGATTTCGTGGTAGTGACCGCGCTCGACCGAGGTGGCGCCGTGGCCTTCCTTGTCCAGCGAAAAATAGTGTGAATGGCCGCTGTCGTCGCGAATCGTGCCTTCGTAGCCGATCACGGCGCCGTCACGTTGATCGGTCAACGTGGTCACGGCCGTCGGATCGATCGAATGTCCGTGGGTCACGGCGCGGACGGCGAAGACATAGCCGATCAGCGAAGCCACGACCAGCAGCGTCGTGCCGACGGTCGAAAAGCCAATGATCCGCCCCAGGATGATCTCACTCGCGCGCACCGGCTTGGTGACGATGGTATAGATGGTCCGCTGGGCGATATCGGTCGGCAAACTGAAAGCGCTTAAGAAGCAACACACGGCGATCACCAGCACCGCGGTGATGAACATCAGATAGTCGATGTAGGCGGTGACGGCGCGATCGCGCATGAACCAGGAGAGAAACATCACCGCCACGACGAACACGGCTAGCGCCACCAGCACCCAACGGCTGAGCGATTCTTGGATGGCCAGCCGCGCCAATGCGCCGACGCGTCGCGGTGAGATGCGGAACAGGTCGCCGGCGGCGTCGCGTAGCACGCCATACATCACGCGCTCGGTCCGCCACGGACCGTTCAGAATCGTGCCGATCAGGAACGAAGCGGCGACCACGACCAAGGCCAGGATGCCGACGACCATCACCCATTGCAGCGAAGCGCTGCCGATCCAGTCGAAGTACCGTAGCGGCGTGTTTTCAATCACGTAAGACAGCAACATGACGTTATCGCGAATTCATCTTGAGTTCGAATAGAAAGGGGATGCTCATCGGGGCCGTCGGGCTAAGCGCCCTCACGGCAGCTGCTCCACTAGCCCGACGCGCAAGCGAGGGGGAGCGGACGCGGAAACAAATGACACGTCTCACTCAAATCAATCGTCAACTCCCCCTCGCTTGCGCGTCGGGCTAGTGTGGTTCTCTTGATGCTTGTACTTAGTTGCGAATCCGTTTGCCGGGACGCGCCTCGCTGTCGCGGACGATTTCCAGGAACAGGTCTTCCAGCGTGCTGCTGGGATGCCCGATCGAAATCGTCTCGGCGTGATGGCGACGGATGACGTCCTGGATTTCCTGCTTGGCCGCTTCGCTCAATCCCTTGGCCTGGATCTCGGTCACGTCCTGCTGCATCAGCAAGTCGTCGACGCGGCCCAATTCTTTGAGCTCGCCTTGATGCAGAATGGCGATACGGTCGCAGACGTCCTGTACGTCGGCCAGCAAGTGGCTGCACATCACGACCGTCTTGCCCTGTTCCTTGAGCCGGATGATCAGCTCTTTCATTTCTCGCGTGCCGATCGGGTCGAGGCCGCTGGTCGGCTCGTCGAGCAGGATTAGTTCTGGATCGTTGATCAGCGCCTGGGCGAGGCCGATGCGGCGCGTCATACCTTTGGAGTATTCGCGCAATTGGCGCTTTTTTGCCCAATTCAATTTGACCATATCGATCAACTCCGCCGTCCGTTGCCGGCGGGTTTCCTTCGACATGTTGAACAGCCGCCCGTAGAAATCGAGCGTTTCTTCGGCGTTCAAGAAGCGATACAGATACGACTCCTCGGGCAGGTAGCCGAGGCGTTCGTTCTTGGTCACATCCGTGGCTTCCTTGCCGAAGATCAACGCTTGACCGCTGGTGGGGAACAAGAGTCCGAGCAGCAGCTTGAGCGTCGTCGACTTGCCTGAGCCGTTCGGCCCGAGCAGTCCAAAGATCTCGCCGCGGCGGACTTCCAGGTCCAATGCGTTCAAGGCCCGCACTTTTTGGCGGCCCCAGAAATCGCGATAGACCTTGGTCAGGTTGCGGGTCTCGATGACCACGTCGGTCTGCTGGGCCGGTTCAACAACCGGAGCGGTGACCACAGCCCCCATAGGGAAGGCTCCCTCTCAGGAAATATGACTAGACGGATGGAATCAGCAATGAAGTGGACCCGGCTCAAGCGGAGAACGGCTCATCCGGCGCGAACGGCGGACAAGGAACAACTGCCGGACTCGGCGATGGAGCAGCGCCCGCGCCAAGGCAACACGTGCCCGGAAATCGGCGCAACTCTCGAAAAGACCGGCAGCTAATCTAGTCCTACGACGCCGCGTCGCACGAGGTTCGAAATCTCCCTGCGAAGCCCGGCTTGCCCCCGGGACTCACCACAACCGGCCAAGGAAGGTCTTACTATAAGTGGGCGCGTGGGGAGTGACAAGCCAACGGCGCATCGCGCCAGGGCGGAATAGCACTCGCCTGTGGGAGGCGTCTCCGACGCCGATGCGAACGACGTGAGCACCGCGCTACCGGATTTTCTCGTACAAAACGCCAAATTCAGCGGCGTCGGAGACGCCTCCCACAGTCGTTCTAGCGGCTTACGCGAAGCAACCGATTCGCGCTGCCGCAAATCTCCCCTACGTCGAAAAATCCAGACTTTTCGGTCTAGAACGCCAGTTACGCGTCTCAGGGCGGATTTGAGGCGCGAGGGGATTTTCGTGTCCGCAGATTCTTTGGGAAGTGATGCCACGCTCGACCCGGCGGGTCGTGACTAATGGTCTCAGGACAGCCGCCGCCCTGACAGCTTAATTCTAATTCTGGGTGGATCACCAAGCCCGCGATGTCCTCGCTCAGGCCCCACGTCGCAGGAGCGCCGCATACAGTTGATGAATAAACGCCGCGTTATCGCATTGCAAATACTGCATGGAGCCCCCCATGCGTGAATAACTTTTGCAGAAGCGGAGATAGTATGCAGGGTTGGATTTCGGCGGCTCTCCGTGAGTCCAATCCCAGCCGCCGCCGTCTTGTAAGTCGACGACGAAGATCGATTGCCGGGTGAGGACCTGACGACCTTCCTGCAACCGCAGATTGTTCACGCAGCTCACCGTCTTCTCAAACACCTGCGGGCCCATGATCGCGGAGCCGACCGAGAGGACCACGCCGTCGTCCAGACCGGCGACCGATCCGGCGAAGAGCTTGAAGTCCCATTCCGCGGCGCGGCCGATCGCCGAGCCGCTGAACACCGAATGGTTCGAGATGATGTCGTAGCCGATCCCCGGATGCACTGTCACCGGAACGCCATGGCGATACGCCTGGGCGATGATCGACGCGTGCTTCCAGCGATGCTCGATGGTGATCCGCCCGGCCGGCCATGCTTGTTCGCGCATCGCCCGCAACAAATCCGCGCGCGCCGAAGTGAGCGGATGCTCCGGATCGCGTGCAATCGCTTGCGTCAGCGCGTCGGCTTCCGGCAGCGTCACGCCATCCTCATGAATCAAACGCCCGAGCGCCCGCCCGTAGCCGAGTCCGTCCTGTGCGCCGGTCAAGATCGCCAGATGAATGTTGGTGGCTGTCTCATGCCAGGTTCCAAATGTGCCCGAGGCCACGTTCATTTCGACGCTCTCGGTCGACGCGCCGAACCAGGCGTACTCCCAATCGTGAATGGTTCCCGCGCCGTTCGTGGCCAAATGCGTCAGCCAGCCGCGCGCCATCATCCGCTCCAAAATCTGTGCGGCGCCGTTCCTCAATAGGTGCGCGCCGTAGATCAGCATGATCGACGCTTCCCGCTCCTGGGCGAAGAGAATCCGCTCGGCGCATTGGTCGATCGTCGCTTGATTGGCCGCGGACACCGGCTTCGGCGGCGACGCGGGATCGACCAGAATGTCATCCGCGCGTGTCAGATGATGCCGATCCTTCAGCGGAAAGACCTTGAGTTTGCGCAGATCGAGCGGCTGGATATTCATGAAACAAGGCCTGGCGCAGGTAGCCGTAAGAGGGCGGACCGGATTAGACGAAAGGACAATTGCTCAGTTTGAAAAACGGGCCCGGAGCATGGATGGGTGCCACTGACGGCTCGTCCGCCAGTGCCGGAGTTGACGTCGCTACACACTGGCGGACGAGCCGTCAGTGGCACCCCAACTATGACTTCAAACAGGGCCAAGTATACCGGGCGTGTCCCCTCCACCCCATGCCGGCGTCGCGTGCGTCTGCAATGGACGCGAACGGGCGCCTTCCCACCTAC
>Ga0163153_10002404_pt1 | contig 27460 bp, 27 predicted proteins | sample OliLakLV19MP6IB1_FD_148629 | JGI IMG/M metagenome (GOLD analysis project Ga0163153, IMG submission 148629) | Freshwater microbial mat bacterial communities from Lake Vanda, McMurdo Dry Valleys, Antarctica - Oligotrophic Lake LV.19.MP6.IB-1 | ecosystem: Environmental > Aquatic > Freshwater >...
GCCCGCGTAGCTGAACGTGAGTGCGGCGTTGTTGGTGCCAGGCGCATTCGGCGCGTAGGCCACATTGAGCGAGCACGACGCGCCCGCTGCGAGCGACGTGCCGCACGTATTGCCGCTGACGGGGAAGCGTGTCGCGTCGCCGTTGGCCATCGCGAAGGTGGTGGCGGTGGCGGTACCCACGTTGGTGATCGACACGCCCTGCGTGGCGCTGGTGCTGCCGACCGCCGTGGTGCCGAACGCCAGCGAGACCGGTGTTGCCTGCAGCGACGGGGCCGTCGCGACGGTGCCGGTGCCGGTCATCGCGATGTTGAGCGTCGTGCCGCTGGTGTACGCGATCGACAGCGTGGCGCTATCCGCACCGGCAGCGGTGGGCGTGTACTTCACGCTGAAGTTGCACTGCGAGCCGCCGCCGATAGCCGTGCCGCACGAGTTGTTGCTGACGATGAACTCGGTGCTGTTGGTGTTGGTGAACGCCACGCCGGTGGCGCCGGTCGTGCCGGTGTTGGTGACCGTGAAGATGTTGGTGACGCTGCTGTTGCCTACCTGCACGTTGCCAAAGGTGCCGGAACCCGAGTACTGCAGGTTGGCGGGGGTGGCAGCTGCGGGACTGCTGCCGGTGAGGCTGATCGAGAAACCACCGGTGCCCGTCACCGAGTACGTGAAGGCGTCGCTCGCGCCAGCGGCCGCCGGCTTGTAGGCGATGGTGACGGTGCACGAAGCGCCGGCGGCGATCATGGAGCCGCAGGTCTTGCTGGACGGCCACTTGGTGCTGGAGGCGGGGAAGGTTAGCGTGCCGGTGGCGCCGGCTCCGCTGTTCGTGATCGTGAAGGCCTTGGAGGGGCTGGTAGTGCCGTTGGTGATGCTGCCGAAGTCCCAGCTGCTCGGCGCTGCGCTGGTGCTGGGTGGGGCAGTCGGGCAATCGGCCGGAAACAAGAACAGGTAGCTGGCGATGTCTGCGGCGTCTGCATCTGACATGACGCCCTGTAGAAATCCCATGGCCGGCTGGTTATTGACGGCGTCTATGATCTGGCTCGCTGACTTTCCCTGCTTTTGACCAGGCGTATGGCAGTCTTTGCAAGTAAAGGTAGTCCACTTCGTCTTACCGGCGCTGCAGCTCTGCGCATCCGCCACCCCCGACCAAATCATCAAAACCGGCGTCAACAGGACCAGCAACAGGGTAAGGGTGCGCTTCATTACGAAATCTCCGGGCGGTGAGCCTTGGCTCTCGGATCCGGGGAAGGCCGGACCGGCGGGCTCATGGCGTCTGGCGGCTGGCCTTGCGGCGCCACGGGCAGTTACGCCAAGTGTAGCCGGAAGTATTCCATTGTCATAGCACAATGTCATACGAATTCCGACCGGCGGTAACGCTGTCCAAGGGGTGGCTCGGCCGCATGGCTGATGGATCGTTGCCGCGTTGCCCTGCCAGCATCCGTCGAAGATGCCAAAACCGAAATCACAGACACGGTACCCATAAATATGGCAATATGGGTGCCGTGAAGACGACAATGGAAATACCCGACCACCTGTTCCGACAAGTCAAGGCGCGGGCGGCGCAACGCGGCCAGTCGCTGAAAGAATTCGTGACGGACGCGCTGCAGGCGAGGCTTGCCACGGCGTCCGAAGGCGACACCGGACGCGAGCCGCCGTGGATGAACGGATTCGGCCAGTTGCGGCACCTTCAAGCCGAAACCGCGCGTATTCAGGCGTTGATCGACGACGATCTTGGTGTCGTCGAGGCCGACGACCGGCTGTGATACTCGATACGAACGCGCTGTCGGCGTTCGCCGATGGCGAGCCGGCGATCGGCGCCATCCTGCGCGTGCAGGCGCGCGCATGCCTTCCGGTGATCGTGCTTGGCGAATTTCGCTACGGGATCGCGCAATCGCGACAGCGCGAAACCTACGCGCAGTGGTTGCAGTCGCAGCTGCGGCATTTCGATGTACTGGCGGTGACCGACGAGACGGCCTCGGCGTATGCAGCCTTGCGCGTCATGTTGAAGCAACAGGGCACGCCCATCCCCGCCAACGACGCGTGGATCGCCGCGTTGGCGGTGCAACATCGCGTACCGGTACTAAGCCGCGATCACCATTTTGACACCGTGCCGCAAGTCCGGCGGTTGGGGTGGTAGGCCCATCGGATAGAAATGGCCATCAAGATTCTGTTGGGCATGACGCTGTAGACAAGTATTGCGGTCACGCCGAATCAGCGACTTGTAATAACTAAACATATTCGTTATATTAATAGCCGATAAGACAACATATATGTTCTTTTATGCCGGCACCGGGGACCGCCTCCATCTCACCGAGAATCGCCCGCTCTTTGGGAAAGCTCGGTAACGACCTCGAAATCGCCCGCAAGAAACGTCGGCTCACGGTAGCGTCCCTGTGTCAGCGCGCCGGCATTTCCGTACCGCTCTACCGCCGCATGGTCGAAGGCGCCGCGGGAACCTCCATCGGGGCCTACGCGATGGTGCTGTTCGCCCTCGGCTTTGGGACCCCGTTCGACAGCATGGTCGACGTGGCGCGCGACGATACGGGACTCCTGCTCGATGAGCGCCGACTTCCACAACGAGTTCGTCCCCCGCGCAACAAGACGGGTGCCCTGTGAAGCGCAGCATGACGGCGTACGTGGGCGAGACGCCGATCGAGGTCGGGACTCTCGTTTTCGAGACGGACGGCGCTCGGCAGGCGGTTTCCTTCGCCTACGCCGACAGCTGGCTCGCCAGCCCCGACAAAATTCGCGCTATCCCCCGACCTGCCGCTCGGGCCCGGATACCAATACCGTGCCAACAAGGATGCCAACCAGTCGGCATTTTTCGACTGCTTCGCCGATGCGGCGCCGGACGGCTGGGGCCGCAAAGTCATCCAACGCGACCATGCCAGGCAAAGCAAGGAGCCAGGCGCAGATGCCACGGGACTTTTGACTGAGTTCGACTACTTGCTCCGGGTCAACGACTTCAGTCGCGTTGGCGCGCTTCGCTTTCGCGACGACAAGGCCGTTTTCCATCGGCCGTCGGGCGGCATGCGCGAAACGCCGGCGCTCATTTCCCTGCCCCAGCTCTTGGCCGCCTCCAAGGCCGTCGAGGAAAACAAGGAAACCGCTCGTGACCTGGCGTTCCTTCGAGGCAACGGTACCTCGCTTGGTGGCCTGCGCTCCAAGTGCTCAGTCCTTGATGACAATGGCACGCTCGCCATCGGAAAATTTCCGGATGGTATTCACCATCCTCATCAACAACGTCGACGACCACCTGCACAACCATGGCTTTCTCCATCACGCTCATGGTCAGTGGCGTCTTGCGCCCGCCTTCGACATCAACCCGTTCCCTGATAAGGAACGCGCGCTCAAGACATGGATTTCGGAAGACGCGGGCGATGGGGCGTCCATTGACGCGGCAGTCGCAGTCGCGCCCCACTTCGGCTTCATGCAAGGTGCGCAAGCGCCGGTGCTCGAGCAAGTGCGTACCTCCGTACGTGATTGGAAGACGGTCGCCCGCGGCATCGGCATGGCGCCGCATGACATCGAGGCCTTCGAGCCAGCTTTCCAGCATCCCGACCTTTAGGCATCGCGACAGCAACGCCCCCGCATCCTCCATTGCGGATGAATCTACAATAGCGGCCTCCATGCCCGCCTTTCCCACGCCCACCGGGCGCCCCTTCGGCCCCGTCGAACCGCAGCTTGCGCGCTTCACCCAGCCGCTGGCGCTGGCGTGCGGCCAATGGCTGCCCGAGTACGAGCTGGCCTATGAAACCTACGGCAAGCTCAACGCGGACGCCTCCAACGCCGTGCTGGTGTGCCATGCGCTGAACGCCTCGCACCACGTCGCGGGCACGTATGGCGACGACCCGGACAGCCTCGGCTGGTGGGACAACATGATCGGGCCGGGCAAGCCTCTGGACACCTCTCGCTTCTTCGTCGTCGGCGTCAACAACCTCGGCAGCTGCTTCGGCTCCACCGGGCCGATGTCGACGAACCCGGCGACCGGTTCGTCGTGGGGCAGCGATTTCCCGCTGGTGACCGTCGAAGACTGGGTGGACGCGCAGGCGCGGCTGGCCGATCGCCTCGGCATCGCGCAGTTCGCCGCCGTGATGGGCGGCAGCCTGGGCGGCATGCAGGCGCTGGCGTGGGCTATCCGCTTTCCGCAGCGCATCCGTCACGCGCTGGTGATCGCCGCCGCTCCCAATCTCTCGGCGCAGAACATCGCGTTCAACGAAGTGGCGCGACAGGCCATCCTGACCGACCCGGACTTCTTCGAGGGCCACTACGCGCAGAACAAGACGCTGCCGCGGCGCGGCCTGCGCGTGGCGCGGATGATCGGGCACATCACCTACCTGTCCGACGAGCAGATGGAGGAGAAATTCGGCCGCACGTTGCGCGACGGCCTCAAGTTTTCCTTCGCGCCCGAATTCCAGATCGAGTCGTACCTGCGCCACCAGGGCGAGAAGTTCGCCGAGTACTACGACGCCAATACGTACCTGCGCATCACCAAGGCGCTCGATTACTTCGACCCGGCGCACGCCACGGGTGGGGATCTTGCTCGCGCATTGGCGCCGGCGTCGTGCAAATTTCTCGTGGTGGCGTTCACGACCGACTGGCGGTTCTCGCCCGCGCGGTCGCGCGAGATCGTGAAGGCGCTGGTGGACCATCGCCGCGATGTGACGTATGCGGAGATCGCCGCACCCCACGGCCACGATGCGTTCCTGCTCGACAACCAGCAATACCACGACGTGGTGCGTGCGTATTTCGAAGGCATTGCCTCCGACGCCGACTATTCGACGTTCCGCTTCGGCGCGGAGGTGAAGCGCCGCGTCGATTCGCGCGAACGGCAGGAGCATCGCGCCGACTTCGCCACCATCGCCGGGTGGCTGCGCCCAGGCGCGCAGGTGCTGGACCTGGGCTGCGGCGATGGGTCGCTGCTCGCTTATTTGAAGCGCGAGCGCGACGTGCGCGGCTATGGCATCGAGATCGCCGACAGCGGCATGCTCGAAAGCGTGCGCAACGACGTCAACGTGCTGCAGAGCGATCTCGAGAGTGGTCTCGCCGGCTTCGGCGACGAGTCCTTCGATTGCGTCATCCTGTCCCAGACGCTGCAGGCGATGCGCCACACGGAGGAAATCGTCGAGGAAATGCTGCGCGTGGGCCGCGAGGTGATCGTCACGTTTCCCAACTTCGGGCACTGGACACATCGCTGGCAGATTTTGAAGGGCCGCATGCCGGTTTCCGACAAGCTGCCCTACCAGTGGTACGACACGCCCAACATCCACCTGTGCACCGTCGCTGACTTCGATGCATTCCTGCGCGAGCGCAATTGCGTCATCGAGAACCGCGTCGTGCTGTCGGGCGGTCGGGCCGTGTCGTCGCTGCCCAACCTGCGCGGCGAGCTGGCGATCTACCGGTTCAGGCGTGGGTAGGGTCTATCCCACATTCGCGCAGGGCTTTCTGCGCAACAACGAGCCGGCGCACGATGGAGGGTGACGCAGTGGTTCAGCTTGCGGCGTCTTTGTACGCCCGCAGGATCGCGTTGATGCGCGTTTGATTATCCCGGACCTTGTGCTTTGGGCGCCGTCATCGGCGGCGCGGCGGGACGCACGTGGGGCGAGTGCTGCGAGCTGCAGCAGCTATGGGTGGCGCCGCCTACGCCATCCGCCCGAACCACAACAACGACAACGTGCCTGCCGCCACGGCCAGCACGGCGGCCAGCGCGGTGAACAACGCCGAGACTTCCGTCTCCTTGCGCTCGAGCGCAAAGCGGCTGTTGAGGTTCTCGTAGATGGTCTTCAGATCCGCCGCACTGCTGGCGTGGAAATACTCGGCGGCGGTGAGGCCTGCGATGCCCTTCAGCGATTCCTCGTCGAAGCGCATGAAGATGGACATGCCGTCGATGTCGATGGGCGCGCCGGCAGTGGTTCCAAAACCCACGGTGAACACGCGCACGCCGTGATCGGCCGCCATGCGTGCGGCGTCGAGAGGATCGGGGCCCGTCGTGCGCCGGCCATCCGTGAGCAGGATGATCGCGGCGGAGGTGTACGATCCCGGCGGCACGACCTTGACTTCCTTCTTCTCTACCTTGGGCGCAGCGCGATCGTTGGGCAGCTTGCGCGAGCTGTCGCGCGGCCCGAAATTGTTGCCGAACACCACGTTCTCGAGGTTGATGCCTTCGTCGGGAAAGATCGTGGCCAGCGACATGATGATGCCGCTGCCGATGGCGGTGTGCCGCTGCATCTGGAAGCGGTCGATGGCGGCGACCAGGTCCTCGCGGTTACGCGTGGGCGGCTGCACCAGCAGCGCGGTGCCGGCAAACGTGACGATGGCCACCTTCACGTCGGCAGGCACCTGCAGCACAAATTCGCGCGCGGCGGCTTGCGCCGCCACCATGCGGCTGGGCTGGATGTCGGTGGCGCGCATCGACAGCGAGACATCGATGGCCAGCACGATGGTGCGGGCGTCGGACGGCAACGTGACCAGCGCGCCAGGCCGCGCGATGGCGATGATCGCGGCGATCAGCGCCAGCAGGAACAACGCGGGTGGAAGGTGTCGCCGCAGCGCCTGACCCGGGCGGATGGCCTGCCGCACGATGCCCAGGTCGGCGAATCGGACCGCAACTTTTTTCCGGCGCAAGAGCGCAATGTAGGCCGCGACCAGGATCGGTGCCAACAGCAGCAGCCAGAGATATTGCGGCCAGACAAAGCTCAAGGGACACCTTCCTGCGGGGGACGGCGCGCGAAGCCGATTACTGTAGCACCGTCGGGGGTCGGTGCGAATGTCACAACGCGGGACGGCCTCGATCAATGCCGTCCGCGTAGACTCCGGTTTGCCGCCTGCCGCTGGAGGTCATCCAATGTCCAACGCCAACTCTGTCATCCGCACATCTTGCCGCCTGACCGCCGCCGCGCTGCTGCTTTTAGGTGCCAAGGCGTCTGTGTGCGTAAGGGCGGCGCGTGGACCGAGCTGGGCGATCCCGCCGCGCTGAAATTGATGTCCCTTTTCCGCGATTTCTCCGCGCCGGCGGTCGTGGCCGGTTTCGTCACCGTGCTGGTGGGCTTCACCAGCTCGGCCGTGATCGTGTTCGCGGCGGCGCAGGCGTTGCGCGCGTCGCCCGCCGAGGTGGCGTCGTGGATGTGGGCGCTGGGCTTAGGCATGGGGCTGACCTGCATCGGGCTGTCGCTGCGCTACGGCTGGACCGGTCTGGCCACGCTGGTGCTGGCCCCGTTTGGCGCGTTCGCGCTCGATCGCAGGACACGCAACGCGAACCCGCGCTGATCATCTTCCTGGTGACCGCATCGGGGGTGGGCTTCTTCGGCGTGGGTTCGGCGTTCTGGGGGCTCGTGGCCGGCGCGCTGGCGCAGGCGGTGCTACGGGCGGGTACCATAGCTCTTCCGCCATCTTCCCGCTGAAGTGTCCGCCATGCGCATTGAAGCGTTCGCCAAGGAATTTGAACAACGCGCCCGTGCCCGCGGCAAGGCGCTCGATACGCTGCCCGTCGCCGATGCGCTCGACCTGATGATGATGTTCTACCGCGAGGTGGAAGTCACCGGTCTTGCGCCGGCCCCGGACGATGCACTCAAGTTCTCGTGGGGCGTGGTCAATCGCGGCGAGGGCGAACACTTCGAAGTGAACTTGGCGCGTGTTCTCACCACGCGCCGCGAAGCCAAGCCGCCGCTGGTGCGCGAGCTGGAGCTGACATATCGCTTTGCGCCGACGGCCGAACTGCGCACGATTCCGCTGCACGCGTTGTGGTGCTACTCGCATGCGGACCTGCCGGTCTTTGCCACGCAGGTACGCGAAGCGGAGGCCTTCGACATCGCGCAACGCGATACGGCGCTCTCGGTCAGCGTGATCTTCACCGACGCTGCCGCGTAGCAGACCGCCATGGCCACGGTGCGCGTGCGTGCATTGACGGCAGGGGTTGTGGCGCTGCTGGTGGTCGGTGCCGCGATTTGGGCATTGCATGCGGCGGGCAAGGCCGAGGTGGGCGGGGTGCTGGGCGCCGGTCCGCTGATTGCCGACATCAATCTCGCGCTGGAACTGCTGCTGGTGCTGGGGCTGACGTGGGGCATGGTCCTCGCGCGCTCGGGTAACATCGAGGCGCACCGGATCAACCAGACGGTGTGGGTGCTGGTCAATGGCGCGCTGGTGCTGTTCATCATGGCCTCGGCCATGGCCAGCTTCAAGATTCCCACGCTGAAGGCGCTGACCGATATCGGCAATGCGATCACGGTGTTGCACGCAATCTTCGGCGTGCTGACGGTCGCCGGCGGCGCTTGGCTGGTGCTGCAGATGAACGACGTGCTACCGGCGCGCTGGCACGTGCGGTGGTGGAAGGGGCTGATGCGCGCCACGTTGGCGGGCTACTGGGCGGTGGCGTTGCTCGGGATTGCGACTTATTACTATTGGTATGCGGCGTGAGGTTGCCGGCTGGCCGGGTGCGGACCTGTTCCCCTTGCAGGTGACGCTTCTGCCTCGCGGGCAGGTCGCAGCATCGACCCTGCTCTGCGAGGCTGAAGCCTCGCCTACAGGTGAGCAGCATCTCGCCTACACGGGTGAGACCCTGCGAGGCTGAAGCCTCGCCCACACAGGTGAGCATCGACCCTGCGAGGCTGAAGCCTCGCCTACTGGCGCTGAAACGCAAACGCGCTCATCATCGCAGTCCTGCATTGCCCTTCCCGGAGCGGTCATCATGGTCATCTGTCCCGTCGCGATTGCCGTTGGCTGCAAGAAGTGCCCGATCTTCAAGGTGTGCCCGGTGAAGAGCGTGATCGGCGACTACAAGCCGCCGGAGGACGACTCCGCGGCGCCGACGCGCGCGGCCGGCAAGGCCAAGTCCAGTCCGGCGAAATCGCGCTCCGCCAAGGCGCGCGGCCGCCGGAAGTAAACGGCGGCCGGCGCGATGCTTGCGCGGGTGCTGGCCGACGCGACCGTCGCATTTCACTTCGCCTTCATCCTGTTCGTCGTGTTCGGTGGCGCGCTGGTGTGGCGCCGCACGGCGTGGGCGTGGCTGCATGTGCCGGCGGTGGCGTGGGTGGCGTGGCTCGAGTCCACGCATGCGATCTGTCCGCTGACGCCACTCGAGAACGCGTTGCGCGCCCGCGCCGGGGACACCGGCTATGCGGGCGGATTCATTCAGCACTATCTCGAACCCGTGATCTATCCGGGTGGACTGACGCCGGGCATCCAGTTGGTGCTGGGTGCGCTGGTGGTCGCGATCAATGTCGTCGTCTATGCGCTGGTGTGGCGGCGCGCGACCCACGGAGGACGTACGCGTGTGGTGTGATCAACGGTTGTATCGGAAGGTTGTAACGTGACTGCGGCCGCCAGCATCGTCGGCCACGCGCCGGATGGCAGCGCGGTGGCATCGGTCGTACTGGAGAATCGACACGGCATGCGGGTTACGCTGTTGTCGTGGGGCGCGCTGATCCAGAAGCTCGACGTGCCCGATCGTGGCGGCCACATCGAGGACGTGGTGCTCGGCTTCGACGCGTTGGCGCCCTATCTCGTGCGTCACCCCAACTTCGGCGTCGTCGTGGGGCGCTACGGCAATCGCATCGCGCATGCGCGCTTTGCGCTTGATGGCGTGGAGTATCGGCTGGCCGCCAACCAGGGGCCCAATTCGCTGCATGGTGGTGAGGTGGGCTTCGCGAAGCGCAACTGGTCGTGGCGCCTCGACGGCGAAACCTCGGTGTGCTTCGAATACGTGAGCGTGGATGGCGAGGAAGGCTACCCCGGCACGTTGCGCGCGGCGGTGACGTACACACTCGACGATGACAATGGCCTCGTGCTCGACTTTGCCGCGACGACGGATCGCGCCACGGTGATCAACCTCACCAACCACAGTTATTTCAACCTCGCGGGACGCGGCGATGTGCGCGACCACGTCGTGACGCTGCATGCCGACGCGTTTCTGCCGGTGGATGCGGTATCGATTCCGTTGGGAGAAGTGCGCTGCGTCGCCGGTTCGCCGATGGACCTGCGCGCGCCCACGCGCGTGGGTGCCCGCCTGGCCGCGCCGGACGAGCAGATGCGCGTGGTTGGTGGTGGCTTCGATCACACGTTCGTGCTGGGGGCGGGCGACGGGCTGAAGCGCGCTGCGCGCGTGGTGGACCCTTCCAGCGGCCGCGTGCTGGAAGTGTTCGCCACGCAGCCCGGCGTGCAGTTCTATACCGCCAACAAGCTGGACGGGACGTTCATCGGCAAGAATGGCGCGCCGTGCGGCAAGTACGCGGCGCTGTGCCTCGAAACGCAGCACTTCCCGGACTCGCCCAACCAGCCGGCGTTTCCGTCCACGGTGTTGCGGCCCGGCGAGTTGTACCGCCATCGCGCCGTGTACCGGTTCTCGACCGCAGCGTAAAAAAGGGGCCAAGGCCCCTTTTTTACGTACTGATCAGTTTCCGGTGCGCCTGCACGCTCATCAGCACGCCCAGGCCGATGAACAGCGACACCATCGCGGTGCCGCCATAGGACACCAGCGGCAGCGGCACGCCCACGACCGGCAGCACGCCGCTGACCATGCCCATGTTGACGAACGCATACGTGAAGAGCATCAGCGTGATCGACCCGGCCAGCAGGCGTGCGAATAGCGTGGAGGCGTTGGCGGTGATGACCATCGCGCGGCCGATCAGCAGTACGTAGAGCACCAGCAGGAACGCATTGCCAATGAGCCCGAATTCCTCGCCGAACACGGCGAAGATAAAGTCGGTGTGCCGCTCCGGCAGGAAATCGAGGTGCGTCTGCGTGCCGTTCAGCCAACCTTTGCCGATCACGCCACCCGAGCCGATGGCGATCGACGCCTGTGTGGAGTGATAGCCCGCGCCCAGCGGGTCGCGGCCGGGATCGATGAACGTCAGGATGCGCTCGCGCTGGTAGTCGTGCAGCTGGCTCCACAGGAACGGCATGGCGGCGCTGCCGGCCACGCCCAGTCCGATGATCACTTTCCATGAGAGCCCGGCTAAGAACAGCACGTAAAATCCCGATGCGCCGATCAGCACTGACGTGCCGAGATCGGGTTGCCGTTTGATCAGGAACACCGGCACGATGATCAGCACCGCCGCGATCGCGAAGTCCTTCCAGTTGATCCGGCCCTCGAACTTCTGGAAGTACCACGCGAGCATCAGCGGCAGCGCGATCTTCATCAGTTCCGATGGCTGCACGCGGACGATGCCGAGGTTGAGCCAGCGCCGCGAGCCATTGACCACGATGCCGAATAGCGCGACGCCGATCAGCAGCAGCACGCCCAGTACGTACAGCGGCAGCGCGGCGCGCGCCAGTGTCTGCGGCGGAATGTTGGCCATGATCCACATCAGCACCAGCGCGAAGCACAGCGACATCGCCTGCGTGGTGACGCGCGCCATGCTCTGGTCGGCGGCGGAAAACAGCGTGACGAGGCCCACGCCGACCAGCGCCAGTGCGCATGCAAAGAGAAAGTTGTCGATGCGGCGGGTAAGGGCCTCCCATGCGCGACCGGCAAGTTCGACGAAGGGCATCAGTCGGTCACGTCCTCGCCTTCCTTGATCGGCACGGCGGGGGCAGGCCCCGGTTCGGTCTTGCCGAGCAGGAAATAATCGAGCACCTTGCGCGCGATGGGTGCAGCAGCCTGCGCGCCGAAGCCGCCGTTCTCCACCAGCACCGAGAGCGCGATGCGCGGCTTGTCGGCGGGTGCATAGGCGATGAACAACGCATGGTCACGCAAGCGCTCATCCACCTTGCTGACGACGTATTTCTCGCCCTTCAGCGAGTACACCTGCGCAGTGCCCGTCTTGCCGCCCGAGGTGTACTTGGCATTGAGGAAGGCGGTGGCGCTGGTGCCTTCCTTGTTGACGCCGACGAATGCGTTCCTGATGAAGGCGATGTGCTCGGGCTTCACGTTGATCGTGTGCGTCGGTTGTGGCGCCACGCTGCGGGTCTCGCCGGTGCCGACGTTGACAATGTTCTTCACGAGGTGCGGCTTGAACGCGACGCCGTCGTTGGCGACCGTGGCCGTCGCGACGGCCAGTTGCAACGGCGTGAACGTGTTGTATCCCTGGCCGATTCCCGCGGAGATGGAGTCACCGAGGTACCACTTGCGATGCTCCTCGCGGTACTTCTCGCCCGCGAAGCGTGTGCGTTTCCACTCGCGCGATGGCAGCACGCCGGCCAGTTCGCCTTCGATGTCGACTCCGGTCTTGCGGCCGAACGACAGTTGCGACAGGAAGCGCGCGGTGTCGTCGATATCCGTTTCACCGGCCAGCACGTAGTAGTAGGTGTCGCACGACACCACCACCGACTTGTACATGTCCACCGTGCCGTGTCCACCCGGCTTGTCATCGCGGAAGCGGTACGAGGACCCGGGCAGCTGGAAGAAGCCCGGATCACTGATGGCCTGCTGAGGCGTTCGCTTGCCCGACGCGAGTGCGGCCAGTGCCAGGAACGGCTTGATCGTGGAGCCTGGCGGATACGCGCCGCGCAACGGCCGGTTGAGCAAGGGCTTGTCCGGGGAATCGTTCAGTAGTTCCCAGTTGGCGGTGTCGATGCCCTCGACGAAGAGATTGGGGTCGTAGCCCGGCTTCGACACGAACGCGAGAATGTCGCCGCTGGCCGGATCGATCGCGACGAGTGCGCCGCGCCGGTCGCCGAATGCGGCCTCGGCCACTTCCTGCAACCGGATGTCGATGGAAAGCTTCAGGTTGTTGCCCGACACCGGCGGCGAACGCGACAGGGTGCGCACGGCGCGGCCAGCGGCGTCCACTTCCACTTCCTCCACGCCGGTGGTGCCGTGCAGTTCGCGCTCGTAGGAGAGTTCGACGCCGACCTTGCCGATGTAGTCGGAACCCTTGTAATTGGGGCCTTCATCCCACGCGGCGATGCGCTCGACGTCCTTGGCGTTGATGCGCCCGATGTAGCCCAGCACATGCGATGCCACTTCGCCGAACGGATACTGGCGGAAGAGGCGCGCCTTGATGTCGACACCAGGGAAGCGGTAGCGGTTCACCGCGAAGCGCGCGACTTCCTCGTCGGAGAGGCGCGTGCGCAGCGGCAGGCTCTCGAAGTTCTTTGATTCCTCCAGCAGCTTCTTGAAGCGCTTGCGATCGCGCGGCTGCACGTCCACCACGGTGGCCAGTTCGTCGATCGTGGCTTCGAGGTTGCGGATGCGCGACGGTGTCAGTTCAAGCGTATACGCGGAATAGCTCTGCGCCAGCACGATGCCGTTGCGGTCCGTGATCACGCCACGATTGGGCGCGATGGGCACGATGGCGATGCGATTGGACTCCGCCAGCGTGCGGTAGTGCTGGTGCTGGACGACCTGCAGGTAGAAGAAGCGGCTGAAGAGTCCCACGAAGGCCAGCAGCGCGAATGCGCCGGCAACGAACAACCGCCGCCGGAACAGGAAGACTTCGCGCTCGGAGTTGCGGACCTCGGGCGCGCCGAAGCTGCGGCCGCTGTCGTAGCCGCCAGAACGCTTGCCGAAAAGCCGGCGTGGCACGTCAGTTGTCTCCGCGTCCGCGCTTCGGGCGCTGCGGCCATTGCAGCAGCACCGAGAAGAGCGGCCACAGCAGCGCGCCGACGATCGGCGACACGATGTACGTCCAGCGCGGCAGCGGCGCACCGCCGACGACGCGCACCAGCAGCACCAGCGCGGCACACACCAGCAGAAGCACACCCACCTGCGGTGCTTGTTGCCACAACGGGAAGCGCTGCACGCGGCGGCGGAAGTATTCGGCACCATACGCCAGCACTGCGTAAGCCAGTGCGTGCTGTCCGAAGACCGTGGCGTCGCCTACGTCCATCACGAGGCCCAGCATCCACGCGACCCCCACGCCGACATAGCGCGGCTCCTGGATGCACCAGTAGAGGATGACCAGCGCCAGGAAATCCGGGCGCAGCACCAGTGTGAAGCTGGACGCCGGTGCGATGTTCGCGAGAAAACCCAGGAAGAACGTGAGCAGGATGAACCAGGGGTTCACCGTGCGCAGGATTTCCTCCGGACGGGCGGACGAGAAGGCGGAGGCACGGGCGAAGTTCATTGCGGGTTCGACAATGGCATCAGTTCACGTTCCGGCGGCCTTTGCCGCGACCTGTCTTCTTCTCGGCATTCGCGTCCACCGGTTCTTCCGGCCGCGCCATCGTGGCGGCGTTCTCACCCAGCACCAGCAGGAAACTGCTGCGATCCGAACCTGCCAGCGGCTTGACAGTGATGCGTGCGAACACCTGTCCCGTTTCGCGGTCGACTGTTTCCACTTGCGCTACGGCGAGGCCCGGCGGATATGTTCCGTCGATGCCCGACGTGTAGAGCATGTCCTTCGGTTGCACATCGGCGGACGGCGCCATGAAGCGAAGCTCGGGCGCACGGCCCGCGCCGGCCCCGAAGAAGACACTGCGCACGCCGCTGCGTTCAACCCGTACCGGCACGGCGTGATCCTTGTCGGTGACGAGCGTGACTTCTGCCATCATCGGGAACACGCGTGTGACTTGTCCCACGACGCCGAGTTCATCGATCACTGCTGCGCCGGCCTTGACGCCGGCGTCGGTGCCGCGATTGACGAACACCTTTTGCGTGAACGGATCGCGGCCGGTATAGAGCACCTCCACTGCGGTGGCGCCGCCGGGATAGCGCTCGCGCATCGCGAGCAGCGCGCGCAGCTTGGCGTTTTCCTCGCGCAGCGCCGAGTAGCCCTGCACCGACGGCGCATTGGTGACACCATCCTGCTTCAGCCGGGCGTTTTCGTCGGCCAGCGCGCGCTTGGAGCTGAAGTAGGCGGCCACCCAGCTGACCGCTTCACCGGGCATCTGCACGGTACGCTGCAGCGGATAGATGGTCACGGCCGCCACTTGCCGGACACCTTCGAGGTAGCGGTAGCGCGTGTCGGCGAACAACAGCGCGATCGACACGATGCCGACGAATGCCAGCCGGGTGAGGGGGGCAGGCCCGCGATGGAAGAACGGCGGCGGATCGGCGGAGACGTGCCGCATGACCTGCGCCGGATCAGTCCGACGTGAAGATCGTGTGCAGTTTCTCCATGTTCTCGAGCGCCTTGCCGCAACCGCGTACCACGCAGGTGAGCGGGTCGTCGGCCACGATGACCGGGAGACCGGTTTCTTCCATCAGCAGGCGGTCGAGGTCGCGCAGCAGCGCGCCCCCGCCCGTGAGCACCATGCCACGCTCGGCGATGTCGGCGCCGAGCTCAGGCGGCGTGCGCTCGAGCGCGCTCTTCACGGCCGACACGATGCTGTTGAGGGGATCGGTCAGGGCTTCGAGAATTTCGTTGGACGATACGGTGAAGCTGCGTGGAATGCCTTCGGCCAGGTTGCGGCCCTTGACTTCCATTTCCTTGACCTCGGAACCGGGGAACGCGGAGCCGATGGTCTTCTTGATCGTTTCGGCGGTCGTCTCGCCGATCAACATGCCGTAGTTGCGGCGGATGTAGTTGACGATCGCTTCGTCGAACTTGTCGCCGCCGACGCGCACGCTGCCCGAGTACACCATGCCGCCGAGCGAGATGACGCCCACTTCCGTCGTGCCGCCGCCGATGTCGACGACCATCGAACCCGTGGCGTCGGAGATGGGGAGATCGGCGCCGATCGCCGCGGCCATCGGTTCCTCGATGAGGTACACCTTGGAAGCGCCGGCGCCCAATGCCGATTCGCGGATGGCGCGGCGTTCAACCTGCGTCGAGCCGCACGGCACGCAGATGATGATGCGCGGGGACGGCGAGAAGAGGCGTGAGTCGAGCACCTTCTTGATGAACTGCTTCAACATCTGTTCCGTCACCGTGAAGTCGGCGATGACGCCGTCCTTCATCGGGCGGATGGCGGTGATGTTGCCCGGCGTGCGGCCGAGCATCATTTTGGCCGCGAGGCCCACTTCCTGGATGACTTTCTTGCCGTTGGGGCCGCCTTCCTGGCGGATGGCGACGACGGACGGCTCGTTCAGCACGATGCCCTTGCCACGCACATAGATCAGCGTATTGGCGGTGCCGAGGTCGATTGCGAGATCGCTGCCGAAATAACCTTTGAAGAACTCGAACATGTATGCAGCAAACCTGACAAATTGGGGCCGCAGGGTGGCGCGGCCCGGAGGTGGGGCGAAACCCGCGCGACGCTAGGGTGCGGGTGCTCAAAAGATTGTCGATTATGATAGCATTGCACGTGGTCTTCAGCACTGATTTGGCGCGGTTTTTTGCCGTTTTACGGTTCATCGGTAGCGCGCCTGTCCCGTCCCGGTTGCCCTTGAACCCCAGATCCTCGGCCGCCCCCGCCGCCAGGATCGCATGCATGGCCGACACGTTCGGCCCCGCGCCATGGCTCTGACTCTCGACGACGTCCACCGCATCGCCCATCTGGCGCGCATCGAGATCGATGCGACCGCCGCCGCAGAAGTCCACCGCAAGCTCGAGGCCATCTTCGCGATGATCAACGAGCTGCAGGCGGTCGACACCACCGGCATCGTGCCGATGGCGCACGCGCAGGACGTGATGCTCCCGTTGCGCGACGATGCCGTCACCGCCGTTGATCAGCGCGCGCTGTTCCAGAGCCTGGCGCCCGCGGTCGAGGATGGCCTGTATCTCGTTCCCCGCGTGGTGGAGTAGGCCATGGCTGACGAAATGGTTGGCACCACCGTTGCCGGCCTGTCCGCCGCGCTGCGCGCGCGCAAGCTCTCCAGCGTTGAGTTGACGGAAGCCTTGCTGTATCGGGTCGAGACCGCGCAAGTCGCACTGAATGCGTTCGTCACCATCGACCGCGAAGGCGCCTTGGCGCAGGCGCGCATCGCCGACGGCCTGCTGGCCACCGACAACCCGCCGCCGCTGGCCGGCGTGCCCATCGCGCACAAGGATGTGCTGATGACGGCCGGGTTGAAGACGACCTGCAGCTCGAAGATGCTGGCCAATTTCGTCGCGCCGTACGACGCGCACGTGGTCACCGGGTTGAAGAATGCCGGCACGGTGCTGCTTGGCAAGACCAACATGGACGAGTTCGCGATGGGCTCGTCCAACGAGACGTCGCACTTCGGCCCGGTGCGCAATCCGTGGAACCTGGCGTATGTGCCGGGTGGCAGTTCCGGCGGTTCGGCAGCCTCCGTGGCAGCGCGGCTGCTGCCCGCCGCCACCGGCACCGATACCGGCGGGTCCATTCGCCAGCCCGCGTCACTCACCGGTATCTGCGGCTTGAAGCCCACGTACGGCACGTGCTCGCGCTACGGGTTGATCGCGTTTGCGTCCAGCCTCGACACGCCCGGCATGTTCGCGCGCACCGCGGAAGATTGCGGCCTGCTGCTGAACGCGATGGCGGGACATGATCCGCGCGACTCGACGTCGCTCGATCGCCCGCGCGAGGATTACACGCGCGACCTGGGGCAGCCGCTCGCGGGCCTGCGCATCGGGCTGCCGCGCGAATATTTCGGCGCCGGCATCGACCCGGATGTGGCGGCCGCCATCGATGCCGCGCTCGCCGAATACCGCAAGCTGGGCGCGGTGACGGTCGACATCGGGTTGCCCAACGTCAAGCTGTCAGTACCCGTGTACTACGTCATCGCGCCGGCCGAGGCCTCGTCGAACCTGTCGCGCTTCGACGGCGTGCGCTACGGCCATCGCGCCGCCGAATACACCGACCTTCTCGATATGTACAAGAAGTCGCGCGCCGAAGGGTTCGGCGCGGAAGTGAAGCGCCGCATCCTCACCGGCACGTATGTGCTGTCGCACGGCTACTACGATGCGTATTACCTTAAGGCGCAACAGGTGCGCCGCCTGATCGCGGAGGATTTCACGCGCGCGTACCAGCAGTGCGACATGATCATGGGGCCGACCGCCCCCGCGCCGGCGTTCAAGATCGGCGACAAGACGGACGACCCGGTGCAGATGTATCTGAACGACATCTTCACGATCGCCGCCAACCTGACCGGCGCGCCGGCGATCTCGATCCCCGTCGGCTTCGATCGCCGCGGCCTGCCCATCGGCATGCAGATCCAGTCCAACTATTTCACCGAGGCGCGGTTGCTCAACGTGGCCCATCAGTTCCAGCAGACCACCGACTGGCACGCGCGTGCACCCGCGGGGTACGCGTCATGACCTGGCAAGTGGTGATCGGGCTGGAGACGCACGCGCAACTCTCCACCGTGTCGAAGATCTTCTCGGGCGCATCCACCGCCTTCGGTGCGGCACCCAACACGCAGGCCTCCGCCGTGGACATCGCATTGCCCGGCGTGCTGCCGGTGCTGAATCGCGGGGCGGTGGAGCGGGCGATCCGCTTCGGCCTGGCCGTGGGCGGCACCATCAGCGCGCGCAGCATTTTCGCGCGCAAGAATTATTTCTACCCCGACCTGCCGAAGGGCTACCAGATCTCGCAGTACGAGATCCCGGTGGTCGTGGGTGGCGGCGTGTCGATCGTGTCGCCCACGCGCGGCGAATTCTTCGTCGAGCTGACGCGCGCGCATCTGGAAGAGGACGCCGGCAAGTCGCTGCACGAAGATTTCCAGGGCATGTCCGGCATCGATCTCAACCGCGCGGGCACGCCGCTGCTCGAGATCGTCACCGAGCCGGTGTTGCGCAGCGCTGAGGAAGCCGTGGCCTACGCCAAGGCGCTGCACGGCCTGGTGCGCTGGATCGGCATCTGCGACGGCAACATGCAGGAAGGCAGCTTCCGCTGCGACGCCAATGTGTCGGTGCGCCGCACGGGCGAGGCCCTGGGCACCCGTTGCGAGATCAAGAACCTCAACAGCTTCCGCTTCATGCAGGAGGCCATCGAGTTCGAGGTGCGCCGGCAGATCGAGCTGATCGAGGACGGCGGCCGCGTGGTGCAGGAAACGCGGCTGTACGATCCGGACAAGCGCGAGACGCGCTCGATGCGCAGCAAGGAAGACGCGCAGGATTATCGTTATTTCCCGGACCCGGACCTGCCGCCGCTGACGATTGCGCAGATGTGGGTCGCACAGGTGAAGGCGTCGATGCCGGAGTTGCCGACGGCGATGAAGGCGCGGTTCGTGGCGCAGTACGGCCTGACGGCGGCCGATGCCGCGACGCTTACCGCCGATCGCGAACTGTGCGCGTACTTCGAGCACACTGCGAAGGTCCTCCCCGGCGACGCGAAGATCGCCGCCAACTGGGTGCTGGGTGAAGTCTCCGCCGCGCTCAACAAAGCCGAGACCAGCATCGTGCAATCGCCAGTGAGCGCTGCGCAGTTGGCCAAGTTGTTGTCGCGCATCGCCGACGGCACCATCTCCGGCAAGATCGCGAAGGCTGTGTTCGACGCGATGTGGAATGGCGAAGCGTCGGGCGACAACGCGGCCGACATGATCATCGAGGCTCGCGGCCTGCGCCAGATATCCGACGAAGGCGCCATCGCGAAGATCGTCGATGAGGCCATTGCCGCCAATCCCGCCATCGTCGCCGAAGTGCGCGCCGGCAAGGAGAAGGCCTTCAACGCATTGGTCGGCAAGGTGATGGCCGCCTCCAAGGGCAAGGCCAATCCCGCGCAGGTCAACGCGACATTGAAGTCGAAGCTGGGTTAGCTTTGGTGGCATCATCGCCCCGAGGTCAGAATGTTCTATGTCGATCTGTTCCGCGCACTGACTGAACACCGGGCTCGTTACGTGTTGGTGGGCGGGCTTGCGCTGAATCTTCATGGCGTTGAACGCGCAACGATGGATGTCGATCTCGCCGTCGCGCTGGACCGCGACAACCTCGGCGCCACTTTGGATGCCGCCGAACAACTCCAGCTGATTCCGGTGGCACCAGTACCATTGCGTGATGCCGGCGACCCCGCAAACTTGGCACGCTGGCGCTTGGAAAAAAACATGGTGGCATTCGGATTGCGACCTCGGGCCGGTCACGGTCCGTTTGTCGATCTGTTGACGTCCCTGCCCGTGCAGTTTGATGAATTGTCGCGGAATGCAATCGTCAAAGAGGTCGAGGGCATCCCCATTCCCGTGGCGTCGATCAACGATCTCATCATCATGAAACGGGCAGCAGGGCGACCGCTCGATCTTGCGGATATTCAAGCGTTGGAGTCACTGAAGCGACTCGGGCTGACCTGATGCGTGCTGACGCCAATATTCAGCCCGTCATTTCGGACGAACGCCTGCAAGCCTATGCACGCGTCCCTCTCATTGAGCGCCTACGGTGGCTGGACGAGCTGGTTCGATTTACGCAGATGTGGCGTGCGGCACCGGAGTCATCGCGAATGGCACCACTCGCGGAGGAAGATCGTTCCGCTTATACCCCCCAACGGTAGGACGAGTCTTGCGCTCGCCGGCGCCAAGGTCCTACACGCGGACAATACAAAATGGCCTACCGGTGATGGTGAACTTGGTGAAAGCTCGCAACGATATGCTTGCCCCCGTTGACCCATCACCACCTGCAACGACGCCCAAGAAGCGCTCCGCACAGTGAATGCATGCGTCTGAAGATCCGCAAAGGTCAGGCGACACCTATGTTGTCGCGCCAGCAATTTGGCTCGCGCTTTGCGCAAGGACATGCCGATCTCGCGTTCGCAACGGCAGGCCCCGACTTGGCGCGCGTGGAAACCATCGCGTGGGAGGCCTACGCCGACGGCCGCAAGGCGCCGGTCACCCATGCTGCCGGTGCGGGATTCGCAAAGCCCGACTATCAGGCATCGGTGGAGTGGCTGGGCACGCGAGCGAGATTAAAAACTGCGGAGTCAACGCAAAAGGATCCGCGGACACGCCCGCGCGTACTCGTGATCTGCGGTTCGCCACGCAACGACGGCACGTGTCCGGGCGAGATGTCCAAATCATTTCGCATTGCGCATATTGCGATCAAGGTGCTGAAGCGGGCGGGTCTCGACACTGACCTGCTCGACTTGAGCCTCGTGACATCGGAATATGGCCGCAACATTCATCCGTGCAAGGGCTGCCCGTCGACCGCAATGCCGCTTTGCCATTGGCCGTGCAGTTGCTATCCAAATCACTCGCTGGGCCAGACCAATGACTGGATGGCGGAGATCTACGAGCGATGGACCGCAGCGCATGGCGTCCTGATCGTAACGCCCGTGCATTGGTACCAGGCGCCCAGTGTGTTGAAGCTGATGATCGATCGCCTGGTTTGCGCCGACGGCGGCAACCCTGACCTGACGTCGACATCCGGCAAGAACGCGGCGGAGGCCAAGGCGCTTGAGTTATCGGGTTGGGCTTACCCGAAACATCTGGCGGGGCGCGTCTACGGACTGGTGGTGCACGGAGACGTTGCTGGCACCGAGCGGGTGCGGTTGGCGCTGGCCGATTGGCTCGATTGGATGGGGCTCATTGCCGCGGGCACCAAGTCCCAGCTTGATCGCTACATCGGTTACTACGAGCCCTATGCGACCAGCCACGACACACTCGACAAGGACACTGCGGTGCAGGATGAAGTGCGGTTGGTGGCCAAGGCGCTGGCTGCCGGCGTCAAGTTGTTGCGCCAGGGCAAGCTCGTCGTGCCGGCGGCCAAGGAACCGCGTCCGCGTCCCAAATAGTCGCCGCGGTAGCGCGCGGACGCCATGGCCAAGACGGCAACTCCGCACGCCGGCGCCGGCGGTCAAAGCACGAGCGCGACGATGAAGATGCCCACCATCGTGAACACGATCGCGATCTTGATCGCGGTGCCCAGCAGCAGGCCGATCCATGTGGCGAGCCCCACCCTGCCGGCCAGGCGCACATCGCGTTGCGCGATGAACTCGCCGATGGCGGCGCCCAAGAGCGGCATGAACAGCAAGCCCCACAGGCCGGTGAAGATGCCGAGCAGCGTGCCGATCGTGGCGCCGATGATCGCGTACCTGCTGGCGCCGGCACGCTTCGCCCCCATCGCGGCGGCCGCGTAATCCACCATCCACGCCAGCGCGGTCAGCACACCGAGGATCACGATCAGCCACACCGGGATGCGTGTAAAGTCGTCAATCCAGCCCGCCAGCGCGATCCCGCCGAAGACCAGGATCACGCCCGGCAGCGCAGGCAGCACGGTGCCGATCACACCGACGACGATCAGCATCACCGCGACGAGCCACAGCAACACTGTCATGACATCAGCGCCTTGTAGCGGATGCGCTTGGGCTTGGCCCCTTCCTCGCCGAGACGCTTGCGCTTGTCCGCCTCGTATTCCTGGTAGTTGCCTTCGAAGAACGACCACTGCGAGTCCCCTTCCGCCGCCAGGATATGCGTGGCGATGCGATCGAGGAACCAGCGGTCATGCGAGATCACCAGCGCGCTGCCCGCGAATTCGAGCAGCGCATCCTCCAGCGCGCGCAGCGTTTCCACGTCGAGGTCGTTGGAGGGTTCGTCCAGCAGCAGCACGTTGCCGCCCTTCAACAGCGTGGCGGCGAGATGCAGGCGCCCGCGTTCGCCGCCGGAGAGGTTGCCGACGATCTTCTGCTGGTCGCCACCCTTGAAGTTGAAGCGGCCGAGATAGGCCCGCGAAGGCATCTCGAAGCGCCCGACGGTGAGGATGTCCTGGCCGTTGGAGATGGCCTCGAACACGCTCTTGTCGTTGGGCAGCGATTCGCGCGTCTGGTCCACTGCGACCATCTGCACGGTGGAGCCGATGATGATCTCGCCGGCATCGGGCTTCTCGCGGCCGGTCAGCATGCGGAACAGCGTGGACTTGCCCGCGCCATTGGGTCCGATGATGCCGACGATGGCGCCCGGCGGAATGTTGAACGAGAGATCGTCGATCAGCAGCCGCTCGCCGTAGGCCTTGCGGACGTTCTTGAACTCGATGACGTTGTTGCCGAGGCGCTCCGCCACCGGAATGAATATTTCCTGGGTCTCGTTACGCTTCTGGTGTTCGTGCGACGACAGTTCCTCGAAGCGCGCGATCCGCGCCTTGCTTTTGGATTGCCGCGCCTTCGGGTTGCTGCGCACCCACTCCAGTTCGGTCTGCATGGCCTTGATCCGCGCGCCTTCCTGCTTGGACTCGGTTTTGAGGCGCGCTTCCTTCTGCTCCAGCCACGAACTGTAGTTGCCCTTCCACGGGATGCCATAGCCGCGGTCGAGTTCAAGGATCCACTCGGCCGCGTTGTCGAGGAAGTAGCGATCGTGCGTGACCGCGATCACGGTGCCGGGAAATTTCTGCAGGAATTGCTCCAGCCAGTCGACACTCTCCGCATCGAGGTGATTGGTGGGCTCGTCCAGCAGCAGCATGTCGGGCTTTTCGAGCAGCAGGCGGCACAGCGCCACGCGCCGTTTTTCGCCGCCGGACAGGTTGCCGATCTTGGCATCCCACGGCGGCAACCGCAGCGCGTCGGCCGCGATTTCCATTTGCAGGTCAGAGTCGGCGCCGGAGGCGGCGATGATGGCCTCGAGGCGCGCCTGTTCGGTGGCGAGCGCATCGAAGTCAGCGTCGGCTTCTGCGTAATCGGCGTACACCTTTTCCAGTGCCGCCTTGGCCGTCAGCACGTCGCCCATGCCGAGTTCCACAGCTTCGCGTACCGTCTGCTCGGGCGCCAGCTGCGGCTCCTGCGGCAGGTAGCCGATGCGCATGTTGGGCATCGGCACGGCTTCACCTTCGAATTCGCGGTCCTCGCCGGCCATGATCTTCAGCAGGCTCGACTTGCCGGAACCGTTCATGCCCAGCACGCCGATCTTGGCGCCGGGGAAGAACGACAGCGAAATGTCCTTGAGGATGACGCGCTTGGGGGGAACGATCTTCCCCACGCGGTTCATCGTGTAGACGTACTGGGCCATGGAGGCAACCGATCGCGACGCGCAAAGACGCGATTATCGCAGGTGTGCAGGTCGGCCGCCGGGCCACGTCGGGTGGCCGCGTGCGCTGCCTATTTCGCCGGCGTGGTCGTCGTCGCGGGTACGACGTTGCTGGCGCCGCGCATGCTGGCCTCGGTGGCCGCGCGCAATTCCTGCCAGCGCTTCTTGTCGGTGTCGTAGCGCGCGCCCACGACCAGCATTTCGCGCTGTTTCGTCGTGATCAGCTCGGCCTGGCCCGTCAGCGTGACGTTGATGTTCGTGAGTTCGCGTTCGACCACCGCCGGCACGCCTTTGTCACCCGTTGCGGCCTTGCGCGCGTCGAGCTCGGCCTTGCGCTTGTTGAGCAGCGCGGAATAGCTGGTGGCGGACTGGATCTGCGCGTCAATGGTGTTGAGCGCGCGACTGCGCGCGAGGTCGATTTCGCTTTCCATCGTGTACGTGGACAGCAGTGCCTTGTCGCGGCGATCAATGATCTCGCGTTCCTTGGCCAGCTGGCGGGCGCGTTCTTCTTCGACTTCCCGGCCGCGGCGTTGCTCCGGCGTGAGGGCGGGTTCGGTACGCTTGACCGTCACGCCTTGCTTGTTCAATTCGACGTTGCCCTTGTTGAGGGCTTCCGTCGGGATCTTGTCGGTGTAGTGGACGACGCCCTTTTCGTCGGTCCACTTGTAAGTGGTCGCTTTCACTCGCGGAATACCAATGAATACGATGGCCGCGGCGATCAGCAGCAGCGCTAGCACTTGGTGCCTGAGGCCACGGGCACCGGCAGCGGACAGGCCGCGGCACAGGAGCAACGCGGGCGGCGCGGGCATCACCGGGGACTTCAGCGGCGGTCGGCGGATGGGAGCAGTCATGGCAGTGGAATAGTGCCTGAAGGTCTGGCGGTGCCGTACTGTGCGCGGTAGTCCGCTACCGCGGCCGCATGGGTTTCGAGCGCCGGGTTGCCGGCGATGAAGTGCATCAGGTCGTCGAGCGTGGCGATGGCTGCGACGGGAATGTCGAACATGGTCCGGACTTCGTCCACTGCCGATTGCGTGCCCTGGCCGCGTTCCATCCGGTCGAGGGCAATCAGGACCCCGGACGGCGTCGCGCCCTTGGCGCGAATGATGGCTACGGATTCGCGGACCGAGGTGCCGGCGGTGATGACGTCGTCGATGATCACCACGCGGCCCGCCAACGGTGCGCCGACGATGGTCCCGCCTTCGCCGTGGTCCTTCGCTTCCTTGCGATTGAAGCTGAACGGCAAATTGTGACCTTTTTCGGCAAGGGCGATAGCGGTCGCGGCGGCCAGGGTGATCCCCTTGTACGCCGGACCGAAGAGTTGATCGCAACCGATCCCGGAGGCCAGCAACGCGTCGCCATAGAAGCGCCCGAGGCGCCGCAGGCTTTCGCCGTCATTGAACAATCCGGCATTGAAGAAATAGGGAGTTTTGCGCCCTGCCCTGGTAGAGAACTGTCCAAAGCGAAGCACGTCGCGTGCCAGCGCAAATGCCAGAAATTCTTGCCGAAAGTTGCTCATGATCCTGATTTTATTCTGATTTTTACAACATTATACGTGCGCCCCAAGGCCGGTGACGCGAATGTTCCGCAATTGCATGGGCCAGATCATGGCCTCCGGCGTCCCGGCATCCGTCCTGTACACTCGGCGGCTTTTCGTGAAGCCATGCGAGTCATCTCTCTTAACGTCAACGGCATCCGCGCGGCTGACCGCAAAGGCCTCGGCAACTGGCTCTCCCGCAGCCATCCGTGGGACGTCGTGTGCATGCAGGAAGTTCGCGCCGGCGATGCCGAGATTCCCGCGCCGCTGCGCGCGCCGCGCCAATGCACGGTCGGCTTTCACGCGGCGCAGAAGGCAGGCTATGCCGGCGTTGGCATCTACACGCGGGCGGCGGCCACGTTCGCGCAGGGCTTCGGCAGCGCCGAATTCGACAGCGAGGGTCGCTACCTGCGCGCGGATTTCCGCGATCTATCGGTCATCAGCGTCTACCTGCCGTCGGGGTCCAGCGGACCGCACCGGCAGGCGTCCAAGTTTCGTTTCCTGGCCGAATTTCTTCCACACCTCGCGACGCTGCGCAAGTCCGGACGCGAGATCATCCTGTGCGGCGACTGGAACATCGCGCACCAGAACATCGATCTCGCCAACTGGCGCAGCAACCAGAAAAACTCGGGCTTCCTTCCGGAAGAGCGCGCGTGGCTGACGCAGATCTTCGGGGAGCTGGGCTTCGTCGATGTGTTCCGCAAGGTGGATATCCGGCCCCACCAGTACACGTGGTGGTCGAACCGCGGCCAGGCGTGGGTCAAGAACGTGGGGTGGCGCCTCGACTACCAGATCGCGACGCCGGGCATTGCCGCAACCGCGCACGCCGCCTCGATCTACAAGGCGAAGCGTTTCTCCGATCATGCGCCGCTGATCATCGACTACGACTTCGAGCTGCGCTGACCATGTTGCGCATCACGAACCTGACGCTGGCCCGCGGCGCGAAGCGCCTGCTCGAAGGTGCCAACCTCACCGTGCACCCCGGGCAGAAACGCGGGCTGGTAGGCTCGAACGGGTGCGGCAAGTCGAGCCTCTTCGCCGCGCTGCTGCACGACCTCATTCCGGACGCGGGCGCAATCGACCTGCCGGCCGCGTGGACCATCGCGCATGTCGCGCAGGAAACGCCCCCAGTGGATGTCACGGCGATGGACTTCGTGCTGGACGGCGATCGCGAACTGCGCGAAGTGGAGGCCGCGCTGGCCGCGGCAGAACACGATCCCGACCACAGCGGCGAAGCGTTGGCCGAACTGCATCAACGCTACGAGATCATCGGCGGCTATTCGGCGCGTGCGCGCGCAGCCACGTTGCTGTCGGGTCTGGGCTTCGCCGACGATCGCCACGGGGACACGGTCAATCGTTTCTCCGGCGGCTGGCGGATGCGGTTGAATCTCGCGCAGGCGCTGATGTGCCGCTCCGACCTCCTGCTGCTCGATGAGCCCACCAATCACCTCGACCTCGACGCCGTGCTGTGGCTGGAGGACTGGCTGGGCCGCTATCCGGGCACGCTGCTGCTGATCACGCACGACCGCGACTTCCTCGACGGTGTGGTCGACGGCATCGTGCACGTGAACCAGCGGAAGCTCGACAGCTACACCGGCAATTACGCGCAGTTCGAACTGGAACGGGCGCAGCAGCTTGGCCTGCAACAGGCCACCTATGCGAAGCAGCAGCGGCAGGTGGCGCACCTGCAATCGTTCATCGATCGCTTCCGCGCCAAGGCCACGAAGGCGAAGCAGGCGCAAAGCCGCATCAAGGCGCTGGAGCGGATGGAGCTGATCGCGGTGGCGCACGTCGACAGCCCCTTCGAGTTCAGCTTTCCGCCGGTGGCGGCGACCGCGCGGCAACTGGTGCTGCTCGAACGCGTGGCGCTCGGCTATCAGGAACGTCCGCCGATCCTGCCGCACCTCACCTTCGGGTTGAGTGCCGGCGATCGCATCGGGCTCCTCGGTCCCAACGGCGCGGGCAAGTCCACGCTGATGAAGGCCATCGGCGGCACGCTGTTGCCGCTCTCCGGTACGCGGCACGTCGCGCAGGGCCTGCGGCTTGGCTATTTTGCGCAGCACCAGGTGGAGCAGTTGCGCGAGGAGTATTCGCCGCTGTGGCACCTGCGCCAGATCGAACCGGATGCGCGCGAGCAGGATTTCCGCACGTTCCTGGGGGGATTCGATTTCCTGGGGGACATGGCGACATCGGAGGTCGGCCGCTTTTCCGGCGGCGAGAAGGCGCGGCTGACGCTGGCGCTGATCGTGCGGCAGAAGCCCAACCTGCTGTTGCTCGAT
>Ga0163153_10002405_pt1 | contig 27459 bp, 25 predicted proteins | sample OliLakLV19MP6IB1_FD_148629 | JGI IMG/M metagenome (GOLD analysis project Ga0163153, IMG submission 148629) | Freshwater microbial mat bacterial communities from Lake Vanda, McMurdo Dry Valleys, Antarctica - Oligotrophic Lake LV.19.MP6.IB-1 | ecosystem: Environmental > Aquatic > Freshwater >...
CTATGCCACTCAGCACCTGGCAGTTTCAACTGCGAATGGCAGCGGCAGCAAAGTGCTAACGACTGAACTTGACCGCATGATTTTCCAGCCGGAATTCGCCCCGGACGGAAAACATATTTGGTTTCTGCTGGAAGACAGCGGCGAACAGGCGCTGGCCAGCATCTCTCCCAAGGGTGGAAAAATTGAGCGTGTGGTGCAAGGCAAGAACGTCAGTTGGGGCTACCATTTTGGTCCCGACGGCAAAACCGCAGCTCTGATCAGTCAGCCGCATTTGCCAACGGAAGTTTTCCTGCTGCAGGGCCGAAAGATCTCTCAGTTGAGTTTCAGCAATCCGTGGTTACAGGAATTGGAGTTAGGTGAAGTCATCGACAGCCAGTACAAGAGCGATGACGGCACCGTTATCGAAGGTTTTATCATCAAGCCGGCAGGCTTTGTGAAAGGCAAAAAATACCCGGTAATTCTAGATATTCACGGCGGGCCCCAAGCCCAATACGACTGGAGCTTTCATTACGAGGCACAACTGTATGCCGCTCAAGGCTGGATGGTAGTACACCCGAATCCGCGCGGCTCTACCGGCTATGGCCAGGAATTTTGCCTGGGCATCTGGCTGGACTGGGGCGGCCCGGATTTTTACGATGTGATGGCCGCGGTGGATGATGCGATCAATCGCGGCTGGGGTGATCCGGATCGCTTGGGGGTTGCGGGCTGGTCCTATGGTGGCATACTCACTAACCACGTGATTACCAAAACCAATCGGTTTGATGCAGCCATCACCGGTGCCAGCGAAGTGTTATACGTGGTCAATTACGGCCACGATCAGTATCAACGCTGGTGGGAGCAGGAACTGGGGCTGCCCTGGGAGCCGGAAGCACGCCAGAACTATGAGCGTATTTCACCCTTCAACCAGGTCGATAAAGTAGTTACACCTACCCTCATTCTGGGTGGTGAAGAAGACTGGAATGTACCGATTATCAATTCGGAACAACTTTACCTGGCGCTCAAGCGTCTGGGCGTGGATACACAGCTCATTGTTTACCCTGGTGAATACCACGGTATTGCCCGGCCCAGCTACCAGCAAGACCTGTACAAACGCTATATCGATTCGTTTGAAACCCGGCTGAAATAGAGCGCAGCCGGGCTGAAAGCTGGCATCGGTGGATGCGTTAAACAACGTGGCTGCTGTTGTCATTGCCAAAATCGGCAGGTTTGGCAGAATCGGTCTACCAACTTGTTCCCAATTGAAAAGTAATGAAACTAAAGTGGCTATTAAGCCAGTTTTAGCAACACGATTAGGCACTAATCATGATGTTTTAGCCAAATTTGCACATTTTTGGATTTGAGCGTACGCTTGCGCACAGTGCCAAGCAACCAAGGTTTTCAGAAAGTCACGTAGCTACTTGAAAATCAGCCTTACAGATTAAAATTGGCCGAAAGTTTTCAAGCAGAAAAAGAATATCTCGCCACCCGACAAACATGTGTCGGGATCTGCGGTTAAGGGACGGGTCGGTCCCCTACCCGCCCTTAATCCAAAACACCTCCCATTTTTGCCGATCAGCCCGAAATACCCATCAACAATTTTGCCGTTTCGTCCAAGCCAGGGGATTTCCTGCCATTTCTGTGCAGATTCGCTCATTAGACCCTACAAGCCATAAGCACATGGTCTAAAATGATCGGCCGCATTCAGTTCGTTTCCCTTGAAGCCAGGAATAGCATGACTAAAATTCAAATCAAGCCAACGCCCGCACTCATCCTGCTGGCCGCGCTGCTTACTCTGTCTGCCTGCCAACGTCAGGAAGCCGAAACCGCTGCTCAAGCAGCAACTACGAAAGCTTTACCGCCAGGTATCAGCCTGATTGAAGAATTCAGCGGTGAGGGCGAAGAACTTTCAGTTCCTTACGCCAAATATCAACTGGACAACGGCTTGACCGTGATCCTGCACGAAGATCATTCAGATCCACTGGTCAATGTAGATGTCGCCTACCACGTTGGCTCCAACCGCGAAGAGCCCGGTCGTTCCGGCTTTGCGCATTTCTTTGAACACATGATGTTTGAGGGTTCGGCCCATGTCGCAGAAGGCGCGCACGGCAAAATTATTTCCAATGCGGGTGGCGACCTGAACGGCACCACCAATTCCGATCGCACCAACTATTACGAAACCATCCCGGTCAACCAACTGGAAATTGCCTTGTGGCTGGAAGCCGATCGCATGGGCTTTCTGCTCGAAGCGGTGGATGAAAAGAAGTTCGAAGTACAACGCGAAACGGTCAAGAACGAGCGTGGCCAACGCGTTGACAACGTTCCCTATGGCCGCGTCAGCGAAACCATGATGAAAAACCTCTACCCGCCGGAGCATCCTTACTCCTGGCCGGTTATTGGCTGGACTGAAGATCTGAATGCCGCAACGCTTGAAGATCTGGAGCGCTTTTTCCTGCGTTGGTATGGCCCCAACAATGCCCAACTGGTGATCGGTGGTGACATTGATCGCCAACAAACCCTTGAGTGGGTAGCCAAATACTTCGGCTCCATACCTCGCGGCCCTGATGTGGAGTCGCTGACCAAGCAGGCAGGGCAGCTTGACCAGGACCGCTATGTCACGCTGGAAGACAATGTGCATCTTCCCGCTATCGCCATGTTGTTCCCCACCGTTTATTTCAACCATCCCGATGAAGCGCCGCTCGATGCGGCCGCCAAAGTGCTGGGTGGTGGCAAGGCATCATTGTTATACCAAAGGCTGGTACAAAGCGGCCGCGCAGTGAATGCCTTTGTCAGTCATGCCTGTCGCGAACTGGCCTGCGAAATGGCTTTTATCGTGGTCCAGAATCCCGCCTCAGGCGAAACACTGGCAGAGATGGAACAGGCCATTCGGGAAACACTGGCTGAATTCGCTGAAACCGGTGTCAGCGAAGATGACCTGCAAAAATTCAAAGCCCAAATGGAATCAGGCCAGGTTTTTGGGATGCAAAGCGTGGCCGGAAAAGTGGCGGCCCTGGCGTTCTCGGAAATGTTCGTAGGTGATCCCAAGGCAGTGCACCTGGATTTGCAGCGCTATGCCGCCGTAACCCGGGAAGACGTGACCCGGACTTTTGCCCGGTACCTGGTAGATCAGCCGGCCGTGATACTCAGCGTAGTACCCGAAGGCCAACCGGAATTGGCGGCGCATACACCCAATTACATGCCCCCCACTGCGCAAATTGAGGTGAGAGAATCAAACGGAACTAAAGAAGAAGCCGTGGTGTTGCGCACAGTGACTGATGATTTTGACCGCAGCATTCAACCGGTTCCCGGCGTGAATCCGGTCGTGCAGTTGCCGCCCGCCTGGCGTGATCAACTGGCCAATGGAGTTCCTGTGCTGGGCGTGATCGACCATGAAACTCCGACGGTTTCCCTCAGCGTTATGTTTGAATTGGGGCAACGCGACGAACCCAGCGGCAAAGCCGGTTTAGCCGGCCTGATGACCAGCCTGATGAATGAAGGCTCCGAGACCCGCACCGCAGCGGAATTCACCGAAGCGCTGGAGCGCATCGGCGCAGAAGTCGGTATTAGCAGTGGTGGTTATGACACCACCTTGTCCATGAACACGCTGAGCAAGCATGTGGGTGAAGCCATGGCATTGACCATGGAACGTTTGCTGCAACCGGCTTTCCTGCAGGAAGACTTTGATCGCATCCAGTCACGCAACATGGAAGGGCTGGTGCAAGCCAGAAAATCCGGACCCACTCTGGCGGGGCGCGGGGTCGATTCGATTCTGCAGGTACCGGGTAGCCCATTGGCTTTTCCTGATGCGGGCTTACCCGAGACCTTGGCCGCAATTACTCTGAACGATGTAAAAGCGTTCTACGCAGTCAATTTGCCGGCTCGCATCGAGGGCGTGGTAGTCAGCAGCAGCCTGTCGCAACAAGAGACCATGACCGCCATTGCAGCTCTGGGCGAGTTGCCAGCAGAACCTGTCGAGCGTATGCCTTTGGCAGGTATCGACGAATTCCACCAAACAACGATCTATTTGATCGATCGCCCGGATGCGGCACAAAGCAGTGTCCGCATCGTCCATCCGTCGGTGCCCTACGATGCCACTGGTGACTTCTACCTCGCCGGTTTGATTAACTTCAACCTCGGTGGCACTTTTGACAGCCGCATCAATCTGGGCCTGCGTGAAGACAAGGGTTGGACTTATGGCGCCTACACCGGTTTCAGCGGTGGTCGTGAATTCGGTAACTTCCAGTTTGCGGCTGAAATCAACAAAGATGCGACGGCAGAATCCATCAGCGAAACATTGCGGCAAATCGAGCGTTTTGCGTCTGAGGGCATGAATGAAGAAGAATTCCAGTATCTGCAAAGTGCCTTGGGCCAGCGCGATGCCCTGCGCTACGAAACACCCGGTGCCAAGCTGGGTTTGTTGGACCAGGTACTGACTTACAATTTGCCTCTGGATTACCGTCGTCAGCAGCAGGCTATTTTGCAGGAAACCGATCGCGAGACCCTCAATAAGGTCGCTGCGCGCATGCTCAAGCCAGAGCATGTGGCTATCGTTGTTGCTGCCGACGTGGCCACTGTGAGACCACAGCTGGAAGCTTTGGGAATTCCGATAAAAATGCTGGATCAGGATGGCTTTGCCGTCGTTGCAACCGAGGAATAACAACATGACTGCTTTCAGGCTTTCTGAAGATATCGAATTGCTGCGCGATACCGTGCGTCGATTTGCCGAGCAGGAAATTGCTCCACGGGCTGCGGCCATCGATCACGACAACGAGTTTCCACAGGACCTGTGGCCCAAATTTGGTGAACTGGGCCTGCTGGGCATGACCATACCCGCCGAATATGGCGGTTCCGCAATGGGTTACCTGGCGCATTTGGTTGCGCTGGAAGAACTATCCGTCGCTTCCGGTTCAGTGGGCTTGTCTTACGGCGCCTGCAGCAACCTTTTAATCGACAACCTCTACAAGAATGCCAATGAAGATCAACGCCGACGCTATCTGCCCGATTTGTGTGCGGGCAAGAAGGTGGGCGCACTGGCCATGTCGGAAGCCGGCGCAGGATCTGACGTGGTTGGCTCCATGGCCTGTCGCGCTGAGCCCAGCAACGGCAACGCGGCTGAAGGCTGGATAGCCAATGGCACCAAGATGTGGATTACCAATGGCCCGGAAGCAAATGTGCTGGTGGTTTACATGCGCACGGCGGGCAAAGAAGCAGGCTCGCGTGGCATGACGGCTTTTATTGTCGAAAAAGGCTTTGCAGGTTTCTCCACCGGGCAAAAGCTGGATAAATTGGGCATGCGCGGCTCCAACACCTGTGAACTGATTTTCGACAACTGCCACATTCCGGCCGAAAACGTTCTGGGGCAAGTTAATCAGGGCGTGAAGGTATTGATGAGCGGCCTCGACACCGAGCGCCTGGTGCTCAGCGGTGGGCCCATCGGCTTGATGCAGGCTGGGTTGAATCTGGTCGTTCCTTATCTTAATGAGCGTAAACAGTTCAACCGCCAATTGGGCAGCTTTGGCCAGATGCAGGCCAAGATTGCGGACATGTTCGTGGCGTTACAGTCATCGCGGGCTTTTGCCTATCGCATTGCGGAAGACTTTGATCGCGGCCACAGCTCGCGCATCGATCCTGCAGCCTGTTTGCTGCACGCATCGCGCTCGGCCGTGATCGTGGCGCTCGAGGCCATTCAGTGCCTGGGCGGCAATGGTTACATCAATGACTATTCCGCCGGCCGTCTGTTGCGCGATGCCAAGCTGTACGAGATTGGTGCCGGCACCAATGAAATCCGCAAGATGCTGATAGCCAGGGAGTTACTGGGCAACACCTGATTCCGCCATAAAATTGTTGTAATCGAGCCTTTATGCCCGCATGTTTTCGGGATTCAGAATTCTTCTCCAGCTTAAGGATTTTCACGCATGTCAGAAGTTGTAATTATCGGCGCTAAGCGCACACCTATTGGTTCCTTTCAGGGCCAGCTTTCATCCCTCTCTACAACCGAATTGGGCGCTGCAGCCATTCGGGCCGCACTGGCTGAAGCCGGTATTAAAGGTACCGATGTTACGGAATCCATTATGGGTTGCGTGTTACCTGCCGGTTTGGGCCAGGCTCCGGCACGCCAGGCAGCGATTGCAGCCGGTATCCCGGTTGCGGCGGGTGCCACTACGGTTAATAAAGTCTGCGGCTCCGGCATGAAAGCCGTGATGCTGGCCCATGACATGCTCAAACTGGGCAATTCTGAGGTGGTGGTTGCGGGCGGCATGGAATCCATGAGCAATGCACCTTACCTGCTGCCAGAAGCACGCGGTGGCATGCGTATGGGCCATGGCCAGGTGCTGGATCATATGTTTCTCGATGGCCTGCAAAGCCCGTTTGATAATCAGATGATGGGCGTATTCGGTGAAATGTGCGCCGCTAAGTATAAGTTCAGCCGCGCGCAGCAGGATGCATTTACCATTGATTCGGTAGAGCGGGCCAACCGGGCCACAGCAGCCGGTGATTTCGCTGCAGAAATCACTCCAATTGAAGTCAAAACCCGCAAAGGCGCATTCACGGTTGACCAGGATGAAGAGCCGCCGCGTTGCGATATCGCCAAAATTCCGGACTTGCGTCCCGCATTCAAGCCAGATGGGACCATTACGGCCGCAAGCTCATCCTCCATATCTGACGGTGCAGCCGCATTGGTTCTGACCACTGCAAAACATGCCGCAGAGTTGGGCTCAACTCCATTGGCACGAGTGGTTTCTCATGCCACCTATGCCCATGAGCCAGAATGGTTTACCACGGCCCCACCCCAGGCTATCAGGCTGGCGGTTGAAAAAGCCGGCTGGAGCATTGCCGAGGTTGACTTGTTCGAAATCAACGAAGCTTTTGCAGCAGTCACTATGGGCGCTATGCAAGAACTCGGAATTGACCACGCCAAAGTCAACGTCAATGGCGGCTCGTGTGCGCTCGGCCACCCTATCGGTGCCACTGGTGCACGCCTGATCGTGACATTAATCCATGCGCTGCGACAGCGCGGCGGCAAAAAAGGTGTTGCCAGCCTGTGCCTTGGTGGCGGTGAAGCGGTGGCCATCGCCATGGAATTAGTGGACTAAAATATCCAGGCTGTTGCAGAATTCAAACACACACAGGATCCTCGTTTCATGACCATGATTGAATCACAACTGGATTCCGGTTCGCCCAAGTTCGCTGAAAACAGCGCGCATATGCTTGCCCTGGTCGATGATCTGAAACAACAACTCGCTTTGTTCGCACGGGGTGGCGATGAAGCGGCACGCAGCAAGCACCAGGCGCGCGGTAAATTGCTGGCGCGGGAACGGGTTGCTGCTCTGCTGGATAGAGGCAGTGCTTTTCTGGAGCTATCTCCTCTTGCCGGCTACGGCATGTACGACGGCGGCGCACCTGGAGCGGGAGTGGTCGCCGGTATCGGCAAAGTCCACGGTCAGGAAGTCATGGTTGTAGCCAATGATGCCACGGTCAAAGGTGGCACTTACTTCCCCATGACCATCAAGAAGCATCTGCGGGCACAGGAAATCGCCCTGGAAAATCACCTGCCCTGTGTTTACCTGGTGGATTCTGGTGGCGCATTTTTGCCTTTGCAGGATGAAGTTTTTCCGGATCGCGATCATTTTGGCCGGATTTTCTATAACCAGGCGCGTTTGTCTGCGCGTAACATTCCGCAAATCGCCGTGGTCATGGGCTCTTGCACCGCGGGTGGGGCCTATGTTCCGGCCATGTGTGATGAGTCCATCATCGTCAAGGATCAGGGCACCATTTTTCTGGGTGGCCCGCCGCTGGTAAAAGCAGCGACGGGCGAGATTGTCGATGCCGAATCACTGGGTGGCGCCAAGGTGCATTGCACCCGTTCTGGTGTAACCGACCACATGGCAGATAACGACGCGCATGCCCTGCTGCAGGCACGCGAAATCGTGCAGCATTTGAACCGCCTCAAGCCGGTGAATTTACGTCTGCAACAGCCGGTTTCGCCACGTTACGCGGCGGATGAGTTGTACGGCATCATTCCGCTGGACACGCGCTACAGCTACGCTGTCCACGAGATCATTGCAAGGCTTGTTGATGGAAGTGAATTGCATGAATTCAAAGCACGCTACGGCAAAACCATGGTCTGCGGCTTTGCTCACCTGGAAGGTTATCCGGTGGGTATTATCGCCAATAATGGCATCCTGTTTTCCGAGTCCGCACTGAAAGCAACGCACTTCATTGAGTTATGCAATCAACGCAGTATCCCAATGATATTCTTGCAGAATATCACCGGATTCATGGTTGGAAAGCAGGCTGAAAATTCCGGAATTGCAAAGGATGGAGCGAAAATGGTTACGGCAGTGGCCACCTCCACAGTGCCGCGCTTCACCGTTGTAATTGGCGGTTCCTATGGCGCTGGCAACTATGCCATGTCCGGTCGCGCTTACCAGCCGCGTTTCATGTGGATGTGGCCCAATGCACGCATCTCGGTCATGGGTGGCGAGCAGGCCGCAGCGGTGCTGGCAACCGTTAAACGCGACGGCATTGAGGCCTCTGGTAAAACCTGGTCGGAAAAAGAAGAGCAACAGTTCAAGGCTCCGGTGCGGGAACAATACGAACGCCAGGGGCACCCTTATTACGCCACCGCGCGCTTGTGGGATGACGGTATTATCGACCCCATTGATACCCGCGCAGTGTTGGCGCAAGCCTTGTCCATTTCCCAGAATGCTCCTCCAGAAACCGGTAACTTCGGTTTATTCCGCATGTGATGCAAAGACTGGTAATTCAAAAACTGGTCATGCAAAAACTGGCAGCAAACTTATGAGCTCACACTTACAACAGCAACTGGACCCGAACGGTGTACTCACACTGCAACTGGACCGGCCCGATGTTCATAACGCCTTTGGCGAACAACTGATTCGTGAATTGACCGAGGCGCTGCAGGCAGCAGCAGATGACCCGGCGGTTCGCATTCTTGTGCTAAGTGGCGCTGGCAAGAGTTTTTCTGCTGGGGCCGACCTCAACTGGATGAACAGCATGGTCGCTGCCAGCGCCGAAGAAAATGAGCTGGACGCGCAGCATTTGGCGCGCATGTTACGGCGGCTGAATTACTTTCCCAAACCGACCGTTGCGCGCATCCATGGTGCCGCTTTGGGTGGCGGTGTCGGTCTGGTGGCCTGTTGCGATATCGCCATCGCCGCAGACTCAGCGATTTTTGCATTGACCGAAGTACGGCTTGGACTGGCGCCCGCAGTCATTTCACCTTTTGTTTTCCGTCGCATCGGCGAAGGCCAGGCGCGGCGGTTTTTCCTTACCGCAGAAAAATTCAATGCAGCCCAGGCGCAACAGATGGGCCTGGTGCAATTGGTTGTTCCGGGCGAGGAGCTGGATACTGCGATCGCCGCACAGGTGGAGTTGTTGCTGCAAGGCGGCCCCAACGCCCTCAAGCAGGCCAAACGATTGATTTACAGCGTGGCCGGCCACGACAACACCCGGCAACGACAGATTGATGAAGACAATGCCCGCCTGATTGCCCGCTTGCGGGTTTCCGAAGAAGGCCAGGAGGGGCTGCGGGCTTATCTCGATAAACGCATACCGAGCTGGCGCCAGGCCAATAAAAAGCCAAGCGATGAGTGACAGGGTCACACTGGTAGAAGTCGGGCCGCGTGACGGACTGCAGAATGAAAAGACCATCATTCCGGCCGGGATCAAAATCGAGCTGATCAAACGTTTGGCGAATTGCGGCCTGCCGGTAGTTGAAGCCAGCAGCTTTGTCAGCCCCAAGTGGATTCCACAACTGGCCGACGCTGCTGAAGTGATGGCCGGTTTGGATTTGAACAGCAGCACGCGCTATCCCGTGTTGGTACCGAACCTGCAAGGTCTGGAGCGAGCCATCCTATCCGGCGCCCGCGAAGTCGCCGTATTCGCCGCAGCCTCCGAAAGCTTCAGTCAAAAAAACATCAATTGCTCGATAGCCGAATCACTGCAGCGACTGCGGCCGATTATTGCGCAGGCACGCAGCCAGGACATAACCGTGAGAGGCTATATTTCCTGCGTACTGGGCTGCCCCTATGAAGGCGCAGTCGCTATCAAAGCGGTGCAACAACTGGCAGAAGACCTGCTGGCAGCAGGCTGTTTTGAAATCTCCCTGGGCGATACCATCGGTGTGGGCACTGCCAACCAGGCACGGGCTATGATTCGCGATCTGACCACAACCATTCCCGTCGAAAAACTCGCTGTGCATTTTCACGATACCTACGGTCAGGCATTGGCCAATATCCTGGCTTGCATGGATTTGGGCATACGCATTGTCGATGCGTCGGTTGCAGGGCTGGGCGGCTGCCCTTATGCGCGCGGCGCCACCGGCAATGTGGCCACAGAAGACGTCACCTACATGCTGGCCGGAATGGGCATGGAAACCGGTGTTGACCTGGCTGCACTGGTGGCAACGGGGCAATGGATTTCGAACACACTGGGCCGGGGAAATAGCAGCCGCGCGGGTCGGACGTTAGCCAAACACTGATCCAGGGAAGTGATATTCCATTGCTTCGTTCGCTGCTTTGCGCACCAGGAATTTTATTACTAACACCAACATTCAGCGAACAATCTGATAATCAAGCAAGGAGCTATTAAATGAAATTCAATGAAGTCAAAGCATTGGTAACCGGCGGTGCCTCCGGGCTGGGATTGGCGGTGGCACGTCATATCGTCGAACAGGGTGGCAAGGTTGTATTGCTGGACGTCAACGACAAAGCCGGGCTGGACGCCGCCCATGAACTGGGCTGTGACACCTGTTACATCCATACCGATGTCAGCTCTGAGGCTGCAGTTGAGCTGGCCGTAGCAGAAGTAGTGGAGGCCAACGGCGGTCTGAATCTGGCGGTGAACTGCGCTGGTGTCCTCGGTGCCGGCCGGGTGCTCGGTCGCGAAGCGCCGATGGAATTGTCCATGTTTACCCATACCATCATGATCAACCTGGTGGGCAGTTTCAACATCGCCAAAACCGCCGCCAATCATATGCAGAACAACGAACCCAATGAACAGGGTGAGCGCGGTGTTATCATCAACACAGCGTCAGTGGCCGCTTTTGAAGGACAAATTGGCCAGGCGGCCTACTCGGCGTCCAAGGGCGGCATCGTCAGCATGACGCTGCCCATGGCCAGGGAACTGGCACGATTTGGTATACGGGTGATGACCATTGCGCCGGGAATATTCTGGACGCCCATGGTCGATGGCATGCCGGTGCAGGTGCAGGAAGCATTGAATGCTTCCATACCCTTCCCTTCCCGCCTTGGCAAGCCTGAAGAATTTGCTGCCATGGTGCAGCATATAACTGAAAACAGCTATTTGAACGGCAGTACCATTCGACTCGATGGCGCAGTTCGACTGGCGCCCAAATAACACAGCAGGAAATACAAGGATCATAAATGGATACTTTTGCCGAAGTCCGCAATCACGTCATGGAGCATCATGAGCTGACCATAGACAAACCCTTCATCATCAGTTTTGATTACCTCATAGAAGATTCAGGGCGCTTGCAGAGCATCTTTCTGGCGGAGCTGAAAACCGGCGACGGTCGGCGCGTGCTGCGGGTGGAAACACCGGTAGCGCCGCTGGAGGATTTTGATGCCGAAAAGTGCCTGCGCATAAACCAGATGCAGCGCGTCGGTTACCTGGCAGTAGGCGATCTGGATGGCACGCCGTATATCAAGATGTGCGAAAACCTGCCTTATGCCTTTCTTGGCGATCAGGAACTGGACTATGCGATCCGTCACGTAGCCCGTTCAGCCGACCAGATGGAGCAATCATTGGAGCACGGTAACGACCTGTCCTGAGTTTTTCAGAGTCTGCGATTTTGGGCCAGAAGTCATGGGCCTGAAATTTCCGGCCTGAAATTTTTGGCCTGATTTATTTATAGTTAGAGCAGGCAGTAAACCAGCAGTAAACCAATGGAGTTAGTACATCTGCACAACGCTAGCGAATCATCTTAAACAAAGAGGAGTAATTTATGGCCAACGAAGGCTATCATGAACCCATCGCCGAACTGAGCGATGCAACCCGCGACATGCACCGCGCCATCACCTCCCTGATGGAAGAACTCGAAGCGGTGGACTGGTACAACCAGCGCGTCGATGCCTGCAAGGATAAAGAGCTGGCCGCCATCCTGGCGCACAATCGCGACGAGGAAAAAGAACATGCCGCGATGGTGCTGGAATGGATACGTCGCCGCGACCCCCGGTTCGACAAGGAATTGAAAGAGTATTTGTTCAGCACCGAGGAAATTGCTCACCAGTGACAAGTCGTTGATCCGGTCACATCAGCGCGACCGGATTCTTGTTATATTCTTGAGCGACATTTAAATCCAAACCAAGCAGGATTCATACCATGAAATCGAGAGCGGCAGTCGCCTGGGAAGCAGGCAAACCCCTGGAAATTGAAGAAGTCGACGTACAGGGTCCGAAGGAAGGTGAAGTACTGGTGCGCATGGTGGCTACCGGAGTTTGTCATACCGATGCGTTCACTCAATCGGGCGCGGATCCCGAGGGAATTTTTCCTTCCATACTGGGGCATGAAGGCGGCGGTATCGTCGAGGAAATTGGCGCTGGTGTAACCAGCGTCAAAGTCGGCGACCATGTGATTCCGCTGTACACACCTGAATGTCGCAAGTGCAAATACTGCCTGTCGGGCAAAACCAATCTATGCCAGGCCATCCGCGCCACCCAGGGCAAAGGCCTGATGCCAGACGGCACCAGCCGCTTCTCCATCAACGGCAAACCCATTTATCACTACATGGGCACCTCGACTTTTTCCCAGTACAGCGTGATGCCGGAAATCTCGCTGGCCAATATCAGCAAAGAAGCACCGCTGGATAAAGTCTGCCTGCTGGGTTGTGGCATCACCACCGGCATCGGTGCAGTGCTCAATACCGCCAAGGTTGAAGCGGGAGCCAATGTTGCTGTTTTTGGGCTGGGCGGAATTGGCCTGAGCGTGGTACAGGGCGCGGTCATGGCCAAAGCCGGACGCATTGCCTGTATCGATATCAACCCGGACAAATTCGACATGGCGCGCAAGCTGGGTGCCACCGACTTTATCAATCCCAAGGATTACGACAAGCCCATACAGGAAGTCATTGTTGACCTGTTTGATGGCGGCGCTGATTATTCTTTTGAATGCATCGGCAATGTCGAACTGATGCGCGCAGCTTTGGAATGCTGCCACAAGGGCTGGGGTGAATCGATCATCATCGGCGTGGCTGGAGCCGGCCAGGAGATCAAGACCCGCCCTTTCCAACTGGTTACCGGTCGCGTCTGGCGCGGTACGGCATTTGGCGGCGTACGCGGTCGTACCGAGTTACCTGGTTATGTAGATAAATACATGCAGGGTGAAATCCGAATCGACGAAATGGTTACCCATACCATGGGCCTGGAAGACATCAACAAGGCTTTTGACCTGATGCATCACGGCGAAAGCATTCGCTCAGTAATCATTTACTAACCCGGAATCAAAGGCAGCCTGCATGGAAATTATTGCTCATTACCGCAGCTTTGGCGGCGAAGTACAACGCGTAAAGCACCGCTCAGAGTCTTGTGACTGCGACATGGTGTTCGGGATTTTCCTGCCGCCGCAGGCAGCTCCCCAGCCCGTGCCGGTGCTGTACTGGTTGTCCGGCCTGACCTGTACCGATGAGAATTTCATGCAGAAAGCCGGCGCTCAACGGGTAGCGGCCGAATTGGGTATTGCCATCGTTTGCCCCGACACCAGCCCGCGCGGCACCGATCTTCCGGGTGAGCATGAAAGTTATGATCTGGGCTCCGGAGCCGGTTTCTACGTCAATGCGACGGAGCAACCCTGGGCCGAACACTACCGCATGTACGACTACGTGACCCAGGAATTGCCAGCATTCGTCGAACAGAATTTTCCGGTATCAGACCGGCGTGGTATCAGCGGCCATTCCATGGGCGGGCACGGCGCGCTGGTCTGCTACCTGCGCAATCCCGAACGCTACCTTTCATTGTCGGCATTCGCACCGATCTGTCACCCCTCCAACTGTGCCTGGGGGCAAAAAGCTTTTGACGCTTACCTCGGTGACGATCGCAATGCCTGGATGGAGTACGACGCAGCTCTGCTGATCGGAGATGCTGAAAAGAAACTACCGCTGTTGATCGACCAGGGCCTGAACGATGAATTCCTTACCGACCAGTTAAAACCGGGCTGCCTCGAGCAAGCCTGTATCGCCAGCCACTATCCGTTGACTTTGCGCATGCAGGAAGGATATGACCATAGCTATTACTTTATAGCCAGCTTTATTGAAGATCATCTGCGCCACCACGCAAAAACCTTACTCGCGGAGTAAGCCCACTGCCCCAGCTCGCCCCAGCAATTTTTTCCGCTACTGCGCCAACCAGTTACGCAGTCGCAGGCCCAGGGAGGTCGAATAGCCGACTGAGCGGCTGGCAATGTTGCCCGCGTCATCAATCACAAAGTAAGTTGGAAAGGCCCGAATATTCCAGTCCTTTGCAGTTTGACCTGAGCCCAGCAAAACCGGCAGAACGATCTCCGTTTCAGCGACAAACTCAGCTACCTCAGATGGATTGGCAAAATCCAGCGCAATGGCTGTAGCCCATTCAATGTCTCCAGCCAGCACCTGCTGATCGAGGTTGTCGATACTGCTTTTGCAGATGCCACACCAGGGTGCAAAAAAGTACACCACACCGGCTTCACCGGGTTCGATGGCGGTTGCCAACTCGCTGCTCACCAATAATTTCAACACCGTCGACGGAGCAGCTTCGCCAAATGGCAGGTCGCGGGTTTGCCACGCATGTATGCCCCACATCACCAGCAACAGGGCGATAAGGTCAAAACCCAGCGCGAGCCAATAATGCGATCTGAATTTCTTCCAAAAGGAGATGAGCTTGGGCATATCAGACGCTGCAACAGGCAATGGAGATTTTCAATTTTGCATCAGTCTTGACCGGCAGGCGGGCTGCCCCAGAGCAATGCATCCAGGGCACCCTGGTAGCCAAAGCGTTGCAGGTCGATCAAGTCGTTTTTGAATTTCACACCTTCATCTTCCAACCGGTTCTTCTGCTGCAGGTAATGTGGATGGTCGGGAGGAAACGAAATTTTACCCTGAGCATTAATTACTCTGTGCCAGGGCAGCTTCACACCCTTTGGCGCATAACGCATGGCCATGCTTACCCGGCGTGCCGAGCCACCCGGCCCAGCCAACCGTGCGACCTCGCCATAAGTAAGCACATGACCACGCGGGATTCCCTGGATTACCTGGCAAACACTGAGTGCCCAGGTTTTGAAAGCGGTTTTCTCAGTTTCCATAATTTCAGCACTACTGACAACAATCAGACATTAAAGTTAGTATCGCCTTAACCAATCACTCAGTTCCAGCAGCAAACCGAAAGAGACAACCCCACATGAGCACTCAACCCGACACCCGTTTACGGCGTTTACGCGAAAAAGGCAGCAAAGATTTTACCCTCGCCTGTGAAATTATTGATGCGGCAAAAATCTGCCACGTGGGTATTACCGTTGATGAACAACCCTATGTATTGCCCATGGCTATGGCTCGTGACGGCAAGCATTTATTGTTGCACGGTTCCATCGCCAGCCGCGTGATGAAAAGTCTCGACTCTGGAATCAACTGCTGCGTGACCGTTACCCACCTGGATGGTCTGGTGCTGGCGCGGTCCGCCTTTAATTCATCCATGCACTATCGCAGTGTGATGATTTTTGGTGTGGCCACAGCGGTAACCGGGTTTGCCGACAAGGAACACGGCCTTAAGCTTCTTACCGAACATCTTCTGCCGGGACGTATGGCTGACATTCGCCCATCTACGCGCAAGGAAATCAATGCGACTATGTTTTTAAGATTGCCGCTGAAAACTTTTACCGTAAAGGTCAGCAAAGCGCCGCCGGACGACCCGCAGAAAGATCTGGAATCTACCGCTTGGGCTGGCGTAGTGCCATTGCGACTCAAAGCAGGCAAGCCAATAGCCGCCCCCGACCTGGCGAAGGGCATCACCGTGCCAGCCAACGTGCGCCACTTGCGTTAGAGCCCATCAAAGCAATCAGCAGTCACCATGTTCCTGTGAGTGTTGCGCATGCGCTATCAGTGCTTCTGTAACTGCGTGCGGAGCTTCCAACTGCGGATAATGTCCAACGCCCCCTAGTTGGTGCAGCACAGCGTGGGGGTTGTTGACCGCAATGCGTTCCGCAATGGCCGGCACGGCCACCGGATCTTGCTGGCCCCAGATCAAACTGAAAGGTAACTCCAGTCTGTGCAGCGGGCCCGTCCAGCGCTCGCCCCTGCGCACCCGCTCCTTCATGTAGGACGCCACACCCGACAGCGCCTTACGCCCCTGTTTGTAAATAATCAACGCCCACTGTTCCTGATAATGCTGCTGGTTGAATTGAGCGGGGTTGGCATAGACTCTGGGATACTGCAGGCGAAATAACCGCCAACTGCTCAGGCGCGCAGTAATGGGGCCAAGTATCGGTGTGCGTAACAGTCGCTGGGTTAACAGCGGCTGATGTAAATCCATATACACACCGCCGTTCAACATGACCAATGAATTCAGTGCAAATGGATAGTTTCCTTGTTCACGCCGAAACAACAATTCACAGGCCACGCTGTTGCCCATGTCGTGGGCCAGCAAATCAAACCGGGTAATTCCACAATAGCGTAGCAGGCCTTCGGCAACATCCAGTTGGCACAGCAAAGAGTAATCATGCCTGGCGGGTTTATCAGATAGACCGTAGCCGGGGAAATCGAATACCAATACCCGCCAGTGCTGTTGCAATCCTGGCAGCAACAAGTGCCAATCCCAACTGCTGGTGGGAAAACCGTGGAAGCAGACCAGCCAGGGCAGATCAGTTCTTTGTTCATTCAGCCTGCGAAAAAACACCTGCAGACCGCTAACGGACAAGAACTCTCCGGCATCACGCCAGGCCAGTATGCTGGTGGGCAGCTCACTATTCTTCATTCAAACATTCGGGCCATTTTTGTCCCACGCTCTTTTCCCGCTGGCTACCTGACTGGCAGTGAGAATTCCACGCAGGATGTTGATCTCGTTCTGATCGGGGCGTGCGCGATTGAATAAACGGCGCAAACGCATCAGCAACTTCTTCGGCTGGGCAGGATTCAGGAATTGAACATCCAGCAAGGTTTGCTCCAGGTGCTGATAGAAGCGCTCCATTTGCAGGCCATCAACCGGTTTTCTTTCAGGCATATCCGTTGCCTGCTTGTCACCACTGATCGCAGCCATGCGTAATTCATAACTGAGCACCTGCACTGCCTGGGCCAGGTTCAAGGATGAGTATTCCGGGTTGGCATCGATATGCACCAGCCAGTTGCAACGCTGCATCTCCTCATTGGTCAGACCGTAGCGTTCACGACCAAACAACAACGCCACTTCATGCAGTGGCACTTCGGCCAAAGCCTTTTGCGCAGCAGTGCGTGCGTCGAATTGCGGCATGGCCAGGCTGCGCAAACGCGCGCTGGTACCCAATACCAGTCCGCAGTTTTCCACTGCAGACTCCAGCGAATCGTGAACCTGGGCATGTTGCAACAGGTCATCGGCGCCCGATGCCAGTGCAGTGGCTTCTGCGTCAGGAAACCTTCCAGGTGTGACCAGATGCAACTGGCTCAAGCCCATTACCTTCATGGCTCGAGCCGCGGCGCCTATGTTGCCGGGATGGGTGGTGTTGATCAGCACCACCCGAATTCTTGATAGCAGCGTTTCAATATTCGAAGTGCCATTCTGCGGCAAGCCATCACCGCTTCTGGTATCCTCTGCCGTCCTTTTCTTCATCATTCAAACACCATGACTCATTCGGTAGTTAACGTTGCCATCAGCGCAGCCCAGGCTGCGGGCGAAACCATGCGCCGACATTTCCAGAAAGTGGAAGCCATACCGGTCACTCGCAAGGCTCGGCATGACTATGTCAGCGAAGTTGATCACGCCTGCGAGGCGGAAATTGTACGGGAAATCAAACGATACTTCCCCGACCATGCCTTCCTGTGTGAAGAAAGTGGAGAATCCGGCAGTGGCGACATAGTCTGGATCATTGACCCATTGGATGGCACCAGCAACTATCTGCGCGGCTTACCCCATTTTGCTGTGTCCGTTGCGCAGCAGGTTAAAGGTCGCACCGAACATGCCGTAGTCTACGACCCCATGCGTGATGAACTGTTCACCGCCAGTCGTGGAGGTGGCGCTTACCTGAATAACCGCCGCATTCGAGTTTCTCCTCGTATCGAACTCGAAGGCGCTGTATTTGCTACCGCATTTCCTTTTCGACAACGCAACAAGATGCAAGCATTCGGTCGTGTGTTCCAGGCCGTGTTTGAAAAGTGTGAAGACTTCCGCCGTGCGGGGACCGCCAGCCTCGACCTGACCTGGGTTGCAGCAGGAAGGCTGGATGGTTTTTTTGAAATCGGTTTGAAACCCTGGGACGTTGCTGCAGGCGCTTTGATCGTGCGCGAAGCCGGCGGCGTGGTGCTCGACTTCCAAGGCAATGATGATGTGGAAAATTCTTCCAGCATCATCGCTGCACCCTACAAACTGATGACCCATTTCCGACAGATCATCGACAAACATTGGCGCTGATATTTTTTCGGCGCTGATATTTTTTCGGTGCTGATTTTTTTTCGGTGCTATTTTTTCATGCTTCAAAACTCCTTCGAATTAAAAATCCACAGATCATTTTGTAGTTTTCTTTCAAGCCGTTTTTTCGTTTGAGCATTTCTTTGAAAAATATTTTTTCAAAAAAATGACATGAAATGTTGCGCTAAACATTGCGAAGTTTATAATCACGCTGTGGTTCATGCTCCTTGCGCTTCTTCAGGTCGTTCGTAGTGGTAGTTCATGACCAGAAAAAGTTGGGAGTAAGACTACAAAGATCAGGAATCGAAAATGACCGACAGGTAATCGAAACTGGTCTCCACAACTACCCGACCGGAGAAGGAGTGAAAAATGGCTACGAAGAAAGCATCAGGAAAGAAAGCAGCCGCTAAGAAAGCGCCTGCCAAAAAAGTTGCAGCTAAGAAAGCACCAGCAAAGAAAGTTGTTGCCAAAAAAGCTGTTGCCAAGAAAGCCCCAGCCAAAAAAGCTGTTGCTAAGAAAGCACCCGCCAAGAAGAAAGCCCCAGCTAAACGAGCTGCAGCTAAGAAAGCACCAGCCAAAAAGGCCCCGGTGAAGAAAGCTGCCAAGAAAGCTCCAGCGAAGAAAGCTGCTGCCAAGAAAGCCCCTGCTAAAAAGGCTCCAGCCAAGAAAGCACCGGCCAAGAAAGCCGCTGCTAAAAAGGCTCCAGCCAAGAAAGCAGCTAAAAAGAAATAGTTCTAAAGACCTTTCTCCGCGCGGCTACTGCCGCGCGGAGAGTTTCTGAAAGTCCCTTCGAGTATTTTCTACTCAACCAGTTACAGTCAGCTTAATGCGCAATGCTCGCAAGCCTGCCCATTTGCAAATGCAATCGAATCATCCCTGCCTCTGATAGCCCAATGCAGACAGTTCAATTTCCAACGACTTCAGGTTTGGCAGCAGCGGTAAAATTTCTGCTTCGTTATTGCGCCATTTTTCCGCCGCAGGTTGTGTTTGCGTGAAGCGCGATAATGGCAGAGGCTTACTCAATCGCTCACGCATGCGCGCATCAATTTCAAATTCTGCGAACTGGCACAAATCTTCAATGGTACTTACTGGGTCATTCAGAAAGCGCTCATAGCTGGTCGTGGTCCAGTTTTCCCTCGGTAGTTTTTTCAGATCAGTCAATATGGTGTTGTTGGCAGATTGCCATTGGAAAGCACAAATCTCCGCTATGGATTTTCCATTCAAGGCTTGCCACCCCGGTGGCAACAATAATGACCAGGGCGGGCCTTGCCAGCCTGCAAGCCTGGGGTAAGTTTTCCAGTTTGCAGAACGCCAGGCCTCCATCATGCTACTGAGGTTGGCGCGCACATCACGAAACAGGAAAATGTACCTGGCATCCGGAAATATCTGATGAAGAAAAGGCACCCTCAACGCATTTTTGGGAGTCTTTTCCAGAAAGCGTAACTTACTGAGGTTGCCCAGCCTGAAAAATTCCCGACCATCCCGATCACGCAACATGCGGGCAAAACGCCGACGCATCATAGCGGTAACCCGACCCGCCGCGTGCTCAGCTAACAGCCGGTTTGAATCTATCAATCCGGAACCCGGATTCAGAGCCGGGATACTTTCGATAATCTGATGACTTTCGCCACCTATGGTCCACACATCGACACACTCGGCCAGAGTTTCAAACAATAATGTACTTCCGGAACGAGGTGCTGCCAGAATGATGACCGGCCGATCAAACAGTTTTTCAAAATCCGGCAGACCCGCTGCCCCCTCCTGCCTAGCTTGCATACTGAATTTCATTCATGCCGGCGATAGGCTTGTGCACACAAGCGACCAACACTCTGGACAGCATCACTTTCTGGGCAACCCGTTCATTACTGGCGATCATCAACGGTTTACGAATCGCCAGCAGTTGTTGCATCAAGCCATCACGCTTTTGTTGGTAGTGATCCCAGCCATTCTGCCCGTCGCCATACAAAGCCCATAGCGCTCTCCAATCCTGGCAGAAAGCCCGGACGGCTGAGTTGAAGCGCTGCACCAGTTCAGGCGGGTTACGTTCACCACTGGCCACTAAATCGGCAATCAGATCTTCGCTCAGTAACTCAACTTCGGCCGGATGCATGACATCGGGCGTGTTGAACTGCTCCAAGGACAGTTCGGGTCGTAAATCTGGGTCGAACTGAATCATGCTCGCATCTGTCACCGGCTCAGCCAGAGACCTCTCAACCATGTCCCAGAAAACGGCTGAACCTAAAGTATCCGCTACCAGGTGTACCCGCAGCTCAGAAGTCGGATTGATCACATGGTGCAGTTTCCAGTTATCGAAAATCCACGCCTCACCACGCCCCATGTGGATGGCCTGATCGTGACAATGAAACATCACTTCGGGAAAAGTAATGATGGGAATATGAATCCGCACCCGTTGGAACCAGTGATAGTTGATATCGCTGTGACGCGGAACCTGACTGCCGCCGCGCAATCCCATCAATCGGGAGCGACCAAACACGACCTGGAATTTTGCCAGCACCTGGCGCAGATAGGGCGCTTGATGCAACCAGTTGGTTTCGTCCATAGGCCCGGCAAAGAAATCATTGGCTTCGCCATTTACCGAGATGAGAGGAATAGCTGAATTGCCGGCGTAGTTGGTGGGGTGTACCTGCCAGGCATGCGCCGGCATAGCTTCGACTTCATCGGCCAGACGTCCTGCATCAAACAGTAAAGGCAGACGTATGAACTCGCGAGGAAGTTTCATGAAGTTGAACCCAAAAATGACGTGACTAGTGTCTCGCCATTGTAGCCGAGCTTGATTCTTTTGGCTGTAATGCCGTCAGGGGCGTGTGTCGACGACTTCCCCGGCACCTTCTTTTTCTACCTGCAGCAGGTCATATTTGCTCACACCCAGGTACAACAACGCGGTGCTGGCCACGTAGATGGAAGAATAGGTACCCACCACCACACCGGCAATCAAGGTAAAGGCAAAGGCGTGAATGATCTGCCCGCCAAATATGAACAAGGCGATCAATACCAATAAGGTGGTCAAGGACATCATCAAGGTTCTGGCAAGAACCTGGTTGATTGATACATTGATCACTTCCTTGGGCAGGGATTTACGCAGGCGTGGGAAGTTTTCGCGAATACGGTCGAACAACACGATGGTGTCATTCAAGGAATAACCAATCACGGCCAGCAAGGCAGCAACCACCGTCAGGTCGAACTCCACCCCGAACAGGGAAACCAAGCCCATGCAGATGATAATGTCATGAATCAAAGCTGCAACTGAACCTACAGAAAAGCGCCATTGAAAACGGAACATGACGTAAATAAAGATACCGATCAACGAATACACCACTGCCAAAATGCCCTGCTCGGCCAAATCGTCACCCACTTGTGGGCCGACAAACTCCACGCGGCGCATGACAACTTCGCCTTCAACACCCTGCTGCAGGGCAGTCAGAACTTCCGTAGACAATTCGGCATCACTGCTTCCCGAATCACGGGGCGGGATTCTGACCACAATTTCGTTGGCGGCGCCAAAGGTTTGTACCACAGCGTCCGCGTGGCCGGAACTGGCCAGATTCTCACGTACGTCTGCAATGTGTGGCGCATTGGGGTAGCTCACTTCAATCAGCGTACCGCCAGTAAAATCGAGACCAAAATTCAAGCCACGAATCGACAGTGATGCGATGCTGGCAATGATCAATATAGTCGACATCACAACAGCAGCATTACCCAGCCGCATGAAGTCTATGTTGGTTTTCTGTTTCAGAAATCTCATGACAAACCTCAGATGAGCAGTTTGGAGACGCGTTTGCGCCGGCCATAAATCAGGTTAACCACCGCGCGGGTGCCCATGATCGCAGTGAACATGGAGGTAACAATACCCAGCGACAGGGTGACGGCGAAGCCTTTGATTGGCCCGGTTCCGAACAGGAACAGCACAAAAGCTGCGATCAGTGTGGTGATATTGGCATCGGCAATGGTTGAGAAAGCCTTGTCATAACCAGCCCGAATACTGGCCTGAGGCGTATTACCGTTGCGCAATTCTTCACGTATGCGTTCGAAAATCAGCACGTTGGCATCCACCGCCATACCGACCGTCAACACGATACCGGCAATACCCGGCATGGTCAGCGTTGCGCCCAACAGGGACAACAGCGATATCAGCATCACGATGTTGGTAAACAGAGCAAGGTTGGCAATCAAACCGAAAACGCGGTAATAGGCAGCCATCAAAATCAATACCAGCACAAAGCCGATCAACACGGATTTGAACCCCTGCTCCACGTTATCCGCTCCCAGGCTGGGGCCTACGGTGCGCTCTTCGACGATTTCCATGGGGGCAGCCAACGCACCGGCACGCAACAACAAAGCCAATTGACTGGCTTCCTGCATGGAATCCAATCCGGTGGTCTGAAAGCGCTTGCCAAAAGGCTCTCGGACGACAGCAACGCTGATTACTTCTTCCAGCATCTTACCGCCAGGTTTCTGTTCGATGTAAACCACCGCCATGCGGTTACCGACGTTTTCGCGGGTGAAGTCCAGCATGCGCTTGGCGCCTACGCCATCCAATGTTACGGAAACCTGCGGCTCACCGGTTTGCTGGTCGAAACCCGAGGAAGCACCGATCAACTGGTCGCCAGAAACAATCAGGCGTTTCTTCAACAACACGGGCTGTTGATTATTGTCAGTGTACATACGTGATTCCGGCGGAACACGACCGGTCTGTGCGGCAGTAAAGGCGTCGTTCTGCTCATCCACTGCGCGGTATTCCAGCGTAGCGGTTGCGCCAATGATTTTCTTCGCCTGCACGGTATCCTGAACACCAGGCAGTTGCACCACCACGCGATCAGCACCCTGCTGCTGAATGATGGGCTCAGCCACACCGATTTCGTTCACACGATTACGCAGGGTAGTGATGTTCTGTTTCAGAGCCGTTTGCTGTAACTCGACTAACTGCTGCTCCTGCACGGTTGCAGACAGCCCGAAATTTTCGCCAACATTGGTTTCCTTGACCTGTAATCCAACCAGGCTCTGATCGCTTTGAATGAGGCTGTCGGTGCGACTGCGATCTTCTTCACTGCGCAACAGCACCAACAAGCCATTTCCTTCACGGCGCACGGAGACATAGCGAATGCTCTCATCGCGCAATACCGCGCGGATATCATCTACGTATCGGTCGAGTTGCTGACCACGCGCAGTATCCATATCCACCTGCAGAAGGAAATGCACACCACCCTGCAAATCCAGACCCAGGGTCATAGGCTTGCCACCCAAACTGCGCAACCAGTCAGGCGTTGCCGGTGCCAGATTCAGTGCGACGACAAAACTCTCACCCAGCGCCTTTTTAACCGCGTCCGCTGCCAACAACTGGTCTTCTGCAGAAGAAAAACGATAAAGGATTCGGTTGCCAATCTGTTCACTGCTTTTGAACGCAATTTTTTCTACAACCAATGCATCTTCGATGGCTGCGGGCAAACCCAGAGGCAAATCAAGGCCGCGGGTAGAGGTAATCTGCAGTGCAGGATCTTCACCATAAAGGTTTGGCAAGGCATAGAGGACGCCTACTGCCAGCACGGCCAGGATGAGCACGTACTTCCAGCCAGGATATTGATTCATTATTCGGCCTCAAAAAGCTGAAACTTAAAAAGTGTAAAGGGTGCCGCGATCAGGCTGATTTCATGGTGCCTTTGGGCACGACGCTCGCTACGGCTTGTTTTTGTAATTTGATTTTGACGTTTTCGGCCAGTTCTAGCGTAACGAAAGAATCGCCCACATGGGTAATTTTCCCCAGCACGCCACCATTGGTTACCACTTCATCGCCGGTCGCCAGCTTCTCAACCAGTTGACGATGTTCTTTGGCCCGCTTGGTTTGGGGGCGGATCAGCAGGAAATAGAAAACGATGAAAATTACGATCAGGGGCAGGAAAGACAGCATGCTGTTTGGTGAAGATGCTGCATCCTGGGCATATGCACTGGCGATGAAAAAGTCCATGAAAAGGCCTCGTTTGTCACGTTGTACAGCGGATATGGGGCCCGGAGGGGCTGTTTCAAACGCTTCCGGACTTTCCGCTTTTTAGCAGCCGGGCATTATAAATGAATACTGGCCGGGCCGCCTCACCTGCTGGAAGTTATTTTTTTGCGACTTTTTTGACTAGCCTATAAAGCCAGCAAGTTACCCGATGGCTGTAAGGGTATCCGATCCCGGGCCTTGGCCCTTCGGGCTACCCTCAGCCCTCGGTCGGTCTTCGGCTGCGTTTACGGGAGCGGATACCCTTACAGCCAAAGAGCAATTGAACGCCCCAAGGCGATGAGGACTCAGGCTCGTTTCACGTCATCGAAATCCGTGGTAGCCGCCGAGCTGATGCGGTGACCGGCGGTCGAGGGCACAGGGATGTGCCCGAGAGGCCAGACCGAATCACGGACGTGAGTATGGCCGACCGCCGCAGCACCGTATTGGCGAGGGCAGCCGAAGGCCGGCGGCTATCGGAATTCGAGGACGTGAAACGAGACAGAGGCCGGGGTAACGAAGTCTAAGCTTGAGCCAGAGCTATTCCGGCCCCAACTCCAGCTTGGCCAGAAACTCCAAGGCAAAATCCTGCAGACGGCCCGCTTCGATCGCTGTGCGCATGCCTTGCATCAGTTGCTGGTAAAACCACAAGTTGTGCATGGTCATCAGGCGTGGGCCGAGCATTTCGCTGCATTTATCCAGATGCTTCAAATAGGCGCGGGAATGTTGCTGGCAGGTTGGGCAAGCACATTCCGGATCCAGCGGACGGATGTCACGCTCATAGCGCGCGTTACGGATTTTGATAACACCGCGACTGGTAAAAATATGACCATTTCGCGCGTTTCTGGTCGGCATCACGCAATCAAACATGTCGATGCCACGCAAAACCCCGGCAATCAGGTCCTCAGGACGGCCTACGCCCATCAAGTAGCGCGGCCGATCAGCAGGCAGTGCGGGCACAGTAAACTCCAGCACGCGGTTGCGCTCGTCTTCCGGCTCACCTACCGACAAACCACCAATGGCATAACCAGCAAAACCAATCTGGGTGAGCTCAGTTGCCGAGCGAATGCGCAGCGCTTCATAGACACCACCCTGCACTATGCCAAACAAGGCTGAAGGATTGCCCGCATGAGCTTTTGCTGAGCGTTCAGCCCAGCGCAAGGACAATTCCATGGACTCGCACGCCACCTTCTCGGTGGCCGGATAAGGCGTGCACTCATCAAAAATCATCACGACGTCCGAGCCCAATGATTTCTGCACCGACATGGATTCTTCCGGCCCCATGAATACCTTCGACCCATTCACCGGTGAGGCAAAAGTCACGCCCTGCTCGGTGATTTTGCGCCGCTCCGCCAGGCTCCACACCTGAAAGCCACCCGAATCGGTCAGGATGGGGCCTTGCCAGTTCATGAAGTCGTGCAGATCACCGTGCGCTTCAATCACTTCAACACCCGGCCGCAACAGCAGGTGAAAGGTATTGCCCAGCAGAATCTGTGCGCCGGTTTGGCTGACTTCAGCCGGGCTCATGGCCTTGACCGTGCCGTAGGTGCCCACCGGCATAAAGGCGGGTGTTTCCACCACCCCACGGTCGAATTTCAACCGTCCTCTGCGGGCGGCATGGTCGGTTTTCAGTAGTTCAAATTTCATCATTAAGAGCCAGATATAGATTGCGGGAATCTCTGACCTATTCAGAGGTTCCTGCGACACAGGGAAGTGTCGCCATTTTCAATGAACACGTTCATTGAAAATGAAGGATATTGAAAACCACGTTTTTCAATATTCGTGCTCTGAGAAATCCAGGATGGATTTATTCAGAGCTTCCTTTATGTAATCAGCATGGCATCGCCATAACTGAAAAAGCGATAGCGGTTCTGCACGGCATGGGTATAAGCAGCTCGAATGGACTCGATGCCCGCGAAAGCACTGACCAGCATTAGCAAAGTTGATTCCGGCAGGTGAAAGTTGGTCAGCATAGCGTCTACCACCCGAAACTCGTAGCCCGGATAGATAAAAATACGGCTGTCTCCGGTAAAGGGTCTCAATTCACCGCTGGCCGCCGCAGTCTCCAGGCTTCGTACCGAGGTGGTTCCAACTGCAATCACCCGGCCACCGCGGGCGCGTGTTTCAGCTACCGCCTGGCAAACCGACTCCGGAACTTCCAGGTATTCAGCGTGCATCTGATGATCTTCAATTTGCTCGGCACGAACGGGTTGGAAAGTCCCGGCACCTACATGCAGCGTCAGATGGGTTCGGCGCACGCCTTGTTTTTCCAGACTGTCCAACAAAGCTTCATCAAAATGCAGTCCGGCAGTAGGCGCAGCAACCGCTCCGGGCCTGCTGGCATAGACGGTCTGGTAGCGCTCCAGATCTGTTTCATCGTCAGGCCGTTCGATATACGGCGGCAAGGGCATGTGCCCCATGCGCTGCATCAGGCTCGCCAACGGTGCGCCAGCCGACCGCAGACAGAAAAACTCGCCCTCCCGTCCCTGTACTTCCAATTCTGTGCCATCTTCCAACAGCAAGTTGTTTCCTGATCGGGGTGTTTTGCTGGCCTTAACCTGCGCCAGGCATCGATGGTCATCCAGCATGCGTTCGACCAGAATCTCGACCTTGCCACCGGTCAGTTTGCTGGCAAACAACCGTGCCGGCAGAACTCGGGTATTGTTGAATACCAATAGATCGTCTGCGCGTAACAGCGATGGCAAATCGCGCACGAGCTGATCCTGCACTGAAGTGTTGTCGCGGTGCAGATGCAACAGTCGGCTATCCGATCGCCTTGCCAGCGGTTGCTGGGCGATTAATTCGCCGGGCAAGTCAAAATGGAAATCACTGCGTTTCAATATTGTTCTTCAAATTTCCTGGATGCGCATTTTAACCGTGCAGGAC
>Ga0163153_10002406_pt1 | contig 27451 bp, 20 predicted proteins | sample OliLakLV19MP6IB1_FD_148629 | JGI IMG/M metagenome (GOLD analysis project Ga0163153, IMG submission 148629) | Freshwater microbial mat bacterial communities from Lake Vanda, McMurdo Dry Valleys, Antarctica - Oligotrophic Lake LV.19.MP6.IB-1 | ecosystem: Environmental > Aquatic > Freshwater >...
CATCTGCCGCGCCGACGTGATGCCTCGGGGGTTCAATGTAGCGCTTGCCGGAGCGGTATGCAAGCTATTTCGGCGGATTCACCACAGAGACGCGGAGGCACGGAGAGGAGAGAGTTGGTAGGTGGCGGGGCGTATTCGACGTCATTAGAATGATGGCCAGTTGCATTGGTTGCGTTTCGCCCCGTCTTCCATCTCCTGGAGAATTCCCGCTATGCGTCGCGCGCTTGCCCTGTCGCTGTTTGTGTTGACAACGATTGTTTTCCCCGCTTGGACTCAGGCTGAGGAGGAGTTCCGGCCGCTGTTCAATGGCGAGAACCTGGAAGGCTGGTCCGGCGACGCCGAGTTGTGGAGCGTCGAGGACGGCGCCATCGCTGGTTCCACCGAGGCGAAGGAACTGAAGCACAACTCGTTTCTGGCCACGGACAAGACGTACAAAAATTTCGTCGTGCGGCTGAAGTTCAAGCTCCGCAACGGTAACTCTGGCGTGCAGATTCGCAGCAAGTTGCTCGACGACCACGTGGTGCAGGGCTACCAGGCCGACATCGCCGAGGAACGCTTCATGGGCATCCTCTATGAAGAAGGCGGCCGCGGGATCCTGGCCGACGTGAAGGCGGAAGAAGTCGGCGAGCACGTCAAGAAAGATGACTGGAACGAATACGTCCTGACCGTCGACGGCCCGCACATCAAGCAAGAGCTCAACGGCTTCACGACCGTCGATTACGAAGAGAAGAGCGACGAAGGGGCGAAAGAGGGCGTCATCGCCCTGCAACTCCACGTCGGCCCGAAAATGCGGGTCTGGTTCAAGGACGTGGAAATCAAGGAACTGCCGTAAACGGCAGCGCTTCGCAATCGTTTGCCAGAATCCGCGCCGCGTTGCCTGATCAGGATGGCAGACAACGCGGGCGGAAAGCTGGCTCGATGCCTGGTCGGGCATTCATGCGACTTGTGCGTCGTGGCTCACGGGCCAGGGAGCATCTGCGGCGAACCGAGGTACGCCCCGCCGTCTTCGCACGGCATGCTCTCGTAGACCGCGCCGGTCGAGGCGCAATTACTCGTGGGCCGGCGGAACAAACCGCCTTGGCAGCCGGTGGCCGCGAGCGTCAAAAACAACACAATCAGCAGCCTCTTCATGGCCTGCATCTCCGATACCGAAAATGTCCGGGAAGGTGGCGACATCGCATCGGGTCAGTCAACTCTACAACGCTTACGACGATGTGCAAACGCGACACGTCGATTTTTTTCACCGAGCGTTATTTTTTCGCCACACCCGCGCGTTGATTTTGGGCTACATTTACGCCGTGGGCAGATTCCGCGCTTTGCGCGTGTTTCACCACGAGAGGCACGGAGGGCACGGAGACGGAAAAAAGGAGTTTGGCAACTTCTTTGGCCTGAACGCTTCGATGTTCTAATGAATATGGTTTGGTTGCGGGGATGGGTGTGGCTGAGTGTCTTGTTGTCGGCGCTGCCTGCGCGCGCCGAGTCTGTCGTCGTTGACTCCGGCTGCGCGGCCACGGAAATCTGGGTAGCCAATACCCGTTCCGGCGATTGCGACGATCCGCCGCGTCTCTCGCGTTGCACCGAAGGCGATGGTTGGCAAAAAGCCAAGCTGGCCGAACTACGTAAATTGCCGCCAGGTTGGACGACCTGCGTCTGGATTCATGGCAACGACAATTCCGACGCGGACGCGCGCTACCAAGGCAAATATCTGATGCAGCGATTGGCCGGCTACGGCGCCGCGGCGCAAGGCGTGCGGGTGCTCGTGTGGTCGTGGCCCAGCGAAAAGACCGGCGCCGGACCGCTCGAAGACCTGCGTATCAAGGCCCGGCGAAGTGATTCCGAAGCACACCGCCTGTCGGCCTTCGTGCGCCGCTGGCAGCCTGGTGGCCAGGTTACCTTCGTCGGCTACAGCTTCGGCGGGCGCATTATCACTGGAGCCCTCGATGACTTGGCCGAACCTGTCGAGGCGACTTCGGAGAGCGACACCGAAAACGGGATGATCGCCAACGCCGTGCTGATGGCGCCAGCGATGAACAACTGCTGGCTGCTGCCCGGCAATGTCCATGGCGAGGCGGTGGCGCAAGTGAATGAACTGCTAATCGTCAAGAATTCCGTCGATCGCGCGCTGAAGTGGTATCCGATCGTCGCCTATGGCCGGCTCCATAGCGGACCGCAGGCGCTCGGTTACACCGGGTTGCCAGGTGTCAGCCGTCTCGGCGAAGACGCGGACAAGGTCGTGCATTACAACGTCTCGCGGATTATCGGCCCGGAACACGACGTGATGCGGTACTTGTCGTCGCCGCGCATCATGGGGCGCGTGGCGCCGTACGTTTTTGGCCCGGCGTCGGACGATCATGGCGATTGATCCTTCACTCCCGCGCGATCGGCCCCTGGCCTACTTGAGCGGCCAATGGTTGCCGGCGGAGCAGGCGGCAATTCCGCTTTCCGACGCGGGCTTCGTGCTCGGCACCACGGTCACCGAACGGTTGCGCACGTTTCGCGGCAAACTGTTCCGGCTGCCGCATCATCTCGTGCGGCTGGAGCATTCGCTGCGAATCGTCGGCGTCGAACCGCACGAAAGCAGCGCTGACCTCGCCGAGTGCGCCTCCGAACTCGCGGCGCATAACTATGCCTTGCTGCCGGACGGCACCGACTTGGGCTTGTCGATTTTGATCACGCCTGGCGGCTATAGTGCTGCGGGGGGCGTCAGCGAGCGCCGACCGCTCGTCTGCTTGCATACGGATTCGCTGCCGTTCCGCAATTGGGCCTCGGCCTATGAATCCGGCGTGTCGCTAGTCATCACCGACATCATGCAAGTTCCCGCGTCCTGTTGGCCGCCGGAATTGAAATGCCGGAGCCGGATGCACTACTACCTGGCCGACCGCGCGGCGGAAATGAAGCAGCCGGGCGCGAAAGCGCTCCTGCTCAACGAGCGCGGCGAGGTGGCGGAAACGTCGATCGCCAATATCATTGCACTGCGCAAAGACGAAGGCCTCGTGACGCCCCCGAAGAACGACGTGCTGCCCGGCATTACGCTCGGCGTCGTGGAAGAACTGGCGCGCAACCTTGGCGTCCCGTTCCACTATCGCGTGATGCGGCTCGAAGATTTGCTGACGGCCGAGGAAGTGCTACTGGCCAGCACTCCGTGGTGCCTGCTGCCGGTCCATGCACTTGACGGGCAAACCTTCAGCGCAAAAGCGCCGGGCCCCATCTTCAAGAAGCTGCTAGCCGCCTTCAACCACGAAGCCGGCCTGCAAATCGCCCAGCAGGCGAAGGAAATGAGTCAAGAAATTGTAGGCTGAGACTCGCCCCCTACTCCACCTACTTACTACTCCACCTACTTCGCTCCCCAAGAGGCCGGTGGGAGTCGAACCCACTTTGATCGGGTTGCAGCCGATTGCCTAGCCGTCTGGCTCCAGCCTCAAATTCGTTGCGGGCGTCATGTCCGCCATGAAAGGATCGGCAGGTTGTCGGACGAACTTGAAGCGCGTGACGAGAAGTCCAAACGCGGCATAACTGATGTGCGCAACTCTCGCGCGGAAGTTATTCGTCATCATCTTCATCGTCGTCGCCGACCGCGAGCGCATAGGCGGTGGCGTGGCTGCGGCAATGCGAGATGCTGATGTGCATCGTCGCGATGTGCAATTCTTCTACGACGTCGCGCGCGCCGCCGCGCAAGGCGACGGTCGGCTTGCCGCTCGGGTCGTTACGGATTTCGACGTCGCGCCAACTGATGCCGCGCCGCCAGCCGGTGCCCAGCGCCTTGAGCACCGCCTCTTTGGCCGCCCAGCGTCCAGCGAAATGCTGCGTCGATTGTTTGCGCGTCTGGCAGTATTCGATCTCGTGATCGGTGTACACGCGCGAAATGAACAACTCGCCGTGCCGCTCGATCATCTGCGCAATCCGCAGACACTCGACGATATCGGTGCCGATTCCTATGACGTTCATCCAGTTTGATCCAATTGCTGAAACAGTGTTGAGCGATCCGCGGGGTTGATCCACGCGCTGCGTAGTGAGGATCGAGCCCCAGGCTTACGGAGCACGACGTTCATCCGTTCCGGACCGCAACCGCGGCGGCATGCGAGGTAACGAAACTCGCCCGTGGCGACTGGCGGCGACTGTGCATCGAACGTCTCGCAGAGCCGGCGCAAGCGCGCTCCGGACAGCGTCTCTTGCCGCACGAGGCGGTAATAAGCGCCGCAAGAATCGCAATAGAGCGAAGCCGTCAGGGTCAGCGCGGTTGCCACCGCGGCGGCGTTTAGGATGGCCGCATCGAGACCCCACGTCGCCCAGGCCCAGCCGCCTTGCGCCGTAAGGCCAATCGGCAATCGTCGGCCTTGCCGCGCCATGCGGGTGAGGAAGTCTTCAAAGCCATCCGGCGGCGCCGTGCCATGCCGCTCCGCGACGTCGGGGAACGCTTCGGTGATCATCGCCAGATTGCCGGAACGCGGTGCATCCAAGGAGTCCCGATAGGCGAGGAAATGCATGCCGACGACGACGACTGCGCTCGCTCCCAAAGTACCGAACCACAACGTGGGGCGATGCTTCAACTGCATCGCCAGCGCCGCGCCGCCGGCGATCGCGCCCAGCGCCGCGCCGACTGCGAGCGGAAAGAACAGCCACGGCGCGCGCACGCTCGCGACTTGCGCGCCGATCCAAGCGACGGCCGCCGCGGCGAACAGCACGACGATTAACCACGCAACGGCGCGAGCGCCGCGAAAACTCGCCTTGGCGGGCGGTTCCGCCAATGAAATCGATCGATTGCTACTTGCAGCGGACATGCCGTCATTTTAACCCAAACCGGTGCGAGCCGCGGGGTCACTCACGCGCGCCTTGCTCATTTGCCCGTGTCTGGAAAGCAACCTGGTAGAGCAGGCCCAGCAGGATCAAGCCCGCGCCGAGCGCCGTGGTCGTGCCAGGCAACTCGGTCGCCACGAGGTACGCCCAGACCGGCACGAGGAGCGGTTCGACGAGACCCAGAATCGCAGCTTCAGAGCCGGTCACATTCCGCAGCCCGCGCGAGAAACAGAAGTACGCCAAGCCCATCTGAAAGAAGCCGAACAACACCAAAATGCCAAACTGCGGGGAGCTCGGCCAGACGAATCCGTGCGCGAACATGAATGGCGCGATGATCATCGCCGCGCCCAAGTGATTCAGCACGACGAGCCACGGGCCGTCCTCATCGCGCATCGTGCGCAGAAACAACACGACCGCGGCGTAAAATCCGCCAGCCACGAGCGCCAGCACCACGCCCACGGGGTTTTGCCCCCCCAACTCCGGCAGCAAGATCGTGAGCAGCCCCAGGATCAGGAACACGGCCGAGACGGCGTTGCGCCGCGTGAAGGGCTCCTTCAACACTAGCGTGCCGTAGATCATGACCCACAACGGCGCGGTGTATTGCAGCCAGATGGCATTCGCGGCGGTGCCCAACGTCATCGCGGAGAGATACGACATGTTCATCCCGGCGAAGCAAAACACCATCGGCAGCATCAACCACCGCAGCCTTGGCCGCCGCACCGCGGGAATCAGCAGCAAACCGGCAAACAGCGCTCGCCAGAACGCCAAACGAACGCCGCGTACATCGCTCGACCAATCGAGAAACATGGTCGATTTGACGAACAGCCCGCTGGTACTCCACAGCACCGCCGCCGCCACGACCCAAGGTCGCCCGTTATGGGAAACAGGCGAGGGGCGATGAGGGTCGGGCATGTTTTGCACCGCGTAGAGGCAGAGCAGATTTCACCACGGAGACACGGAGTCACAGAGATTGTGCAACTGTGAATTGTCTTTTCACCACCTTCCGACCGCCTACTCCGTGACTCCGTGTCTCCGTGGTGAACTCCTATGGCGAAGTCGGCTCCAAGCGCAATAGGTTGTCTGAGGCGCCGATGTCGATCGTGAGCGGTTCGCGTGAGTGCCAGGCTTCGTTGGCGAGCTTTTCGAAACGGGTCAGATGGAGTTGATAGCCGTCCAAACCACGCGCCCGAGTGTCTAACTCGAAGACGTGGACGACCAGTCCGTGCTGTTCGTCCCAACGGTGAGTAACGCGTAATGGCGGCGGGACCATTTGTACTTTGAGCGCCCCCAGTCCCGGCGAATCGGCGGCGTGACGCTCGACGAGCGAGACCTTGGCGGGTGCGCCGGCCGCACTCCCCATTCGCACACGCAATTGGCAATCGATGGAGTTCCGTCCGGGCAGGCGGTGCGTCGTGCCGACCTGGTGCGACGGATCGCCCAGATTGGCGATCACTAAATCAGTTGAAGTGGCCTGCTGCCTGCACCAGATGCGGGCCTGGGCGCTGCGTGATTCCGCCGGCCAACCCAAGGCTTGCCACGAAACCACGGGGCAAGTCGTTTCCGGCAAATAGTTCGAATCGTACAAGTAATACGTGCCCGGCAAGCGGCGTCCGTCGGCGGCCAGAGGCGAGAGTTCGATCCACAGTTCTTCGGGCCGCGGCACGAAGGCGCGATCCTCGCTCTGCAGCGAAAATGTGAACTTGACGGTCTCTTCATTGCGCAGCGCGCGATGCCCGACGAACTGCGTTTCGGTTGCTACCTCGTTCGCGCCGGCCATCAGCGGCGTCGTGACGGCGTCCTCAATCTCATAGGGAACTACGAGCAACGCGCGCCCGCCGCGATCGAGTTGCATCTCAACGGCCTCGCCGCCGGAGAGCTCCAGATTCTCTTCCGCGCCCGCCGCGGTGACCGTGTAAGCCGTGGGCGACGTCGGCGATGGTGAAATGGCGACCTGCGTTCCCACCCGCGCCGGGCCGAACAACTCGTCATCAGGCCCCGTGACGCGATACTCGGTCGGCCCCAGCAATTCTTCGAGCGACGCGATCAGCGACGTCGCGTTCTCGACGGTGACATAACTGCCGCCGGTTTGTTCGGCGATCGCTTGAAAGTCGTTTTCGGCCGCGGCCAACTCGCCGGTCGGAATGCCGAAGCCGACGATGTGTACGGGAATGCGCCGGGCCGCCGCCAAGGACATCACGTCCTCGCGCGTTGTCGGTTGCAGGGCGTTGAATTGGTAATTCGCACCATCGGTGACGACCACGATGCGGCGTTCCGCGTCGGGATTCTCGCCGCTGAAATCGTCGAGCGCCTGACGCAACGCCAGATAAAGCGGTGATTGCCCCCACGGTTGCACTTGCTGCAGAATGTCTTCCACCTCGGCGCCGACTGAATCGTCGAAGCGCCCCAGCGGTAGTATCAGTTCGACATCTTCCGCCGGAGTCAGGTCCGCTGGATAGGGACGCGCGTAGTTGGGTTGCGGCAAGATTTGCGTTGGTTCGGTCGTCGTCCAGCCGACACGATGTCCAAACACGCGGACGCCGACGCGTGCATCGCCAGCGAGCGCGAGTTGCGTCATCATCCGGCGCAAGGCGTCCTTCGCCGCGTCGATGCGCGGAATCTCGGTCGCCTGGCCGGCGCTTTCCACGCCCGGGATCGGATCGCGCATCGAGTACGAGGCGTCGAGCACAAACATAATCGAGGCGGGTTGCCGGCGACGTCCCTGCACGACAACTCGCGGCGGGCCGTAGCGGCGCCAGGCAAAGTCGACGGCGCCGCCGACGGGCGGACGCAATAGGAAGGCGGCGCCGCGTTCATTGCCGCGGAGACTGATCACCGCGTCGAGCGCCGGCCCGCGCGTGGCTAGTTCCGTCGCGGGGAGCGTGAATTTCACGGGTTCCGCGGAAAAACTCGCGGCCGCGCCAATTGGCAGTCGGCCGCTCTGATCGCGCACCCAAACGCCGGGCGTACCCTCGGGCAGGCCTTTCGCGGCCGCGGCATTCTCGGCGACCGCCACGGTGATATCGAGTTGTTCGCTGGGATCGACTACTAAGAGATCGGCAGCGGTGGCGCTCATGGCCTCGCGCGCCGCCAATCGCCGTGCATCGACGAGCGACGTGAGCGATTCAATCTGCGCTTGCGCCATGGATCCTGGCGTCGCGAGTTTGCGGGCGTTCGTGAGATAGTCCTGCGCGGCAACTTCGAAGAACGGTGCTTCGCCCGCCGAGGCCGGCCCAAAAAAGTCGTCCAGCGTGCGCCGCGCGTTGGCGAGCTGAATCGCTTGCAAATCAAGTCGGCGCACGAGCAGCAATACATCCTCGTCGCGCGCCGCCAGCAGCGGCAACGCCGCGCGTAGCGAGAATTCCCAACTGGACCAACCGTCGCGACGTGGCGTTACATCGCCGCCAGCGGACGCCAGCGCGACATTTTCGGCCACGTCCCCGCCCGTCGCCAAAGCACTGCGCGCTTGCTCCGGAAGTCGGGCCGCGCGCAGTCGCGCCTGTTGTCCCAACGCGATCGGATCGGACGAGGCGCCGGCCGCCGCGCCGTTCAGATTCAAGAGCGCGGCCAACGGATGACGCGTCCAGCGACTCGTCACGCGCTCATGATATTGGCCGGGTTCCACCGCCGGCATTTCGGGGCGAGGATCTTGCACGTACCTGCGCTGTAGCGCAGCGGAAACCTTGCCGCTCGCACGCCAGAGCTCGTCTCGCAGCGAGGCCGGCAGAATCGGCGTCGCCAGCAACGACTGCATGGCACGCAACGCGCGGCCGCTGGGCGCCTTGGCCGCCAGGACGTCTCGAGCTTGTTTCAAGAACGGTTCGCGAAGCTGTTCCCGTCGGGCGCGAAGTTCCGCGACACGCGTCTTGAGCACGGCCGCATCGGTCGGCGCTTGCGCGGTCCCCGCTTCGCCCACCGCCAAGAGTGCGGACAATTCCTGCACATCTTCTATGAGCGGCAACAATGTCTCATTGATCAAGCGGTCGTGCCGCGTCACGATCACAGCCGAAGGCTGCGGCTGCGCGAGCCACTCCGCCAGGTAGGGCAACTCCGCCAGTGTTTCGTCGCAGAGTTCGAACGCATCTTTCGACAACGCCGTCCATTCGGCCGCAGCGGCGTACGCTGCTTGGGCCTGGCTGGCTTGCAGTGTCGACTCGGCAAGGCTGGTGTCGTCGCCAATCAACAGTTGATCGATCGCCGCGCGCCGCGCACGGTCTCCAACGGCAAGGCCCGCAGCGGCCCACACGTTCGTGCGCGGATCATTCGGGGCGGCGAGTTCGGCGGCTGTGATCTGTTGCCGCAGGACATCGGCCACCATTTGCGGCTGTTGCCACCACGTCGATGTTTCGGAGCGAGCCAGGATATTGAACAACTGCGCTTCGTTGGCAACCGGCGCCGCGAGCGGCATCAATTCCGTTGCGGTCGCTTGAAACGACTGCAGCGTGGGGGATGCGACGAATCGTTGCAGTGCGTTGAGTTGTCGCTTAATCTCGCCTTGATCTGCGCCGCTGGTGCGCAGCGCTTCGGCCAACGAATGCAGGCGCGTCTCGACCGGCCAGGCCGATTCGCCCGTTTGCACCCGCCATCGGCTCGAGGTGGCGATCTCGCTTTCCCAAGTCGCGAGGCGCTTCTTAAGCGTCCCGGCCAACGCTCGGGCGGATTCGCGGTAAGCCGCGCCGCCGCGGATTTGCTGTTCCAGCACCAGCAAGTCATGTTCGAGTCGATGCCAGGCGTTGCCGTCTAAGCTGATGAGTTTGGCGTCGCGCAGGCGTTCGCGTGCGCTCCACAGCGCCGCGAGGTCGGCGTCCGTCACTACCGGCGCTTGTGCAGTAGCTGCCGCATCAACGAGCCGTTTCCGTGTCGACGGTTTCAGCGCCCAGACCAAATGTGCATCGGCCGCGCCGCTAGGGATCAATGTGGGGCGCTGTTCCGCGCCGCGATTGAAACGAGTCCAGGCGTTGACTTCTTGTTCCAGGTAACTCGTCAACTCGGAGAGCGTGACCTGGCGATCGTCATTGCCGGCCAAAACGTCAGCTTCGCCCGTCATTCCGAGCCGGAAGAAATGCCCGAACACGGAACCTTGCAGTTCGTTCGACGTCCAACTGCGTTGCCCTCGGGCCGCGGAGTTGAGAATCGTCAGATTCGGCAGATTGGCGTCGCGCCACACGGATTCCAGTCCCGCGACAAACGCGTTTTCCAAAGTGCCAAGCTTCCAATCCACGTCGGCCCGCGCAGCATCCAATACGATCAGCACGCGGCAACTGCGCGGCAGGTTGCGCGCACGCACATGCGCGATGATTTCCGACAGCGGGAGCCAGGAACTGGAATCCAACGGCGAAGCGCCGGGAGGAATTAAGCACGGCGCGCCGTTTCCATCAACCACGCCAGGCATACTGAAATACAGGATCAGTGCCTGGGCGCGCTTGGCATCGGCGGAAAGCGTCTCGAGTTGCTGGTCCAGGCTGCGCAGCCCTGCTTCACGCGTGCGCCAGTCGGCCGAGATATCCGCGGCCCACAGGTTTTGACCATGGAGCGACGCGGCGATGGCCGCCTGATCTTCTTGCGCCCAGCCCTGCGGCGTCACCGGCCACGAGTAGTCCGTAGTCGCCACGCCAATCAATGGCGTCAACTGCGGCGCAAAAAGTAGCCGGTTGACCAGCGCGGCGGTTAATCCGAGCGCAGCGACCAGCAAGATCAAGGTGCGAATCCGCCGCCAGTGTTCCTGCGTTTGCAGTGCTCGAGCGGCTGTGCCGTCCAATCTTTCTGCCAACGATGGCGCACGACCCGCGCCCGGGCTGCCAGGCGTCCGCGCCAGCTCACCGGACTTTTGCTGTCGGCGGTCGCGCCGCCGTTAATGCGATCGGGCATGTGCCGGGCCTTGCTGATCGAACACGGTCCAAACACGGCCGGCCCTGCGCAGGGCCTCGACGCGCTGGCGTTCCGCCGCGGCGCGGCGCATCTGGATGATTTCCTCGCGAATCGTCGCGGCAATCTCCGCGGGCGGCACGTGTGCGAACCGCGCCGCGTGCGCCTGATGATATCGCGCCATCTCCGGTTGCGTTACCAGCTCGTTCACGCGCAATTGGGCAGGCTGTCCCGGGGCGGCGGGCGGATCGCAACAGCCTGAGTGCGAACCCGTCGCGTGTTGCGTCGCCGTCCAATGGGCCACGATGGCCGAATTCAACTCCCGTTCCAGCAGCGTGCGTCGGAGTTCGGCCTGTTGCGGCGGGGCCAGCACGTAGCTGACCAGTTGCACGTGTTCGTCGACCTTCGGCAACACCTGGCTCTCGTAGATCGCCTGTCCGTCGACCTTCGCCAAAACCTGCCCGGTGGCCGGCGCAACGGCGACTGCTGATGCAAAAGTGGTTGCCTTTGAATCATCCACGACGGCTACCGCCAGTTGTCCATTGGCTCGGACTGCCTCTTTGGGCGCCAAGGCAGCTTCCAGCGGGGCCGGGGCTGGCGGACCTTCCGTCGGCGCGGTGACGGGCGGAGCGGCAGGCTGATCGCCGCATCCGGCCATGGCCAATCGGGCGTAGCGACGGACCCGCGCGGAAGGTTCGACGTAACAGCCGCTCGGTTCGATGTCGTTGGCAATCTTGCGGAGCTTGGCGATGACGGCCGGGCTGCAGCACGCTTCTTTCTTACAACGTTTGCAGGCACTGCCGGTGGTCCCGCGTAAGGCCTTCACCGCCTCGAAGCGCACTTCCTCGGTGCAGTCGTCGAGTCCGGCGAGGAGCGCTTCCTCGATGCCTGGATAACATCCGGCGCAGCCCATTTCGCCGAGGAATCGCAGCGCTTTGATCTTCTGTTCGGCCGCGTCTTCCTCGGCCTTCGTTTCGGCGGCGCTTTTCACCGCCGGGTTGTCGGACTCCATGTTGGCCGGATCGGTAATGGCCAGCACTTCCGGCTTGGCTTCGAGGCCAGGGAATCGTGCACCGAGGCGGTTGCGAATTCGATCTAAAAGTCCGCCGACCACTTCGAACGCCCGCTTCACGCCGAGGAATTCCCAGAGCGTCATCTTGCAGCAAGGCGCCGCGGGCCCGGCGACGGCGACGACGGTGGTCGCGCCGGCTTGGGCGGTCGCAGGCGGCGCCGGGGCGGCGGGCGGCGCCGGTCGAGGCGCGGCGCAGCCATAGCAGCTCGCGATGAGCAGCAAGGCGACGGCGGCCAACCGGCGACGTCGGTTCATGTACGGTTGCCTAGGGGAGCTGTGAAAGTGCGCGAAACCAGCCGTGGCGTCGCGCTTCATCGGACCGCACAAGCTATCGACCTGCCGAAAAGTCCGGCTTGAACAATTAGGCAAACATTGCCGATCACGGGGAGCTTAACGGAGGCCAGTGAGTGAATTCAGGCGGTTCAGGGAAGGCAGTAAGGAACTAGCGATGTGGCACGGTCTCCCGACCGTGCTACGCACTTGACCGAAGGTCTCCTCGCACAGAGACGGAGACCTACGGTCGGGCCGATGTCACGGTCGGGAGACCGTGCCACAACTTGAGTGGGAGACCGTGCCACAACAAGGAACTGCACGGCGAATCACGCCAAGCGAAAATTCTTCATCGCCAGGTCCGCGATGTGCTTGCCAATGCTGAGCGATGCCGTGGCGGCGGGGCTGGGGGCGTTGAGGACGTGGATTTGGTGTTCCGCTTCGATGATGCGGAAATCGTCGACCAGGGCGCCGCTCGGCTCGACGGCTTGCGCTCGCACGCCTGCACCGGCCGGGACGATGTCCGCGGCCTGAATTTCCGGTATCAAACGCTGCAATCCGCGCAGAAACGCGGACTTCGATAGCGAGCGGTGCATTTCGCCGCAGCCCATGCGCCAGTATTTGGCGGCCATGCGCCAGAAGCCGGAGTACGTGCCGAGTTGCAGCAGATCGCGCGGCGCGATGCGCCGCCAAGAGTAGCCGGCGCGCGCCAGCGCGAGGACCGCGTTCGGCCCGCACTCCACGCCGCCGCCGACCATCCGTGTGAAATGCACGCCGAGGAACGGGAACCGGGGGTCCGGCACCGGATAGATCAGATTCTTCACGAGCGCATGCCGCTCCGGTCGCAGTTCGTAGTATTCGCCGCGAAATGGAATGATCTGTAATCCGGGATCGACGCCGCACAACCGCGCCACGCGATCGGACCACAATCCGCCACAATTGACGACGTTCCGGCATTGCACGGGATTCGTCGTCGTTTCGAGCGTGATGCCGTCGGCCAGGCGACGAAAGCCGATTACGCGCCGCGAAGTCTGGACGCTCGCGCCGCCCTGTTCGACGAGTTCGGCGTACTTGCGCGACACGGCGCGATAGTTTGCGATGCCAGTCTCCGGGACATGCAAGGCGGCGATGCACGCGACATGCGGCTCCAATTCGCGCGCTGCGTCCGGCGTGATGCGTCGCATGCCGCTGAGGCCATTCGCGCGCCCGCGTCGTTCCAATTCATCGAGCGCCGGCAACTCCGTGGGATCGCAGGCGATGACGATCTTGCCGCAGCGCTCGTGCGGCAGGCCATGCTCGGCGCAGAACTGATACATCCACTCCCGACCGGCGGCGCAGTTGCGGGCTTTGAGCGATCCCGGCTTGTAGTACAGCCCGGAATGGATCACGCCGCTGTTGTTGCCGGTTTGGTGCGCGGCGAGCTCGCCTTCCGCTTCGAGCACGATTAACCGCCGGCAGCCGGCCTCGACCAGCGCCTTGGCAGTCGCGAGCCCCACGATACCGCCGCCGATCACCGCCACGTCGCACTCGGAGGTTGCCATCTCAGCCTTCATTCGCCAAGATGGCGCCTCGGGCGAGCGGATCCAAGCCCTGCGGCCAACGTGTCCGCGCATCGTATACAGCGCCGCCCAGTTCCGCGTCGGTTAAGTCCGCCTGATCGAAGTCCGCGCCATGTAGCTGGGCGCCTTCCAGGTTCGCTCCGCTTAAATCCGCCTGAAACAGGCTCGCGTTGCGAAGATTCGCGCTGCCGAGATCGGCCTTCACGAGTTTGGCGCGCATTAACGACGCACCGAGGAATACCGTGCGAAGCAGGTTCGCATCGGAAAAATCGGCGCTCGCCAACGACGATCTGGCAAAATCCGCGCCTTCCAAATCGGCGCCGATAAATTGCGCGCGATTCAGCACCGACTTATTGAACGCCGCGCCGCGTAGCAACATGCCATTCATCCGCGCGCCTTCCAAGTTGCGCGCGGCAACTTCGTGCAGGACCTCGCCCGTCGTTTTGTGCTTAATCTGAATCACGCGGTTCCCTGGTCGCTCGCCACGGACGAATTTCCGAGCACCCTAATATAGCCCGCCAATGGCAACCCTATCGCAGTCTACGCCCCGAAATGTAGGCCGAATCGAAACGTTGTAGGAGGCGTCTCCCGACGTCGATGGACCGGACATGGATCGCAGGTTCTGACGGTGATTCACAAAATGAATCAGCTCCTTCGGCGTCGGGAGACGCCTCCTACAAATACTCTTCCGCCCAACCGTGGTACGGCTCAATGCGTTGAATACGCGATTGCCACCGGCGGGGTTTGCGAAAAACGCCCGTCGAATTGGCGGCTCAAGTGCCGGCGACGCCGACGCTGAGCGGCTGACGGCCGCGGAATCCGGCGTCGAGCTCATGCCAATGGGAAACTTCCGGCTCGCCGAGCTTCCAACACAGGTACACGAGACGGCCGTCCATCTGGCAAGGGAAATCAACCAGCCCTTCGGGCCCGCTCTTGGGCTCCACGCCGAGCTCCAGCAGTTCGTTGACATATTCCTGGAGCTGCTCGGCGTCGCGCTGCAATTCCTCTTCCACCTGCGCCAACTCTTGGTCGTAGACGTCGTGCCCGCGCGACGCGCGACGTTGTTTGAGCTGCTCGAAGCGTTCACGCCGTTCGATCACGTCGCGGGAAAGTTGCGCCAGATCGGAGACGATGGCACGCACCAACGGCAGCGCGGCATTCGCTTCCGCCGTGGTGAAGACGCGTCGAACCGAGGGCGTTTCGCTGGTCATGATGTCCCAATCAGGGGTTATTGATTCGGTCCGCCGTGTACCGGCTCGGCGATGACTTTCGACGCCGAGACCGCCGTGGGATTGAGCGTCGCGCGCCCCCAACCTACTTCCACCGGCAACCGCGCGAAATCGACGATGCAGCCATCGCGGCTGTAGCAACTCAAGTCGTGCGTCGCGCCCATGAAGATGCAATCCACCGGGCAAGGCTCGACGCACAGCGCACAAAACATGCACTTCGTGTAGTCGATCGTGAATCCGGTGACCTTGAAACCCTTGCCGCCAACGACCTTTTCTTTGCCGATGTAGATGCAATCCACCGGGCAGGCCTTCGCGCACTGATCGCAGGCGATGCAGGTCGTGAGGTCGTAGCGATGAAATCCGCGATAGCGGGGCGCGACCGGCACCGGCAGTTCGGGATATTCGAAGTGTTCGGTAAACGTGCGGCGTTTGGGATCGTAGGTCAGCACCCAATTGCGCAGCGTGATGGCCATGCCTTGGCTAACCGTGGCGACGGCGTCGACGATATCGCCAAACCAGGGAATGCGACGCAATTGCTGCAACAAGCTCATGTACGCAACCAATTTCCAGCGCCGCGGCCATCGAGTTATCGCGTCGATCGTGCAATTGCGCGAACGAAATCAATGGCCGGACAAGAGAGATACCGCGCTCATTACAAGTCTACACTCGCAATGACCATGATCGACGCGGTGAATTATAGAAGTTCGCAGAAGAACCTCAAGCGTGCGCGGCGCGGAGTCGACAGCGTGCTGTTTATGCCAGTTAGTCCGCATCCGTTTGATTGCTCGGGTACGGCTGCGACGTGAGACCCCATCGCCAGATCGACGAACGATCGCGCCGGCAAAAGCGCCACGCCAGGGCGAGCGGCGGACGTTCAACTTGAGCCATTGCTCACGCGGAGTGACCGTCCCGTCGATTCATCCGCCCAGTTGACTGAGTTTCACGACATTTAGACGGCGAACCTAAGACGCGGATCTGCCGTCCCTAGTGCAGTCCTTTTGACTTTGCCGCGATCCCAAGGACGCAACACGTTACTAGATAGGCACTTGCGCGTTCCAAGGCGGCGAATATTGAATTGGCTGCGCCTTCGGTGGCCGATCGCCAACGGCTTAATCAAACGAATTCCGTGCCAATTCGAGAAAAAATTCGTGGAAAAAGCAGTCGCCAGACGTGTCGTTCGCTTGACTACACGTCGCAACCACGTAGAGTGAAATGAGGAAAAACTTGCGCGCATCGGCAAACAGGCGCGCCAGAGACGCCTTGATGCGTGTCCTAGGCTGCTTGGGCGGAGCTTTCCTTCGGGAGATGCCCGGCGGTGAGACACCGCGTCACATGGAAGCCCCTCGGCAGAAAGCAAAGGGATCGGCGATGTTGGTTCTGTCTCGCAAGAAAAACGAGAGCATTGTCATCAACAACGACATCACGATTGTCGTTGTTGAAATTCGCGGCGACAAAGTGCGACTGGGAGTCGAAGCGCCCAAGGAAGTGCCCGTACATCGCCGTGAGGTGTACGACGCGATCCGGCGCAACGAAAACCTCGCCAACGAACACGGCGCCGAAGGCGCTGTGAACCCCGATGCGTCCGAAAGCGGCGCTTCGAGCTGACCGTTCGATTTCCCGTCACTGGCCGGCATGAGACTGATTCAGTTCGGTACTCGGTGCAGCTTGATTGGCAATCGCATTCCCGGTTCAGCGGTCGCATTGTTACGTCTCGATGCGACCTTCGTCAACTAGTGGTAAGAGACTTCTTCCACAATTGCCGCGGAGCCGCGCCGAGCGTCATTCCGCGTGGCACTTGACGCCGTTCGCGACGCCCCCTATACACCAATTTGTTCGATCGCGCGAGTGTCCTCCACGAGGTCAGCCGCCGTTCGATTGGCCCTATCGTCTAGCGGTTAGGACACCGGCCTTTCACGCCGGCAACACGGGTTCGATTCCCGTTGGGGTCACTTTCCTTATTTGCCGGATAGCGATTCTCGCTATCTTGATCCGGCAAGGGGCTGTCTTGCGACAGCGATCGCAGAGCCCGTCGAGCCGCCTTGACTTGCCAGTCGCTGCGCGTCGGTCCGCACGCCCCAAAAGAAAGCGGCCGCTGCCGGACAATCTGCCCAGCAACGGCCGCTTGTACTCCTCGCTCGTCGTCGTAGGATCGACGATTTGCGCCAGTTTTCAATTAAGCACGGCGACGGCGCGCAATGCCGAACAAGCCAATCAAAGCGACGCCGCCCAAGACGAACGTCGACGGTTCCGGCACGACTCGGCCTTCGACCTTGACATTATCGACGGCCCACCACCAATCGTTGGCAGCTTCCGTCAAACCGAACTTGAGGCTCATGGTCTGAGTTCCTGCCGGCGGATTGAGCGCCAGGCTCACTGCTTCGTTCGGATTGTCATTGTGGAACAGGGCGCCGTCGTTCGCGTCCGAGCTCCAGTGCAGCACTTCCACGTCCGCGCCACCGTCATAGGACGCGTAGACCAGCGCCGTCTGGTTGTTCGTCAAGTCGCCGTCGTCACAGCATTCGTCGCGCCAGCTTGAGGCGAACGAAAGGTTCAACGTTCCGGCCGCCGTGTTCGCGATGCTGAACGTGCGGCTGGTCATGAAAGCGTTGAAAAGTCCCGCGTCGTGGGCCTGATCGTCCCATTCGTCGGGATCAGCGATCGCGACGACGCCTTCACCCAGGGCGAACGTCTCGCGCTGCTGCGTGTCCGCGGTCGTCCAGAAGGTCTTGCTCGCGAAGGACCAGCCGGCCCACTCGGTGCGGCCGTCGCGTGCGTCGTCGCCGGAGAGCGCCCCCGGAACCCCGCTGTCATCGACGGTCCAGCCTACGGGCGGAGTGTCGGTCCAGCCGAGCGTGGTGGCCGGAATCGCCTCATTGACGGCCGGTTCGAGCGTGACGCTTTCAAAGTCCTCGGAAAACAAGATGTCGGCTCGGGCCGTGCTCATCAGGCCGAACGTGATCGCCAAGGCCAAAGCCAAGGCACGAACTGTGAACTTCATGGTGACTCCCAACGAGGTCAAACAAGGTGGCAACAATGGTTTCGTGTGGGTCGCCGATCACTTCGTGCCACGGCCCCAATTGCTCGCTGCTGGCCACGAAGGTCCATCCAGAGGCGGGGCAGCCGGCATGGCACCCCAGAACGAGCTATTTCTGTTCTTCCGAATATAGTCGAATCGACTAACAATCCAAGGAAATTTGCTGGACATCGGTCAAGATTTACCCAATCCTCGCATTTCAACAGTCTCGCTGCGCATTTCCAGTGTCCTTGACCGGATTTATGGGCCGAAACAAGGCAGCAAAAGGCTCGTGTCGCGATGCGTACGCGGTAGAATCGAAGTTTTCCCCATGCAGCTTCGTGCGAATTCCCACGCTATGACCCGATTTTCGTCGATTTCCACAGCGATCGCCTGGTGGGTGTCGCTGCTCCTGGCAGGCCAGGCCACGGCGCAACATCAATGGACGGAATTTCGTGGTCCGACAGGCCAAGGGCACGCAGCGGCCTCGGCTGATCCGCCTGTCACCTGGAGCGAGCAGCAAAACATCGTCTGGAAGACCCCCATTCACGGCAGCGGCTGGTCGTCGCCGGTCGTTTGGAATGACCAGGTTTGGGTTACGACCGCGACGGAGGACGGCAAGGACAATTTTGCCGTCTGTGTGGACCGTAAAGATGGTCGAATCGTGCATGACCTCCGCCTGTTTCACAACGAAAAGCCAGAGGATACCCGGTCGTATAACAGTTTTGCGTCGCCGACGCCCGCGATCGAGGAGGGCCGAATCTACGTCCATTACGGCAGCTATGGCACGGCTTGCCTCGATACGGCGGACGGCCATGTGATTTGGGAGCGGCGCGACTTGCCCTGCAATCACTGGCGCGGACCAGGCTCTTCGCCGATCCTGTTCGAAGACCTGGTGTTCATCCACTTCGACGGCCACGACTACCAGTACATCGTGGCGTTGGACAAGGCTACCGGCGCCAGCGTCTGGAAGAAGGACCGCGAGATCGAGTACCTCTCCACCGACGGGGATTACCGTAAGGCCTACGCCACGCCGCAGGTGATTGAGGCCAACGGGCGACTGCAATTGATCAGTCCGTGCGCGAACGGGGCGCTGGCTTACGACCCGCGTACCGGAGAGGTGCTTTGGAAAGTCCAATGGGAGAATCACTCCGTTGCGGCACGGCCGCTCTTTGACGGGAATTTGCTGTACCTCAGCACCGGCTTTTCCAAGGGCGATCTGTGGGCAGTGCGTCCTGACGGCGCCGGCGACGTCACCGCAAGCCACGTGGTCTGGAAGCGGTCCAAGAACGTGGGTTCGCAACCTTCGCCGTTGCTGGTCGACGGGCTGATCTACCTGGTACACGACGCCGGCGTGGCGAGTTGCGTCGACGCCGCGACAGGCGACGAGGTGTGGATCAAACGCTGGGAAGGCACCTTTTCCAGCTCGCCTATCTTTGCGGGCGGACGGATCTACTTCTCGAACAAGGAAGGGGAGACCACGGTGCTGGCGCCCGGCAAGAAGTACACGGAGCTCGCCAAGAACAAGCTCGACGCCGGCAGCATGGCTTCGCCGGCCGCGCTCGAAAAGTCGCTGTTTCTCCGGACCAATACGCACCTCTATCGGATTGACGCGCCGCAATAGCGCATTGGCCCGACTAAGGATGGCAATTCCGCGAGACTGGGACGAGCGAACGCGCGAATCGGCGTTGTCGCTGAGGAACCATTCGGGCTAGGATGCTGGCCGCCGCGCCGCGCCCTAAGTCCATGGCACGGGGCGGTTTCTCCCCGCGGCGACGAGTGTTCCCATGTCCGAAGAAACAACCGCCGAGCAGCCCGTCGCGGAGACGCCCGCCGAAACGGCGCGCATCGTGCGGCACGGTTGGAATCCGCCAGCGTCCGGCGCCTGGGCGCTGCTTACTGGGCGCAATGTGCGGCGCGTATTGATTCCCTGTTGCGGCCTGGCGCTCTTGGCCTGGTTCGCCTGGCTGGTGTGGGCGCCGTTGCGGCACCCTCGGGTGCAATTCGTTTGTTTGTCCGGGGGCGACTATCGCGTCTTGCGCGCCGAGCCAATTGCTTTTGTGGCCGAAGACATCGCCGGCCTGGCGGAACACGGCAGTCTCTTCACGGAAGGAAGCGAGCAAACCGAGCCGTACATCTGGGACAGCCTCGCGGAGCCCGCGAAGTTTCAGACGCTCGGCGCGCGGCTCAACGGCATCATCGACGACGCCCGCGATCAGGTGGTACTTGTTGTTAGCGCGCATGGCCTGATCGACGGCAGCGATGCGTACCTCGCTTGCCGCAATTTCGACCCGGCCAATCCCAAGGCAGGCCGGGTTTCCGCCGCGGACTTGGTGAAGCAACTCCGCGCCTGCCGCGCGGGCAAGAAGATCCTGATCCTGGACATCGGTCGCATCCCGGACGACCCGCGGATGGGCTACGTCTGGAATGACTTCGCCGCGCGGTTCGCCGCGGAAATCCAGGCAAGCGGCGATGAATCGTTGTGGCTGCTGGTGGCGAATGGCGTGGGCGAGCAATCGCACGTTTCGTCGGCGATCGAGCGATCGGTCTTCGGCTCGGCGCTGCAATGGGGACTGACCGGCGCGGCGGACGCCGACGACGATCAACGAGTAACCCTCCTCGAGTTGCATCGCTACGTGTCGGCGAGCGTTTCCGATTGGGTGCAATACGTCAGCTCCGGAACTGAGCAACAGCATCCGCTGTTGGCGTGGGGCGGCGAAGGCGTGGAAGATGGGGAGACTAAGCTCGATAAAGTCGCGGACGCCGCGAAAGCAGCTGCGTTGAAGCTCGAAAATGCCGCCGCCTTCGAAAAAGCTGCTGCTGACGTAGTTCTCGCGCCGGTGTCGCCGGACTACGCGTCCGAAGCCATGCCGACGCTGGCGGAACAGGTGCAGCGCGCGCGCGCCACGTCGCGGGGCGAAGCCTGGTATCTCGCCTTGAACTCGGACAACGAAGCAAAGCGCGCCAACGGCACGGCGACTCCGACGAGCGGTACCGCAGCCGCTGCCGCCAAGGACGCGGCCGCCAGTTCGTTGAAGCGTCTTGATTTCCGCAATGTGCGCAGCGCCGGCCAACTCCGTTCACAGGCTGAATCCGGCGCTCGGGAAGCGAGTCGCGAAGCCAGTCGCGTGGCCGCCGATCAAGCCGTCGAAGCGCAAACGCAGAAAGCGGCGGCCAAGGCGACTGCGCCGGAAGCAACAGCGCCGGCCGTCGCCAACGAAAGCGCCGCTTCCCCTGCCGCACCGGCAACACCAGCGCCTACCGCGACAACCGAAGCACCGGCGGGAACCCCGACCGCTTCCGGCAATGCGGCCGCAGCTCGAACTGCCTTGCCCAAGCTCTTCGCCGAAGCCTGGCGATTGCGCGATGCACTAGCAGCACTGCCGCCGGAACTCCGGCCTGCCGACTACGCGCCGCACGCCTGGCGTGAAATGGAGCGGGCGCTGCTCGACTACGAATTGCAATATCGCGCCGGACGAGTCGGTGATAGCCGACGAATCACCGGCGGGCTGAACCGGATGATCGCGGGCCAGCGGCGCTTGCTGGCAGCGATTACAGACGCGACGATCGGCCCGGCGGCGACCGGCCCGACACAGATGTTGCGATTTCGTCCCTCGACCGCAGCACGTATGCAAGGCGCGCACTCGGCGGCGATGGCCAAGCTCATGGAGACCCGATCAGGTCGCGCGGCTGACCCGGCGCTCGCGAGTGTGATGCAGTCGATGGATCAAGCGGCGACGGATCAGGCAGGCTTTCGTTCTGCCTGGACGACCGTTCCTTCGGCCGCGCAGCAATACAGCGAAGTGCGCGGCGCGAGCACGTTCGGCAATGTGCAATCGATCAACTGGACGGCGGGCCGGCTCGCGTGGCAAACCGAGCGGATCGCGGAAACACTCGCCGCTGCCGCTCCTTGGCTAACGCCCTGGGTCGCGGCGGAATTCGACGCCGCGGATTCACTGCGCTGGGAAGGCGAGCGCGAGTTGCTCGACGCGATCGGCGCGGATCACGCGACACGCGCGCAACGACTGCTGGAACAATCGTTGGCGCGCTATCAGATCATTGCTACGCACATCGAACTCGTCGGCCACGCGCGTCAGCTAGAACGCGAATTACTCGCGAGAGCGCCGGAATACCTGCGGCTGCAAGCATCGATTCCGAACCGAGGCAGAGTCGCTCCGCCATCGCATGAATTGTTTATCTCGCTTTGCGAACAGCTTGAGCAACTCTCGGAATTGCTCATCACGCCCGACCCCGCGCGGATCGAAGATCTACGCGACGTGACTTTAAAGCTCGGCGAGTTGCGAGCGAAGTTAGAGGAACCCATCTCCGCGGATCCGTTGGCGGAATTGACGTCGCCGCCGCCGCAATTGGGCGAGCCGGCGCGCATCGCCGCGATCCTGTTCACGCCGTTGCCCTCGGCCGAGTCACGGATGCGTTTGCTGTCGATCGCTTCGAGATTGGAAGGACGGTTGATTTCCGATTTAAAGCCGGTCCGCGCGACGGACTACAATCCACCACTCTACGACCCGGTCGCCGACGCTTACCGCGCGGTCAACGCCGCGCAGCTACATTGGGCGCTGACGCGGCTCTCAACGCTGGATCAAGTCGACGGACGCCAGGACAAAGCGAACGTCAACACCGCGTTCATGGAATTGCAGAGCGCCGCGGCGATCGTCTCTCCGCTCGAACGCGAAACCGTGACGGCGTTCGAGCGGCAACTCGACGCGTATCAAACGGCCTTGTCGGTTTTTCACGGCGCTCTCCCACGCCGGATCGCCGACGCGGCGCAGGCCAATCAGCAGCTCGCGGAACCCTCCACGCGGGCGGAACGCCTGATCGCGCTGCGGCGCGTCGAGCGGGCGTTGCGCATCCTCGACCCGCGTGATGCGCGGCAGAGCGGTGACGTCGCCGTGTGCGCCCTGATCGACGCCGCGGAGTGGCAATCACTCATTGCCTGGCATGCTGATCGAGCCACGCGGGCCGCTGGCCAGGCCTTCAGCGGCGACGCGGAACGCTGGAACAGCATTGCGGCCGATTACCAGCTGCAGGCGGCGGCCATTTTCGGCGACAGCGATTCCGAGTCTGCAAAACCGTCCACGCTCGTGCTTGACGGGGACGACACGATCGACCTGAGCATCGAGCCGAATCAATCGCTCGCGTTGACGCTCCGCAACCTGGGTGCGTCGCCGGCCGATGTTTGGCTGTCGTTGAAGTTCGATCCCGAGACCGTCGCGATTGAACCAAGCGGCCAATATATATGGAACACGGAACACGACGTGATCGGCGCGACTGCAGAGCGCGACGCGCAGTTGATGGCAGGCACGCCGTCCTTGCGGATTAACCCGGGCCAGGAGATTGCCTTGCGATTGCAAGCGCGGTCGCTGTCGCGCGCTGCGCAGCCGGCCCGCGTGATTGCCCGCGCGCTCACGCGCGATTCGGTCGCCCGTCATGCGATGAGTTTGAATCTGCCTTCCAGTGATACGGTCGAGTTGGCCATCGACGGCGTGCCGGGCACGGCGACGCGCCAACCCGACGGCTGGCTGCTGACGTCGTTCCCCAATCGCGACAACGCCTATCAATGGTCGCTCGCCAATAGCGGTGAATCGACCAAAGAGGTCAAAGCGGAACTGTTCGCGCTGACGCGCCCTTGGTCGGGCAGTGCGCCGCAAGGAAGTCTGAGCGCCGCGGAAGCCACTGAACTACGCGACCGACTGGGCCCGCTCGAGCTTCTCAAGTCCGTCGACAAGATCGCCCTGCCGAGCGGCGGCGTCTCGACGCCGTTGCCGTTTCCTGCGCCGGATCCGGCAGCTCCTGCGCCGCCGGCGGACCAGCCACCGCCCCCGCCGCCGCGATTTGACAATGGGCTGCTGCTTTCGATCACTGACGCGTCCGATGGCCGCGTGTCGCTGCATTGGATTCAATCATCGCCGCAGCGGCCGCGGCGCTTCGTGCGCCCGCGCGTGCGCTACAACGGCATCGACGAACGCATCGAAATCACCGTGACCGCCCAGGAAGCCGCCGGCATGCCGGAACAGCCGGTCCGCGTGGCCTGCGAAACGCTGGAACCACTGCCGACGGGCACGCAAGCGCGACTGTCGGACGAGTTGCGCGCACCGGACTATCGCGCCCAACTTTGGATCGAAGCTCCGCTCGATCCGGCGCGCGTGGTCACACTGGCGATTAGCGTCGACGGCTACCCGCGGGCGTTCTTGTTCCGCGTGCCGTGTCAGGAATCGGGGAGCGATCTCGCGCCCGTGGATGACGTGCTCGCCATCCGTGTGAAAGCGCCGGCCACCGACGCCGCGTTCCATGCGCCGGCGAGCGCGATCAACGTCCTGGCGGAAATCGATGTGCCACGCGGCGCGGAGGACGACGATGCGACGCAGATTGAACTCGGGTTCGACACCGACCGGGATCGCGAGTTCCGTGGTGAATCCACGACGCGCATCAGAGGTGATCGCCAGGTGCGGAATCAATTGCTGCAATTGGCGCCCACCGGACAAGTCGTCGTGCATCCTCGGGTCACTGATTTCGAATTGGCCCTGACGCCGCCCGGCTTGATCAACAATCGCGTCGGCGTGATGGGGCGCATTCTCTGGGGCGATCGCGCCGCGTGGAGCGAGCCGCGCGAAATCATTCTTGATGGCGCCGCGCCGCGTATCGAACGCGTCCGCGTGAAGCCGGCTGGCGTCGCCGCGATCGGCAGCCCGGTCGAGGTGACTTGCCTGGCGCTCGACGGCGACTTGGCCGGCGTGGAGAGCGTGGAAATGACGATTGATCTGCTCGGCGCCGCCGGGTTCGAAGGCAACCCGCCGCCGACGCCCGCGATCCTCGGCGCCGATCGTCGTTGGAAGGCTCAGTTAGACACAGCCCCGATCGGCACAGGCACGTATCATGTGCTGGTGCGCGCCACGGATAAGGTCGGCAACGTGAGCGAAGTGGACTCGAGCGCCTCGGTGCGACTCCTCTCGCCGGAGACGATTGCGGCCGAGTTGCGCCGCGCAACGAATCGCGTCTCCGGAGCGGTGCAGTACGGCCGCTCCGGCTTTGGCGGCGTGATGGTTCGCCTGGAGGCCCTTCCGCCGGATCCCGCCGCGCCGCTGATCCCGGTAGGTGCAACTCCACTGGAGCCTATCGCGCCGGTCGCCACCGACGATCAAGGCTCGTTCCTCTTCGATCGCGTTCCGCCCGGCAAATACAAGCTCACCGCGGAAGGCGTCGTCCGCAACAAAACACGCCGCGCGGAAGCGGAAGTTACCGTAGAGCCCGCCCCCACGGCGGTGCGGCCGCTGCAACTCGAATTGCGCTGATTGTCGTGATTTTGCTGCGACTTTCTGTAGCCGACGTCGGTGACCTCGGCGCGTTGGACTCGGCTATCTTGAACCACGAAAGGCACGAAAAACACGAAAGGATTCGTTCAATCAATCCGCGCTTCGTGCGTCTTCTTTCAGTATCAGGTCTTGAATCGTTCGTGTTTTTCGTGCCTTTCGTGGTTCAAAGTCTTCCGTGAGATGCACGGATACGCCATCGCCGCGTCCATTGACCGGGGTCACCGACCTCGGCTACAGTTTGGCCGGTCTGCCGGAGAGGCAGCAATCTTCGGGGCAGACGTCGTGGTTGGCTGGGAACTCGCCGATTGCGCGGCGGGTTGGCGAGTTACTCAATCGTTCTAAGATCAGTTCGCGGATCATCTCCACGTACTTCGGATGTGTCCCCACGGTCGCGGCGCGGATCAGGTTCACCTGGAGCGTTTCGCACAGCTCGCGGGCTTCGGTGTCGAGGTCGAAGAGGATTTCCATGTGATCGGAGAGGAAACCGACGGGCGACATCACCACGTCCCGCACGCCTTGTTCGGCGAGCGCCCGCAAGTGATCGCAAACATCCGGTTCCAGCCACGGTTGCGAAGGCGGCCCGCTGCGGCTTTGGTAAACCAAGTGCCAGCGCTCGTGTCCTAATCGTTCGACTGTAAGCCGGCACGTCTCCGTCAGTTGCTCGACGTAGCGGCAATTGCTGGCCATCGCCATGGGAATGCTGTGCGCGGTGAACACCAGCGCCGCCTTCGCTCGGCGATCTTCCGGCAACGGCGACATCGCGACAGAGATTCGATCCGCTACGGCTTCAATAAACAGCGGGTGGTTGTAGAACACCCGAATCTTGTCGATCGCTGGCGCGGACTCGCCGACCTCGGCCTGGGCCGCCGCGATGTTTTCCCGGTATTGCCGGCAGCCGGAGTAAGAGCTGTACGCCGACGTGACAAAGGCCAGCGCTTGGCGCACGCCGTCATCGGCCATGCGTCGCAACGTGTCCGCCAGCAGCGGATGCCAGTTCCGGTTGCCGAAGTAAATCGGCAACTCGGGACCGTCCTGGGCAAAACGCTGCTGGAGCGCCGCGATCAGCTCGCGATTCTGCGCGTTCAAGGGACTGACGCCCTGGAATTGTTCGTAATGATGCGCGACTTCCAGCATCCGCTCGCGCGGCACCGGCTTACCGCGCAGGACGTTTTCCAGAAATGGCAGCACGTCGTCCATTTTCTCCGGACCGCCGAAAGAGACGAGCAGCAAGGCGTCGTACGGTAAGCTCACAGGGCTGGCTTTCGTGGTTCAAGCGGGCGGGAGCGCGAGGCGGGCCGACTGGCGGATTATTGGAGGCCGCGCCGCCGCTGACAAGCTCGCCGGACGGGCAAGCCCGGGGGGGCCCTCGTTGTTCTACACATCTCGGAAGGAACCACGAAAAGCACGAAAGGCACGAAAGTTTGCGAAATTAGCCAGGGCTTAAGTTGCCATTCCACGGCAAACCGTCGAGCCGACATCCAGTTGGCACTTCCAGCGCAATCCCATACTCTACAAGACGTTCGTGCCTTTCGTGACTTTCGTGGTTACCTCCGGATGCCCGGAAAAGTTGTGTCGTACAACGAGGGTATTGCCCTCGTAGGCCGCGCCGGCGGATAACATTCGCGAAGCGGCGCGTCGCCGGAACCCTTTGCACGGCATGAATTCAGAATCCCCTGATACCGTACTGTCTCCCTTTCGACGGCCGCTGGCCGCTGCGCCGACGCTGGGGCCAGCGCACTGGGCCGCGTTGTCCCAAAGCCGTCTCTGCGGCGGGCTGCCGGACTCGGACCTACGGCAGATCGGCGCCGCGCTCCGCGTGATCCACGTCCCGGCCGGCGAACTCATTTGCCGGCAGGGGGAACCGGGCAACGAGATGTACGTTGTGGTCCGCGGCCGAATTAAGATTTCGGTCGAGCGCGGCAGCCACGAGTTCCAACTGCTCGATTACCTCGGACCAGGCGACCATTTCGGCGAGATGTCGCTGCTGATCGAGCGGCCCCGTTCGGCCACGGCAGCCGCGGTGCTGGAAAGCGAATTGCTGGTCTTAGAGCGCGACGGCTTCGATAACCTGCTCAAGCAAGTGCCAGGTTTCGCGGCGAATCTGAGCCGTGCCCTGGGCTTCCGGCTGCACTGGGAAACGAGCCGGCAGAAGCGCCGTCATCGTCCGGCGGTCGTCGGACTGGTCCATTCGAATCCCTCGACGGAACGCCTGTTAGCCCCATTGGCCGAGGCCTTGGCCGCCTGCGGCCAGGACGTGCTGGCTCTGGCGGAAACCTCGCAATTGCTAGCGGCTGGAGCGCAGCTCTCGGTCGAGACGCTGC
>Ga0163153_10002407_pt1 | contig 27450 bp, 28 predicted proteins | sample OliLakLV19MP6IB1_FD_148629 | JGI IMG/M metagenome (GOLD analysis project Ga0163153, IMG submission 148629) | Freshwater microbial mat bacterial communities from Lake Vanda, McMurdo Dry Valleys, Antarctica - Oligotrophic Lake LV.19.MP6.IB-1 | ecosystem: Environmental > Aquatic > Freshwater >...
CCGGTGGCATTACCGGAGGGGCCACACCCGTTCCCATCCCGAACACGGAAGTTAAGCCCTCCAAGGCCGATGATACTGCTGCTGTGAGGCAGTGGGAAAGTAGGACGCTGCCGGGTTACAACAAAGGTCCGCTGGTCGAAAGATCAGCGGGCCTTTCCATTTTGAGGGGGAATGCAGGGCAGCCTGGCTCATCTCCCGTGCTCGCAGAACGTGCACGATACGAATGTGCTCGTTCGATGCGCGCAGTAGGAGACAAATCCAGGCCGTCCTGCCAATACGAAGCAAGGAAGCCTGCTGGCTAGACCGCCAGCAGGCTTTTTGATTTACAAGACAGCGTTGGGAGGGGGTCATGGAATTAGGGTCAGGCATGAGTATTGACTTGTTGACTGGAGTAAAGCTGCTAGGCTGCCGTGTGTTTGAACCGGAGCTCTGCGCGTGGCCGGTAGCGACGAGGACTCGGATGAGCACGCCGGGCGACACCCCTGGCCGCCAAGTCAGGGCCACCTCAATCTGACCCCATCGCTGTCTCATGCTGCCGACGGGGGTGGTTTGCAGGAATTCTATGTAGTACGATGAATGTATCGGAATCGGCATGTCGAGGCTCGGGGGTCAGATGGAGAGAGCTGAGGCGCCCAACAGACAGGCCGGCATTTTCTTCAGAACATCTCGATCGGCGAGTTTCCACCATTCCCTTCGGTTCCTTTCCCTGACCATATCGTTCCTCGGGGCGCTGATAGGAGAAAACATCTCCAAATCTTATGCGCAGGAAAGTGAGGGGCAACGATTCGTGGAACCCTACGTCAGTGCGTTCATTACCCGGAGTCAGCCTACCCGCGGGACCTATTCCTATCTAGAAGATGGAATTCCTTCATTGACTGTCGGTTCGGGAACAGGTGGAGGATTCAAAGTAGGCGCCTATGCCCGCCCTTACAATTATGCGTTCGGGGCGGAATTCGAAGGGTCTGTCCATGGAGGAACGCTCTCTGCCCCTCAAATGACCATCAATGGAGTGACGCGTTTTGCGAATCAGGATTTCACCATGGTGAATGGAATGGTCAATGTCCTGGCGCGATATCGGGGAGATTTCATTCAACCGTATACGGGATTGGGATTCGGTTTTACCGGAATATTTACCGACGGACAGGCGCAAAGCGCAGGCGGACTCCAATCGGGCTCTCACGGTCTTCTCGGATTTGCCGGGCAAGCTATCGCCGGAGCCAGACTCGTCGTCACACAGCATATCTATTTCTTTGCAGAATATAAGTACCTCGTGTCGTACAGCAATCTCGATCATTGTGGAAATGGGGAAGAGAGCGAGGCGGGTAACTGCCGCATCCTCAATCAACTGAGGTACCAAAGCCATTACACAACCGTTGGAATAGGATTCTCATTTTAGTAGGGCGAAGAGACATAGGTTACAGGCATGGCAAAGTTTCCACGATCATTGACGACTATCTTGCTGGGCGCCTTTCTTGGAGGCTGCACATTCAGTCTGCCGATTAAGCTGAACGAACTCGCCAATGTGAAAGAAACGATCCAGGAAACGTCGCGGGACGACCCGCATATGACGATGACACTCCACTCCGACGGGCTGGGGTGGCAAGTGTTCGTGACCCAGCCTGTGACGAGGAGGACGGTTACGGAAGCCGATGAGTATTGGCAGTATCGAACCTATGACACCTCGGGTCGCAGTTCCCCCGCCCGGCCGGAAAACTATGACGACGTGTGCGGGCTTCTACTCGTAACCACCCCCTTGCTGGCTCCGATGAACGTGGAAGATCCTCCCTATTGGACCCGATGGAACAAGGTGGCGTCGGCTTGCAGCATGACCTCTGTGAATTCCTCGTTGGTGCTCCATGATCGCCGAAAGGTGCGCGACGAGGAAAGGGAGGTGGTAGAGGCGGTTCGAGAAGGATATTTGTCGCTGGCGTGGCAGGCCCCAGGGCAGGCGGTGATTCAGGCCAAGGTGGCACTGAGCAGCAACACAAAGTCGACCGGCACAGCGGTCAGACTGCGCTGGCTGGCCGAGATGATTCGTCGAACGACGCATCCTCCGGTCATTCCACAAATCGGGGTGGTGGAATTACATCTCGTACAACAGGACCGGATCGTGCTGCATAGACGCCTGTCCGTATCTCCTGTGGATCTGGTTGCGTCGCTGAGCGACGATCGGGTGATCAGTGTTCCTGCAGATCATTGGCCGAGGGATATCGTCGTCCGGATCGAACATGAGCCAGAGGCTTTGCCGGCCGATGCTCATGCGGAGCTCATTCGTCAGGCGGTGTTGACGTTGAATCGGCTGGCGCTCCCTGTCGTCTTGCGGGGAAATGAGTTTGAACAATGGCGAGCCGATCAGGTTCGCTTTCACCATCCGCCGTTCAACGAGCTGCCTTCAGTGGATTCCGCCCATGCGATGGGAGCCACAGTTCTGTTGCATCTGGCAGTTCAGAAGCCGTTCCCCCAAACGCGCGCCCTCACCATGCATATGGCCAGTGTGGAGACCGGAGAAATTCTCGCCATGCTGACGACCGGAGGCCATGAAAGCCAGTGGCCGTTTGTCGTCGACATGGGAATGCGAGAGCTGGATCTCATGCTTCAACACCTCTTTCAACGGGGCAACGGCAAACCAGTACTGGTCAATCCCGCGTTGAAACGTGGAGGGCGACCATGAGCTATGATTCCCGCTCGATGGGGCAGTCGACCCTCTGGGCCGTCATGTTGTCGCTAGCGACGACCGGCTGCATGTCGATCATGCATGAAGAACGGGTCGGCCAGCCGGTTCGGTCCGAAAAAGCACCCGAGACCCATGTGGTTGGAAGTCCTCGCATGACGTTGATACCCCATGATGACGGGCTGGGATGGACCGTGGTTAGCGAAACTCGGGTGGAACGTACGAAAGAATTCCATGAGGTGCAGGAATGGCGGGGACGCCGATACGTCTTTTCCCCCTTGTCACTGATTCCAGGGATTTTCCAATGTCCGATCGGCCTCGTGCATCTGTTCAACAGGAATCAGACCGGCAACATCCTTCGATTCGGTTGTGCGCGACTGGCAATGTTCGAGCCGCTTGACGGGGCCACGCCTCTACCTGCGACAACGGCTTCGAACGTGAGCACGCAGACTGCTTGGGAACCTATGCAGCACGGGATGGTCCAGCTTGTGTGGCCTGAGTATCCGGAACAGCTCGTCAATTACATCCTCTCGAGTGACGGGAGGACTGATGTTCGGTTGCCCCATCTTTTGTCCCGGTTGGTGGCCATGGATAATCCGATCACCTTTGGGCAAGGCCAATCGGTTTCGGTGCGCCTTCGGTATGGCGATGGATCGATAATCGAGCAGACTATGGCGGTCAGTGCGCGGCAGATCCAGCAGGCTGCCCGCACGATCCGACACCCGATTGCTTCGGATGAATGGCCATCGCCCGTTATCGTTCAGATTCGTGTCGAATCAGCGACCGTCTCCCCACAGGAAGAAACATTAGTCCGCGAGCAGCTTGCCCGCCTGATGCTTCAACGTCGCCTATGTGTTGTGTTTGAAGGGCTTCATCAGCATCTGTTGGATGAACAGCGCGTGCAATATTCAGGCGCAGTCGATAGCCAGTTTCAAGTACGCCTTGGTACGCTCCTTTCTCCTTCGGTCGTCCTGAACGCCTCCTCCAGCCTTGTGGAAGAAGGAGGACGGTCGGTACGTCATATGACCGTCCAAATCAGAGACGTTCGGGAAGGACAGATCTTCGGAACCGCGTTCGGGGTATCGCGATCCGGTTCAGTCGGACATGCCATGGAACGAACCCTCACGGAATTGGATCTCTTGATGTCCGATGCTCCTAGAACGGGCTGCCCCCTCTAATCCAGTGGTAAATCCCTACCTGTAAGGAAGGGGAGAATGGTGTTAGGAACCAGTGTGCGCGCCAGGAACCGTACCAGCGAAGAATCAGGCTGTCGGTGAGGGGCTAGCGAAGGCGTAGTAGAGGAAGATGTCTGCCCCTGCGGCGCTGGCGGAGGGAGTTTGGTAACCCCGGATGGTTTAGTAAAAATATGGTAAAAATATGGGGTCGCGTCTTGTAATCGTACATTTCGTTTTTCGAGCGTATGATTGCTTTCCGTGTCTTCCGGTTATTCTCTCAGCAGGGTGACCAGAAGGCCCTTTACTTGGCGCGTCTTCCCAATCCTTTACTTCATTTTCAATGGTATCCTGGTCGATCCTCGATTGCGCGCGTCGAACAGCACATTCTTATCGTGCGCGTTCCGCGAGCAGGAGGACGACCTGGTTGCCCTGCCTCTGTTTCTGCGAATACCACCGATAACCTTGAGTTCCCAAGACACGGGCTTTCTGGACTCCCGGACTATTCATTGGGTAAAGAAACGGGTCGAGGTTGCTCTGGGTCAGGGAGTCTTGTACACTTTGCTCAGATTGCTGCTGCGAGGGTGCTGGACAATGCGACGACCAGACGACAATGCTGAAGACGCGCGGATCGCCGATAACTTGCGCCGCACAATCGAACTGACCGAATTCGGTCTGGCTTTGCGCCAGTCGGTGGTGCAGCAAGATACTCTCATCGGCAACATGGCACAGGTCATGCGCGAGATCCGACGCGCGAAAGAGCAGGCATGGCAGCAGAGTCCTTCCTAGTTCGGGCACTTTCCACTCTCATCGCTGAGTTTAATCGACGTGACCTTCACTATGCGCTAGCCGGGGGTTGGGCCTACAGCGCGCTTGTTGAGCCACGACGGACATCGATCTGCTTTTGCTCATTGAACAGCCCACTCGTGAAGGCATCCAAGCCCTGCTATCGTCCCAGTTCGACTCGACCGTGGTCCATCCTGCCCCCATGGTGTTCAAAGGAATTTCGATATGGCGTGCAGTGGGCATTCGCAGCGGTCAAGATGTGGTTGTCGATCTTCTATTGGCGGATTCGGATTATCTCAAGACGGCGCTCTCCCGTCGGCGAACGGTTATCTTTGGCGAACTCAACGTACCAATTCTGGCGATAGAGGATCTGATTGTATTGAAGACCCTGGCGGGTCGCCTTCAAGATCAAGCTGATCTCGAAAAGATCCGGGCTCGTCAGGATGCGCTTCATGTGGACTGGAGCTACGTCGATGGGTGGAAAATTAAACTCAATCTTTGTGGGTAACGGCTTCTGAAACGTATGGGGTCATTGGGCACGCACACATCTCGTCTTCCCGTAGAACGAGTCCTTTCTTTGCCGCTGCGCTCTCAGCAAGGGTGACAAGACTGCCATTCGCTGTGTGTGTCGACTCGTTGTAGCAAGAACGCAATCAGCTTTCAGCCGTCAGCTTTGAATGGCCAATTCAGAGTTTGTGCTGATAGCTGACTGCTGACAGCTCTCTTGCTTACTTCTGTGAATACCACCGGTAGCCTTTGTTCTCCGAGAAGCTGGCTTTCGGGGCCCCGCCGGGTTTTTCGAGCAACAAGACTTTGAAGTCGAGAAGGCCGAACCAGGCTGGATCAGCCACGTCGTGATAGTGGCAGCCGTGGAGTTTTGGGAGCATGTCGCCCAGGGTCTGCTGCAATTCTTTTTCCGTGTAGGCTCGCACGATAAACGGTTTGTTCATGGCCTGGCAGAATCGTTGAATGGTATAGCCCGCTCCGGTGCAGAGCACTTTGGTATCTGGTTTGATGGCGAGGAACTGAGGCAGCGAAAGATAACGTTCCTGGAAGCCGAGCCAGCGGACAGCTTGGCGCAGGTGGCTGTACTGAACTTCATATTCTGTATGCCCTGGCAACTTGACCGGAGCCGGCCAGCCTTCTTCGATCCCAAATTCGGTGAGAAACGCCCTGCCGCCAGGCTTCAACACCCGCCACAGTTCTGCCACGAATCGAAAGGGGCCGAGGTTGAAGATCACGTCCTCGGGAAGATCGGTGCCCAGCGGTAGCCGCACACGCCTGATCAAATCCAGCGCTTCCTGGTGCTGCAGCGTCGTGCCGGTTCCAGTGAGGAGTTCTTCCCTGGTCAACTTCACCGGCGTCATGTCGGCCATGTTTTCGTTGTCGATGACGAGATCGACAGAGTTATTCTTGAAGGGGAGCCATTCGCCGTTGGCGCGTGTGCCGATGCCGCTCCAGCCTCCGGTCTTTGCGCGGGTGACTTGCAGGTTGAGGAACGGTTGCGTGATGTCGAGAGAGATGTACCGGATGGTCTGTTTCTCAAAGGGCAAGAGTTCCTTGCCCAATTCACGGGCGAGGTAGCCCAGTCCACCTCCCACTTCCACGATGACGCGGGGCTTGGGTGTGAACCAGCCCAGCTTTCGCAATTGCTTCATGAGCAGCCGGCCATAGGTCAAGCCGTTGAGGGTGTCGTTTGGCTCCCGGAAGAGATGTGAGACCGTGGTTTCGATCAGGTCGAAGTGACCGTCGTCTTCACCGCTATCGGTGAGTGCATGATGATGAAAGTCTTCGAGGTGCTCTTCGCCCTCGAATCCTTCCTGTCCCGACCAGCCTTCTCGAACCTGTTGGAGCAGCAGGTCCCACTTGGTCTTGTGACGGTGGCCGCCTGGGGGCTCTGTGCCGAAGTAACAGAACGAGTAAGTAGGGAGGGCCCAATGTTCCAAATGCCATTGCCCAGGTTGGCCATCTGGCCCGCAGATATTCTCCCCATATTTTTCCACTAATGCGCCCACGGTCGTGTGCCCATTCATCGCCTGTAACATGTCAAGACCGGTGCGATTCAGTCGCACGATCGGCAGGTTATCATCGAGGGGGGCGAACCACCATTCGTCGTGGTTGTGTTGATAGGCGACGAGATCGGGGATTCGCCACGTCAGGAGGCTGAGTGTCTCCTCGGTCAGACGAAGCGGTTCGTGAGCGGCGACAGCAGGTTTCATCATTAGCGTGATCTGGTTACGCGACGCAGCCTACACGGCAAGCCAGGATTCTCGCAAGGCCTGAATGGCTGTGAAGCGGTATTTGGGTCTATCGTGTTGTCGCCCTGGCTCTCTGGTATCAGACGAGATAGCCAAATAGACCAGACAGACGAAAAACGGGTTCTAGAGCTGGGAGGGGGTGGGGGCAAACGAATCTGTGACGGTCACGATGCCGTACATGATGGGATGGATGCGGCAGAGATAAGGGTATTGACCGGAGGCCAGCCCAGAAAGTGTAAAGTTGCCGCTTGGCCGGACAACTCCAGAATCGAAGGCGCAGGTGCTTCCCGCTTGCAGGCAACCGACGTGGGTGATCGTATGATCGGTGGCTGTGGGGTTGTCCCACGTGATCGGAGCTCCACGGGGGACGGTGGCCGACTTCGGGACAAAATAGGGCGATCCGCTATCGATAATGATGGCGGGGTCTGGCGGCGTGGCAGTGGTTGGCCAGGCGGCGAACAGTCCCAGCGACAATATCGCGATGAGCATCCGTGTTTTCATGGTCGTGCCTGCTCGGGGTCGCATTGTACCATAAGATTCTTTGATTTCCCCCCTTGACGCCGTGGTTTGTTTATAGGATTCTCCCATCCGTCGGAATCAACACCGAACGTCGCTCTTGCAGGTTGCCTCACACCGTACACCCGTCCCTCCGGTTTCTCACCTCTGGTGTGGTCAGTGTGATGGGCCGACCTGGGGATATTGAGGTGGAAGGAGAAGGCTTTTGCCTCCTAATGAGAGATTGAAGGGGTGTGAGTTGCAAGATCCTATACGTTATGCTAGATGGAGATCACATCAGACATCCAACGGATGAGAGAGGAGAATATCGATGGCGAAGATCAAGAAGAAGCCGGCGAAGAAGACACCTGCGAAGGCGAAAGCCAAAGCCAAGCCAGCGGTGAAGAAGGCAGCCAAGAAATCTACAACCAGGAAGGCAGCCAAGAAAACTGTCAAGAAGGTCGCTAAGAAATCGGCTGCAAAGACTACTGCCAAAAAAACTGCCAAGAAGCCTGCTGCAGCAGCGCCCAAAGGAGTTCAGAAGAAGCCTGTGGCATTGAAGGGATCAGTGGTTTCGTCCAAACCGGCGGCTCCAGCTTTCGACAAGAAACCTGTGAAGCCGTTTGCGGATGAGAAACAGGAGAAGTCCTTGTTCTCGAAGGCGGGGGGACCATCGATACTTAAAGATGCGGATCTTGATGACGACCTGGTCGATGATGATGTGGATCTCGCTGTCGAAGCCGATGAAGATGTGGAAGAAGAGCTCACGTTGGACGGGGATGATGAAGACGCTGATTTCACCGATAAACGCGAAGTCTTGCTAGACGACGCTGACGATTACCATACGTCTTGATACGCGCCTGAGATGCCATTCTGGACGGCTCGGTTCGAGTCGTCCGGGTGGATGACCCTCTGGTCTGTTCCTGTAGCATGGCGTGGGTCCCCTCATGTGTATCGCCCTCCAGTGAATTTTTCCCGGCATATGTCTCATGAACCATTTTCTCTTTGTAGCCGGGGCTTTGCGCGAACGAACCTCGGAGGAAAGTGCTGAGCTTCAACTCGGGCACGGTCTCTGGGGGCTCTGTACAGAGCTGATTCGGAAGAACTTGGGTGCCTATCTCGATACAGAGTCACGTGGCCTTGTCTATGTACTGAAGGCCGGGCTTTGTGCGGAGTTTCAGCTTGTGCCGCCGGTGTTGGAGTTCTCTGCACTGGATGCGTTCCTCCGAGACGAGCTGCGGACTGAGGCCCGATTTGGCTATGTGCGAATCGCGGGAGTGCGCCGGTTTGTCTGCTCGCCTGCTGCGAGTCACTCGTTGTTGCTCAACGAATTGCAGATACCCGATCAAGCCGAACTCGCTCGACGGCTGAGGCTTGGCATGCATCGGCTGACGCAGGCGGAATATGACGCGATCATGCAGGAAGCTACGAGAGACGCGACATAAGTAGGATGCTCAAAAAGGCCGTTCAGCAAGGCCGCAGCGAGTGACGAGGCGAGGCGTACGCTTCGGTACGTTGAGCCTCTGAACGATGCGAGAACGATGCTGGCGGGCTTTTTCAGCATTCTGCCCTAGATCCGTTGGCCTGTCATGAGCTGATACGCCTCATCGACCGTCTCAACTTCCTTTACCGTCACATTGAGCTGAAATCCCAATTCGATGAGGTTCCATCGCGGGTCATGCATCTGTCCGCGTGGAACTAATACCGTGCGATAGCCCTCACGGACGGCAGCACGAATCTTATCCGGGATGCTGCCTACCGGACCGATTTGTCCTCCCGGTTCAATGGTTCCGGTTAGGGCAATGCCTCGCTGAATATGGTCGCCCTTGAACAGGGCAATGAATCCCACCGCCATGGCCGCACCGGCGCTTGGGCCGTCGCTGCCTATGGGTTGGTAGGCCACTCCCTGTACCGAGACGGTTCCGCTATGTTGGACGGATGGTGTGCGTTCGACCGCATAGGCAAAGGCCTGCGCCATGGCTCCCAGATGATCGTTTCCCAATCGCACACCGCCGAGGAGCCATTGGAGTTGAATAGGATTCGGCTCCGGTTTCTTGTCCCACCACATCATCAGGATTTCGAACACGCCTAGATTGTTCTGGCGAATCGCTGCCAGGACCGGGAGCTCGATGACCGTATCCGCCGAGGTCGAGACTGGGACTCCACACAGCAGGATGGCAATCAGGAGAGAGGGAAAAGCAAGATGGCGTGACATCGAGGGCTCCTAAGCAGGATGCTGAAGGAAGGTTAAGGCTCAGGCTAAGGTTGAGATAAGGAAAGTCTGATCTTTGCTCAACCTTGACCTCGACCTCAGCCTCAATCGAGAAAGTGTAGCAAATCCTGGTAGGTCGTAAAGCGAATGAGCGGTTCTCGCCTTGCGTTGAGCCAGGGCATTCCGTATAAGGGCTGCATGATGAATCGACTCTGTGCCTGGATTGTCGTGGGCGGGCTGACCATTTTCTGGTTCCCGCTTGGCGCTGGCGCCTCGAACTGTCAGGTGGCAGCGCCTACGGCAGAGTCACGAACGGTGTTTACGCGTCATCTAAGCGTCGGCTGCACGGAACAGGAACGGGAGGCGCAAGTGGTGGATGCGGCGCAGTTGCTGCAGGCATTTAAGGAAGGGAAGGGGATCGACCTCTCAGGGGTGATTGTGCGAGGCGATCTGATGTTGGACACGTTGCCTGTGAGCCAGCTGCCACCGGAGCTGGACGGGATGAAGGAGCTTCAGGGTCGTGAAATACGTGTGGTTCCCGGCTCCATGATGATCGTGGATTCGGTCGTGCGCGGAACCATCAAGCACAGATCGGTACAAGGGCTGTTGGTGGTACAGGGACCTGTCACGTTCAGCGGAACCAGGTTTGAACAGTTGATGGATCTGTCTCGGTCGGTCTTCCTTCAGCCGGTGACGCTGTCAAGGGCGGTGTTTCTGCAAGAGAGTTTTTTTGTGCAGGGCCGGTTTCTGCGCGACGTGGTTGCTGAAAAAACGTCGTTCGGCCCACACACAAGATTCCATCGATCTGTCTTTCAGGGACCGGTCACGTTCCAGCAGTCGGGATTCAACGGGATGGCGGAGTTTTTGGAGGTGGGCTTCGAGAAGGATGTGAATCTGTCGCGTACCTCTTTCAAATTGGGCACCGGGTTCTCCGGGAGCCGGTTCCAAGGCCTGGCGAATTTCTCTGAGGCCTCGTTCAACGGTCAGGCATTTTTTACCTTTACACAGTTCGGTGGAGATGCCGACTTTCACCAAGCCACGTTTCGATCGACGGCAGATTTTTCCAATGCCCAGTTTAAGGGACGAGACGACTTCTCCAGTACGTCCTTTGAACAGGGCTCGCAGTTTACCAGCGCCAACAGATCAGCGCCCGCACAGGTACCCTCAGGTCGCAAGAGTGAGTTCATGCAATATGCCGTGATTGCCATACTTCTGGCGTTCGGCGCCGTGTTGATTGTCTATCGGATTCGCCGCAGAAAGGCGTAAGCCTTCTCGTCCCGACCACTACTAATAGATGAATACTTGCTCCGCCTCCCTAAGTCTGGTATAAGCTGGCCTGTGGATAACCACCTTGACGCCGACGAACAAACTGAATTGCCCTATCAGGTTCGTATCGAGAACTTTGAAGGGCCTCTTGATCTCTTGCTCCATCTCATAAAGAAGAGCGAGATCAATATTTATGACATTCCCATCCATCTGATCGCCCAGCAATACCTCACCTATATCGAGGCGATGGAAGAGCTGAACCTGACTGTTGCGGGAGAGTTTCTCGTCATGGCAGCTACCCTGCTGCAGATTAAATCAAAAATGCTGCTTCCCGCCGATGAGACGGTCGCCGATGAAGAAGATGGGCCAGACCCTCGTGAGGAATTGGTACGGCGGCTGCTCGAGTACAAGCAATTCAAAGAGGCGGCTCGGCAGTTGGACGAACATGAACGGTTGTGGCGGGAGATTTACAGTCGAACACAGAGCCCGGCGGTCGAATTAGAGTCGGATGAGACGCTGATGGACAATGTCAGCCTATTCGAACTGGTGGATGTGTTGCAGGGAATTCTCGATCGCAATCCCGGCAAGAAGTTCATGGAGATCCTGCCTGACAACGTGACCGTTCGGGAACGGATGAACGCAATTTTGGAAATATTGGAGCGGCAGGAGTCGGTGAATTTTGTCGAGCTCTTCGAGTCGGCTTGCCATCGGCTTGTCATCATTGTCACATTCTTGGCGTTGCTGGAACTGATGCGGCTTCGAACGGCTCGGGTGTTTCAGATGGAACATTTCGGGCCGATTCTCGTGTCGCGCGCCTTTTCACTCGTACCGGACCCGGCAGAATTGGACGATGCCGAATGGAGGGGAGCATGAGTGTAGTCGTAGAACAAGAAACAGAAGACGTCGTTCTCGCAGAGACCGAGCCAGTGAGTGATGGCAACGGGATGCTGGACGATGCAACAAAAGATGTCGTCGTCGAGGCGATGAATAGCCAAGCCGCGGCCATCGATGCGCGAGAACTCAAAGCCATTCTCGAAGCGATCTTGTTCGTGTCGCCCGAACCAGTGCCGGTCGCTCGGCTGATGTCCATCGTGGGGACGGTCTCAAAAACCGAAGTGGTTCAGGCCCTGGAGATTCTCACGCACGATTTAGATCAGCCTGGGCGAGGTATTCAGTTGGTGCAGGTCGCAGGTGGGTATCGATTGGTGACGAAGCAGGAGTATGGGCCCTGGCTGAAGCGAATGGAGAAGGCCAAAACGACACAAAAGCTCTCTCGCTCCGCGCTCGAATCCCTCGCCATCATCGCCTACAAACAGCCGCTCGTGCGGGCTGAGATCGAAGAGATTCGTGGCGTCGAAACGTCCGGCGTCCTGCGTACGCTGTGCGAGCGCAAGCTAGTGCGAATCGTCGGGCGCAAAGACGTGCCTGGCCGGCCCATCATGTATGGAACGACCAAGTTTTTTCTCGAACATTTCGGGTTACAAGATTTGAGTCAGCTTCCGCCGTTGCGTGAATTTAAAGAACTCGGCGAGTCCGAGCAATCCCTCCTGCCGATCGAAGATGAGTCACCGGAGGCAGTCGAGACTTCCGAACCTGCATATTCCGGAGAACTCCCCCTCACGAATGATCTTGCAGAAGGTGAGGTCCCTGTGGCCTTCGAGGCAGAGACTAATGGGGAGTTGATCGACGAACCGGTCGAACAGTCCTAATCGGATGCTGAAAAATGGGCGGGGCGGCCTGGCCGTCCTCCTGCTCAGCAAGCCCTACCTCAGATAATCTAACCCTACAAGAAACCACAAACCAGGACTCCCCCCCTCTGTGCCAATATCAGTGGGACACGTTGCCTCTCTTCAATTAGAGTAGCGGGCGGAGAGGAGCACCCCTCATGAATGCTGACAAGAAGTACGCCAGTCGAGGACTCGAAGGAGCCAGGCGGGCGACGGCACGGTCCGTGGACGAGTCCCCCCAAGGCACCGCCTCACCCCGACCCGCCGTGATCGTCCCGCCAGACCCCGAGGTGGTCGCCACCTGCAGTTTGCTAGTTGCTCCCCCTCATAATCCGGTAAGAATGCCAGCAGTTAAGGAGTTCCTGCTACCACAAGGCTACCGACAGGACAGACGTGGAACCTCCGCAAGAGTCTTTAACGGTAACGTGACACACGGAGATACATTGTTGAAATCTGTGGGCGGATTGGTAGAGATGGGGCGTGCACTCGTGAGTTTATTGTGTATCGCAGCCCTTGCAGCGCCAGATCCTTGATTACATGACCGGATTCTCTGACCCTGTTTTTGCGACCCAGCACGCGCAACATGGACGGCATGGTTATGTATAGAAATGTGGGCGTAGTTCTTCCTCTGAAATGAATCGACTGACCTGGCGAAAGATGGCGCGAAGAGTACCGGAATCTAATTCGGTGTGGAGTGGGACGGTTAGGACCTGGCGGGTTCCGGCGATCTCACGGGCTAGCTTGACGTGGCTTCCTCGTTGGGAGACCTGCTGGAAACCAAAGCCATGGAGGATGGTCAGAACATCTCGCCCAGCCAACCTACGAAGCTTGGGCATGGGCGGGGTCCAACTCCATGGTCAGCACCAAGGTCGGCTTCTCGCGCAAACCAAAAGCCGCAAGGTGCTCGCCCTCCAGATGCAACGCGGTGGCCTCTTGAAGATGCTTCACGGTTTCATCCAGTGTGCGTCCTTGCGTGACGACTGCTATTTCTAGACACTCGGCCACGTAGCCGACCTCATCACCAGGCCGAATCACAGCTTTGATGGTTTGTTGCAAATAGCTCATGATGCCCTCCTGCTCGCTGCCGCTAGTCCTGAGGATAACCTTGTTCATCATGTGAGGCAAGCGAATCCTTGGAGAACGAGCATAACTCGCATGATTCATAACGGTTCGCCCTACCTGAACGAGAAGTGGTATAGGCTGCCCTCTACCGCGCGCATTGGGCAACCGTCACCCATTAAATGCTCCCTCCAAGCTTGCTCGTTGTCTCTTAAGGGATGGGGGCTGAATGATCTTCCACTGCGCGCGTCGGACGAGCACATTCTTATCGTGCGCGTTCCGCGAGCACAGAAGATCTTCAGGCTCCATCCCCACCTCCCCGTTGACTCTCTTTCCGCCGCTTTGTTAGACTCTGCAATCCAATTCTACGTCGTTGAAAGACCCCTCATTTCTTCTAAATGAGCTGCTGTAACACAGAAAGCATCACATGATGAAAGCCTGGCTGCTCGACGAGATGTTTCGTTGTGGTCGAACGCATCTGACCATTGATGGAACCTTGAGCGAAGAATGGGGTACCGGCGATTCGATCGCTGCTGAAGAAGAGCTTCCATCGCCTCCAGCCAAGGTAGCCGCAAAATCGGGGAACGGTCGGGTCACCATCACGTGGGATCCTGTTCCCGATGCGATGTACTACAATCTCTATTTCCAAACCACCAAGGGCGTGATGATCAAGTTCTCCGATCTCACGCGCCCGATTGCCGGCGACGAGGATTTCAAAGCCGTCATTGGAGTAAAAAAAGAGAAAGGCACTTGCCTGGAAGGCGTTCAGAGTCCGTTTATCCACGACGATCTGGCCAACGGGACCTGCTATCACTATGTCGTGACCGTGGTCACGCAAAAGGGAGAGAGTCTCGAGTCTCAGGAGGTCATGGCGATTCCCTCGCCCTATCTGTTGGCCATGTGCATTGGCCGGGAAGGGGTGGACGACGGAGAGTTCAGCTCGCCCACGGGGATCACGCTCGACAAGGACGGCAATATCTACGTCGCCGATACCGATAATCATTCGATTCAAAAGCTCGACAAGTCCGGGAAGTTTGTTGCGCGATGGGGTGGCGATCCTTCTTCGCAGGAAGGGAGTTTCTACTATCCGCGTGGATTGGCAGTCGGGCCGTACGATGTGCTCTACATCGCAGACAGCGGCAATAACCGCATCCAGAAGTTCGATCTCAACGGCAATCCCATGCAGGCCTGGGGCAAGTTTGGATTTGCCTGGCGCGGGGCCGATCTAGGCAAGTTCGATGTGCCCTGGGGGCTGGCGACGGATGCGGACGGGAACCTCTACGTCTCCGATACGAGCAATGCGCGCATTCAGAAATTCACGTCTGATGGGCAGCCCCTCCTCAAGTGGGGCCGAGACGGGAGCTTCGACGGCGCCTTCTTTTTCCCTCGCGGCGTGGCCGTCGACTTTGTCGGCAACATTTTCGTCGCCGATGAAAGCAACAATCGCATTCAGAAGTTCGATGCTCGTGGGAGCTTCTTGGCCAAGTGGGGCCGAGAGGGGGCTGGACCAGGACAGTTCAAGTCTCCATGGGGACTCGCCTGCGATGCGCTCGGCAATGTCTATGTCGTCGATACCGGTAACCACCGCATTCAAAAGTTCGACGGCAACGGGACATTCCTCTGTGCCTGGGGAAACCGTGGACGAACAGAAGCGCAGTTGAATTATCCCTATGGGATCGCGGTCGACAAAGAAGGTGCGGTGTATGTGGTCGACAGCGGCAATGGCCGCGTGCTCAAGTATGTGCCGACGGAAGAAGAACTCAATCGGGGGAAGGATGAGGCTTCAACCAGTCAGGCGCCGAGTGAGACTCCGCCACCCCGCAGCGTCGCGGTCAAATCCGGGGATACAGAAGCCTTCCTGAGTTGGATGGAGGTTCCTGGCGCGCAGTCTTACAATTTGTATTTCAATACCATCCCGAAGCTCACGACCCAGACGGCGACGAAAATCGAGGGTGTGACGAATCCCTATACGCATACCGGCCTCTCGAACGATACTCCCTACCACTATGCTGTGACCGCGGTCTTCGAGACTGGCATCGAAAGCGAGTTGTCGAATGAAGTGATGGCGACGCCGGTGCTCATCGATATCACGGCACCGCAAAATCCCTATGCCGTCATCAATCATGGCGCCTTCATGACGAACACGCCGGAAGTCATCGTCACGGTTTCAGCCAACGATGTCGATACTGGAGTGGCAGCCTACTTTGTCTCCGAGGCGCCGATGACTCCCATGGCGGGAACGCCGGGATGGGTGGAGGTGACGCCGGCCACCAAATTCGGCGCGACGATCCCGTTTATTTTGTCGCTGGGAGACGGGCAGAAATCGATCTACGTGTGGTTTAAGGATGTGGGAGGGAACGTCTCCACACCCGCGAGCGCCACCATTCTGGTCAACACGTCTGGGTACCTCTGCGTGGCCGAGTGGGGCCGGACAGGCCGTGGCGCATCATTGCTGCATGGCGGCGAGTTCATGGCCCCGATCTACGGACTCTGCGTCGACCAGCAAGGCTCGCTGTTCGTCGTCGACAACGGCAACAATCGAGTGCAGAAATTCGACAATACCGGCAACTTCATCATCTTGTGGGGGAACTTCGGTTCAGCCAACTCGAACTTCCATAACCCCACCGGAATCGCGTGCGACGGCAAGGGCGATGTCTGGGTGGTCGATACGAACAACCACCGCGTACAGAAATTCGACGGAAAGCTCGGCGGCTATCTCATGAAGTTCGGGTCGCGCGGTAACGGCGAAGGGCAGTTCAACTCACCCTGGGGTATTGCGGTCGATCGGGTGCGAGGGTATGTGTACGTGGTCGACAGCGCCAATTTCCGCGTGCAGAAGTTCGACATGAATGGCGAGTTCATTATGTCCTGGGGCAGCTTCGGGAATGGAGACGGCCAATTTTACTTCCCGCGTGGCGTAGCCGTGGACCAGACGGACGGGTTTGTGTATATCGTCGATATGGGGAATCACCGGATTCAGAAGTTCGACACCAGCACCAACGTGCTCCCGCAGTTGCTGGCCAAGTGGGGCGGCAGTGCCGAACCAGGTCATGCCAGCAGTCCGCTCGCGCAGGAGGCCGGTCAGCTGCGATCACCCTGGGGCATTACGGTGGATGGAGCCGGTGATGTGTTTGTGACGGACACCGGCAATCACCGAGTCGAAAAGTTCGATAAAGAAGGTAATTTCATCACTCAGTGGGGCGGGTTCGGGAACGGCAAAGGGCAATTCAACTTTCCCTACGGTCTCGCAGTCGATGTGAGGGGTAGTGTGTTCGTCGTCGATAGTGGGAACACCAGAGTCGAACAGTTCATGCCGGCAGACGAGGGAAGCGAGCGGCTTCAGGAAGTTGCCGAGTCTGTGGCAGAGATTGAAAATCCGCAAGGCACATCACGGGCGTAAGTAGCGATGAAACTTTGACAGACTGCGGAGAAACGAATTCGTGACGCTAGAGTTTTGATGGTCGGCGTGTGTGACACAACAGGAAAACATTCCCGCTGGATGCTCAAAAAGACTGTTCAGCAAGGCCGCAGCGAGTGAAGGGTCGAGGCGTACTCTCTGGGGCGCACGGTGCGACGAATAAGGAGCACCACGTCTGTGCGCGCCGCCGAGTGGTGAGGCGGCCGGGTCCCCGTTGAGGGTCTGAACGATGCGAGAACGCTGGTTGGTGAAAGACGCATCTCGGCGCGCCGGGGTTGGGCGGGTCAGAAAAGCGACTTTTTCAGCATCCAGCTAGTGGGGGGACGATATGCTCGACAAAGAACCACGCTTAGGACTGACCTACGATGACGTGGTGTTGGTACCAGCCAAGTCTCAGATCTTGCCGAGTGAAGTCGACATGCGGACGAGACTGACTCGCCACATCAAGATCAACATTCCCATCATCAGTTCCGCGATGGATACCGTCACGGAGTCCCGTTTGGCTGTTGCCATCGCCCGCGAAGGCGGCCTGGGGATTATTCACCGTGTCCTGTCGCCGGAGGATCAAGCGACCGAAGTGGACCGGGTAAAGAAATCAGAAAGCGGCATGATTCTCGACCCGATCACGATCTCGCCCGATCAAACGATTCGCGATGCCCACGCGTTAATGGAGAAATATCGAATCTCGGGGATTCCCGTCACGAAAGACAAGAAGCTGGTCGGGATTCTCACGAATCGGGATCTGCGGTTCGAAACCCGGATGGACTTGAAGGTCTCGCAAATCATGAAGCGAGACAAGCTGATCACAGCGCCTGAAGGGACCAGTTTAGAAAAGGCCCGCGAAGTGTTGCACGAGCATCGGATTGAGAAACTGCCGGTCGTCAACAAGCATTTCGAGCTCAAGGGATTGATCACCATCAAGGATATCGAAAAACGCATTATGTATCCCAACGCCTGCAAGGATGGGCATGGTCGACTGTGCGTGGGCGCCGCAGTCGGTGTGGGGCCGGAGACGGAAGATCGAGTGGCGCGACTCAAGAAAGTCGGAGTGGACGTGATTGTGGTCGATACGGCTCACGGGCATTCTCAAGCGGTGCTGGATACGGTCAAGATGATCAAGAAACGTCATCCAGATCTCGAACTGATAGCTGGAAACATTGCCACCGCCGACGCGGCGAAGGATTTGTTGAGGGCCGGCGTCGATGCTGTCAAGGTGGGTGTGGGGCCTGGCTCCATTTGCACAACCCGTATTGTGTCCGGCGCCGGGATGCCGCAGTTGACGGCGATAGCCGATTGCGCAAAAGTCCTCGCAGGTAGCGGGATCCCGATTATTGCAGACGGCGGGATCAAAAACTCGGGCGATATTACCAAGGCTTTGGCGGCAGGCGCTTCCTCAGTCATGCTGGGCGGACTCTTGGCAGGCACGGAAGAGTCGCCGGGAGAAACGGAACTGTATCAAGCCAGGACCTATAAGGTGTACCGCGGAATGGGATCAATCGGCGCAATGGAACGCGGTGGTGGAGATCGGTACGGGCAAGGTGGGCGCCCGGTGCAGAAGCTGGTTCCAGAAGGCATCGAAGGGCGCGTGCCCTATAAGGGGAAACTCTCGGCGGTCATCTACCAATTGATCGGCGGCGTGAAGTCCGGCATGGGCTATTGCGGGTGCAAGACGATTTCGGACTTACAGCAGAAGGCCACGTTTATCCGGCAAACGGTCGCAGGTCTCCGTGAAAGCCACGTGCACGATGTGATCATCACAAAGGAAGCGCCGAATTACCGGATGGATTGGGAATAGCCGACGTGAAAGGTAAAAGGTAAAACGTGAAATGTTGCTTCGTGCTGCTGTCATCTCCCTCGTTTAACGTCTAACGTTTCACTTTTCACGCTTCCATGGAACTCTGGCACAATAGAATTCTGGTCCTCGACTTCGGGTCGCAATACACCCAACTGATTGCACGCCGCATTCGCGAAGCCCACGTCTATTCACAGATTCTTCCTTGCACGGCCCCCTTGGCGACCATTCTGGCCTATCGTCCGCAAGGTATCGTACTGTCCGGTGGTCCTTCCAGCGTCTATGAGAAAAAGGCGCCGAGCGTTCCCAAGGAACTCTTCGACCAAGGTATTCCCATTCTCGGAATTTGTTACGGCATGCAACTGGTGACGCATCTCTCGGGCGGGGAGGTGGCCAAATCCAAGCACCGGGAGTATGGCCGGGCCGATCTTACCATCGACGATCGCAGCAATCTCTTCAAGGGCATCGGCGAAGGCGGATCGACCGTTGTCTGGATGTCGCACGGAGACCGCATCGAGCGGATGCCGCCGGGCTTCCGATCCATTGCGCACACAGCGAATTCACCGATTGCGGCGATGAAGCGCGACGATCACAAGCGCCGAATCTATTGTCTCCAGTTCCATCCGGAAGTCGTGCATACGCCAGAGGGAACGCAAATCTTACAGAATTTCGTCTACGATATCTGTGGCTGTCAGCCGACCTGGACGATGCAGTCCTATGTGGAGACAGCGGTGCAGCAGATTCGCGCGCAGGTCGGCAAAGAGCGTGTGATCTGTGCGTTGAGCGGTGGAGTGGACTCGTCGGTGGCGGCAGCCCTCACTCATCGTGCCATCGGCGATCAGCTGACCTGTATCTTCGTCGACAATGGGTTGCTTCGGGCGGGAGAGAAAGAACAGGTCAAACAGACGTTTGCGAACCAGCTTCACCTGAACTTGCGGCTCATCGATGCGTCCGGGTCGTTTCTTGCCAAGCTCAAAGGGGTGATCGATCCTGAGCGTAAACGGAAGATTATTGGGAAGCAGTTCATCGAGCAGTTCGATGTCGAGGCGAAGAAGAAGGCGGGCGGCGTCAAGTTTCTGGTCCAGGGAACGCTGTACCCCGATGTGATCGAGAGTGTGAGCTTCAAGGGCCCGTCAGCTACGATCAAGACCCACCACAATGTGGGCGGTCTGCCGGCGCGGATGAAGTTGAAACTGATCGAGCCCTTGCGCGAACTCTTCAAAGATGAAGTGCGGGTACTGGGTAAAGAGCTCGGTCTGCCGGACGACATTGTGTGGCGGCAGCCATTCCCAGGGCCTGGCCTTGCCATCCGAGTGCTGGGAGCGGTCACCAAGGAGCGACTGGCTATCCTTCGCGCAGCCGAGTCCATCCTCGATCAGGAGATTCGCGCCGCTGGGTTGTATCGGGAGATTTGGCAATCGCTTGCCGTGCTGTTGCCGATCAGGACCGTGGGCGTCATGGGTGATCAGCGGACCTATGAACATGTCATTGCGCTCCGCGCCGTCACGAGTGTGGATGGCATGACGGCCGATTGGGCCAAAATTCCCAATGATGTATTGGGCAAGCTGTCAAACCGTATCATCAATGAAGTGAAGGGCGTCAATCGGGTGGTCTACGACATCAGCTCGAAGCCGCCGGCCACTATCGAATGGGAGTAGAGGGGGAGCGGCTTGGCGGCTCCCGTGCTCGCAGAACGCGCACGATGAAACAGTGCTCGTTCGATGCGCGCAATAGGACCCAGCCAAGCCACTCCCCCAAGGAAGGGTGAATAAAGAAGCATGGAAGTAAGATTGCAAAAAGTCATTGCCGGGACGGGATTGGCTTCGCGGCGGAAGGCCGAGGAGTGGATTGCCGCTGGGCGCGTGACCGTCAACGGCAAGGTGGTGACAGAGCTCGGCACCAAGGTCGATCCGGATCGCGTTCACATCAAGGTCGATGGCAAGCACCTGAGCTCTGCCCAGCCGTATGTGTATCTGCTGCTGAATAAGCCGAAGAACGTGATGTCGACATTGAACGATCCTGGCGGCAGGCCGACGGTGAAGGATTTTCTCCGCGGGATTTCGGTGCGGGTGTTTCCCGTCGGTCGATTAGACTTCGACAGCGAAGGATTAATGCTTTTGACGAATCACGGAGACTTGGCCCAGACGTTGCTCCATCCCCGCTACCATGTGCCGAAGACCTATCTCATCAAGGTCAAACAGGTAGTGACGGATGACCATATCCGGCAGTTGGAACAAGGCGTGCAGCTGGAAGATGGCATGACCAGCCCGGCTATTGTGAAGAAGGTGAAGAAGGCCAAGCTGAATTCCTGGCTGGAGATTACGATTCGTGAAGGGCGGCAACACCAAGTAAAGCGGATGATGGAGGCGGTGGGGCACCCGGTCTTGAAGTTGACGAGGATAAAGATGGGTCCGCTCTTGTTGGGCGATCTGGGGCCCGGCGAGTTCAGGTACCTGACCGACCGTGAAGCGAACGCGTTGCGCGAACTTGCCGACCAGAAGCTGGCTTCAGCAGAGGACAGCAAGCAACAGGCTCCCAGGCCGAAGAAACGAATCAGTCGGGCTGGATGGGCCCGTTCCAAGAAAGTGAAGGTGGTATGAAGGTCAGAACTCATCGCTGCGGCGAACTCACGAAAGCAGCCGTGGGGCAGACGGTCGTCTTAAACGGCTGGGTTCAGAAACGGCGGGACCATGGCACGGTCATGTTCATCGATCTGCGGGATCGAACTGGAATCACGCAAGTGGTGTTCAACGCCGAGCGTAATGCAGCCGTACACCAGGCCTCCCATACCTTGCGGAGCGAGTGTGTGGTGTCGGTGACGGGCCAAGTGATGGCTCGTCCTGAAGAGTCGAAGAATCCCAACCTGCCCACGGGTGAGATCGAAATATTCGTGGATGCCGTTGAGATTCTCAACGAGTCGAAGACGCCGCCCTTCGTGATCGAAGACGAGGCCGAAGTGACGGAGTCGATTCGATTAAAGTACCGCTACCTAGATTTACGGCGCCCAAAGATGCAGCATCTCCTGAGTCTTCGGCATAACATCATGCAGGCCGTCCGTGGATTTCTAAATGCCGAACACTTCCTTGAGGTGGAAACGCCGATTTTGACCAAGAGTACTCCGGAAGGCGCGCGGGACTATTTGGTGCCGAGCCGGGTGAACCCTGGTCAATTTTATGCGTTGCCCCAGTCGCCGCAGCTCTTTAAGCAGGTGCTCATGGTCAGCGGCGTCGATCGGTACTATCAGATTGCACGTTGCTTCCGTGATGAGGATTTGCGCAACGACCGGCAGCCGGAATTTACACAGATCGATGCAGAGATGTCCTTTGTGGATCGCGAGCAAGTCATGAGTGTGATGGAGCAGATGATCGTCACGGTGTTTCGCGATGCGGGCGGCGTCCAACTGCCGACTCCTTTCCCGCGCATGACCTATGCCGAGGCAGTGGGCCGTTACGGATCGGACAAGCCAGACCTGCGTTTCGACATGCCGCTGCATGATGTGACTGCCTTTGCGGCGGCCAGCGAGTTCAAGGTGTTCAAGGAGGCGGCAACCAAGGGTGGAATTGTGAAGGCCTTGATCGTCAAAGACGGAGCGGCCACGCCGCGAAGCCGGATCGATGCGCTGGGTGAAATGGCCAAGAGTTTTGGTGCGAAGGGGCTGGCCTGGTTGAAAATCACTCCAGAGGGGCAGCTCGAATCTGTGATCGCCAAGTTCCTGGATGCCAAAGCGTTTGCTGCAGCTCTTCCTGGGGCCAAGCCGGGCGATCTCGTTCTCTTCGGCGCCGACAAGGCTGCGATTGTTCACGATGTGCTGGGCCGCATCAGGCTCTTGTTGGGTGAAGAACTGAAGCTGATCGATACGACTGCCTGGAAACCGGTATGGGTTATTGAATTTCCTTTACTGGACTATTCGCCGGAAGAAAAGCGATACATCTTCATGCACAATCCATTTGCTGCGCCGATGGACGAGGATGTGGCATTCTTGGACTCGGAGCCACTCAAAGTTCGGGCGAAGGCGTATGACATGGTGCTGAATGGGAGTGAGATCGGCGGTGGGAGTATCCGTAACCATCGGAGTGATATTCAGCTGCATATTCTCGATCTGCTCGGCATCAACAAGGAACAAGCACAAGCGAAGTTCGGGTTCTTGCTCGACGCGCTGGATTATGGGGCGCCTCCGCATGGCGGCATCGCCTTCGGGCTCGATCGGCTCATTATGTTACTGGGGAATACTGAGTCGATCCGTGATGTGATCGCGTTCCCCAAAACGCAACGGGCACAATGTCCGCTGACTGATGCGCCATCTACCGTCAGCGCCGACCAGCTACAAGAATTGCGTATCAAGCTGGAGGTGATCGAATGACCCAGCCCTTTCGCCTGGATGCGGGACAAATCGAAGTCGTCGAGGACCGAATGGCTGAGGTGTTTCGGGCCAAGACCCCTGCCCAGCGTCTCGCGATTGGATTTGCTCTGAGACGATCCGCCGAACGACTGCTCCGGGCCCACCTGACCTGTGCACATCCAGACTGGGACTCCCAGCGTGTTGCGAAAGAGGTGGCCGGGAGACTGTCGCATGGAGCTGCATGACCTACTGGAACGGCTTGTGGCGGTTCTCGAACGATTGCAGATCCCGTATCTCATTACAGGGTCCGTCGCGGCGATGGCCTATGGCGAACCGCGGCTGACCAACGACATTGACGTTGTGGTCGATCTGGATGAAGCGCATGCGGGTCCCTTTGCGGCGCAATTTCCCCTTGGCGAATACTATCTGAGTGATGAGGCGATTCGAGACGCGCTGATTCGCAAGGGTCAATTCAATATCATTCATCCCGCGTCGGGGCTCAAGATCGACGTTATGATCCAAAAAGGAACGCCATTCGAACAGAGCCGATTCAAGCGAGCACGGCTCATTCACCCCGCAGATTCGTACGAAGCGCGTTTTGCCGCTCCCGAAGATGTCATCATCAAGAAGATGGAGTATTATCGCGAAGGGGGTTCTGAAAAGCACTTGCGTGATATTGCCGGCATCATGAAAATCAGCGCGAGTGAGATCGATGAACACTACATCGGTGAGTGGGCAGACCGATTAGGCCTACGTACGGTGTGGGACGCCATGCTTAAGCGCCTTCGGCCAGGAAACTAAGTCTCATTATGGCAGGCAATTCGTTCGGTCACATTTTTACCGTCACGTCGTTCGGCGAGAGCCACGGACCGGCGATCGGCTGTGTTGTGGATGGCTGTCCGCCAGGTCTGCCCCTTTCCGTCGAGGATATTCAGCAGGATCTCGATCGTCGTAAACCAGGCACGTCACGCCATGTGACGCAACGGCAGGAGTCCGATATCGTCGAAATCCTCTCTGGTGTTTTTGAAGGTAAGACCACCGGCGCTCCGATCGCGCTCCTCATTCGAAACGAAGATGCACGGAGCAGGGATTACGGTAATCTGATCGATACGTTCCGCCCAGGCCACGCGGACTATACCTATTGGCAGAAATACGGCATTCGCGACTATCGCGGTGGGGGGAGAGCTTCGGCGCGTGAAACAGCGGTACGAGTGGCTGCCGCAGCGATTGCGAAGAAATGGCTTCATGGAAAATATGGTGTCGTGATTCGTGGCTATCTGAGTCAGCTTGGCCCCGTGGAAGCGCCGTTTAAGAATTGGGCTGAGGTCAGTAAGAATCCGTTCTTTTCCGCGAACGCCGAGGTTGTGCCGAAACTTGAATCGTTCATGGATGAGCTGCGCAAAGCTGGCGATTCGGTCGGTGCGAAGATTACCACGGTAGCCGAGTCGGTGCCGGTGGGATGGGGTGGTCCCGTCTACGCGAAGCTCGATGCCGATTTAGCCGGCGCGATGATGAGCATCAATGCAGTCAAAGCCGTCGAGATAGGATCAGGCTTTGCCTCAGTCACCCAGCGTGGTTCAGAGCATGGGGACGAGCTGACTCCTGATGGTTTTGTGACCAATCACGCAGGTGGAATTCTTGGCGGCATCTCAACCGGCCAGGATATTGTCGTCACGATTGGGATTAAGCCGACATCGAGCATCAGAGTTCCACGCCGCTCGATCAATAAGCAAGGCAAGCCGGTGACGGTCGAAACCAACGGACGTCACGATCCCTGCGTTGGTATCAGAGCGACGCCGATTGCTGAGGCCATGATGGCGCTGGTGCTGATGGACCAGGCCCTGCTCCATCGTGCTCAGAATGCTGATGTGAAGACGGCGACACCAAAGATTGCTGGTTCTTCGAAGAAGAGGGTCTCCTCCACGAGCAAGAAGTCCACCGCGAAGATCAATCCGGATCCTGCCGAAGCGTAATCTCGGTGCGCATACATATTTTCTGTCCCTAGGGTAACATGGCCGACATCGAGGCATTGTTACGCCTCACGAGGAGGGTAGACGAATGTTGGAAATCTATACAGACGGGGCCTGTAGCGGGAATCCAGGGCCTGGGGGTTGGGGCGCCTTGCTGCGTAGTGGCAATGTCGAAACAGAACTGTGCGGTGGGGAGCCGGCAACTACGAACAACCGTATGGAGTTACTCGCGGTCATTGAGGCGTTGCAGTCGCTCACTCAGCCTGTGGAAGCGCATGTCTATACCGATTCTCAATATGTGCAAAAAGGCATTAGCGAATGGATCCATAGCTGGAAGAAACGAGGCTGGAAAACTTCCACGAAGGAACCCGTTAAGAATGAGGATTTGTGGCGTCGTCTCGATGTGCTGGCAGCTGGCCACACACTTGAATGGCGCTGGGTCAAGGGACACTCCGGCCACCCGGATAACGAACGTGTGGACGCACTGGCTCGTGCCGGCCTCGAACAGTCGCGCCGTGCTGGTCAGGCTGTCGGCGGGATCGTCGCGCAGGCGGTCTCTACGGCTAGTTCATATCCAATTCTCGACATCAAGAACGCGACAGTGTATCGGGGTGACGCCTGCGTATTCGACGACTTGTCCTTCATGCTTGCAGCAGGGGTTCACACTGCGATCCTTGGTCCCAATGGCGCAGGCAAGTCGACGATCCTTAAATTGTTGTCCGGTGAAGTGCATTGCCTTCCCAAGGATGAGACATCCATTGGCGTGTTCGGCGAATCGCAGTGGAACGTCTGGGATGTGCGCAAGCGATTGGGGATCGTGTCGCATGACCTTCAGCATCAGTACATGGAACATGTGACTGGGTTGAAAGTCGTGCTGTCAGGGTACTATGCGAGTATTGGAACCTACGGGCACCAAGATTTTACTTCTGCTCAGGTTGCTCGCGCCCGTGTCGTGATGGAAGAACTCGGTGTCGGATTCTTGATCGACAGGAAATTTTCCGAGATGTCGACCGGTGAACAGCGGCGCTGCTTGCTGGGCCGAGCGTTGGTGCATGATCCGACTGTGTTGGTGCTGGATGAACCCACCAGCGGACTCGACCTCACCGCGACGTTTCACTATCTGGACCTGGTGCGGAGGTATATGAAGAAGGGGAAAACTGCGTTGATCGTGACGCACCACATCCACGAGATTCCTCCTGAAGTCGAGCGTGTCGTGCTCTTGAAGCAAGGAAAGATTCTGCAGGACGGGGAGAAACGCGCGATTCTCACACAAGCCAACCTCAGTGCATTATTCGACTGTCCGGTTTCATTGGTTCAAGCCAATGGGTGGTATCAAGCGCTCCCAGGGAAGAGTCTACCGCGCTGAGTGTGTTCGCCTTTGGATCAATACAATATGAAACGTCGGAGCCGTCTCCACGCGTCGATCCTTGATCGAAACTCGCCGACCTTCTCTGAGAATCCTCGGCCCTCGATCGCCGATCACCCGTTGTGTTTTTGAGGTTGAATATTCCTGTGTGCGTTTCGTGGGGCTGCATTCCTGTTTCCTGAATTACCTCGAGATGGCAAGGTTTGGCCTGTGCCTTTCTGACCGCCGCACATGGCTATTTTTTCCGAAATCCGAAGAACATGCCGACTGCCCATGCCCCGGTTGATGGGAGATATCCTGAGAGGAGGTGTTTCAGTCCTTCAGCTTCCCGGTGTGCGGCTGAAATGGCGTGATGGATTTGTGTTTCCACGGACGTCCAGTCGAGATTAATCCAGCCGGTTTCTTCCAGTACAGCGATGCCGGCGAGCAGTGCGCCGGTGAGCAGCGCGGCTATTCTCAGAAATCTACGTGATGCCCAGCCGATGAAAAACCCTGCCAGGTAGCTGCCGCCGATGCCTGCCACTGCAGGCGATGACCAATGAGCTGCCCATGAGGCGAGGCCTCCGACGGTTGCAATCCCAGCAGCGATGACGGATTTTGCATTCCAGGGCGCTTCGGCCAGTAGGGTCGCGTAGATGCCCTGTGAAGGGGAGATTTCTGGCTGGTCCAGTTCTTGGTCCATGGACTGGCTAGAGCCGGTTGTTCGCGAAGGTATCGCAAGCTTTTGGATCGCCTGTCTCCAATCCTTTTCGGAGCCATGTCATCCGCTGTTCAGAGGACCCGTGTGTCCAACTTTCCGGCCTAACAGACCCGCTGGATGTTTTCTGGATTTGATCATCACCGATCGCCGCTGCCGCTCGAAGCCCTGCTTCGAAATCGCCTGGCTCGATCAGGTTTCGCTCTCGTTTGGCGTGGTGGC